>Ga0182737_1003775_pt1 | contig 10813 bp, 8 predicted proteins | sample eDN5th30CBELigOP_FD_128878 | JGI IMG/M metagenome (GOLD analysis project Ga0182737, IMG submission 128878) | Enriched Organic Plus compost microbial communities from Emeryville, California, USA - eDNA 5th pass 30_C BE-Lig OP (version 2) (version 2) ... | reverse complement strand
TCGGCGCGGCAGAACATGGTCGCGGTCACGGTGCACAGCAGGTCGCCCGAGGCCTGCTCGTGCAGCTGGCGCTCGAAGTGGACGACCGCGCCCTTGTCGCGGCCCTTGTCCTGGACGTCGGTCACGCGCAGCGCGCTGACCACCGTGCCGCGCGGCGGCAGCGGCCGGTGCACGACCAGGCCCTGGTCGCCGTGCATGGCCATGGACGCCGTCACGCCCGCGCCGGCCCGGTACAGCCAGCCCCAGGGCGAGGCCAGCACGCTGGCCATGCTGGGCACGGCCTGCAGGCCCCGCTCGTAGACGAAGCGCAGCTCGCGCTCGTCCGTCGGGTCCTGGCCGAAGCCCACGCCCAGGCCGTACAGCATGGTGTCGCGCTCGGTGTAGCGCTGCGCCAGCTCGGGCTCGCGCCAGCGGATCAGCCTGTCGTAGTCCAGCATGTCGGTCGGTCCACGGTTGCCTGGCGCGCGCCCGGCCGGCCTTGCCGGCCGGGCGCGCGCCAGTGGGTCGGGTTGGCAGGTCAGCAGGTCAATAGGTCAGCTTGGAGAAGGCCACGCCGTCCCCGCTGCGCCGGGCGACGAAGCTGCACACCAGGTCGGCCGAGGCCTGCGGGAAGTCCGGCCGGTAGTGCGCGCTGCGGGTTTCCTCGCGGTTCAGGCCGGCGGCCAGCAGCAGCCGGCTGGCGGTCAGCATGTTGCGCACGCTCAGGCCGGCCACCAGGCTGTCGGCGGTCAGCGCCATGCCCGATTCCAGTTCGTCCTGCGCGGCTTCCATGTGGGCGAGCGCGGCGCGCAGGCGCTCGCCGGTCTTCTCCACCAGGCAGTCGCGCTGCATGACGGCGCGCGCGGACGCGGCGATGGCGCCGGCGTCGGCCTTCGCCTTGCCGCGGCCCAGGAAGCCCGACAGCGTCGCCAGCGTCTCGTCCAGGGTGGCGGGCCGGCCGGGCCGGACTTCGGCCGCGCGCCGGGCGGCGGCCGCGCCGCTGCGGTGGCCGAACACCTGGCCCTCGGCCAGCGAGTTGCCGCCGGGCCGGTCCGGGCCGCGCACGCCGCCGGCCAGCTCGCCGATCACGTACAGGCCGGGGATGGTGCTCTGCGCGTCGGCATCGGTCATGCGCACGCCGCCATTCATGCACTGGAAGGCGATGCCCATCTCCAGCCGGTCGCGCTCGGGATGGATGCCGTGGCTGCGCAGCCAGCCCACGGTGTTGGGCATGCCGGCCTCGACGCGCCCGGGCGCGACGTGGGCGAAGGACAGGTACACGCCGCCGCGGTCGGTGCCGCGGCCGGCGTCGATCTCGCCGGCGATGGCGATCTCGATGTAGCGCGAAGGATTGCTGACGGTGAAGGGGAAGACCTTCTCGTCGTAGACCTCGGCGAGGTCCACGCCCTGCGGCACGTAGCGCGCCAGGAATTCCTCGCCGTCGCGGTTGAGCAGCCGGGGATGCAGCTTGAAGCAGGAGCCGCTGAACAGCTGCACGTAGGGGTGGATGAGCGCCGGGCCGATCTGGTGGAACTCCAGGTTGACCAGCTCCGCGCCGTGGCGGAAGCAGATGGCCTGCCCGTCGCCGGTCATTTCCGCGGTGGATACCTGCTGCCGGTAGGCGCCGTGCACCCCGCCCGTGCCCAGGATGACCGAGGGCGCCGAGTAGCGCACCAGGGCGCGGCGGGCCGGGTCGTAGCCCAGCACGCCGGCCACGGCGCCCTGCGCGTCGCGCAGCAGGTCGACCAGGGCCACGTTGGCGTCCACCGCCACGCCCAGGCGCAGCAGCTCGTCGGTCAGTGCCGCGACGAAGGCCTTGCCGGTCTTGCCGCTCACGCCCAGCGCGCGCGCGTAGCTGCCGAAGTCGCTCTTGATGAGCTTGTAGCGGTCCGGGGCCTCGCGGTCCAGCGGCACGCCCAGGGCTATCAGGTCGCGGATGCGCGCCGGGGCGTCCTCGGCCAGCACGCGCACCAGTTCCGGGTCGATGAAGCCGCGGCCGGCGCGCATGGTGTCCTCGTAGTGCACCTGCGGGCTGTCGGCGCGGTCGCCGAAGCCGGCCGCGCCCATGCTCATGATTTCGCTCGCGCCGTGTACGGTGCTGCCGCCGGCCTTGAGCCCGACCTTGGTCACCAGCCGCACTCGCGCGCCGGCCTGCGCGGCCGACAGCGCCGCGCGCGAGGCCGCGCCGCCGCCGCCGACCACCACCACGTCGGCGTCCACTTCGATGATTTCCAGGGGAAAGCCCACTGTCCGTTCTCCTTAGTCAGTCCGGTCCGGTCCCGCGATCACGCCTTCGCGCAGCAGCCGGTCGATCTCCGCCCGGCCGTAGCCCGCCTCGGCCAGGATCTCGGCCGAGTGCTCGCCCAGCGCCGGCGCGCCGCGGCGGATTGCCGGCTGCGCCGAGGCCATGCGTATGGGGCTGCGCAGCAGGCGGGTGTCGCCGGCCTGCGGATGCCGGTGCGCGACGATGTTGCCGCGCCGGCGCACCTGCTCGCTTTCGGCGGCCTCGTCTATGCCCAGCACCGGCGCGATGCAGACGTCCTTGTCCTTGAGCAGCGCGAACCATTCGTCGCGCGTGCGGGTGGCGAAGATGTCGGCCATGCCGGCGCGGATCTCCTCCTGCCGCGCGGCGTCGGCGTACTGGTCGCCCAGCCAGTCTTCGCGCCCGAGCGCGCGGCACAGGTTGGCGTAGAAGTGCTCCTCGATGGCGGCCAGGGTGATCCAGCCGCCGTCGGCGGTGCGGTAGATGTCCGCCCAGGGATACTTGCCGTTGTGCCGCTCGCCGGCGCGCGTGGGCGCGGCGCCCCCGCCCAGGTAGGTGGACAGCGCGGTGACCGCCAGCGAGAAGGCGCTGTCGAACAGCGACATGTCCAGGAAGTCGCCCTCGCCCGTGGCCTCGGCCTTGCGCAGCGCGAGCAGGATGCCGATGGTGCACTGGTGGGCCGCGGAGATATCGGCCAGCTGCGGCCCGGACATCGCGGGCCCGCCATCGCGCCGGCCGATCAGGCCGAGCACGCCGGCCAGCGACAGGTAGTTGGGGTCGTGCGCGACCAGGTCGCGGTAGGGCGCGTCCTGGCCGAACCCGGACAAGGAGCAATAGACGATGGCCGGGCTGGCCGCGCGCGCCGCCGGATAGTCCACGCCCAGGCGCGCGGCCACGCCGGGACGGAACTGCTCGAACACCACCTGCGAGCGCGCCGCCAGCTTCAGGAAGATCTCGCGCCCGGCCGGCGACTTCAGGTCCACGGCCAGCCCGCGCTTGTTGCGGTTCAGCTGCAGGTGGCGCGCGGCCACGCCGTTGACGCGCGGCTCGGTGTGACGGAAGTTGTCGCCGCTTCTGGTGTCCTCGATCTTGATCACTTCGGCGCCGAAGTCGGCCAGTATCTGGGTGGCCAGGGGGCCCGGCAGCTGGCGCGACAGGTCCAGCACCCGTACGCCTTCGAGCGGCAAGCGTGCCATGCCGGTCTCCTCAGTTGCGGTAGCCGAGCGCGTATTCGGCGATCAGCGTGCGGTGGATTTCGTTGGCGCCCTCGATGGTCTGCATGAACTTGGCGTCGCGCCAATAGCGGCCCACGTCGTATTCGTCCGAGCAGCCGTAGGCGCCGTGGATCTGCATGGCGTCCTCGGCCACGCGCATGAGCGCGTCGCTGGCGTACATCTTGGCCATGGACGAGGACACGCGGGCGCGCTCGCCCTTGTCCTTCTCCCAGGCGGTGCGCAGCACCAGCAGGCGCGCGGTCTCGTAGGCCACCTTCATGTCGGTGATCTTGGACTGCACCAGCTGGCGCTGGCCGATGGGCGCGCCGAAGGTGGTGCGGTTCTGCGCGTAGTCGATGGACAGGTCCATGCAGGCCTTCATCATGCCGACGCAGCGCGAGGCCACGCCCAGGCGGCCGTTCTCGACCGAGGACATGGCGATCTTGAAGCCGCCGCCCTCCTCGCCCAGCCGGTTGGCCGCGGGCACGCGCACGTCCTGCATGACCAGCTCGCCCGTCTCCATGGGGCGGAAGCCCACCTTGTGCTTGAAGGGCGTGCGCACGATGCCGGGCCAGTCGGGCTCCAGCAGGAAGGCGGTGATGCCGCGCCGGCCGGCGCCGCTGTCCACGGTGGCGAAGGTCAGTATCCATTTGCAGGAGCCGATCATGGAGATCCAGATCTTGCTGCCGTTGAGCACGTAGTGGTCTCCGTCGCGCACCGCGCGGGTCTTCATGGAGGCCACGTCCGAGCCGGTGTGGGTCTCGGTCAGCGCGAAGGCGACCGGGCCGTCGCCGCGGGCGAGCGGCTCCAGGTACTTGCGCTTCTGCTCTTCGGTGCCGTAGCGCAGCACGCTGATGCCGCCCACGCCGCTGGCCCAGGTGGCGGCCGCGGCCATGGCCTGGCAGGCCTCGGCCAGCTCCATCACCACCAGGCTGTAGGTCTGGTGGTCCAGGCCGGCGCCGCCGTATTCCTCGGGGATCACGCCGCCGGTCAGGCCCAGCGCGCCCAGCTCGCCGTACAGGTCCATGGGGAAGCGTTCTTCCCGGTCGTACTCGCGCACGCGCGGGCGGATGCGCTCCTGGGCGAAGCGGCGCGTGGTATCGAGGATGGCGCGCTGGTCGTCGGTAAGGTCGAAATCCATGTCAGGTCCTGTGGGGTTGCAAGCAACGCAGGCCCAGGTCGCGCACGCGCACGCCCTCGGCCACCAGGCAGAACAGCGCGGCCAGGAAGCCCTGCCCGTAGGCGTTGCCGGCGTCCAGGTAGCGCGGGTTGCGGCTGGGGATGTTGACCACCATGGGGCCGAACTGCTGGTGGCGCAGCACCGCCGTGTCCCAGTCGAAGTGGTGGCGCAGCACGGCTTCCAGCGCGGCGGCCGCCGCGCCGTGCGCGCCCGGCCCGCCCAGGCCCAGCTGGGCGCCCTTGGCCAGCGCGTAGGCGATCATCACGGTGGCGCTGGTGTCCACCGGCGCGTAGGGGTCGTCTATGGTCGAGCGCCACAGCCCTTCGTCCTGGCATTGCAGCAGCCGCGCGGCGGTCTGCTCGTACATGGCCAGCAGTTCGGCGTCCCAGCCGTCCTGCGGCAGCACTTCCAGCGTGTCGACCACGCCGGCCGCCCACCAGGCGCTGGCGCGGCCCCAGGCGGTGCCGTCTATCCACAGGTCGATCCTGATATAGCTTTCGGCCTCCGGCACCGAGGCGTTGAAGACGTGGCGCAGCAGCCCGTCGTCCTGGGCCAGGATGCGGTGGAAGCCCTTGAGCTCGGCGACAGCGAAGTCGCCGTTGCCGACGATGGCCTGCGACGGCGCCACCATGTAGGCGGTGTCGGCGAACACCCAGCCGGCGGTGCTGCGCGCCGTGGTGTGCTGGGTGACGCCGCCGGCGGCCACGCGCTCGCGGTGGAAATCTTCGCTGGCCTGGCGGGCCTCGTCCGCCCTGCCGGCCAGCACCAGCGGGCGGATGCGCGAGGAGCTGTCGGCCAGGTTGGGGTGGGTGATGACCGGGCCGGCCAGGACTTCGGCCACCTTCTCGTCGAACCAGTCCCGGCAACCCGCCAGGTACATGGCGTTGAGCAGGCCGGAATGCTTGCCGCCGGTATCGACGCGGTCCCAGCCGCGCTCCAGCATTCTCTTGACTACACCGCTGGGCATGTCTGCTCCCTTCTTCTGGTCTTCAAGCCGCGTGATTGGCCCAGGCGTCCGGCCGCGACAAGCCGATCGCCGCTTCGCGGAACACGCGCGGATCCATGGTGCGCACGCGCGCGGCGACAGTGAAATCGAATCCCGCCACCGGCCGCACGTCGCGGTCGACGTCGATGCCGGGCGCGAGCTCGATCAGCTCCAGCCCGCCGCCCTTGATCTCGAACACGGCGCGCTCGGTGACCACCAGCGCGCGCTGGCCCTTGGCCGCGGCCGTGGCGCCGTGGAAGTTGACCTGCGCCACCCTGGGCACGAACTTGCGGCTGCGGCCTTCCTTGCGGATGCGCAGCGCGGGGCTGTCGCCGCCGCCGATCTCCAGGTCCAGGCCGCCGGCAGTCATGGTCCCGCAGAAGAGCACGGTGCGGGTGCGGTGGGCGATGTCCAGGAAGCCGCCCGGCCCGCGCAGCATGCCCGAGAAATGGCCGACGTTGACGTTGCCGGCGCCGTCGATCTCGGCGAAGCCCAGCACCGTCACGTCCAGCCCGCCGCCGTGGTAGAAGTCGAAGATCTCGGTGGAGTCGACGATGGCGGTGGGGTTGTAGTGCGCGCCGAAGGCGCCGCTGTTGTTCATGGTGCCCATGGCCGGCACGCCGCCGATGGCGCCGTGCTCCAGGCTGAAGACCAGCTGGTCGATCACGCCTTCCTCGCGCGCCACGGGCGGGATGCCGGTGCCTACGCCCACGCCCAGGTTGACCACCTGGCCGGGGCGGATTTCCAGCAGCGCGCGCCGGGCGATCACCTTGCGCTCGTCGAAGGGCAGGAAGGGCAGGTCCAGCCCGGGGTTGCGGTATTCGCCGGACAGCGCCGGGTCGTAGTCGCCCAGGCGCGACTGGATGCTGGCCGGGTCCACCACCACGGCGTCGACCAGCATGCCGGGCACTTCCACCATGCGCGGGTGCAGGCTGCCGCGCTCGGCCAGGTACTTGACCTGGGCGATGACCTTGCCGCCGCGGTTGTGCGCGGCCATGGCCATGGCCTTGACGCCTATGCTGACCGGCTCGCCGGCCAGGCTGACGTTGCCGTCCGGGTCGGCCACGGTGCCGCGGATGATGGCCGCGTCGATGGGCAGCGTGCGGTAGAACAGGTAGCGCTCGCCGTCGACCTCCAGGCTGCGCACGAGCGAGGCGGGCGGGGTGGCGGCGTTGCCCGCCGGCGTGCCGGCGCCTTCGGCCTGCGGGTCCACGTAGGTGTTCAGGCCCACCTGGGTCAGGAAGCCGGGCGAGCCCGCGCCGCATTCGCGGATCAGGCGGTACAGGCAGCCCATGGGGTAGGAGTAGGCTTCGATCTCGCCGGCCTCGACCCTGGCCATGAAGGCCGGCGAGTCGCCGCGGTTGTAGGTGGCGCCGTAGATGCGCCGGACCATGCCGGGATGGGCGAAGTGGTCCAGGCCGGTGCCGGGCGTCCAGCCCGGGCGGTTGGGCGCCACCAGCGTCAGGCCGCCCGGTTCCCCGGTATCCTGGAAGCGGCGGCCCAGCGCGGCGATGACGGATTCCGGGACCGCCAGGGAAATCAGCCCGCCGACGGCCACGGTGCTGCCGGACGAAACCAGCTTGACGGCTTCGTCCGCCGACATCTGCTTGCTCATTGTCTCCACCTGATCTTATTGGGTGTTTTCGGAAGATAATGAACGAATTTGGTAGATTAGTCAAGCAATCATCAGGGTAATCTACCAAGATATATCATATTCAGCCAGACAAAGCGGCTTGCGGCCTGGCACCCAGGCACCGGCGCAGGTTCTCGCCCGCCGCTGCGCCTGTCCTGCCGCTACCTTGCCCTGCCCAGGCCTTGGCCCGGCGCCGGCCCCGGGCGCACCCCGGCCATCCAGCGCCAGGGCGCGGCGCCGCTCATTGCGCCTGCCCCAGCGGCGCCAGGCTCACCCGCACGCCGCGCCGCTCCAGGTCGCGCAGCTCGGCGCCGGCGATGCCGGCGTCGGTGATGACCTCGTCGAAATCGGTCAGCGGCGCCACTTCGCACAGCCCGGGGCCGCCGAACTTGTAGGAATCGATCAGCAGGATACGCGTGCGCACGGCGGCCAGCAGCAGTTGCTTGGCGGTGGCGCTTTCGATCCGGCTGTCGGTCAGCACGCCGGCGCTGGCGCTTTGCGCGCCCAGCAGCACCACGTCGGCGTGCAGCCGGCGCAGGAAGGCGTCGCCCGGGTCGCCGGCCAGCGCATAGGTGCCGGGCCGCCGGCTGCCGCCCGGCACGACCAGCCGCACGCCGGGCGCGCCGGCCAGCAGGTCGGCGATCTTGATGTTGTTGGTGATGGCGACGATGCGCAGGCGCGAGGCCACCACCAGGCGGGCGACTTCCTGCACCGTGGTGCTGCTGTCGAAGATGACGCTGTCGCCTTCGCGCAGCTGCGCGAAGGCGACGCGCGCGATCGCCTCCTTGGCGGCCTGCATCGCGCCCTTGGCGGGCTCCGGACCGTCGCCCTCGACCTGGCCGCCGCGCGGCGCGCGCTCGGCCAGCATGGCGCCGCCGTGGGCGCGCTCGACCAGGCCCTGCTTGGCCAGCTCGTCCAGGTCGCGCCGCACGGTGGAAAACGACGCGCCCAGCCGTTCGCTCAACTGGTGCAGGGTGGCCGCGCCCTGCTCGGACAGGACGTCCAGGATGAAGGTCTGGCGCTGGGAGGGAAGGAGCTTTTCGCGTCGCGCTTCGTGCGGCGGTTTTTTTTGCATGGGGATGGCCAGGACACAGGCGGCGGTGGTAGACTTTTCAAAGTCTACCAAAAACTTCCAGGTAGCGATAAGCCCATAAGACACCGGAGACAAGCTCGCGCCGCGCCGCCGCAGGGCGCGCCGCGACCCATCGGCCGCCATGACGGAATCCGCCACCGCACCGCTTCCCGCGCCCTCCCCGACCGCGCCGGCAAGCTCGCAAAGCCTGTACTGCCAGTACCGCCCCGGCTGGACGCCGGCGGCGCCATTCATCGAAACGCCCGAAGGCCGGCGCTGGACCTACGCCGACCTGGACGCCGTCACGGCGGGCCTGAGCCGGCGGCTGCGCGGGCTGGGGCTGGCGCGCGGCGACCGGCTGTTCTGTTGCGTGGACCGCTCGCCCTGGGCGGTTTTCCTGTACCTGGCCTGCCTGCGCGCCGGCGTGGCCTTCGTGCCCTTCGGCCCGCGCGCCAAGGAGGCCGAGTTCGCGCCGGTGCTGGCCGACCTGGACCCGCAGGCCATCGTGTGCGCGCCGCAGCTGGCCGGGCTGCTGGGCCGGCTGGCGCCCGGCGTCCGGCTGCTGACCCTGAACGAGGCGGGCGAAGGCAGCCTGGCCGCCCTGCCCGAGGCGAACCTGGCCCCGGACGCCCACGTCCGCCCCGAGGATCCGGCGGCCATCATGTTCACCTCCGGCACCACGGGCCGGCCCAAGGGGGCGGTCATGCCGCACGGGCTGTTCGTCTTCAAGGGCCGGGCGCTCGCGCAGGCGCTGGGCTGGTCGCAGGCCGACCGGCTGCTGCACGTGATGCCGCTGTACCACGCGCACGGCCTGTTCATGACGCTGCACGCCCTGCTCGCGGCCGGCGCCTGCGCCGTGCTGGCCGGGCGCTTCGACGCGGCCGAGGCGGTGCGCCTGCTGCCGCGCGCCACGGTATTTTCCGGCGTGCCCACCATGTACGGCCGCATGCTGGCCGTGCCCGGGCTGCGCGAGTGCAGCCGCGCCATGCGGCTGTTCGTGTCCGCCTCGGCGGCGCTGCCGCCGGACGTCTTCCACCGCTTCAAGGCGGCCACCGGGCACGAGATCGCCGAAGGCTGGGGCATGTCCGAGACCACCAGCAACACCATGAACCCGCTGCACGGCGTGCGCAAGCCGGGCAGCGCCGGCCTGCCGCTGCCCGGCATAGACATCCGCGTGCTCGGCCCGGACGACCGGGAGCTGGGCCGCAACGAGACCGGCGTGCTGGCGCTGCGCCTGCCCATGCACTTCCTGGGCTACTGGCGCCGCCCCGCCGAAGACCAGCCGCGCTACGTGCGCGGCCTGCAGGTCACCGGCGACCTGGGCTGGTTCGACGACGACGGCTACCTGCACGTGGCCGGGCGCACCAGCGACGTCATTATCACCGGCGGCTACAACGTCTACCCGCGCGAAGTCGAGCAGGCGCTGGAGCAGGTGGACGGCGTGGAAAAGGCCGCCGTATTCGGCCTGCCCCACCCCGACTACGGCGAGGCGGTGGCCGCGGAGGTGGTGCTGCGGCCCGGCGGCGCGGGCGACGCGCAATCCATCGCCGGCGAGCTCAAGGCCCGCCTGGCCGGCTACAAGGTGCCCAAGGCCCTGTTCGTGGTGGACGCGTTTCCGCTCACCGAATTGGGCAAGGTGCAGCGCGGCGCGCTGGCGCAGCGCCATGCCGGGCATTTTCTGGGCAGCGAAAGATAATCGCGGCGCCGCGCCGTAAATAATATTCAGCCTGCATTCAACCAGGGGTAATATCAGCTAGAATTTCACGTCTGCCGTTATGGGCGTGGAATATGGAAATATCCAGGATAAAAGTCGAACGCGCCGCGGCGCCGGTGCGCAAAGTGGTCGAAAAAGGCCTGCGCGAGGCGATCACGCGCGGGGATTTCGCCCCCGGCGCCCACCTGGTCGACCGCGAGCTGTGCGATATGTTCGACGTCAGCCGCACGGTCGTGCGCGAGGCCCAGCGCAGCCTGGAGGCCGAAGGCCTGGTGGAGATCATCCCGCACCGCGGGGTGTTCGTGCGGCGCATCAGCTACGACGAGGCCCAGCAGATCTACGACGTGCGCAAGGTGCTGGAAGCCCTGGCCGGCCAGAAATGCGCCCTGAACGCCAGCGAAACCGACATCGCCGAGCTGGAAGCCGTGTGCGAGCAGTTGCGCGCCAGCGTGGACGCCCCCGCCGGGGTGGACCTGCTGGGCATCAAGACCCGCTTCTATGACGTGCTGCTGCGCGCCGCGCACAACCGCATGATAGAGAAAATGCTGGGGCAGATACTGAACTACAACACCCAGCTGCGCGCGGCGTCGCTGTCCGAGCCGGGCCGCCTGGCGCGCGCGGTGGAGGAACTGGACCGGATCGTCGAGGCGGTGCGCGACCACGATTCGGCGCGCGCCTGGCTGGCCTGCTACCACCACGTGGACAACGCCGGGCGGGCCGCGCTGCGGGTGCTGCGCGAGCAGAAGGAGCGCGACGCCGCGCGGCGGAAATAG
>Ga0182737_1003772_pt1 | contig 10819 bp, 13 predicted proteins | sample eDN5th30CBELigOP_FD_128878 | JGI IMG/M metagenome (GOLD analysis project Ga0182737, IMG submission 128878) | Enriched Organic Plus compost microbial communities from Emeryville, California, USA - eDNA 5th pass 30_C BE-Lig OP (version 2) (version 2) ... | reverse complement strand
GAATAGTGCTCTTTGATGATTAAATGTTTCTTTTCCTGTGTAAATACTTTCCGTCTACTAGACGTTACTTCCATAAAGACCCCCTGGGCTGGGTGTCCAAATCAAATCGGGGTCAGGAACAAGATGTAGCCTACCCACTACTCCTGGAACTATATCACGACTATAAAAGTGGGATACTTTTGAAGTCCGACTTCATTTCTTTAATTCGCCTTATCGAAGGCTATGTATTCAGAAGAGCCGTATGTAAAATACCTACGAACTCGATGAATAAAACCTTTGCCACCTTTGCAAAGAGTATTCAAAAGGAAGGGTACTTAGAAAGCGCCAAGGCCCACTTTCTTCTTTTGCCGTCCTACCGTCGATATCCCAACGATGACGAGTTCAAAAAAGATATACAAACTAGAGATCTTTACAACTTTCGAAGCAGAAGCTACTGGTTAAGACGAATTGAAAACCATGACAGAAAGGAAAGGGTCTCTGTAGACGAATACACAATCGAACATATTCTCCCACAAAACGAGAATCTTTCCGAAGCCTGGAAAGATTCCCTAGGAGATAATTGGGAAAGTGTTCACCAAACATGGCTTCACACGTTGGGAAATTTGACACTCACTGGTTACAACTCAGAATACAGCGACAGACCTTTCAAAGAAAAACGAGATATGAAAGGCGGCTTCAAAGAGAGTCCTCTAAAGGTAAATGCTGGCCTTGGCTCGATCGAAAATTGGAACGCAGATTCAATTCAAGAAAGAGCTAAATCTCTTGCAGAAATAGCTTTGAAAGTATGGGTAGCTCCGACTTTATCTGGAGAAGTACTCCAGAAATACAAAATAAAACCTGAATCCAAATCCACATATACCATTGCAGACCACGCTCATCTTTCTGGCGAACCCGTTCTCGAGCTGTTTAATGCTTTTAGATCAGAAGTTCAGCGTCTTGATCCTTGCGTATCCGAAGAGTTTTTAAAGCTTTACGTCGCCTATAAGGCCGAAACAAATTTCGTCGATGTTATACCTCTGTCAAAGCGACTTAGACTAACATTAAACATGCCTTTTTCAGAACTAATCGACCCCAAGAATATCGCTCGTGATATTGCAGGTCTTGGACGCTGGGGAAATGGAGACGTCGAGGTAAATCTCTCAGAATTGAGTGAACTGCCCTACGTTCTTGGGCTCGTACGCCAAGCGTTAGATAGACAACTCGAAGATGGCACTTAGATAGAAGCAGCGTTCAGAAGTTTTTACGAAGGATAAAGAATGAAAAGACCAACTGATGTCACCACAGGCCGAGCGATTAGCATAAGACAACCATACGTCGAAGATATTCTTCGTGGGAAAAAGAAATATGAATACAGAAGCCGCCCCACAAAAATCCGCGGGCGAGTCTATCTATTTTTAGGTCCGCAATTTTATCTTTTGTGACTTTTAGCTGTGCATCATTCGCAATCAGCTGTCTAGACACTCCGGCATTGGCTCTACTCCCACCTTCAGACACAAGAATTTCTTTGAGAGCCTTCAATAGACTCTGACCAAGTTTCGTTTTCTTTTCACTAGTTTTCATTGGCCACTCCTAAAATCACGCTTAGAGATCTTTTTATCGTCAACTGGATCCATCTGTGAAATCCGAATTCCGAAACCTTGAAACTCCTCGTCAGTCTCGCACTGGCCGATCTTTAAAGAAAAACAAAGTGCCTTTGTCGGCAGTTCAGAAGAAAAATTTTGATCACGGCAGTACTTGATTACCTCTAAAAATCGAGAGTCTTTAGACTTAGACAGCAATGCACCGATGACATTGAAATCACACCGTCGCTTCTTGATCGCCTTTAGTAAAAGTTCTGGTTGAAAAGACTGCGCATGCGCCTTAACCGCTCCGACAGCCAAAACCAATGCTTTCGGATCTTGCAGCAGATACAGCGACAAATCCGCAAGACACTCCTCGGGAGTCATATCCTGAGGAGATCTTGCCATCATATTGCACCCAACACCTCTTAATAGAGAATCAACAGTATTCAAATTCATCAGGTCCTTTTGTCGTTCGTAATCTTCAATTTCTCCGCGAACAGGTCGCCACCAGACAACTCTCAAGCACAGTAGAGCCCACAAGATCCCAGAGGACATTTTTTTACCTAACACCCAAAATCAAAAGCAGCCACTAATCTACACGCAGTAACTACCTTGAGAATTTCCTCAACGCTAAGATTAGAGCATTTTCTTTGAACTAGTAACTGAATTTGAGATTCGAAAACTTCAGCGGCCTCGGCGATTTTTGCATTCGAAGTGATTTCAGAGGTTTCGATTGCAATGGTAGCCATTTGTTCTAGACTTCGACGATAGCTCTCCATGACAGCCGTGATTTCCTCAGCCGGTAGGGGTTCACAATACATAAGCGCACGCTCAGCTTGCCGCCTCTTACTCTCGTCAGCCTCTTGTGGTGTAGGCTCGATCTCCCACGCATAAGGACCTCTGCGTAGTCCGCGATTAAGACCGAAGGAAATTTTCCGGGGATAACGAATTGGCTTAGAATCCATAATAGCTCCTTTTCTGGGAAGCTACTATAACACGACTTTCTCGACCTCCAACGGCTTGATAATACTAAACATTTTCTTTCATGAGATCACACCAAGGCAATCAAGCATCTTCCGACTCGCAAAAGAGGAATCATGATGCTCATAGTCCCCTCTTGAGTCTTTCATATTCCTCGATCTCTTCCTGGAGTTGGCAAGCAAAAGAGATCAACGGATCGAGAGCGAACTTTATTTGCTCTTCAGTCAAGCCAGACGCCCTCATCTTTTCTGCATGAGCTTCAATTTCTTTAAGATCCGCTGCCAATCTAGATTTGCATTCTTGATATTCTTTTTCAGTTTTCATCCTACCAGCCCTGCCTGACGGAACGACCTTTTCACTTCACGAAATACCTCGTTGAACTCCGGCAAAGAAGTCATCTGCTTAGACAAACGACTTTCCCAAGTCTTCTTCAAGCGAGGTTCTTTCTTTTCGAACTCGCCGCGTCTGTCTTCAAAAGGCAATCCTTTAAACTTCATTTTCGTCTCGATGTCCCCAATGAGATCGGAAATGTTCAAGCCCTTTTCGATTAGCAAACAGTACATATCATAGAGATCACGCGGCTCATTGCGATTGCTCGCAAACAATGCACATGTCTTCTCGATTGCCACCTCTTCTAAAGAGTACACTTTGATAGTCGGCTCGGATAGAAAGTCGCTGTATTCTTCATAGGTACGGATAATCGTTTTATCTTCAATTGGCGTTAAGATATTTTCTCGGAATGTAACGTCGACTTTTACTTCTTTTGGCCCACCTGGAAGGGGACCCACATAAGTAATATAAAATGTATGGGTATTTTCAGACGAAGGATCTTCCCGCAGATGAGCGAACTCGATTCCCGAAGCTTCCTTTGTCCAATCGAAAATACTTGAAAACTCGGACAGGATCGTTTTCAAAGAGATCTCTTCTTTTAATGAAAAATCCAAATCCTCGGAAAATCGATATTCCTCGTAGTGACACCTTCTAAGAGCTGTTCCGCCTTTGAAAATCAGTTGCTCCTTGAATTTCGAATGTGCAAGACCAAATAGAAACCACGAAAGACAATAGTCTCTCTCTATAACGGCCTCAGGAACTCTCTTGCCACCTTGTTTGAAAAGCTTATTTGAAATTTGGGAAATTTTCTTTTGTTCGATCATATTACGTCCTCACTAAAGACAATAGCTCTGCTTCAGAGACATTTAGGCGAAGCCTCCATCTAGAGTTGTACTTCCCCTCATCAACTTGCGTTGGATCAAAAAGCAGATAGGAGTCAGTCAATTTTTTTTGCAAGCGTTCAATTTCTTGCGTCGTTCCTAATTTATAAACCTCAAGTAGATATCCTAGACGGCGATAAATAGCACCGCTATTTATTTTCTCCGCGTATTCACAAAGTCTATCAACATTGAGTTCTTTTCGTTTTATCCAAAGTCCTTTGGCGACCTCGGGCATCCCGCCACAGTACTCAGGGATCTTTAAACCATCAATAATGGTTCTTTCTAAGTCACTCACCAATACGGAATCAGTTTTAGTGACCCAATGCTTTTTAAAGCCAAAGAAATCCCCTTTTTTGCATGTAACAAAGTGAAACTCGGTCCCTTGTATGGTGATCTTTTCTTTAACTTGCTTTGTTGTTGTCACGTAGACGTCCATGTGTGGCTGAGTGACCATCTGATACAACTCAAAAGCCGAGGCATGGGAAATAAAATATTGAGGTTCTTGCACCTTTTGTTTGCGCCGAACAATCTCTCTGGCGACCACATAGGGGTTTCCCATATATTCGGTAGCTGTGCCCATCTCAAATGGAACAATCGTGTACAGACCTGGGATGAGACGGTTCAGAATTCCTTTTTTAACGAGAGGACTAAGGAACTTATTAAGAGACTTCTGCTCCAGCCCTAAAATCTCCGACGCTTCATCGTTAGTGAAGATGTTCCTGCCCTGATCGTAAAGGGAAAGAATGAAGTTGGCAGACTTCGGACCTATGCTCTTTGTTAAATTAGTATTTATATCCATAAATACCCCTTATTTAATCCTAAAAACAGGTATAAAATATAATCAAAATTATTACTTATATCCAATTATACCCCATCTTATCGGGTATTTTTAGATATAATTTATAATTTTACAAATAATCGTAATTGATTAGTATTATCGTATATTTATGCACCTTTTAAATTTCAAGGCCTCGCTATAAACAATAGTCTGACTATTCCGATAAGACCTTCAGCCAGGAGGAAATGTGAAGTCTAAAAGTGGAAAAATCGCATCATGGATGCGCCCAATAAAAGCCAAAGAACCGAGCAAAAGCATAAAAACTGCAAGCCAATACTGCTGGAGTCCTTTTCAACGAGACTTTGCTCAAATAACACACTCCGATTTTTTTAAGAGACTATCAGGCAAAACTCAAGTGCACTCATTTCCCGATAATGATCACATAAGGACTCGGCTCACACACTCAATTGAAGCCTCACAAATCGGCAGACATATCGCCAGATATTTTTCAAAAAAAATGCACGATCATGGGCTGTTTAACGACAATAGCCAACAATACCTGGTATTCTCAAATAACCTCGAAGAAATTACGGCCGCCGCTTGTCTTCTTCATGATGTAGGTCATCCTCCATTTGGACACACGGGTGCGCATACATTACACTCTCTATCAAACAAATACGGCGAAGAATTTGACGATAACAAACAAGTATTTAGAATTGCATTAAATCCAGTTTGGTATGAAAAGTTTGACCCTTTGTCCAATCCCACGTAGTTTGACCGGTTTCAAGGGGGGCAAATCCCACGTAAGTGGACCGGCTTTGGGGGAAGTAAATCCCACCTAATTTGACCGGGCAATTGCTTACGTTTTCAGCACATTTTCTCCATCTGATCCCATGCGCTAAGCTGCTGGTTTAACAACCAGACTACAGCAAGGAATACGCATGCGGAAACTCAGAAAAAAGGACTTGGAGAAAATCACAGTGGACCGAAAAATCGTCGAAGGCCTTCGCGAAGGACACTCACTCACCGCACTGACTAAATCAACTGGTAAAGGCAAAGGTTACGTCATAAAAATCCGCGACCAGGCGATAGAGCATGGCTATGTAGCCGTCGCAAACCCAGAGAAGAAAATCTACTGCAAAACCTCAAAAGAAATCCCACCTTACCCAGAGGCGCTGTTTCCGCTGCGCGATGGTCGCAGCGAGAAGGCCATTGAAACGGATGCCATCTTAGATCCCAAGCGCGAATGGATCAAGGAGCGCATTGAACTTGGCTGGAGTCCGCAAAGTATTTTTGAAGAGCTTCCGCTCTCTGTCCCGCGATCTAACTTCTACCGCTACATTCACCGCCACAAACTTATGCGATCCGCACCTGCGCGCAATGTGATGGAGCTTGTTCACTCACCGGGGGAATGTCTGCAGGTGGACTGGGGAAAGCTCTTTGACGTCGTCGATCCTGTCACAAAAAAGAAAAAAACAATTTGGATTTTCGTTGGCGTTCTTGGGCATTCTCGTTACGAGATGGCCCGAGTTGTAGAGAAACTCGACTTTGAAACAACTGCCGAAGTTTTAATAAGCATGTTTGAGGAACTTGGCGGAGTCCCTCGTAAAGTGACTTCTGATAATCCCAAAGTCTTTGTTCATGAGGCATCAAAGCACGAGCCGACGTTGAACCCGGCCTTTGAAAGACTGGCCTCGCACTACGGGTTCGTTGTCGAGGCATTGCCGCCTTATTCTCCAGAGAAAAAAGGCAAAGTGGAGCGAATGGTTCCAATGAAGCGTCGCCTTTTTGAATCCTACGATAAGTCCCAATATTCACTGAGCGGCGCACAGTCACACATGAATAAAAAGATGAGTATCGCCAATGAGAGAAAGCACGGGACTCACCTACAAAAACCTTTGGATGTGTTTCTTAACGATGAAGCCTCGTTGTTAAAGCCTCTTCCTTTATTACGCTACGAAGTGGAAACCATCACTCGCTCAACAGTGAGGTCTGATGGTTATGTTCGCTTTGCAAACAAGTACTACCGAGTAGACACAAGACTCAAAGGCGAAATAGCTTTGGTGATTGGTAATTCAGTTCAAGTAAGTATCTACTGCAACGGTCGACTGTTAGAAGTTTACGAGCGCATCCAAGATAAATTCACAAGTAAAGCCTGTAAAGATCATTACAAGGAGTCTTGGGAGAAGACTCTTCAAGATCATGGTCACTATCTGAAGCAAGCAAAAATTATCGGCGTCAATGTTGAGCGCTTTGTAGGAATTATTTTGGCTCGAGGCGAAGGTTTTGTTGATACACGCAGCGTATGGGGTCTTCTGACGCTGAACAAGAAGTACAGCAATGCCGACATCGACAAGGCCTGCCTTTCAGCGCTGGAGTTATCACAGGTAAATTTAAAAACAGTTCATCAACTATTGAATATTATGGCAAAGCCAAAACCCAAAGCTCCTCGTCATGAGGAGGTTTTATCCGCGCAGACGGTGGGAGGTAAGTTTGCGCGCGACATGAGTGAGTATAAAAACCATTTACGTCTGGTTCATAGCAACCAGGCCCACTGAAAGGAAAGACAGTTATGACAATAGATGTGATACGCGATCAGTTAAAGCAGTTACGAATGCCCGCGGCATCCGCAGAGATCGAGGGTTTAGTTCAAAAAGGAAAACGCAGCCAGGATCTTAAGTGGCTCAGTGAGCTTCTATCCACGGAATTAGATGCAAGGGCAGATAACGCCGTAGAAAAAAGGATTAAGAAAGCGGAGTTCCCAGAGCGAAGAAGCTTTGAGCAGTTCAATTGGGATTTCAATAAAAAACTCCCGCGCGAAAAAATCGAGGATCTGAAAGATTTAAAGTTTATCGAGAACAACGAAATTGCATTGTTTTTGGGAAGTCCCGGCACGGGCAAGAGTCATCTTGCGATTGCTCTTGGGATGAGCGCTGCGCAGGCTGGTCACAGTGTTTTTTGTACGAGTGTAAAAAGACTTGGGACAAAGATCCGTAAAGCGCGCGAGAACAATAAGCTCGATGTTTTATTCAAACAAATTCTAACATCAAAGCTATGGATCTTGGATGACTGGGGCGTCGTAACAATGCCACGAGACGTGAGTGAGGAGATCTTCGATTTATTTGATCGACGCAAGCACAATTCGGCTATGATCTTAACCAGCAACCGCGACGTTGAAGAATGGCCACAAGTTTTTACCGATCCGATCCTGGCAAGTGCTGCCATCGACAGGATGTTCGAGAATGCCCATATTTGCATTTTTGAAGGCCCCAGTCACCGCATGAAGGGACGAATAACTTTCAACGATATTGACAGCGAGTAGAAAGACCAATAAACCCTCAAAAATCAGGTGGTCAAAGTATCTGAAACGAACCCGGTCAAACTAAGTGAAACGGAACAACCCTTCTGGTCCTCTTGTTGCTGCCGCAATGAAAAAGAATATTCCCTCACTAGTGGCCTACAAAACGGAACAAGGAATTCTGTCCAATTTACTAGCAGAGCTAAATTTGACCAATGCTCGCCATCCCGCGAGCCTTTTCATGGAGGCCGCCGATGACATCGCATACATTGCCGCAGACCTCACCGACTATTTACGATACAGCGCTAACGAATCAAATCTTCAAAAGATGCGTGAACACGCCAACATAAAAGATTTAGTCAGTATTCCTGTTTTAGACTCATCTTTTAAACCGACAGAACGTAATATGTTTGGACTACTGGTAGACCTTAAAGACAGCAATTTTGAACAAATTCAAATCTTCACATCAAACTTAATCAAAGGCCTACTCTTTCAAGTATTCAAAAATATCGATAGATTTTTCAATGAGAGCGACATTTCAGACCAAAATGAAATTCCAAAACAATTGAAGGACTTCACAGAGAAATATAGTTGTGAAAATGATCCGAATTTAATCTACCTGACTTGCCATCAGAACGGAAAAATATTCTATCAACTTAAAAAGAAGAGCTACAAAGAATTCATTCTAGTTAAACCACATATAGGCTCACAGAACTTAATGGCAAAAAAAGTGCTAACTGAGTTGTTCACCTCGCTAGAAGAGCTAATCTCATTCAACTATAAAGACTCTGATATCTTCAAAATAATGCCATCTGACTTTCAAGCATATATCCATAGCGCTCACGACCCTAGTACATCGTCATCTCCAGCCAGAATAGTTTTAGACTTCATTTCTGGCATGACTGACGAGTATGCCTTAAAAACATGGGAAACTATCCACCGCCCTCATGCTCTAAAAAATGCTTCATAAAAATTTAGACAGAAGGAATTCACTCCCACCAGACCGAAAAAGCCTAAGCACACAGGGTTCACGAAACACGAACCCTGTGCAATTTTTTGCCGGTCAAGCTAGAGATCAAGAGCACTTACACCAAGTGATTTAGATGCATACTTTTTTCGAACAAACTTATTAATAAAGGTATTCAGACCGAAACCTTGAAGCGCCAGTTTCTTCATAGTCTCAATGCTGTGAGAGCCAGCACTTCTGTATGTGTAAGTATAAACTTTCAAATCATCAAATCTGACACTAATAAAATCAGCACCAATTTGATATGCCCTGACCGCAGAATTGCCGTGTACATTTTTGTACTTTTCCATATTTCATTTCCTTTCTTGGAAATTGTTTGATTTCCAAAAGAGGTTGAGGAAAAGTATATTCAAACACAAAATACAAATACCCTCCTCTTTTGGTGGTTATTATTTTGAAAAGCCCTCTGGGCCGCAATTCCAGAGGGTTTCCTTGTTGATAAGGCTATCGATATTCAGCCCTGTACTCCACTAAAAAAGCATAATCGCGATAATTTTATTTATGATAATTTGCGTCATCATACTGGCGCTCAAAGACTCTTAGAATGCTACGTTCACCAAGTACGCCCGCGCCTCCGGGTACTTCTTAATGCAAACACACTTCCCCACCCTCAATGACTTGATGGTATTCGGATGAATGCAAAACTCCTCCACCTCGCGCCGACTACCGCCACCGGATTCAATCTCAAAGAATCCGAACCGCTCGGTCTGTCGGGTCTGCTTCCAGACCGTCCGGGTCCCCGCCATGCCGGAAATGATCTCTGCGCTCTCCGGACGTTTCTGGAGGAACGAATACAAGGTGGAGGTGTTTCCCATGAGCCTGCCTGCAAACTCGGGGCTAATGCGCTGTAAATCGCAAATCTCTTGGTGTGCGACCACCACCGACATCCGACTACTTCGGGCGCGGTCGAGGAAACCAATGAAGTCTTCTTGGGCTAAGTCTGCGAACTCGTCGATGATCACCGAAAAGGGCTTTCGTTGTTCTTTTGGAACCTCGCCGTCAACTCTTGCTGAAACGGATTTTAAATCCTGTAAGATAAAACGACCTAACGCCTTGGCTGTTTCGCCATAACGGCGGGAATCCAAGAATAAGAAGATGATTTTGGACTGGGTATAGGCCTCAAATAAGTTGATACCAGGAATCTCGGAGGTCACTAACTCGCCAAAGTCGGAAAGGACAATACTTTCTAACTGGGTTCGTAACCCTTGCAAAGAATTGAAGTGCTCTTTTGCATCCAGGAACTCTTTCAAGTTCTGAGCGTAGAGTTTCAACTTCGTTTCAGCCATTGGGATCTTATTCCCTACCTCAATGATCTTCGCCGGATTACTTGCGCACTCCAAAACGGTGCCCAAATGAAATCGCTCCTGTTTGTTATCTCGAAGCCAGCAGAGTAAAATCATCAACTTCAAAATGAAGCTCGATGATTGATTCTTATAGTATTCTTCAGACCAATTGAGGCTATTGATGATCCGGTCTCGAAGTTGCGTAGCCGTTCCATCCTCGATCAAATTGTAAGACAAAGACATTTGCTTTTCAGTCAGTGAAAAGATCATCAAATCGTCAATACGGTTAGCCTCCGCAACATGCTGGGAAAACTTCAACAAAGTCTCCATATCTGATTTCAAATCAATAAAGAGCAATCCTTTCCCCTGTTGAATTCGCTGCTTGATAATATGGGAAAGTAAAACCGTCTTCCCATAACCAGAAGCCCCAACAACATGAACGTGGTGATTCAACTGTCCTTCCGTTAATTCTTCCTTTCGCCACATAGATCCAGAGACCTTCCCCAGAACGACACGATCTTGGGCCACAGACGAATTTCTCATAAATAAGTTCTTATGTCGGATTTCACCAGAACTGACCACCCAAATTTCACGGGTTTGACCACCCCGATTTCATGAGGTCTGACCAGGTCAATTTCACTATTTGACCACCCCCATTAACGCGGATCGTTGGGCTTTT
>Ga0182737_1003768_pt1 | contig 10827 bp, 7 predicted proteins | sample eDN5th30CBELigOP_FD_128878 | JGI IMG/M metagenome (GOLD analysis project Ga0182737, IMG submission 128878) | Enriched Organic Plus compost microbial communities from Emeryville, California, USA - eDNA 5th pass 30_C BE-Lig OP (version 2) (version 2) ... | reverse complement strand
TCGCCGCGCGACTCGAAACGCGTGAAGAGCGCCGCCGACAGGACGTGGGCCGGACAGCCTTCGTCGATTGCCGCTTTCACGGTCCAGCGCCCTTCGCCCGAGTCGGAAACGCGGCCCGAGAAGTTGCTGAGCTGCGGATTTTCGTTCAGGGCTGCCGCCGTCAGGTCGAGCAGCCACGAGCCGATAACGCTGCCGCGCCGCCACAGTTCGGCGATGTCCGGCAGGTCGAGGTCGTACTGATAATGCTCCGGCGAGCGGAGGGGCGTCGTTTCGGCGTCGATGTCGTGCTGCTTCTTGCCGATGTTGGCGTCTTTCAAAATCGCCAGCCCTTCAGCGTAGGCTGCCATCACGCCGTACTCGATGCCGTTGTGCACCATTTTGACGAAGTGACCCGCGCCGCTAGGCCCGCAGTGGAGGTAGCCCTGCTCCGCGGTCGATTTGGACGCAGTGCGGCCGGGCGTGCGCGGCGCCGCGTCGACGCCGGGAGCCAACGTCTTGAATACAGGATCGAGACGTTCGACCGCTTCCTTCTCGCCGCCGATCATCATGCAATAGCCGCGCTCCAGGCCCCAAACGCCGCCACTGACGCCGGCGTCGATATAGTGCAGGCCCTTCTTCTTCAGCTCGGCGGAGCGACGGAGGTCGTCGATGTAGTACGAGTTGCCGCCGTCGACGACGATGTCGCCGGGCGAGAGCTTGGGAACGAGCTGTGCGAGCGTCGAATCGACCACGGCTGCTGGAACCATCAGCCACACGGCCCGCGGCTTGGTCAATTTGGCGACGAACTCATCGAGCGAAACGCCGCCGACGGCCCCTTCTTTGACGAGCGCTTCCACGGTGCCTGCGGACACATCGTGCACAACGCACTCATGACCGCCGCGCAACAAACGGCGAACCATGTTGGCGCCCATCCGGCCCAGCCCGATCATTCCTAATTGCATCGCAAGCCTCCAGTTGTCGCTCAGCGGATTCGTCCCCTGTCCGCCTGACCTTGATTGAACAATCGCCTATTGATGCCACTCGCCGACGAACGGCTTGTAATAGTCTCGCCATTCCCGGTTGTACCAAACGGGACTACTGGGATGACCTTCCTGCCCAAGCGCATCGACAGCGACGACGTAGTAGCGTCTGGTGGGTTTGTCAGCCGTCGAATCGGTATAGTCCGTACGTTCGATCGGCTCGGGCGTCAGGCGGCTGACCGGGTCCTTGTTGTATCGGCCATCCATGCGATAAACGCGATAGCCAACGACGCCTTTCTCCTTACTCGCCTGCCACTTGAGCTGACAGGATGTCCCCTCTTCCCGGCTGAATAAAAACTGCGGCGGACCGGGGATGGTAAACCTTGCCGGAGACGGACCACTCTCCTTTCCCGCCGAGTCGACCGCTCGGACGCGATAGGCGTAAACCGCATAGCGGTACTCACGCCCCTGCGGATCGATCTGCTCTGCGTGCCAGTGACGCTCTTCGATCGGGGGCCCTTCAACGGCTTCCCGCTGGCGAAGGTCGATCGTCTCGTCGATATAGCTTGTGCCCGCAATCGGCTCGCGCGTGATGCGTTCAAAGCGGCCGATCCGGCGGAAGCCGCCGACGCTCGGAGACTCAAGCGGTATCGTCGCGTCTTTCAGCCGGCGCAGTTGATCCTCGCTAAGCACTTCGACCACCGCTCGCTCGACGACATAACCGGCTGCATCGGGATTGGCCGGCCACTCGAGTTCGATCTTGGTCGCCGAAAGGACGGAAACCAGCAGGTCTTCCACGAGACGCGGTCGCTTGGTCTGTGGCGAGGCGTCGTTGCTCGCCACTTCCGTTGCCGCCGCCGATGGCTTCGTCGTCTCGCTCAGACGCAAGGCCCAGATCTGTTGTTCGTTGGGCTTCTGCGGCCGATTTTCGAGCAGGCAGACGCCAGGCTCGGGGGCGTAGAGCAATTGCCGGGCTCGGCTGCCGGAACGATCCGGTTCGCGGGCCGGGTTGAGCCGCGCCCAGCGATTCTCGCCGACGTCGTACTTCCACGTTTGCAGCTCGTGCGCTGCGTCCCCTTCCTCGTCCTTTCGGCTGACTTTGACGATCGCGACCACCGCGCCGGCTGTCGCGTCGTACGTCAGCACCGCGTCGTTCTTGTCGGTCGGCGGCATCTCAGCCGGCCGAGCGTCGCGCCAGGTGTTCGAGTTCAGGTCGAAAATCCAGGTGTGCGGATCGTTGTCGAACTGCGAACCGAACAACACGTGCACGCCGGCACGCGCGTCGTAAGCCAGGTTGCCGCCGCTGCGCGGGGCGGGTTCGACTTTCGGCATTTTGCGCTGCCACTCATTCGTCCACGGATCGTAGGTCCACGTCCCCTCGTGGCTTCCTTCGCCGCCGAAGAGGACAACCACCTGATGCTTCGCGTCCCAACTGGCGCAGCGGAGCAGCTTGGGATGCGCCGTCGGAAATGGACGCATGTCGCGCCAGGTGTTGGTCGCCAGATCGTACGTCCAGACGGACGAGTCGTTCAGATAAATTTCGCGGAACCACTGCCAGCCGTGGCTGCCGCTGGCTGCCGAGAAGCGGATGTAGCGTCCTCGGATCGGATCGAAGACATTTTGCTGCGCACAGCAAGCGCCCGGCGGAGAAACATTCGGCTCGTGGAATTCCCAGCGGGCGGTTCGCGGGTCGAAGGTCCAAACCTCGGAGTGTTGCTCGCCGCCTCCTCCTTGGTTGTGACCGCCGTAACGGATTAGCCGCTGATGCTTGGAGTCCCAAACGCACGCACCCTCATAGCCGAGGCGAGGCGAAGGAGGCGTACGGTCCAGCGGCGAGAGCTTGATCCACGCGTCCCGCGGCAACGAATCAAAGTCGATCGATTCGGCTGCGTGCGCTTTGCCGAACGAATTGCTCTCCTGCGCAAAAACTGGCTGCGCAGCGAGCAAACACCAGCCGACGACGAGAACGTGGAACCGCTGCATGGTACAGCTCCCGTAATTGATTCTCGCCATCACGATAAGGCGCGGTGCGGCCCCCGGCTATCACCCCTGCCGATGAACATTTGAGGCCGACCTGGCGAAACCGGAGTCGCCGTCCGGTGTTTTACTGGAAGCTCACGGCAGTTTTCGGATGGCTTGGGCGGCCGGAGGCTAATGGGACGGAATTTGCTGGGGGGATGATGCGAAGGCGCCTGTCATCGACGGTTGCGTGCCTCCTGGCCGCACAATTCGCTTTGCTGCTGACTGCCTCAATCTGGGCCCAGGAAGGGCCGGCCTGGGACGATCCGCCGGATGAAACGCCCTCGACGATCGCCGAGGCGGATCGCGCCGCTTCGCGCAAGGGACGACGACAGCGGAACTTGGAGCCTGAGCGGGCGGCGGCTCAGGAGAGGTTGACGCTTTCGCCGATTCCTACCGGCTTCGTCTTTTTGGAGGGCGAGTATCTGCCGCCCCCTTATGTCATTCGCATCGAAGGGGATCAGGTGCTGATCAACGACCGGCCGGTGCTCGGCTGGCACAAAATCGATCAGACCTACAATCGTCGCAATCCCTACGTGCACCGTTCCCTCGGCGCGACGCGGGCCGACTCGGTCGCTGGCGGACTGGCCAGCGGCTACGTGCTTATTTCCTTCGACGGTCAGCCGGTCATCTACTTCAACCAATTCGGCGCAGGCTATCACTTGCTGGCGACGCTCGTGCGCGATCCACAGGCCAATCGCGAAGGCTTCGAAATCGAGTTGCCCGACGACTTCGACCACGAGCGCTTCGCCGAATGGGTTGATTCCTTTCAGCCGAGCAAGGATCTGATCAGCCGGGCTGCTACCGTCATCGAAACGGTCCGCTCTGCCGAAGCCGACAGTCGACGCTCCATCGCCGCGAACCGGCGCAGCGAGACATTGCTCTATCTGATCACCGTCTTCGGGATGGTGATTTCCGTCGCCGCGACCGGTCACTTGCTATCGGCCAAGCCCCCGAGCGCGCGCGACCCGGAAGACGATCCCGAAATGCCCAAAATGGTCAGCCGGTCGCTGGGGCTCGTGGTAGTGCTCTCGTCGCTCGACCTGTTCTGGACGATCATGGCTTCGCAACAGGGAAAGATGATCGAGTTGAACCCGATCGGCAGCCAATTGCTGCACGACCCGATGCAATTGATCGCCGCCAAGGCGACGATCATCTGTGGCTCGGTCGGTTTGCTCTACTTCCTCCGGCATCATCGCCAGGCGCAAACGGCTGCTTGGTGGGCGTGCCTCATCTGCACGCTGCTCACCTTCCGCTGGCTGACGTTCAATTCGATGTTCGTCTGAGGCGGCGTCTACCGCGAGTGAATTACGCGGCTAGGTGGCTGGGGGGCAGTCACCGGGCCTGCCCCACGGCAATGGGCAGCTTCCTTTGCTTGCAGCCCCAGATCGGCAGCGTTCGATTAAGATGATGCGGCATCGCAATTTCTCCTTCTCACCGCACCGATCGTACGCCGATTTTCGCCTGTGGCCCTCCCCTACCCTGCCCGCAAAGACTTATATCGTCAGGCCATTCGGGCTGCGCTGCTCGGCGTTGTGGTGAATTTGTTCCTGGGCGTCGTCAAATTGCTCGGGGGCGTGCTTGGCGGGGCGTTTGCGCTCGTCTCCGACGCGGTGAATTCGTTAGGGGACGTTGTCACGTCGGTGATCGTGCTGTTTGCGCTCTATTTCGCGCAGCGGCCGCCCGATAAGGAGCATCCCTACGGCCACAGCCGGGCCGAGGCGATTGCGGCGACGAACGTCGCGGTGCTGGTGATTCTTTCGGCGCTTTGGATTGGCTGGGAGGCGGTGCGCCGCATCGGAGTAGACCACGAAGTGCCGCCGCTATGGACGCTCTGGATTGCCGGCGGCTGCGCGCTGGTAAAGGAATGGCTCTATCGCTACAAACTCCGCGTGGCCCGGCGAACCGGCTCGGCGGCGCTGGTGGCGAACGCCTGGGATCATCGCAGCGACGCGCTCTGTTCGCTGGCGGTGCTTCTTGGTCTGCTCGTGGTGCGCGTTGGTGGCGACCAGTTTCTTTGGGCGGATGAAGCCGCCGCCTTGGTAGTCGCGGCGGCCATCGTTTGGACCGGCCTCAAGCTGTTTCGCGATAGCGCCAGCGGATTGATGGACGTGCAAGCCGATGAGGAGCTGGTCGCAGCCGTGCGCGCCGCCGCGGAAGGCGTCGCCGGCGTGGCGGGAGTCGAGACGCTTTGGCTACGCAAATCGGGACTCGAGTACTTTGCCGACATCCATATCGAAGTTCCGCCCGAAATGACGGTCGCCGACGGTCACCATATCGGCCATCAGGTGAAGGACCGCTTGCTCGAGCAGTTTCCGATGCTCCGCGACGTGCTTGTCCACCTGGAACCGCACGGGCGCCAGCACTGTCCGTAGCCGGAGAGAAGCTTCCCTCCGGAGAATTGTGCGAAGGCGATCCACTGTTTGTTCGCGTGGATCGCAATCGATGAAGATGGAAGAACCACCGGCCCTTCTCCGGAGCGAGTTTCGCTCCGGCTAAGGGATGTTGCGGGCAATGGTCGCGCCTTCGCCGACCTGGATGAAGACGTCCATCTGTTGGCCGACGAAGACGCTGCGGTCGTCCTCAGCCAAGGCGTAGATCACCTGCAATACGCGGGTGTCGACGCGCTCGGTGTTGCCACCCGAGAGGGACCGTTTGGGAACGACGTACGGCTGCACCCGGACAAAACGGAGGTCGTATCTTCGCTCCGTGCTGCCGCGGGCGTACGCTACGGCGGTAGCCGCCGGGCGGAAGCGGGGAATGTCGTTCTCGTCGATGTCGACTCGCACATGCCGGTGGCCGGTGTCGCCGAGGACGATCAATTGTTCGCTGGCGGGCGCGCCGACGAACTCGCCGGGGCGCACGCTCACCTTCAGCACTTCCCACTCGATCGGCTCGCCCGAATCGTCGGTCATTTCGGGAGCGGTGATCAGGTGCCGCGCGAGCTGCGTTTTCGCTTGCTCGAACTGCGAACGAGCCTGCTCGACGGCGGCGCGGGCGACTTGTTTGTCGGCCGACCAGGCGCCCGCCCGCAATAGCTCGTCTTGCGCTTCGAGATACTTGAGCTTCGCGCGAAAGCTTTCGACGCTCAGCGAGTCTTGCACATACTCTTCGTCGGGCACCGCGCCACTTTCGACCAGGCGCTTGCTGCGGCGCATGGCGTCCTCTTTCTGCCGCAGGTTGGCTTCGGCTTCGTTGATTTGGGCCGTCATCGGCGGAAGCTCTTCGGGGCGCGGCATTTGTTCGAGCCGCTGGAGCTGCGCCTCGCTGGCGGCGAGCATCGCCTGTTTGACGCGGACGTCGGCTTCGGCTTCGCGCGTGTCGAGCTGAAACAGGGGCTGGCTGGCGCGAACCTTGTCCCCTTCGCGCACAAAAACCTTCACCACCACGCCCGGCAGCGGCGAACCGATCGACACGTTTTCGGTCCGCGGCTCGACCAGGCCGAGCCCCGCGACCTGATGATCGAATGGCGAGCGGGCCGGCGCGATCGGCGGCGTCGCTTGCGGGATCGGCGTTTGCGAGTTGACGACGTGATACCCGGCGAACAGTAGCATGGCCACCGCGATGAGCGGGAGCACATACGCTTTCGCAGCTCCAAAGAACCATCGCAGGCTTTTCATTGCGGATTGCCTTTTCTTGCTTGTTCCAAACTTGTCTTGCGATTCCGTTGGTCGCGAGCGAGTCCGCTACTCCGCTACGGCGGAGAGCGGCGCAGCGCCGCGGACCTGAATATCTTGAATCCGTCCGTCGCTCACGCTCACGATGCGGTCGCCGAATTCGTACACGCGACTGTCGTGCGTGACGACGATCACCGCCCGCCCTGGCTGCACGGTCGTGTCGCGCAGGAGCTGCATCACGCGGCGGCCCGAATGGGCGTCGAGCGCGGCGGTGGGCTCGTCGCAGACGAGCAACCGTGGGCTGTGAACCAGGGCGCGGGCAATCGCCACACGCTGCTGCTGACCGCCCGAGAGCTGCGACGGACGAGCGTTCACTTTGTCGCCGAGTCCGACCTGGTCGAGCACCTCGGCGGCGCGAGCGACTGCTTTTGCGCGGCCTTCGCCGGCGATGAGCAGCGGAACCGCCACGTTTTCCGCCGCCGTGAGCGCCGGCAGCAGGTTGTACTGCTGAAACACGAAGCCGATGTTCTCGGCCCGGAACTGAATCAGCTTGCTCCCGCGCAGGTGCTTGCGACTTTGGCCCAGCAGCGTCACGTCACCCGCGGTCGGATCGAGCAGACCGGCAATGATCGAAATCAGCGTCGTCTTGCCGCAGCCGCTGGGGCCGACCAGCAGCGTCAGTTCTCCGGTCGGAATGTCGACGTCGATCCCGCGAAGAGCGTGAACCTTGGTCTCGCCGTGGCCGAATTCCTTCGTCACGCCGCGACAAACGACGGCGGTTTCGCCCGTTTGGCGGGAGTCTGCGGCTTGGAAGAGACTGGACATGACGACGACTCGTTCAAAAAGCTACTTGAATACGACGGCTGGCTCGAGCACGAGCACCTTGCGGATGCTCAGCAGGCTGGCCACGATCACGATGAATCCGACCGCGACGGCCGTGATGAGCATGACCTGCCACGGCACGTAGATGCCGCGCAAATCGGCCATTCCGCTGGCGTTCGTGACCTCGAAAAACGTGACGCTCATGCCGATCCCCAGTCCGTAGCCCATCAGGCCGACGAGGACCGCTTGCAGCAGGATCATGCCAACGATCCGCAGGTTGCTGACGCCCATCGCTTTGAGGCTGCCGAACTGCTTGAGGTTCTCGATGGTGAACAGATAGAACGTCTGCCCGGCGATCGCGGCGCCGACGATGAAACCGAGCGCCACCGTGATGCCGAAGTTGACCGGAATGCCGGTGTTTTCGAGGTAGTACTTGATGTTGAACCAAAAGAACTCGTCGGACGTGAGCGCTTTGAGGTTGGTCTCGGCGTCGATGCGGCTGGCGAGTTCCTGCGGGCTCACGCCGTCCTGCGGCTTGGCGAGGATGTACGAGAGGAGGTTGCGCTCGCTCGGCACAAACTGCGTGGCCTGGCTGTAACGCGTGTAAATGACCGGAAAGGTTTGAAACGGCGCGTGGGCTTCGCAGATGCCGGTGATCACCGCCCGCCGATCGTTCATTTCGAGCGTTCGGCCCAGTTCCAGCGGAACATTGCCGAACAGGAGCTGATAGCCGGCTTTGTCGACGAAGACGGCGTCGGGGCGGCGAATGTCGGACAAGTTGCCCATCACCAGCGTGCGCGGCGCGCCGACGAGCGACGCGTCGTCGAGGCCGAGCAGAATCGCCTGACGAAAGCTGCCGTCGTCTTGCCGCACGCGGACCTGGCCTTTGAACAAACGGACCGCCCAGGCGACTCCCGGCACGCCGCGTACTTCGTAAAGCCGACTGTCGGGCATCGGGCGGATTTCGTCGACGTTCTTGGCCGCCAGGTCCATGACCCAAACGTCGGGCTCGGAGATGTCGAGCATTACGCTGGCTGTGCGCCGCATGAGGCCGACGAAGATCGACGATTGCTGCGCAATTAACAGCGAGCCAAAGGCCACGCCGAACACGATGCCCAGGTACTTGGCCGTGTCGCCGGTGAGCATTTTCCACGCAAGCCAGTTCATCGCTGGGCCTCCTGAGTTTCTCCGCTCGCAGCCGTCGCGCTTCCTGCGGCGGCGCCCTGCAAGCCGAAGAGGGTGAACCGAGTGATGTGGCTGGCGAGTTGTTCGAGGTTTTCGGCGAGCCCTTGGAATTCGGCGTCGCCGATGATGAGCCTGCCGACCGGGCGATGGAAGCGGTACAGCAAGGCCTGGGAAACGACGCTAAAGGCGTGGAGGTGGAGTTCGGTCTCGGTGAGCTTCCGCGGCGCGATTTCGGCGATCAGCCCTTCGAGGATGGCAAATTTGGGCCGGATGTGATCTCGGACCATGTCCTCGCATGCCTGCGTTGGCTCGAGCATTGCCCGCATGAGGAGCGTGGCGTGCCAGGTGGGGCGATGGACGTCGAGCATGTCGCTGACCATCCGGTGGATGTAATCGGTCAGTTTTTGCTCCGGCGGCGTTCCTGGCGGCCAGTAGAAATCGCGAGGCGCGCCCCCGGCGCATTCCGCCGCCCGGATGGCCTCGACGTAGAGTCTCTCCTTGTCGCCGAAGTGGTAGTTCACTGCGGCGACGTTCATCCCGGCCCGGGAGCAGATTTCGCGAACCGTGGCTGCTGCGAAGCCTTTTTCCGCGAAGACCTGTCCGGCGGCGTCGAGAAGTTTTTGGCTGCTGTCGTCCATGGTTTTGAGGACTCGCCCATTGAGAAGGATTATCAGACGCCTGTTTCAAACAAGTGTATGAAACGGGTGTTTTGTCGCCAACTGATCGTTTGTGCAGCGGCAGTTTCCTTTCTAGTCCCCGCCGCGAATTGACTGCTTGTGTTTTGTTTTGTATAAAGTGGTAAATAGTGTGTCCCGGTCCGTCTCGTGCGTTCGCACGTGCGGCCGGTTGCTGCTGCGCACTCGCTGGGCGGCGAAGCGCGTGGCGGGGTGTCTGGCGGATCGCAGGTGGTGACCCCCTCTGTGGTGGTATTGTGGGTTTTCGGTGGTGATTTTTCCAACCTGTTGACGAATAAGGGAATACAGTTTTTGAAAACTGTTGTCGCCTCTAGTAGGCGTGGGGTGCGGGAGAATTGGGCCGACGTCGAGACGAGGGGGGACGTGGCCCAGGTTTCCGCCGCCTGGGCCCGGCTGGAGGGCTGGTTCTGCGGAGCGAAGTTGCGACGCAGCTTGACACGGCTGTAGGAACGGGGTGCAATAGAGTGGTCTACGCTTGCGCGCTTCACGGAGCGCGGGCGGCAGACCGCCCTTTTCCACGCCGCCTGCGGGAGCGTTCGCTCCCTCGGAACCAGGCGGTCGCGGCCTTCGCGGCCAAACTATCGCGTCCACCGCCACTGCAGCGGCGGACTGAGGAGAGGACTCGATGCAGGCATCCATGCTGCGCTCCGCCGTTGTGCGCCGAACTGTCTTCCGGCGTGGGCTATCGCCGCAACGTCGCGGTTTCACGCTCGTCGAAATGCTCATCGCCATGGCGCTGACGCTGATCATGGTCTACGCCATCGCCGAGTTTTACGCCTACGTGGGCGACACGGTCCGCGACGGCCGGGCGATGATCGAAATGGGCGGTCAGCTTCGGGCTGCCAGCCAGCGGCTGAAGCGGGACCTCGACTCGCTGACGGTTCGCGTCGTTCCTTGGACCGACGATGGCAACAACAGCGGGTATTTCGAGTACTACGAAGGGCCGCGGAGCGACAAGTTTCCCGACGGCGCGACGCTGATCACGACGATTAGTCCTGCCGAGGCCACCAATCTCGTTGGCGACGCTGACGACATCCTGGCGTTCACGATCAATTCAGGCGACGAGCCGTTCCAAGGCCGCAACGGACTGGGCACCGTGACCAGCCGACAGGCGGAAGTCGTTTGGTGGACCGGCTTCAAGGACACCGACAACAACGGCGTCTACAACATAGGCGAACCGCGTTTCCTGTTCCGGCGCCAATTGCTCATTGTGCCCAACCCGGGCCAGGTGGCCGGACCGTTCCCGTCGATTGACGACGCGCGCAACCAACTCGTTGCGTACTGGCAAGATCACGACATTTCGGCGCGCGTTTTCAGGGACGAGAACGACGGGCAGTACTACATCCGCCAAAATACGCTGGCCGACTTGACGCGGCGCGAGCATCGCTTCGCGCACATTTATAAAGCGTCGGGCGGTATGAGCGATCCGGAAGGTTATCCCGGCCCGATCGAACTGCAAGCCGGACACCTTCATTCTCGCTATATGCTCACCGCCGCAGTGGGTGAGGACATCATGTTGTCCAACCTGCT
>Ga0182737_1003763_pt1 | contig 10831 bp, 8 predicted proteins | sample eDN5th30CBELigOP_FD_128878 | JGI IMG/M metagenome (GOLD analysis project Ga0182737, IMG submission 128878) | Enriched Organic Plus compost microbial communities from Emeryville, California, USA - eDNA 5th pass 30_C BE-Lig OP (version 2) (version 2) ... | reverse complement strand
CGGTCGGCTCGCTGGCCGGCATCGGCGGCATGGCGGCCGTCGCCGGCACGCTGGTCACCACCTGGCTGGTGCCGGTGATGACCGGCGAGTCCTACGCGCCGATCTTCATCCTCGTCGCGGCGCTGGTGCCGCTCTCCCTGCTCGCCATCTGGCTGGCCGGTCCCATCGAGAAGGTCGATGGCCCGGCGGGCCGCTGATCGCCTGTTTCACCCTCCACCCAAGAAGGACCCCTCATGCAATTCAGGAACAAGGTAGCCATCGTCACCGGCGGCGGCCGCGACATCGGACGCGCCGTATCGCTGCAGCTCGCCGCGCAGGGCGCCAGCGTCTGCATCAACTACGCCAACGACGAGGCCAGTGCGAAGGAAACGCTGCGGCTCATCGAGGAGGCCGGTGGCCGCGCCATCCTCCACCGTGCCGACATGACCAGCGCCGCCGCGGTCGAGGGCCTGGTGGCCGCGACCCGCGAGGCGTTCGGCGAGCGCATCGACGTGCTTGTGAACCTGGCCGGCGGCATGGTCGCGCGCAAGCCGCTGGCCGAGATCGACGAGGAGTTCTTCCACCGGGTCATGGACCTCAACCTCAAGTCGGTCTACCTGGCCACCCGCGCGGTGGTGCCGCACATGGGCGAGGGCAGCGCGATCGTGAACTTCGCCTCGCTGGCCGGTCGCGACGGCGGCGGCCCCGGCGCGGCGATCTACGCCACCTCCAAGGGCGCGGTAATGACCTTCACCCGGGCCATGGCCAAGGAGCTGGGGCCGCGCGGCATCCGCGTCAACGCGCTGTGCTGCGGGATGATCGCGACCCGCTTCCACGACGACTTCACCAGGCCGGAAGTGCGCCAGGCCGTCGCCAACGCCACCCCGTTGCGCCGTGAGGGGCGCGCCGAGGAGGCCGCCGCGGCCGCAGTGTTCCTGGCGTCGGATGCGGCGGCGTTCATCACCGGCGCCAACGTCGACGTCAACGGCGGCACCTTCTTCTCCTGATCCGGCCCGGAGGGCAACGCCATGCTGCGAACGCTGTCTTCGATCCTGCTTGCCGCCGCCCTGACCTTGCCGGCCGGCGCGGCCCGGGCCCAGGTCTGGGTGCCGGTATGGACGGCGTCGGCGATGCCCGACCGCGGCGATACCGACAGGCAGGGCCAGCCGCACCAGTTCGCCGACCAGACGGTGCGGCAGGACCTGCAGCTGGCCAGTACGGTGAAGGCGGTGCGGATCCGTTTCAGCAACGAGCTGGGCAAGGAGCCGCTGGTGCTGGGCGCCACCCGCGCCGGGCTGCGCGGCGGGCCGCTGCAGCCGGTGCTGTTCGACGGCAAGTCGGGCGCGACCATCGCGCCCGGTGCTTCGCTGCTTAGCGACGTGCTGGAGCTCGAAGTCCCGGCCCTGGCCGAGCTCACCGTCTCGGTGCATCTGCCGGAGCCGACGCGGCCGGCGGTGCGGCTGAGTGCGGTGCGCTTCGCCGCTGGCGACAGCGAGGTGCCGGACACGATGCGCCTGCAGCGCCGGCAGAGCGTGGTCTCGGCAGTGCTGGGCGAGCGCACGCAGGCGCCGGAGGCGGTGGTGGTCGCGCTGGGCGACTCGATCACCGAGGGCGGCAGCACCACCCTCGGCGCCAACCGTTCCTGGCCGTCGCGGCTGGGACGGCGGTTGGAAGAGCGCTGCCCGGGCGCGTACGTGGTGGTCAACGCCGGCATCGGCGGCAACATGGTGGTCGGCAACGGTCGCTCGCCCTCGGCGATCTCGCGGCTGGACCGCGACGTGCTGTCGCTGCCGGGCGTGACCCACGTGATCCTGCTCGAAGGCCTCAACGACATCCGTCAGAAGGGGCCGCAGCGCGACAGGCCGGGTGCTTCGGCGGAAGACGTGATCGCCGGCTACCGCCAGGTCGTGGACCGCCTGCGCATGCACGGGATCAAGGTGATCGGTGGCACGCTGACCCCGATCCTGGCCGCGCCGGTGCGCGAACCGGTGATCGAAGGCCCGAGCACCGAGGACAAGCGCCGCGCGCTGAACGATTTCATCCGCGGCAGCGGACTGTTCGACGCGGTGGTCGATTTCGAGGCCGCGACCGCCGATCCGCGCTATCCGGGGCGGATCCGCGCCGGCGCGCACCGCGAGGACGGTTACCACCCCAACGACGAAGGCCATCGGCTGATGGCCGGGGCTGTCGATCCGGCCCTGTTCGGGCCGGACCGCTGCGGCCGCTGAGCGCGGCCGCTCAGTTCCAGCTGAGCACGACCTTGCCGGCCTTGCCCTGTTCCATCAGGTCGAAGCCGTGCTGGAACTCGTCCACGTGCAGCTGGTGGGTGAGCACCTTGCCCAGCGGGAAGCCGGACAGCACCAGCTGGGTCATCTTGTACCAGGTCTCGTACATCCTGCGGCCGTAGATGCCCTGCACGGTCAGGCCCTTGAAGATGATCTTGTCCCAGTCGCAGCCGGCGCCCTTGGGCATGATCCCGAGCATGGCGATCCTGCCGCCGTGGTACATGCATTCGAGCATGTCGTTGAAGGCGCGCGGGTTGCCGCTCATCTCCAGGCCGACGTCGAAGCCTTCCATGTGCAGGTCGGCCATCACGTCGCGCAGCGAGGTGTTGGCGACGTTGACCACGCGGGTGGCGCCCATGTCGGCGGCCAGCTTCAGGCGGAAGTCGTTGACGTCGGTGACCACGACGTTGCGCGCGCCGATGTGCTTGCAGATGCCGGCGGCGATGATGCCGATCGGGCCGGCGCCGGTGATCAGCACGTCCTCGCCGACCACGTCGAACTCCAGCGCGCAGTGCGCGGCGTTGCCGTAGGGGTCGAAGAACGCGGCCAGCTCCGACGGGATCGGGTCCGGGATCGGCCACAGGTTGGTGGCTGGCATGACGATGTACTCGGCGAAGGCGCCGTCGCGGTTCACGCCGATGCCCACCGTGTGCGGGCACAGGTGCGGGCGGCCGCCGCGGCAGTTGCGGCAGTGGCCGCAGACGATGTGGCCTTCGGCGGAGACGCGCTGGCCGACCTTGTAGCCGGTCACGCCCGGGCCCAGCGCGGCGATGCGGCCGACGAACTCGTGGCCGATGACCAGGCCCGGCCTGATCGTGCGCTGGCTCCACTCGTCCCACAGGTAGATGTGCAGGTCGGTGCCGCAGATGGCGGTCTTCTCGACCTTGATCAGGACCTCGTTGGGGCCGGCCTCCGGTACGGGCACCTCTTCCATCCAGATGCCCTTGGTGGCTTCGCGCTTGACCAGCGCCTTCATGGTTGCGGACATCGATCGGCCTTGCGAGGGAAACAGGGGCGGACATTATAGGTTGCGGGGGTAACCATCGCCTGCCGGCGGACCGTGGCCCGGGAAACCACCGGCCCCCTGCCGAAAGTCATGGGCCGTCGGGGTCCGGGCGGCCGCTAGAATCGGGAATCCTTTCAGCTGGAACCGTCCTGATGCGCCTTCGCCTGCTATCCGCCTCCGTCCTGGCCGCCCTGGCCGCCGCTCCCGCCGCCTGGGCCGGGGAGGGCATGTGGGTGCCGCAACAGCTGCCGGAGATCGCCGGCCCGCTGAAGCAGGCCGGGCTCAAGCTCTCCCCCGAGCAGCTGGCGGACCTGACCGGCGACCCGATGGGCGCGGTGGTGGCGCTGGGCGGCTGCACCGCCAGCTTCGTGTCCCCGAACGGCCTGGTGGTGACCAACCACCACTGCGCCTACGGCGCGATCCAGCTCAACTCGACCGCCGAGAAGAACCTGATCAGGGACGGCTTCAACGCCGCGACCAGCGCCGACGAGCTCAGCGCCGGCCCGAACGCGCGCGTCTACGTCCTCGACGAGATCACCGACGTGACCGCCGAGGCCCGCGCCGCGATCGCCTCGGCCGGCAAGGACGCGCTGGCCCGCACGAAGGCGCTGGAAGCCTTCGAGAAGAAGCTGATCGCCGACTGCGAGGCCGAGGCCGGCTTCCGCTGCCGCCTGTACAGCTTCTCCGGCGGCAACACCTGGCGCCTGTTCAAGAACCTGGAGATCAAGGACGTGCGCCTGGCCTACGCGCCTCCGGGCAGCGTGGGCAAGTACGGCGGCGACATCGACAACTGGATGTGGCCGCGCCACACCGGCGACTTCGCCTTCTACCGCGCCTACGTCGGCAAGGACGGCAAGCCGGCGGCGTTCTCGCCGGACAACGTGCCGTACCAGCCGAAGCACTGGCTGAAGATCGCCGACAAGCCGCTGGGCGCCGGCGACTTCGTGATGGTCGCCGGCTATCCGGGCTCGACCAACCGGTACGCGCTGGCCGCCGAGTTCGACCACACCGCGCAGACCGTGTACCCGGACACCATCCGCCACTACCAGAACCTGATCGGCATGATCGAGGAAGCCGGGCGCAAGGATCCGGACATCCAGGTCAAGTACGCCAGCAACATGGCCGGCTGGAACAACTACGCCAAGAACTACGCCGGCCAGCTGGAAGGCTTCAAGCGCATCGACGCCGCCGGCCAGAAGCACGCCGAGGAAGCGGCGGTCCTGGCCTGGCTGAAGGGCCAGGGCACGAAGGGCAGGGAGGCGCTCAAGGCGCACGCCACGCTGATGCAGCTGCTGGAGCAGAACAAGGCCACCCGCAGCCGCGACTACACCCTGGCGATGTTCAACGGCACCGGCGCGGTCGGCGCCGCGACCCAGCTGTACCGCCTGTCGCTGGAGAAGGCCAAGCCGGACGCCGAACGCGAGCCGGGCTTCCAGCAGCGCGACCTGCCGACCATCGAAGGCGCGATGAAGCAGCTGGAGCGCCGCTACGTGCCGGCCATGGACCGCCAGCTGCAGGCCTACTGGCTCAACGAGTACGTCAAGCTGCCGGCGAACCAGCGCGTGGCCGCGGTGGACCAGTGGCTGGCCGGGAGCGACGCCGCCGCCGTGGAGCGCGCGCTCGACCGCCTGGCTTCGACGAAGCTGGGCAGCACCGAAGAGCGCCTGAAGTGGCTGCAGGCCGACCGCGCCGCCTTCGAGTCCAGCGACGACCCGGCGATCCAGTACGCGGTGTCGGTGATGCCGACCCTGCTCAAGCTCGAGCAGGAGCGCAAGATCCGCGCCGGCGAGAACCTGGCCGCGCGTCCGGTGTTCCTGCAGGCGCTGGCCGATTACAAGAAGAGCCAGGGCCGCTTCGTCTATCCGGACGCGAACCTGTCGCTGCGCATCACCTTCGGCAACGTGATGGGCTACGAGCCGAAGGACGGCGTGGCCTACACCCCGTTCACCACGCTCGAGGGCCTGGTCGCCAAGGACACCGGCGAGGAGCCGTTCGATTCGCCGAAGGCCCTGCTCGACGCGGTCGCGGCCAAGCGCTACGGCGGCCTGGAAGACCCGCGCGTCGGCTCGGTGCCGGTCAACTTCCTGTCCGACCTGGACATCACCGGCGGCAACTCCGGTTCGCCGGTGCTGGACGCCGAGGGCAAGCTGGTCGGCCTGGCCTTCGACGGCAACTGGGAGTCGGTCAGCTCCAACTGGGTGTTCGACCCGAAGATGACCCGCATGATCGCGGTCGACCAGCGCTACATGCGCTGGGTGATGCAGGAAGTGTTCCCGGCGCCGCAGCTGCTGCAGGAACTCAACGTCGCCAACTGACCGGGCAGGGCCGGGGCGGGAGCCATTCCCCGCCCCGGAGACCCCGGTCGGTGCGGCCCACGGGACGGGAGCGGGTATCATCCGCTCCCGTCCTCGCGTCCGGACCCCGGAAACGGGCAGGTCCAGGCCGGGTCGCCACCCCTACCGGAAACACTGCTGCATGCGCATCCTGCTTGCCCGCCACGGCGAAACCCCGTGGAACGCCGAAGGCCGCTACCAGGGCCAGATCGACATCCCGCTTTCGCCCGTCGGCGAAGCCCAGGCCCGCGCCCTGGGCGAGCGCCTGCGCGACGTCCCGGTCAGCCGCGCGGTCGCCTCGCCGCTGTCGCGCGCGCGCCGCACCGCCGAGCTGGCGCTGGGCGAGGAGCGTGCCGGCATGCTGCAGCTGGACCCGGACATCCAGGAAATCGCCCACGGCGAGTGGGAAGGCCTGCTGGCCGCCGAGATCGGCGAGAAGGACCCGGCACGCCTGCGCGCCTGGCGCGAGGAGCCGGACACGGTGCTCATGCCCGGCGGCGAATCGCTGCGCCAGGTGCTGGACCGGTCCTGGCGCGGCCTGGTCCGCGCCGCCGAAGGCCTTGGCGACGACGACACCCTGCTGCTGGTCGCCCACGACGCGGTCAACCGCGTGCTGCTGTGCCGGATCCTCGGCCTGCCGATCGGCAAGCTGTGGACCTTCCGCCAGGCCCCGACCACGCTCAACCTGCTCGAAGGCCCGGACGTGGAGCGCCTGGAAGTGGTGCGCCTGAACGACTGCTCGCACCACACCCCGTTCTTCGGCGAAGCCAAGCACCGCGCGCTGTAAGGCGACGCCAGCCAGGACGACGAGCGCGGCCGCGTGCCGCGCGCCTTGGCGTGCGTGGCACGCCGCGGGCCGCCGGCGGTATCGTCGGCGCGTGCCGCGGGCACCAATGGAATGACCTGGGCGGAAGCCGGATCCGATGAACCTGCAGCAGTGGCTCGAGCACATCGAGCGCCAGCATCCCCACAACATCGAACTGGGCCTCGAGCGCGTGCGCGAGGTCGCCGCGCGGCTGGGCCTGCAGCGCCCGGCCGCGCAGGTCATCACCGTCGCCGGCACCAACGGCAAGGGCTCGACCGTGGCCTTCATCGAGGCCATCGCCCGCGCCGGCGGCTGGAAGGTCGGCGCGTACACCTCGCCGCACCTGCTGCGCTACAACGAGCGCGTCCGCATCGATGGCGAAGACGCAAGCGACGAGGCCCTGGTCGAAGCCTTCGCCGCGGTCGACGCCGCGCGCGGCGACACCCCGCTGACCTATTTCGAATACGGCACCCTCGGCGCGCTGTGGCTGTTCGAACGCAGCGGCCTGGACCTGGCGGTGCTGGAAGTCGGCCTCGGCGGCCGCCTGGATGCCGTCAACCTGGTCGATCCGGACGTGGCGGTGGTCACCACCGTCGACATCGACCACGTCGACTGGCTGGGCCACGACCGCGAGGCCATCGGCACCGAGAAGGCCGGGATAGCGCGGGCCTGGAAGCCGCTGGTGCTGGGCGAGATCGATCCGCCGTCCAGCGTGCTGCGCCACGCTTACGCGATCGGCGCCAATGCGATCCGCCTGGGCAGCGACTTCTTCCACGAGCCGGTGGACGACACCCGATGGCGCTGGCGCGAAGTCGGCGCCGAACTGCTGCTGCCGAAGCCGCGCCTGCCGGCACCGGTGCAGCTGGCCAATGCCGCCACCGCGATCGCCGCGCTGCGCGCGCTGCCGCGCGAGCTGCCGGAGGAGGCCTACGCCGCCGGCGTGGCCACCGCGACGCTGCCGGGTCGCCTGCAGCGCTTCGAGCGCGAGGGCGTCGAAGTCGTGCTCGACGTCGCCCACAACCCGCAGGCCGCGCGCGAGCTGGCCGCGTGGCTGGCGCTGCAGCCGCCGGCGCCCACCGCGGCGGTGCTCGCGGCGCTGGCGGACAAGGACGTGGCCGGCGTGGTCGAGCCGCTGGCCGGCGCGGTCGCGCGCTGGCACCTGGCCGGCCTCGACGGCATCGCCCGCGGCGAGGCGGTGGACGCCTTCGCCGGGCGCCTGGCCGGCACCGCGGCGGCCGGCGGCAGCCGTGACGCCAGCGTGGCCGATGCATTGCAGCGGGCGCTGCAGGCTTCCGCGCCTGGCGAACGGGTGCTGGTGTTCGGTTCCTTCCACACCGTGGCCCAGGCGCTGGAAACGCTGCGTTCAGGCCACTGACGGCAGGCCAGCGGGCCTGCACCCTATAATCGCCAGGCATTCCCGGCGCGCTGCGAGGCCCAGTGGATACCACCCTGAAACAACGCCTGATCGGCGGCGCGGTCCTGGTCGCGCTGGCGGTCATCTTCCTGCCCATGCTCGTGCAGGGTCCGGCCCCCGACAGCGGCGTGGCCGACGTCTCGACCCGCGTGCCGCCGACCCCGGGCGGCGAGTACGAAACCCGCGAACTGCCGCTGGTGCCAGGCGCCGCGGATCCGGCGCTGCCGGCGCCGGCCACCGAAACCGCGTCCGCGCCCGCCGGAACCGCACCCCAGGACGTCGCGCCGCCTGCGGCGGCCGGCAAGCCCGATCCGGCGGAAGCCGCCGGCCAGTGGGCGGTGACCTTCGGTGCCTATGCCAGCGCCCGCGACGCCGACACCGTGCTGTCGCGGCTGCGCCAGGCCGGCCTGGAAGGCTTCAGGGAAGAGGCCGAACTCAACGGCCGCAAGGCCTGGCGCGTGCGCGTGGGACCGTATCCGGACCGCGCGCTGGCCGAGGCGGGCCGCCTGCAGGCGGTGCGCATCCGCAGCGATGTCAACGCGCAGGTGATCGCGCTGGATGCCGGCAATGACGCCGCCGGCACGTCGTCCGCGCCCGCCACCGCGGCGGCTGCGACCACGGCGGCCAGCCAGCCCGCGCCGGCCGCGAGCCAGCCGTCCGCCACCGCCCAGGCGCCGGCGACGAAAACCGAGGCGCTGCCCGCGGAGAGCAGGCCCAAGCCTGCGGCCACGACCCCGGCCCAGCAGCCGGCGCCGGCGAAGACCACCGCGGCCGCCGCACCGGCACCGGCGCCGACCGCGCCTGCAGCGTCCGGTGTCGGTTTCGCCGTGCAACTGGGCGCGTTCTCCAGCGCCACCGAGGCCAACGCGCTGCGCGACCGCCTGCGCGGCGCCGGCTACAGCGCCATCGTGCAGCCGGTGCGTACCGACAAGGGCACCCTGCATCGCGTGCGCGTCGGGCCGGTCGCCAGCCGCGCCGAGGCCGAGCAGCTGAAGTCGCGCCTGGCCCCCGGTTTCGGCGGCGGCATGGTGGTGCCGCACCCGTGACCGCGCGGGCCGACGCACGGGAGGGGTGCGCCGCGTGAATCCGATCGACCTGGTCCTGGGCGTGCTGGTCCTCGCCTCGGCGCTGTTCGGGGCGATGCGTGGGCTGGTCGGCGTGATCGCCTCGCTGGTGGCCTGGATCGGCGCCGGCTGGTTCGCGTTCCGCCATGGCGCCGAGCTGGCTTTCTGGTTCAGCAACGACGGCCAGCCGGGTGCGACCGAGCTGCTCGGCGGTTATGTCGTGGCCTTCGTCGGCGTGCTGGTGCTGGTCGGGCTGGTCGGCTGGATCGTGCGCAAGCTGGTGCACGCGGTCGGGCTGTCCGGCGTGGACCGTTTCCTGGGGCTGCTGCTGGGCCTGGCCCGCGGTGCGCTGATCGCCTGCATCGCCATCGTGGTGCTGGCGTTCAGCCGCCTGCCGCAGGAGCCGGCATGGGCCGAATCCCGCGCCGTTGCTGTGTTGTTGCCCGGTGCGCAGTGGCTGGCGCGGTGGTTGCCGGACTGGGCCGTGCAGGAACTGGACTTTGGCAACGGCCGTCCGAGCGGCGATAATGGCGTCCTTGATCGGGCCGGCGCCGTCGTCGGGACGATCACCGAGGCGCTGCCCACCCCCGTGGACGAGAACGGACCTCCTCCCCGCGGCGCGGAGCCGCCACCATCGTCTTCCCCCGGTCGCTGAGACCGCAGCGAGTACCCCCGAACATGTGCGGCATCGTCGGAATCGTCGGCAACCAGAACGTTGCCGGTCAGCTTTATGACGGCTTGACCGTCCTCCAGCATCGCGGCCAGGACGCGGCGGGCATCGCCACCGCCGACGGCACCCGCCTGCGCGTGCACAAGGACAACGGCCTGGTCCGCGACGTGTTCAACGCCAAGGCCATGAGCGTGCTGGAAGGCCGCGTGGGCATCGCCCACTGCCGCTACCCGACCGCCGGTTCGGAAGGCATGGACGAGGCGCAGCCGTTCTACGTCAACTCGCCCTACGGCATCGCCCTGGCGCACAACGGCAACCTGATCAATACCGAGGCGCTGCGCCAGCAGGTGTTCGCCCAGGACCGCCGCAACATCAACACCGACTCCGACAGCGAAGTGCTGCTGAACGTGTTCGCCCACGAGCTGGACGTGCAGCGTACCCTGACCCCGGATGCGGCGCTGCGCGCGATTTCCGGCGTGCATCGCCGGGTGAAGGGCGGCTACGCGGTGGTCAGCGTGGTGCTGGGCCTGGGCCTGGTCGCGTTCCGCGACCCGCACGGCATCCGCCCGCTGGTGCTGGGCAAGCGCGAGCAGGCCGAGGGCACCGAGTACATCGTCGCCTCCGAGTCGGCGGTGCTGGACATCCTCGGCTTCCAGCGCGTGCGCGACGTGCTGCCGGGCGAAGGCATCGTCATCACCGCCCGCGGCGAGATGTTCGCCGGGCAGTGCGCCGAGCCGGCCGAGCGTGCGCCGTGCATCTTCGAATACGTGTACTTCGCCCGCCCGGACTCGATGATCGACGACGTCTCGGTGCACAAGGCGCGCATGCGCATGGGCGTCAAGCTGGGCGAGAAGATCCTGCGCCTGCGCCCGGACCACGACATCGACACCATCATCCCGATCCCGGACACCTCGCGCGACGCGGCGCTGGAGATCTCCAACGTGCTGGGCGTGAAGTACCGCGAGGGCTTCATCAAGAACCGCTACGTCGGCCGCACCTTCATCATGCCGGGGCAGGGCGAGCGGGTTAAGTCGGTGCGCCGCAAGCTCAATCCGATCCACCTCGAGTTCCGCAACCGCGTGGTCCTGCTGGTCGACGACTCGATCGTGCGCGGCACCACCAGCCAGCAGATCGTGCAGATGGCCCGCGACGCCGGCGCGCGCAAGGTCTACCTGGCCAGCGCCGCGCCGCCGGTGCGCCATCCGAACATCTACGGCATCGACATGCCGTCGCCGGACGAGCTGATCGCGCACAACCGCAGCATCGAGGAGATCG
>Ga0182737_1003761_pt1 | contig 10836 bp, 8 predicted proteins | sample eDN5th30CBELigOP_FD_128878 | JGI IMG/M metagenome (GOLD analysis project Ga0182737, IMG submission 128878) | Enriched Organic Plus compost microbial communities from Emeryville, California, USA - eDNA 5th pass 30_C BE-Lig OP (version 2) (version 2) ... | reverse complement strand
TCCTATAAATACAATCGCATCTTGAAATATTTCAGGAGGAATATTACCATAAAGCACATCTACAAACGATACCGTCAAAAAATCATCCGTTACCGCATTGTAGTCAATAGTCATTGTACCTTTTGGAAATTCGTCACTCGTTTTAGAGCGCTCTTTCCAATTATCATAGAAGCTTAAATCTTTGCCAGTCATTTCAACTGCTTTATAGGCAAGTGATGGTACGAGCTCACCATCAGGAGATTGCAGCTTCAAAAACACTTGACGAATTACGCCATCATGACTGGTTACACGGTTAATATGTGCATTTTCTGTGTGCATAGAGAAGGGCTCATAAGCGTAAACAATAGAATGTGGTTCCAAATATCGATCGCTGTTTACACCAATTGTGCGGAATACGTCACCTGCCGTTATACCGATCGCTGGCAAGATAACATTGGAATAAGAAGCTAATGCTTCAGCAAATATCGCATCGCTTTCTTCATTACTAGCATCAGCAAACACAATATCGAAGGCAATCGCATCAGGCTCATAGCCAGGCTCATTGATCGTTGCTAGCAGAGATGAATAAATCGAACGGTCCCAAGGAAAGATTCCAAGCTCGCTGACCGAAGCATCATCAATCGCAATTACAACAATATGTTCATCAGGATTGTGGGTAGCCGCTTCCTTCATGTTATGGTCATACAGGATGGATTCGAGTTTCTGAAAGGTATGTAGAGAATAACCAAGGAGTATTAGTACAATAAGCAAAATATTTACTACGATAAATGTATTACGTATAGAAGTTTTCAAACTGAATTTCCTCCTACTTTTTGTCCATTTTTTTGTATTCAGCTCAATCATTTCTATTATCAAACCTATACCTACTAACGTCAATAGTAATGTCAGTTAAGCTACTTAAATAGTCCAAAAGATACACGATGACAAAAAAATTACATGTTATGTAGAATAATGATTAAGAAACATTCCGAATTCTCCTTAGTTAGAAAGGAAGTCGATATTCATGTTTGGTCATTTAAAATACCCAATTATTCAAGCACCGATGGCAGGGGGAGTCTCTACTGCTAATTTAACAATCGCCGTTTCTCAAAATGGAGGTCTTGGTTTTTTAGCAGCTGGCTATAAAACGCCAGAAGTATTGGAACAAGAGATATTGAATTGTAATGCAACAGCATTACCTTTTGGTGTTAATATTTTTGTTCCTCAAAATGATTCAATTGATGAATCCTTATATATGTACAAGGTTCTTCTTGAAAAGGACTATCAAATTCAGTTGCCAACTCCAAAATTGAATGATGATTTTTGGGAAGTAAAACTTGATTTAGTCATGAAGTATAAAGTGCCTTATGTTTCTTTTACATTCGGGTGTCCATCAGAAGAAATAATTAAACAACTAAAAAACAATGGTAGTCACGTCATAGTTACAGTGACAAATATACAAGAGGCAAAAATTGCTGTAAATCAAGGAGCAGATGCGATTTGTTTACAAGGAGTAGAAGCTGGAGGACATCGTGCAACATTTCAAAATGCAGATGAAGATACCCCTATACCGTTAAATGAATTAATTTCAGCTATTCGTAAGGAAATCTCAAATCCCATTATAGCAGCTGGAGGAATAATAAATGGAAAGGATATTCATCTTGCTTTGAATGCGGGAGCTGATGCTGTACAAATTGGAACAGCATTCCTATGTACAGAAGAATGCGGAGCTAACCCCGTTTATAAACAAGCACTTGTGTCGGATGAATTTTCTGAAACCGTCCTGACACGAGCTTTTACTGGTAGATTTGCACGTGGATTAAAAAATAATTTCATATCCAAATATGAAAGTTTTGCACCAGCAAGTTATCCTGCTGTAAATAGTCTAACAAAGCCTATTCGTGCTAAAGCATTAGAAAATAATAACCCTCATGATATGTCCCTTTGGGCAAGTACACGTTTTAAAGAAATTAAACAAGGTACAGTAAAGGAAGTATTTGAACAACTTACGAAGGAATTAAAATTATATCAATCTTAACAAACCGCTATTCTTAGAGCCTGTCCAGATAAAAGTCAATTTTGTTATAGTCGAGGTCAAAACCTTTAGATTGTCTGTGCAGTGTGACAACGTTAAGATAATCTTAAAGGAGTGATAATATTGACGCTTAATGATCAGCTTACAGAGAGTACACAGCTTGAAATTAATTTGTTGACTGATGAATATTGGTGGGGTGGACGTGCTGCTGACGGTACTAGCATGCCATATGCTAAAGATTTTTTCAGTGCAGATTTAGATAACAATCACAATGGGAATCAAGCCTGCCCATTGCTGCTTTCTAATAAAGGAAGATATATATGGAGTGAGGAGCCATTTCGCTTCCAATTTAATGAAGGAAAGCTCATTGTCGAAGGGATCGGCGAGCTAATTGTGAGCGAGGGTCATGGCTCGTTAAAGGGAGCTTATCTACATGCAGCAAGACGCTTTTTCCCTTCCGTTCCCGAAATTCCAGAACCTCTTCTGTTCACTGCACCACAATATAATTTATGGATTGAGCTGCTATATGAGCCAACGCAGGAGAAGGTGCTGCAATATGCCAATGATGTGTTAGCCAACGGCATGCCTCCTGGTGTCATTATGATTGACGACAATTGGCATGAGCCATACGGTACTTGGAGGTTTCATTCCGGTCGCTTCCCTAATCCGAAAGCAATGGTGCAAAAGCTGCACAGTATGGGCTTTAAAGTGATGCTGTGGATCTGCCCATTCATTACGCCAGATAGCCTAACCTTCCGTCAGCTAGAGCCTACAGGCATTCTGCTGAAGGATAGAAGCGGCAATACGGCAATTCGCAAATGGTGGAATGGCTATAGCGCAGTGCTAGACTGCACGAATCCAGAAGCCGTTAGCTGGATTAAGGAGCAGCTAGATTTCTTGCAGAGTGAGTACGGCATCGACGGATTTAAGCTAGATGCTGGTGATCCTGAATTCTATGAAGTTGATGACAGATCCTATTCCCCTACTACTCGCAGCGGACATTGTGAAGCTTGGGCGAAAATTGGCTTAGACTATAAGCTCAATGAATACCGCAGCTGCTGGAAGCTGGCAGGTCAGCCACTTGTACAGCGCTTAAAGGATAAAGCACATAACTGGAGCAACATCGGATTAGGCGCATTAATTCCAGATGGACTAGCACAAGGATTGCTAGGTTACGCTTATACATGCCCAGATATGATAGGTGGCGGAGAATGCGGAAGCTTTACTTCATCTAAATTCGATGCCGAAATGTATGTACGCTCTGCACAGTGCTCGGCGCTGTTCCCAATGATGCAGTTTTCGGCAGCTCCTTGGCGATTATTAAGCCAAGATCATCTGCAGTATTGTGTGGAGGCAGCTCAATTGCATGCTGCATTTGGTGAAGTGATCTTACAGCTCGCTAAGCAGTCCTCTGTCAGCGGGGAGCCGATTATTCGCCATATGGCGTATGAATTTGCCGATCAAGGCTTTGAAGAAATCCGCGATCAATTTATGCTAGGCAGTGACATTCTTGTTGCACCGGTCGTGATAAAAGGAGCGCGCCAGCGTGATGTTGTTTTCCCTGCAGGTGCTTGGCTAGGCGATGATGGTAGTGTTGTTGAAGGTCCAGCTGTACAACGCATTGACGTTCCGCTTAGCAGATTGCCTTATTATCGGAAGCTATAATTATTACGACTAGTTATTTAAAATCAAACACCGAGTACACTACTTTAATCGTAGTGCACTCGATGTTTGATTATTAGCTGTTTTTTGTCCCAGCCACTAGTGAATTATTCAACTGCTGGAGAAGCTCTTCTAAATGCTTATCAGTTATTGCACCACCGCTAAAACCTGCAATCGTTCGAAGTGGAGAATACTTAATAATAGCCTGCGCCAATTCTGCTCCTTCTCCCTCTTGGGCAGTCATCATTGCTCCTAGTGGAGATTGCTTCAGCCACTCCATAACGATTGAAAATGCTTCGCCGTTCTCCATAATATCACCTAGCGTGCTATTACGATGATATACTGGCTTTGTTTCAATCGTAGATTTCACTTCAATTTCTCCTTGCAGCACGATATCCTGTGACGAGCGTCCAACTAGAATTTGGAATGTTCCTGTTTCTACATGCCAATCTTTCATCTCAACGTTGTAATATGCGAAAGAACGCTTATTCAAATTAAAGGTTACCGTTTTCGTTTCCTGTGGCTGCAGCTCGACCTTATCGAAGGCTTTCAATTCCTTTAATGGTCGAATAACAGAGCTTTCCACATCACGGACATACAGCTGCACAATCTCTTTACCTGCACGTTTCCCCGTATTCGTTACATCCACGCTTACTGTTACTTCCTCATTATCCATAATGCTAGATTGGCTAATAACAAGATTAGAATAATCGAAGGTTGTATAGCTTAAACCGTGCCCGAATGGAAACAGCGGCTTAATCTCCTTCATATCATAGTAACGATAACCTACAAATAATCCTTCCTTATACTCTACTCTATCACCCTCACCTGGGAAGTTAAGATAGGACGGATTATGCTCTAATTTGACAGGGAAGGTTTCAGCTAATTTACCGGATGGATTAGCATCGCCAAATAAGATATCGGCAATCGCCCCACCTAGAGCCTGACCTCCTAAATACGCTTCTAGCACAGACTTCACGTTGTCCAGCCAAGGCATTTCGATTGGTGCCCCATTACTTAACACCACTACGATATTACGCTGAACCTCAGCGATCGCTTGAATTAGCTCGATTTGAGCATCTGGCAGTCTCAAGTGCGTTCGGTCAAAGCCCTCTGATTCATAACGATCAGGTAAGCCAGCAAATAGAATTACCGTGTCCGCGTCTGCAGCTATCTGCTTAGCCTCCTCTAGCAATGTTTCGTTCGTATGATCAGAGTTTAACTCATAGCCCTGTGCGTAAGTAACAGATGCTTCCGAGCCAGCTGACTTAATGATTTCCTCAGAAATATCCTCAAGCTTGGTCGGGTTAATGTGCGAGCTGCCTCCACCTTGATATCTTGGTTTAACTGCGAGCTCTCCGACAATTGCTAGCTTACCTTTTTTAGAAAGAGGTAATAACTCATCCTCATTCTTTAATAAAACCATACTTTCTCGTGCAACCTCACGAGCAATGGCATGATGCTCTTCAACATCATAGGTTGCATCAGGCTTTCTATGATCTACTGACATAAAAATAATCTTTAATATTCTTTCAACGGCAGCATCTAGCTTTTCGATCGGAAGCTTTCCACTGCGAACTGCCTCGACAATTTTAGCATCACCTGTACCTCCACTAGAAGGCATTTCAAGCTCGAGTCCTGCTGCTAGGCCAAGATCACGCTCATTGACCGCTCCCCAGTCAGAGACAACAAATCCTTCGTGGCCCCATTCCTCCTTAAGGATATCAGTAAGCAGATACTCGTTCTCTGAAGCATATTCACCGTTCACCTTATTATACGAGCACATAACGGTCCACGGCTGCGCTTCCTTCACTGCTCCTTCAAAGCTAGCAAGATAAATCTCTCTAAATGTGCGCTCATCAACAATAGAATCACTCGTCATACGACGGTGCTCCTGATTATTAGCTGCAAAGTGCTTTAATGACGTACCTACACCTTGACTTTGTACTCCTTTAATATGGCTAGCTGCCAATTGTGAGCTTAAGTAAGGATCCTCGGAGAAATATTCAAAGTTACGTCCGCAAAGCGGTGAGCGCTTAATGTTGGCTCCAGGACCAAGCAATACGGCAACATTTTCTGCTTGGCACTCCTCGCCAAGGGCAACTCCAACCTTATGAATTAGACTGCGATCCCATGAGCTAGCAAGTCCAACCGCAGAAGGGAAACAAGTTGCTGGAACGCTATTAAGTAAGCCAAGATGATCAGCTGAAGCCTGTTGCTTGCGTAGTCCATGTGGTCCATCTGTTACCATGACCGAAGGTATACCTAGTCTTTCAACACCTTTCAAATGCCAAAAGTCGAGCCCTGAGCACATCCCTGCTTTTTCTTCCAATGTCATTTGTGATACTAGGCTTTTAATGTCTCTTTCCATAGTCTACCTCCTCGTTATTAACTGCTTATTGGCTTAATACATCAATTATAGATAGTTCTAAAATGTCTCACTATCAGAATTCCGACTTGTTACTAACAAAATACAGACCTTTTTCAATCCTTCTAGACTCGTGCGGATATTTGCCAATTACGCCCAATATCTATGTCATTGTCCATGCAGTACACGTATCATGCATTATGTGTCATTAATTGATAAAGAGGTGTTTGTACAATGTATACTAGTCATTTATCGGGCCTTATTGGCAAATTAGTTCGTGTGAACAGAGGCGGTCCAGAATCTAGTGAAGGAATAGTTTTAGCAGTAAAAAGCGATTATATTGTGATCTTTGCTAAGCATGAAGGGGTTGTTTATTTCAATCGCGAGCATATTAAAAGCATAACGATCCTTCATAAGCCACACAAACATAGCGAAAAGCACGGTCATCACCACAGAGTAATCCGTTGGAAGCATAGAAAACCTAGCTCCTTCCTAGATGCATTACGCTCAAAAAAGAATCATTTAATTAAAATTAATCGCGGTGGCCCTGAAAGTATCGTCGGTGTACTAAGCCAAGTAAATGCGGACTATATTATGCTGATCGTCAATCATGAATCGATTATCATTTTTACGCAGCATATCAAGAGCTTTACTCCTTCCGTAAGACTGCTTAACCAATATAAAGGCGAGCACAATAAAGGCCAAAAGCAGGGGAAGGACGAGAAGGGCGGTAAGGACAATAAAGAGCATAAAGATGGTAAAGACAAGGATCACAAAGAAGGCAGAGGCAATGACCATAAGGGCGACAGAGACAATAAAGAGCATAGAGACGGTAAAGATCATAAAGACCATGATCACTACTAATTCATTTAAACCAGACATTTTGTCTGGTTTGTATTTTATTACGCTTAAATGCTGCTTGATCCAAAAAGTGCTAGTCCTATAAGGGCATATATGGAATTTGCTGTAATCTAGGCCATTTCATTATTTCAATTCCATCTCTGTTTCCGTATATATAGGTATCTTTATTTACCCCTACCATTGTCCCTGCTGTGCGAACATCCTCTATCTACAAATACCCAGCGAAGACTACAAGGAGGCAAGTAGCGTGATCTTTTTTATCGTTCTGTTATTGATACTCGGTTTAATGCTCTTTATCCTACTAAAGCCAAAACCTACTGGCCGAAGCCAGATTGTCCATACGGCAAATCACAAGTCCAGCGATTCCAACAATCATTCATCGTACAGTGAGGCGAGAAAATATGACTGAATCCCTACTTATCACAGCGAGCATATTTATTGTAACGTTAGCCTTGCTTATGCTTAGACCATTTAAAATCCATGAAGCAGTATTTGTAACGCTCGGTGCACTAGCAATATTGCTATTCGGTATGGTTAGCTTTACCGACCTTGTCTCCATCATAGAAATCGTGAATGGGGCTGCAATCACCATATTATCAACCATCGTCATGTCTATTGTATTAGAGAGCATTGGATTTTTTAGATGGGCGGCATTTAACCTGGCAATTCGATCAAATGGCTCAGGAAAAGCGCTATTCTGGTATATTAATGCTCTGTGCTTTCTTATGACGATGTTTTTCAACAACGACGGAAGCATATTAATTACTACCCCTATCATTATTCAAACCTTAAATGTGTTAAATCTAAAAATGCATCAAAAGATCCCTTATCTGCTTTCTGGTGCACTCATCGCAACTGGAGCTAGCGCGCCAATCGGAGTTAGCAATCTGGCAAATTTAATATCGCTGAAAATCGTTGGCTTAGATCTAATTGCTTATGCCTCGATGATGCTCGTTCCCTCAATGATCGGCCTGCTATCCATTGCCTTATTGATCTATTACTTCTTCAGAAAAGATATTCCAGCGCATATCCCTATCATTTACCGGGAAACAGATAATTGGGATCAACGTACCTCTGAGCTTTCATCACAAATAAAAAGAAGCCACCCATTAATGGGACCTGTTCGTACGCAGCCGATGACCCCAATCGATTGGCGTATGTTTATTATCTGCATCTTCATCGTAATCTTAACGAGAATTAGCTTTTTTGTACTACAGCCGCTTGGCATCTCGACGGAATGGCCTGCCATTGTTGGTGCATTGTGTTTAATCGTATTGCGTTGGATTAAAAAAGGAATAAAGCCGACTGATGTCCTTCGCAAAACGCCTTGGCATATTTTGCTGTTTGCCTTAGGGATGTACGTCATCGTCTACGGGCTTTACAATGCTGGGCTAATCGAAGTAATTGTTGGGCAGTTAGGCGGTCTAGTTGCAGATAATCGCTTTAATACGATTTTTATTATCGGGGTACTGTTAACCTTTATGTCGAACCTCTTTAATAACCTGCCATCTGTTATGATTGGTACATTATCGATAATGGACATGAATCTAGAACCAGCTCTCCTGCATGCTGGCTACTTTGCAAGTATTATTGGTACAGATATTGGCGCTCTAATCCTCCCAATGGGTACTCTTGCATCGCTAATATGGATGCATATTCTTAAGAAAAATCATATTCATCTGACATGGCGTAAATATATAAAAACGACATTGTTTGTCATTCCTATTTCCTTACTGATTAGCTTAATTAGTTTATATGCTTGGTTAGAAATATTTTATTAATCTGAGGTGAACACTGGTGCAATCAATGTTAAATAAAGCTGTTACGGTCGAAATATCAAGTGAGAAGAGGCAAAACGGGATACTAATTGATCGCGGTCAAGATATTATCGTTATTTATAATGGAACAAATTTTATTTATATCCCTATTCTACATGTGCAAAATATAAATATAAATGACAATCCCGAGGAAGTGATTCAAAGTCCGAGTACTGTGCCTCATGACGACACTAGTAGAATTTCGTATCGTAATATATTACAGCATGCTCGTGGCCAATTTGTGGAGATCTATGTTTCTGGGGCATTGTCGTTACATGGTTATGTTACTGCAGTTATGAACAACTATTTTGTTTTTTATTCGCCGATCTATAAAACAACATATATTCCAATGTATCATTTGAAATGGTTAATCCCTTATCCTGAAAATCAAACGCCATTTTCCATGAAACGTGAGCAGCTTCCTGTTAGTCCCTCCGTGGTGCCTCTTTCGCGAAGCTTTGAAGATCAGCTGCAGAAGCTGGTCGGAGAAATCGTCATCTTTGATCTAGGCGCTAATCCTAATAAAATTGGTTTGCTGAATAAGATTGAAGGGCAATTTGCACAATTGCTTGTTGGAAAAGGTGAAAGCATTCTGCTCAATACACATCATATTAAAACAGTGCATTCGCCTAAGCAGCTTTGAACTGGAAGGTTTCGAATAATCTCCTGTCGGATGGTTACACTATAGTGGACATTTGAAAGGAGAGTTGAACATGGACGACACACAGAAATTTGTTGAGGATTTTAACGATAAGCAGCGCAAGCACGAACAAAGCCAAAAGAACCAAAGTAAATCCCATGCCGGTCATCATTTACCTAATAAGCAGCATAGTACGAATAAATAGCATTGCTAAATGAACTTTGAGACAAAAAAAGCCTTCTCAGCATCATTGCAAGATGAGTGAGAAGGCAACTTTACATTTAATTTAACGGTTACTCCTTTTATCCCCCAAATACAGCCGCCCAATGGAGGCACCTGACGATGGACCAACTAATATCCCCTCTAGTTTTCAACCTTACCAAATGGAGTTTGAAAAATGATATGATAAATAGATGAAATTATGAACTTTCTAGGAGGAGTCATAATGAGTAACTTTTTTCAACCTCCAATCGAAGCTGCAAATCATCCTCGATTGAAGACTGCCGTGCTTGATGACTATCAAGGTGTAGCTCAAGCTTATGGTGATTGGTCACGTTTAAACAATCACATCGATCTAACGATCTATACTGAGCATATTGAAGACGAGGCTGAGCTAGTTAACGTGCTGCAGCCGTATTCGATTATTGTCATTATGAGAGAGCGAACGCCGTTCCCAGCTTCCTTACTGCGTCAGCTTCCTAACTTAAAGCTGCTAGTTACAACAGGCATGCGCAATGCCTCTATTGCACTGGATACTGCAAAGGAACTAGGGATCGTTGTCAGTGGTACAGCAGGGGCAGGAGCAGGTACAGCAGAGCTAACCTGGACACTTATTCTTGGATTATCTCGTCAGCTCGTTTTAGAAAATAATCGTTTACGCCACAATGGAAAGTGGCAATCTACCATTGGTCAAGATCTCTCTGGCAAAAGGCTAGGGTTATTCGGACTTGGCAAAATTGGTGCTCAGGTTGCCCGAGTTGGGCAAGCATTTGGCATGGAGGTTTCCGCTTGGAGTCAGAATCTGACGCCAGAACGTGCAGCCCAGCATAATGTCACCTATGTTTCTAAGGAGCAGCTATTATCAGAGAGCGATATTGTCTCTATCCATCTCGTATTAAGTGAACGAACGAGAAATTTAATAGATACGCAGGAGCTTGCTCTACTAAAACCAGCTGCTTATCTAATTAACACCTCACGTGCACCGATTGTGAATCAGCAAGCATTAATCCAGGCACTTTCAGAAGGTAGAATCGCAGGTGCTGGGCTTGATGTCTTTGATGTTGAGCCATTACCACAAGAGCATCCGTATCGCACATTGCCCAATGTGCTCGCTACACCTCATATTGGCTACGTGACTGATGCGGCATATCGTGTATTTTTCCAAGAAATTGTGGAGGATATTGAGGCTTACATAAGTGGAAAGCTGGTTAGGGTGTTGAATGAGTAAGGTCTGGACAACATTCGCATAGACTTA
>Ga0182737_1003760_pt1 | contig 10837 bp, 3 predicted proteins | sample eDN5th30CBELigOP_FD_128878 | JGI IMG/M metagenome (GOLD analysis project Ga0182737, IMG submission 128878) | Enriched Organic Plus compost microbial communities from Emeryville, California, USA - eDNA 5th pass 30_C BE-Lig OP (version 2) (version 2) ... | reverse complement strand
CTGCCGGCCGATCCCACAATGAAGCGGCTGGCAGCGGTGAAACCGGCCCTGCCACACCAGGCCCTAGGCTGGGCGAACCGGCCAACGTACCGGGCCGGTCGGCGCTGGTGACGCCGTCCTCGACGCAAACCAATCCAGAGGAACCGGCGCCATTGCAGCCGGCGACCGAAGCGGCACCCGCGCCCACGCCTGAAACGGAAGCTGCCGCGGCCGGCGACGATCAGGCTGTGCTACCGCGCATTCTGCCGGCCAACGCCGAGCGGAGCGCGGTGCGACGCAACCAGGAAGACGAAGCGGCCGCCACCGCGGACGAGCGTCATGTTTCCGGGCCGCCTGTCATGCAGCGGCAAACCGAGGTGATTGATCCGTTCAGCATTCGGCCAGCCGAGCCTTCGGCAGTCGTACCGGCCAGCGGCGTGGAACCGTCGCAGAAAGAGGCCCCGGCAGGGAATCGTTTGCTGCTGGGCGGCGAACGTCCCCTGCCGACCGACAACTGGGAGCCTGCTACCCCAGAGGCGCCGGCCACCGGCCCGGCTCCCGGCAGCGAGCAACCGCCATTGGAGCGTAACCCGCTCGATGCCGCCCAAGGCCCTGGCCGCTACGACAACTTTGGTCCGAACCAAGGTGGTGCCCAGGGCGGCAGCATGCAGCCGCGTGAGCCGCTCCGCACCGAGTTCGATTCGAGCGGCTTTTCTGGCCGCTTGCTCGATGAACCAGGCCCGATCCAACGGACCGCTGGCGAAGGCACCGATGACCGCCGCTTGCCGCCGGCCAGTAACGACAGTGGCGCGCTGGTGCCTGTGCAGCCGCAGATGATGTCCACGGAACCGCGGCGCGGCATGAACGTGGGCGGCATCACGCCGGAAGCTTCGCCCCGCGCCGTGCCTGCCGATACGTCGCACGCGCCGCAGGCGGACCTGGCTCGTGGCCAAGCGCAGCCGGATACCGCCACTCGGTTGGTGGCCGAGCTGTTTGGGCCGTCCCAATCCGGGGCAGGGCAGGGCGGCGAAGCCGGGCCGGCAACCAGCCCGATTTCACTCCAGGACGTGCTCCAGCGTTCGAGCCAGCCGAGCGAGCGTTTGACGCTCGTGCAAAGCTACTGGCGGATGGCCGCCGTTGCCGCCGAGTACCAGGCAATCGCGCAATACGCCGATATCTTGCAACAACTATCCAACGCCTATCGGGCGGAGCCGAGTGGCGTTCCGCCGGAAGTAACCGCGGCCCTGGCCACCGCCCAGGCTCGCCAGCAGGAAACGCTTGTTGCATGGGCCGAGGCATCGAGTCGGATCGGGCTTACCGGCGGTACGAGCGCCGCCCCCAAGCTGCTGCGGCCCAGCGACCTGCCGCATGCCGGCAAGTATCGCACGGAGTTCGAGCATTTGTTCGCCAACCGGCCCGCGCCGCCACGGGTGGTGCTGCTCAACCAGCTTTTGCCGTATCGGTACCAGGCTGTGCAACGGCGGGCTGATGCCGTCGCCGCAGCCACCGACCAGGCCGTGGCCGCCGATGAAGCGTTCCGCCGAGGCGAGTTATCGCTCACGCGTTTCCTGGTCGCCCTCCGCCGCGAAACCGACGAACAACTCCGGTTCCTGCACGACGTGCAGGTATACAACGACGAAATTGCTGAATACGCCATTTCGGCCACTGGTGGGCAATTGCCCCTCGCTACGCTGGCCGAAACGCTCGTGAAGGAACCTCGTGCCGCTCGGCAACCGGTAGGCGGAATCGGCGCACCACAGGTGGTCACGCCAGGCATGGTCAGCCCGACGCCCGGCGGTATCGCTCCAGAGGTCCTTCCGCCCGAGGCGGTGATGCCGCAACGCAGCGGCATCCCCACGGAAGCCTTGCCAGTTCCCAACACGCCGTCGTCGCGGCCGGTCGGCCCCAGCACGGCGCCGATCAGCCCGCTCTCGCCGGGAGCGGCGATTCCGTCGAGTCCCAGCGGCGTGGTTCAGGCTTCGGGCGTCCAGGTGGGTGAATTGCCGGGGCGTTCTATCCTGAAAGCCACCAGCACGCTGCCTGCTAGCGGCGGCGCGATAACGTCTTCGAGCCCTTCGACACTGCGGCCTATCCCGCAAGCGGTGCGGCCGATGTCGGGCTCGGCCACGATGATACCGGCCCCGTTCCCGCAGCCGCACACGGCCACTCCTTTGCAAACGGGGGGCCCAAGCTGGGGCCCGCAACCGACGCCGGCGGCCGTGCCTAATTCGGCAACCAATCCAGGCAGTGCATCTCCGGCACCGACCATGCAAGACAACGGCTGGCGCGAGTCGCCGCACGACGGCCGCACACCGCAGGGCAGCCAGCCACCGGCCGTTCCGCCCACGCAGAACAACCAGGTGCCGGGTGCCCCCGAAATCGACCGCATGACGCTGCGGCCGGTCGGGCAAGAAGGTTCGGCCTTGCTGAACCTCGGTCGCCTGGCCGGCGCCCCGGCTGCCGAGTGTGCCAGCAACCTGCGTGAGGCGTTTTTTGCTGCGCTGCCCACGGAATCGGGAGATCAACCCACGGCCGCCGGGCAGCTTTCGACCAGCACGGCCGCAACCTCCTGGTGGACGCTGCTGCAACGGCTGGCCGACGAGCGCAGCCTGCAATCATTCTTGATCCAGCTCGATGAACTGCAAAACGCGGCCTCACAGCAGGCACGCGGCACCAGCGATTACACGCTGCTGGCCGTGCGGGCGGCTCGGTTCTCCATCGAGGCCGACCTGGCTACGGCCCAGGCTGCCACGACCACGGCTCGCGCCATGCTGCGCGAAGTTCCGCCCGCCACGCTTGCCCGGCTGCCCAAGCAGCCTCGCTTGCCATCGGACACGCCCGCCGTGAGCAACGCTTCAGGCTCTTTGACCTGGGAACGGCTGCAGGCTCGGCAAGTGGAAGCGGCTGCGGTCGCCGTGGCCGCTCAGGCTGCCGCGGTGGATTTGGCGCGTCGCCAGTGGCAACAGGGCGGCCGGCCCGTGGAAGAATTGCTCGATGCTTTAACGGCCAGCCGGCAGACTCATGTTGCCTGGCTCGCGGCCGTTACGCGGTATCAACCGCGCGAGCTGTAACTCTTTGCGGCTTTACCTGGTGCTGAATCGGTAGGTGCCTGGCATTTCTTGCCGAGCACGGCTGGCACAGCCGTGGCACACTTTCGCTGGCTGCTGCTGCGGAGATCAGCGCTAACGACAATCATCGCCGTGGCACAACTATCTCCGCATCGCGCACGGCTGACACAGCCATGGCACACTAGCCATGGCACACTAGCCGTGGCACACTAGCCGTGGCACACTAGCCGTGGCACACGAAGCTCGGACTATCGAAGCCCGGTCACTCCCTGTCTACTCCACTCGGCACGATCGGCGTAGCGCATAAAACAACCGCCGCGGCCCCAGAGGAACCGCGGCGGCTGGCTACCGACGCGCCAACAAGTTGAGGGTGCGGGCGCCGGAGATTACGGCGCGGGCGTGATGCCCAGCAGCTGCTCTTCCTCTTCCTTGATGATGATGCGTGGTGTGACCATCATCATCAGGCTTTGCGTTTCTCGACCGATGCCGACGTTGCGGAACAACCGGTTGATGTAGGGCACCTTGTTGAGAATCGGAACACCGAACTCGTTGCGGCCCTCGCTCAAGCGTTTGATACCGCCTAGCAGCACCGTACCGCCGTCAGGCACACTGACTGTGGTGGATACGGTCACGAAGGAGAACGTCGGCAACTGCACCGTGGTACCGGAGCGGCTGATCGATTGCGGCCGGTCCTGGACAGGCAAGGTGCGATCGTCGGCCGTCTGCGAGCTGCCGATGGTGGTCGTTTCTTCGCCGGTGAAGGTGAAGGTATTCACCTCGCCGATGCTGCTGAAGAACGGCACCACGGTGAGCCGCACAAAGCGACGGTCGTCGGACACCACTGCCTGCACGTTCAGGAACGTACCTTCATTGAGCACCACGATCACCGGCTGCTGAGCGGCGGCAAAGTCGCCCACCACCGGGACCACGCTGATCACGAACGGAGTCTGCGAGGTGTCAGACACGATCGCCGACTGGCCGTTGAACAGCGTCACCTTCGGGGCTTGCAGCACATTGCTGCGCCGATCGCCCTGGCTGGCTTCGATGAAGAAGAACGCTTCGATCTCGCTCAGAATCGCGAACCCGACCGTGGCACCGGCACCCGGCTGGAAACCACCGAACTGCGGCGTGGCCAGCGGGAAGCTGCCCTGCGCCACCGGGATGTCCATGTCGGCGCTGAACACGCCAGGCTGCGACATACCCACCGTCACCGACGGGCCGTGGTCGCGGTCCTGCACGTCACGGGCAGGGTTACCCGAGCCCACCGCCAGGTTGTTGGCCGGCGAGTACGAGGTGCTCGGGCCGAGGTCCGGACGGCCGAACACCTGGAACGGCCGGTCGATGTCGTCGTCGATATCGAAGTCGAAGTCCACACCAATACGCTCGAAGAAGTTGTCGTTGAGCGTGATGAACCGCACTTCGATCGTCACTTGCAGGTCTTGCAGACGGCGGAGCTGGTCCAGCAGGTCGGCAATCTGCTCGTGCACTTCCTGCGTCTGGGTGATCACCAGGCTCAGGTTGGTTTCAAACGGAGCCACCGAGCCGGGGCCGCCGTGTTCCTGCCACGAGTCGGGCTTCACGGTGGTGGTGATCAACTGAATCAGGCTGTCGAAGTCGGGCTCCGCACCGCCGCCCAGGCCGCCGGGACCGGGGGCCACCGGGGGCGTCGGCGGTCCGCCAAAGCCCGCCATCGGCGCGGTGCCCATCTGCGCCATCACAGCCGGATCGATCACAGCGTTGGTCGTGCCGCCGGTGGGGCTGGCAGCCGCCACCATCGGGGCCGCCGGCAAGCCGCCCATCCGGCCCGCCTGGCGATACGCCTCGTTGATGGCGCTGGTCATGCCCATGTTGACCGAGGGCACGAAGTTCGGAATCGGAATCACCAGGTCGGCCACGTTGTACGTGAGCGTCACCACCTCGCCGTCGCGAGCGTGCTGGCTGGTGATCTTCAGCACTTCGTCCTTGATCACGTACGAGAGCTGAAGCGGCTGGAGGATCAGGTTCAGGGCGCTCTTGAGCTGGATGTCGCCCATCAGGTTGATCGTCACCGGGGTATTGGGATTGATCCCTTCCTCGGAGAGACCGCGCTGATCCAGGTGCAGGTTCACGTTGGCCACGCGAGCCAGGTACTCCATCACCTCCGACAGCGGCGTGTCGGTGAACCGCAGCGACACCGGAGTGCGGAGCTTCTGCTCGATCTCCAGTTCCTTCTCGTTGCGGCGTTTGGTCATGCTGCCCAGGGCACGACGGCGAGCGGTCAGCTCTTTCCAGTCGTGGGAGAAGACGATCGGGCTGCGATCATCGAACGGCTCCGAGGCCTTGTCCACCGACTCCATGGCCAGGACGAAGCCCTGTTCCTTGGCGTCGCGGATATCCATCTGAGCATTGAAGTTCCGCACGAAGCGGGCGTTCCACTTGAGCTGCTTCACGATCGGCTCGTTGGGAGCCAGTTCGGCAGCCCGCTTGGCAACCACTTCGGCCTCGGCGAAACGCTGCTGATCCATGAGCTTGTTGAACTCATCGACCAGGTAAGCCAGCTTCTGCTCGATCTCGACCTTTTGAAGGCGCTCGCGCTCGCGTTCTTCGAGCACGGCCTGATTGCGTTCATCGAGTTCGATGCGAGCCTTGTTCTCCTCGATGTACTGCCGCATGCTGGCGATGGCGCCGTCGGCACGGCGCATCAGGTCCTGCTTGGAGGCTTCATCGAGGTTGGAACGCTCGATCTCGGCACGAGCCTGCTCGAGCAACTGCAACGATTGCAGCGGGTAACCCTGCTGCAGGTTGCGGGCCCGGCGTTCAGCATCGGCCAGCCGCGCGCCAATCTGGCGGCGGAGGGCAGCCTGCTGCATGGCGGCTTCGTTCAGCGGAACCGCCGGCTCGCCCAGGTATTGCAACCGCCCCATCACCAACTGGCGGGTGGCGGCGTCCAATTCGTGCTGCATGCCCAAGGCCTGCTTGAACAGTTCACGGGCACGGTTCGGATCGCCCTTCTGCAAGGCTTCTTCGCCTTGCTGGGCGATTTGCATGGCCTGCGTCATCGGCCGATTCTCGCCGGGCTGGGCGGGCTGGGGAGCCGCTTGAGGTCCCACCATCGGCTGAGTCGGCGGCACGGCCGGGGCGATGCCCAGCGGGCCTTCGCCCTGCGCGTACTGCGCGGGAGCCGGGCCGATGCCCTGATACAACGCCTGGTTGGCCGGCTGCTGATCGCCGCCGCCACCGGCGAGACGCACCTTGCGGACGTCCAGCAGCACGAAGCTGGGACGGTCCTCGTTGGGCGCGAAGGCCGAGTCAGGCACGTTCATCGCCGCGGCCTGGCTGGCAAGCTGCTCAGCCTGGGCGATGTTGTTCTGGCTCAGGGCGATGCGAGCCCGGGCGACCAGTTCCATCACCCGGCTCTTGGCGTCGACCATGCCCTGCGGACCAGCGGGGGCACCCGGCGCACCCGCGGCACCCGGCATACCACCGGCAAGCTGCAGGCTGCTGTTAGAAGGCTGGCCGCCCATCTGGCCCTGCACGAAGCGGGCACCGCCGGTCTGGCGAGCCCCGGCCACTTGAGCCAGCACCCGCTCGGGGCTGTTCTCAAACGGGCTGTAGCGCAGGTTCAGTTTCTGGGCATCCAGGGCAAGCCGTTCGGCTTCGTCGATATCGCCCCAACGCAACAGAGCGTCGGCTTGTTCCAGCAGCAAGTTGCTGTACTGGCGGCGATACGTTTCGGTGTGGGCGTTACCCGCCTGCTGCTGTTGCTGCAGTTGGGCCATCTTCTCGATCGAGGCCTGCACCTTCGACGGCTGATCGTCCTGGAACGAGTAACGATAGCCGATGGCCTTGGCCTGCTCATTGAGCTGCGCGGCGCGACGCACGTCGCCCACCGCCAGCGCCTTGCGGGCCTGGACCAAAAGCTGATCGCTGGCCTGACGCTGAGCCGGATTGCCCGGCTGAGCATCGGTGCCCGCCGGCGGCATACCGGGCAGAGCGGCCATTCCCGGAGCCGCGCCAGGCATGCCCATCGGAGCCGGAGGCGGCGCACTGGGCAACCGCTGCACGTCGCTACCGGCTCCCGGCACGGCACCGCCCGCAGGCGGCGGCAGGGTGGCCACCATCGGCGCCGGAGGCTGCGCGCCCGCTACAGGCGGGTTGACCTCGGGTCCGCGTCCAGCGGCCTCGAATGGATCGGTAGACGGCTGCTGTCGGCCTACGCCCGGCAGCAACCGCGACAGCCCTCGGGGACCTTCGTCCCCAGACTGCGCTCGTGCCGTGGCGGGCGCGACGAGCGCTGCCATGAGACACGCAGTGAGAAATCGATGGCTGAGTTTCAAGATGAACTCCTTTTCCTCACGCCCACGTTTCGCCTCCCGGAATCCTTCCGAGAGACACCCTCAACTATCGTTACGCAGCGTCCGGTGGACAGCGCTGCTCGGCATCAGATGCCGTTGTCTTCGACGATGTGCCTGCTAGCGGGATCATACGCCCGCGGCGCGCGCTCGGGGAAAGCGCGCACGCTTTTACAAGTTGTCCGCGAATGGGTCAGGATGTGTTTTTAAAAGTCAGGGTCGAACTGCAAAACGTGCCTGCTACTACCGATTGCTGTCTCTCACGCCTCTGCCTCGCCGCAATGCCCAACCGGGGCGCACTGCCACCACGACTGCGCATGCACAGGCACTCCGCCGCTGCAGACGCAACGCGAGCGCACCGCCACACGCAATTGAGGCGAGCCCGCGCCGGTAGCGCAGAGCGAGCGCACTACATGGCTCAGGGAACCACTCGATTGGATAGGTAGAAGCGAGGCGGTTAAGTACTGGCCCGCCCCCAAACCGTCAAGGGCAATTGGCAAGAAAAAAGAGCAAACACGAAGATGTCTGCCAGCCCCGCGGGTTGCCAGCAAGCAGTCGGCTTATGGGCTCGCCGGAGAAGAAACCACGATCGTCTCTCGCTCCACGCGCCGCACGTCGAAATAGCGGTATCCTTCCCCCTGGCTCGAATAGCGCGCCTGGTACACGCCGCCCTCGGCGGTTTCGTACTGCAGCAGGTTGGGGCCGACCTCCTGAACCGTACTCATGAGGATGGGGCCATCGGGCGTGATCGTGTTGGCTTGCGTCGCGCGGAAATATTCCACCGGCGCCATCTGCGTTTTGTCGGGCCGCTCGTCCGGCGAACAACCCACTAGTTCCAGACAAACCGCGGCCGCCAGCAGCCATCCCCAGGTTCGCGTCTGATGCGGAAACACGGCTCACTCCTCGCGCTGACGTGCGACCTAGATGATGGAAATGACGCTGCGGCTGTAATCTTCCGTGAAGGTTCGCACGGCATCCTGTTGCCACTGGTGCAACTGGCCGATGCAGTGGCGCAGCTCGGCTTCGTACTCGGAACCGAGCCGCCGCCCCAGCAATGCCACACGGTGCGTGATCTCGGCCTGGAGGCCTTCCACGCGGCCCGAGAGCATTCGTACCACGTATTCGCCCAGCACCCACAGCGAGCGAACCACAAACGCCGGCAGGGCCAGTTCTGGCAAAACCCAAGCTACGGGCAGCGCTAACAAGGCCGCCGTGCCGATGCTTGAAACGGCACTAGTAAGCGAGGGCGCGAGCGAACCGTCGGCGGTTTGCACGGCCTCGTGGAGTGAGTTCTGCACCAGTTGATCGAGCCGCGCTGAGAGGTCGCGAGGCAGGCTCGCCTCGTAGCCGCCGCCGGAAATCTGCATTTGCCACCGCTGCGAAAGCTGCTGGCAACAGCCTCGCCAGTTGGTGTCCAGCTCGTTGCCCAACTCCTGGGCGATCACCTGCAAACGTTCCTGCACTTCCTCGGCGGAAACCACACGTGCCAGAAAGGCATTGGCCACACACTGTTGTTTTAGTTCCTCCGTACCGCAGGCGGCCAAACGCTCGGCAAAGCTGGGCGAGCAGACCTCGTAGGCGAACTCGGCCGCGTTCAGGCAGTGCACGTGGAACCAGTCGCGGATCTCGTTTCTGGCCCGGACGGGCAGCGTCTGCAACTCCTGCTGCTCGCGCGGCACCATCACCTGCTGAGCGTCCTTGATCATGACGCCCGCCAGAGCGGAACGCTGCCACTGGGCTCGGCCATACAGGCCACCGCCGATCACGCCGGCCACACCGGTGACACCCAGCACCTCCAGAAACCGGCGGCGGTTGTATTGCCCCGAACGCGAGGTCGAAGAATCGGGTTGACTCATGATTTGGCCCCCTGGCAGTGACGACAATCGGCCCGCGGCTGCGAACTAGCGGGCAGCCGATGCGTGAGCTGTGGCAATCCGGCGGCAGGCACCGCGTCATTATACCGGTGGCAAGCAAGGACTACGGCCAAGTAAACCAACTTGTGCGAGCGCACACCGCCGTCACGCTACTATTCGCCCGCCAGCCGCCAATCTTGCGGGCGAACTGTTCATTTTTGCGAGCTACCGTGGCGGCGCAATAGTCGGTGCCTCGACCGGCCAACGTCGCCACAAGTTCAATCCCCCCAAGATGCTTGGAAGGAATGCCCGTTTCCCTCACCCCCGTAAATGGCTTGCCTCGCCCGGCTGCTAAACCGTATGCTGGAAGCTCATGCATCAACGTTTCTGGATCGACGGCGAAGATGATGAACGCACCTGCTGATCGCCCCCGCGGTACCTTCTGCGGCCGTACGCGTCGCGAGTTCTTCTGGCAGGCCGGAGCCGGGTTTGCCTCGGTCGCTCTCGCGGGGTTGCTTTCCAAGGATGGTTTCTTCGGCAGCCAGGCTGCCGCCGGCCAGGAAGGCGGCAAGAGCACCTTTGCCAATCCGCTGGCGCCCAAGGAGCCGCACTTCAAGCCTAAGGCCAAGAGCGTCATCTTCCTGTTCATGTATGGCGGGCCAAGCCATATCGACAGCTTCGATTACAAGCCCTCCATGACCGGCATGGACGGCAAGACCGTGAAGGTGAAGACGTTTGGCCGCGGCGGGCATCGCGATGGCGGCCGGATCGTTGAGCCTCGCTGGAAGTTCAAGCAGTACGGCGAGTGCGGCAAGTGGGTGAGCGACCTGTTCCCGCATATCGCGCAGAAGGTCGACGACATCTGCTTTTTGCACTCGATGACGGCCGACAGCCCGATCCATGGCTCGGCCATGTTGATGATGAACTCCGGCCGCATCCTCAGCGGCAGCCCGGCGCTGGGCAGCTGGGTGAACTACGGCCTGGGTTCGGTTAACGAGAACCTGCCTGGCTACGTGGTGATGCTCGATCCCACCGGCGGGCCGATCAGCGGCGCCAAGAACTGGTCGAGCGGCTTCATGCCGGCCACCTACCAGGGAACCGTGCTGCGTTCGCAGGGGCCGCCGATTCTGGACTTGGCCCGGCCGCAAGGCATGAGCGACCTGCTACAACGCGACCTGCTCGATGCCTTGCAGGACGCCAACCAGGCGCACCTGGCTAGTCGTGCCGACAACTCCGAGCTGGCCGCCCGGATCGCCAGCTACGAACTCGCCTACAAGATGCAGCGGCACGCCCCGGAAGCCGTGGACTTCTCGCAGGAAACGCAGGCCACGCTCTCAATGTACGGCCTGGACGACAAGCGGACGCGCGACTTCGGCTCGCGCTGCCTGCTCGCCCGGCGGCTGGTGGAGCGCGGCGTGCGGTTCATCCAGCTTTACTCCGGCGGCAATCACAACGATGCCAACTGGGACGCCCACGGCGACCTCGAGAAAAACCACAACTACCACGCCTACAACACCGACCGGCCGATCGCAGCGCTGCTCGCCGACTTGAAGCAGCGCGGCATGCTGGACGAAACCCTGGTGATCTGGGGTGGCGAGTTCGGACG
>Ga0182737_1003758_pt1 | contig 10838 bp, 8 predicted proteins | sample eDN5th30CBELigOP_FD_128878 | JGI IMG/M metagenome (GOLD analysis project Ga0182737, IMG submission 128878) | Enriched Organic Plus compost microbial communities from Emeryville, California, USA - eDNA 5th pass 30_C BE-Lig OP (version 2) (version 2) ... | reverse complement strand
CCTGCGGATTAGAAGTCCGCTGCTCTATCCAACTGAGCTACAGGGGCAGAATGAGAGTGTGCCGGGACAGTGTCCGCAAACAGGGGCACGACGCGAAGTGAGCCGGGCTGGCCGCGACGACGCAGCCCAGGCGACTTTAACCTACGTGGCCAAGGCAACTTTGGCAACGGCAGCACCCCGTTTTCATCGCCCGGCAGGTTTACCCAGCCGGAAGGCGCGCAGCGCAGGGCTCCCGGCCATTGCGACAACCGCTGCCACCTATCCGCGGCGGACAATAAATTGCTTGAGCCGCGCCGAGCGTTCGTGGCATGATTGCACCTTGTAGCGCCGGGGGGGAAGCTCACCAGCCTCGCCCTGGCGGATTCGCCGCACGCTCCACGCCTGTACGATTCGCACCTATGAAAGTAACCGCTCCCGTTGGTTCGACCGGCGACGGCGAACTGGTACCAGACTCCGTCATTCCCCACGGCAAGCTGCCGCCGCTGCGGTATCGCGACCTGCCCGAGGCCGTGCCGCTACGCCGGATGCTGGGCCCCAGCATCATTCTGGCCGGGCTCGCCTTGGGCAGCGGCGAATTCGTGTTGTGGCCCAACATCGTTTACCACTCCAAGTTCGTGTTCTTCTGGGCCTGCATCCTGGGCGTGGCCACGCAGTATTTCATCAACATGGAGATCATGCGCTGGACGCTCGCCACGGGCGAAAGCGCCATCACCGGATTCTGCCGACTTAGCCGGCATTGGGCCTGGATCTTCCTGATCTTGAACGTCATTCCCTGGATGATACCGGCCTGGGCCAAAGGTTCGGCCGACATGGCCAGTTGGCTGATTTTTGGCGTGCAGCACACGGCCGACGGCGGCGTGGTCAGTCCTCACGTATTCCCGCTAGCGATCGCCGGGCTATTCATATGCGGGGCGATCCTGACGGCCGGGCCGGTCGTGTACGAAACCGTGGAGAAGATCCAGGGTTTCCTGGTCGGCTCCATCGTGCTGATGGTCATCGTCCTGGCCTGTCTGGTGGTTCGCTGGGACGCGGTCGTAGCCCTATTGCAGGGGGCGATCAGCTTTGGGCAGATGCCCGACTCCCCTGCCCTATCGACAGCCATGCTGCTGGGGGCGCTGGCATTTGCCGGTGCCGGTGGCACGCTCAACCTGGGCCAAAGCAACTACATCAAGGACAAAGGCTACGGCATGGGGGCCTACATCGGGCGGATCACCAGCCCGATCACCGGCAAGGAAGAGCCGGTAGTGGAGGTAGGTTATCACTTCCGCGATACCGAGCAGAATCGGGCTCGCTGGCGGCAGTGGTGGCAATCGGCCAGCATCGAGCATTTTATGTCATTCTTCATGACCTGCCTGGTGTGTCTGGTCCTGCTTACGCTGATCTGCTACAGCGTGTTCTATACGCCTGAGGGTTCGTACGCGAGCGACGTACAAACCGGCGGCAGCCACGACCTCACGTTCATCTCCGACGAAGCCGACGGCATCGCCGCCCGGCTGCCCAACGGCGGCAATTGGGCACGCACCATGTTCCTGGTGATGGGCCTGGCGATCCTGCTGACGACCGAATTCGGCGTATTGGATGCCTGCTCGCGAATCTCGACCGACATCGTCAAGGTGAACTGGCTGCGCGACAACGAACGCTGGACCGAAAGCCGGCTGTATTACCTGTTCCTCTGGGGGACGATCGCCTTTGGCGTGGTGATCCTGGCCCTGGCTCCCGGCACGCTGGCCATGTTCGAGGTGGCCGCATCGCTCAACGGCACGGTGATGTTCCTGTACAGCGGGACGCTCTTGTACCTCAACCGGCGAGCCTTGCCGCCCGGCGTACGGATGAGCCTCTGGCGTTGTGCGATTTTGGCCTGGGCAGTATTGTTCTACGGGTTTTTCACCGTCTGGATGGTCTGGGGTTGGATCAGCCGCCTGCTGGGGTAGCAGCCAACTGCGAGCGTGCTCACCGATGGGCAATGCTAGCGGCAGGCCCTCGGCTACAAGCAGTTGGAGGGCCGCGGCGAGGAGTTGCACTCGCCCGCTGGCTCCGCTCCGGTAAGATGATTCATACGAGCAAGCGGCGTTTTGCGGCGGCGGGGGCGGGCCAGACGCCGCCGCAAACGCTTGCTCGGTCCGCGAAGCTCCGCGGGGAGGATACGCACCTAACCCGGCGGGGTAGGCGTTTTGCGATCCCCTTGCCGGGTGGTGACGGCTGTTGCCGGTTTACCCCTTCGCCCCTCCATCACGCCCCCAGGGTGTACCGCCCGAGGGCGGCATCCTCCTCCCATAACGCGGAGAGCGGCTCGTTGAAGACACGTCGTTTCAGCTTCGCGTGGTTGACTTCCGGCAAATACCAAACGGTTTGTGGCCTGCTTGCCGCGGCCATGCTGGCATGGGTTGCGCCGCTGGCCGGCGGCGAAACGCCCAGTCAATCGGCCGCCACGTTAGTGCCAGCGGCCAATCCGGCGGCCACGGTCGATACGGTGGTGGTCTGCCCAGCGGTATTTCGGCAGGCCCTGGAGCCTTGGGTCCGCCTGCGGGCCGATCAAGGGCACGGCCTGGTGTTCGTCGCCCCCGGCGGTACCGCCGAGGACATTCAAGGCCGAATCCGCCAGGTTGCTAAAGAGTACCCCAAGCTGCGGTTCGTGCTGTTGGTAGGTGATGCCGAGCCTGAGGCGGCCTTCGACGCCGGCCTCGCCGCGCGGTGCGTGCCGACCTTCTACACGCAGGCCAAAATCATTCGCGCGCTGGGCGAAGACTCGGACATCGCAGGTGATAACCGCTACGGCGATCTCGATGGCGATGGCGTGCCCGACCTGGCCGTCGGCCGGTTCCCGGTCGATACTCCCCGGCAGTTGTCGGTGGTGGTGCAGAAGATCATCGCCCACGAGCAGGAAGCGTTCAGCGGACCGGCACGTCGACAGATTCACTTCGTGGCTGGCCTGGGCGGTTTCGGCCGGTTGGCCGACAAGGTGCTGGAGATGTGCGCCCAGCGGTTCATCAGCGAGGGCGTCCCGGCGGAGTATGTCACCTCGATGACCTACGCCAGTTGGGCGAGTCCTTACTGCCCTCCGCTGGAACTGTTCGCCGCCACAGCCCTCAACCGGCTGAACGAAGGCGGTTTATTTTGGGTGTACATTGGCCACGGCCATCCGCGCGGATTGGACTGGGTACGCTTGCCCGACCAGCGGTTCCAGCCGATCCTGCATTGCAACGACGTTTCGCGGCTCGCCTGCCGGCAGGGTGCCCCCGTGGCCCTGTTCCTGGCCTGCTACACCGGGGCCTTTGACCGGATGGAAGATTGCCTGGCCGAGGAACTGCTGGTTAGCCCCGGCGGACCGGTGAGCGTGTTCAGCGGCTCGCGAACGACCATGCCGTACGCCATGACGGTGCTGGGCCGCGAACTGCTCAAGGAGTGCTTTGAGAACCGCCGGCCTACCATCGGCGAGATCATGCTGCACGCCAAGCGGGGAGCGGTGCTGGGACGCCGCGACGGCGCCACGGCCAAGCTGCTCGATACGCTGGCTTCAACGCTCGGCTTCCACGATGACTTGGACGCCGAACGCCGCGAGCACCTGGAGCTGTTCAACCTGCTGGGCGATCCGCTGCTGCGCGTGCCGCACCCGCAGCCAGTGGAACTGAACGTGCCCGAACACGCGCTACCCGGCGGCTCGCTGGAAATTACCGGCACCTGCCCCATCGACGGGCCCTGCACCATTGAGGTGGTGGTGCCTCGCGACAAGCTGACGTTTGAACCGCCGCGGAAAGAGCCACCGACCGGCAGCCCAGCCCAGCGCGAGGACTACCACAACATCTATCTGAAGGCGAACGACCGCCGACTCGTGGTCGTCCAAACCGAATGCCGCAACGGCCGGTTTCAGGCTGTGGTTCCGCTGCCGGCCGACTACCGCGGCAAGTGTTACGTGGTCGGCTATCTGCAAGGCGACCGCCAGGCAGGGCTCGGCGCCCGTCCGCTGGAAGTCATCCAACAACTGCCCATGATGCAAACGGCTACCGATTAGCGATACCGGCAGCCTAGCGATACCGACCAGAGCGGTTAATCTCCCGCGGCGGGGCCGGCGGCATATCAGGCAGACGCACGATCTCGGCCGACAGCGGCGCGGTCTCCACAATCGCAATCGACGGCTGCCGGTACGTCCAGCCGCTGGTTTCGCCGGGGTTCACCAGCAGCGGCCCGTCCTCCAACTGCTTCACGTAGGGGCGGTGCGTGTGGGCAAAGACCACCAGGTCGCAGCCGGCGTAATCGTTATTCAGCAGCTGGAACTGGTGCGTTACGACTACCCGGGTGCCATCGGGTGCCCGGAAGCATAAGGGCGGCTCGCCCAGCGTGCCCAGGATGCGGAAGCCGCTCTGCATGCCGATCTTGTTGCCTTCGTTATCCCCGAAGCACCCGACGATCCGGCACTTCAGTGCCCGAAGCTGCGGCAGAATGAGCGTCGAGACGAAGTCGCCGGCGAAGATCACCAGTTCGCACTCGCGCCGGTTGAACTCGGCCACGGCGTGCCGCACGTTGTCGACGTGATCGTGGCTGTCGGCAAATACGCCAATGCGCATGGCGGGCAAGCTTCGTAGGGAGCGTGAAAGGCAGGCACAGATTCTTGCCCCCCACTATACCGCGGCCAGGCACTCTGAACATGCCGCCGATGGTGCCCGCCGGTCGCTCGGCGACTAAACGCCAAAAGCCGCTGAAACTTCAGCGGCTTTAGCGCGACGGGTGTGTTGTGCGGTCTAGCGAGTCTCGGTGGCGGCAACCGGCAAGTGGCCGTACAGCGTTTCTCCGCCCCGCAGGATGTAGAACTTCAGCGGGGAGAAGTTGAAGAAGTCGGGCCGGTTGAGGATGTAGGCCACGTTCTCGTAGCTGATCGTTTCCCACACGTGCATGCCGAGCAGGACGTCGCCGCGGCGGATGCCTTGCTTGGCGGCGGGGCTACCGGGGCGCACTTCAGTCACTTGCAGCCCACCCCGATAACGGGTCGTCAGGTTGCGGAAGCGTTCGGTATCAACCGGCTCCAGACGCAGACCAAGCCGCGTCCAGGTCAGGTCGTCGACCAGGGCCACCGGCCGCATCGCTTCTTGCAGCGGCAGACGCAGCCGTTCGGTGGTGCCGCTCGCCCGAGCGACGGTCAGCGACAGTTCGTCGCCCGGCTGCCGTTCCAGCAGCAGGCAGCCAAAGTCCAGCGAGCGTTCCACGCGGCGGCCATTCACATCGAGGATGCGATCGCCAGTGCGGAGCTGGTCGGCCAGTGGGCAATTAGGAGCCACTTGCTTCACGACCGGGCCGCCTTCGCTGTCGTCGAGGGTCAGGCCGTGGAATACGTCGCGGCTCACGTGGTCGTTGATCAGCCGAGCGGCGACCGCCATGGCCTTATCGACCGGGATGGCAAAGCCGATGCCTTGGGCCCCAGCCCGAACCGCCACGGTGACGCCGATCAGTTCGCCGTCGATGTTGAGCAGCGGACCGCCGGAGTTGCCGGGGTTGATGCTGGCGTCGGTCTGAATCAGATCCTTATATACCTGCGTGTCGGTGATCTGCACGTCGCGGTGCAGGGCGCTGATCACGCCACGGGTGATGGTTTGTTCGTAGCCGTACGGGTTGCCCATGGCAATCACGGGCTCACCCAGCATCAGGTCGCGCGAGGTGCCAACGCGGATCGTGGGCAGCTTGGCATCGGTCTCGATCTTGATGATGGCCAGGTCGTCTTGCGAATCCTCAGAGATCCGCTTGGCCGTATAAACGCGGCCGTTGTGCAGTGTGACCTGGATACGTTCGACGCCTTCGACGACGTGCGAATTGGTGAGGATATAACCGCGTTCGTCGATGATCAGCCCGGTGCCCATACCGTTGACGCGGCGGGCTGTCTCGGGCAGGTCATAGCCGGCGGATTGGACGATGGTCTTTTCGCCGCGGATATAAACGACGGCGGGCGCCGCCTGTTGTACCGCTTTGACGATCGGGGTGCGCCTCAGTTCCGAGGCGCCGGCCGGCTGGACGCCGAGCCACCAGATACCGGCCAAAGCGCAAGCCAGCAGCGCGAATCCACCTCGGCTGGGCTGCGTACGGTAAAAGCCATTGCCGCGCAGGGAATCATGGCTGCATTGCAGACGACAGCGGCGCAGGCTGGTATGAGTGGTTCGTCGCATAGGGCCGGTGGGTGTGGCGCGGGATGTTGCCAGGAGTGCTAGCAGCTGCGGGAAGGTACGCTGTAGCACACACCTGGATTGATCGGCGTCACCCCATCAACCCCGTTAAATACCAACACGCTGGCATCAAACCTCGCCTAGCTTGTCAGCTACCCTGCCAAGCCAGGAAAAACGTAGCGATTACGTGAGGCTTTCCGCCGGCAATGCTCGCCTAACGGCACAGGCGATTGATCGCTGCCAACAGTGGCGCAGGCAGTCCCAGCGTCCGCGAGCTGCCAGCAACCCAGTCGCGAAATGCGGTCCGCAGCGCGGTCCACAGCTTGGGATGGCTGTAGCAATCAGGCAACAGTTCGGCGTTCGCCCGATCGATGGCGGTACGCACCTGATTGCGCAACTCGAAAGAAATGGACTGCTGCCGCAGCCCCTGTTCGACCGCGTCGGCGATCCACTCCCGCTGCAAGGGCCCGCAGCCCTCGCCAATTGCACCAAAGACGTCGGCCATATCCTCAGGGACCAGCGCCAAATTGGCCATCGTGAAGTCCTTTCAGCAGTGAGGAGTCACACTGTATTGCCCTGAACCGTAGCAGCACGGGCGGGGCCCGCTGTACCGCATACGGGGGAAGCACTCGTTATGTTCAGTGTAGGTTACAAATTGGGGAGGCGCAGCCGGCGCCGCCCCAAGGAACGCTCGTCCACGTTGGGCGGGGTGTACAGTCTGCCAGGACGGCTGAGAACCCCCCTCGGCGTCCCAACTGCTTACGGCACAAGCTGATATTTGCCGTTGGCAAACTGCTTGTGGCAAGCGTTGCAGTTGGTGAGCAGGTTGCGCCACGCCGCAGCGGCGCCGGCCGAGTCCGAGGCCCGGGCCGCCTGGTAGAACGTCTGGCCGGCATTGCGGGTAGCGACGGCATGGGCCTTCCAATCGGCACCGCCTTCTTCCGGTGCCCGGAACAGCAGCAAGTTGGAAGCTTCGGCCAGGCTCAGGGCGTCGCCCTTGATGGCTTTCCAAACGGCCCGGTCTTTTTCTTCCTTGGCCATTTCGACCTTGAGCCGCTTGTAGCCCGGCTCAAATACGTACTCCATGAACTCGTGCATGCTGGGCTCGACCGGTTGCACGCCGGACGTCTCGGCCTTCGCCTCGTCGGCCACGGCAGGCGTGGTCGCCGCAGGCTGCAAGGCGGCCATCAGGGCCGCCGCGCTAACCGCCACGCACGAAATCAACAACGACCAGGGGCGAGCGCAACGCATGCGTATTCATCTCCAAAAGCAGGTATTGAGTTGGTGATCGGCGAAGCACGCCGGGACGCAGGAAACGTCGACCAGCGGCGGCGTTCTTGCCCGTCACCTGCGGTTTCTAGCTGTGTGGGAATCCAAACATAGAACAAGGCTAAACGCCGCTTCGGCGGCGACGGCAAGTTTCGCCTATCGTAACCGCCGCCGGGGCGGATTGCACCCCTCAGCGGTCGGTGCGGCGCATGAAAAATCCCCCCACGGCGCACGACCATAGGGGGATGTGGGAAGTGAAAATGATTGGGGTAGCCGATTCGCGGTCAGCGGCGACTAGCCCTTGTATTGCCACTCGCGGATATCTACGAAGTGGCCGGCAATCGCGGCCGCGGCGGCCATCGCCGGCGACACCAGGTGCGTGCGGCCTCCCTTGCCTTGGCGACCTTCAAAGTTGCGGTTGCTGGTGCTGGCGCAGCGCTGGCCCGGCGAGAGCGTGTCGGGGTTCATGCCCAGGCACATGCTGCAACCGGCTTCGCGCCATTCGAAACCCGCTTCGCGGAAGACGCGGTCGAGCCCTTCGGCCTCGGCCTGTTGCTTCACAAGGCCGCTGCCCGGCACCACCATCGCGTGCACGCCGTCGTTGACCCGGTGGCCGCGAACCACCTTGGCGGCCGCCCGCAGGTCTTCGATCCGGCTGTTGGTGCACGAGCCGATGAACACGCGGTCGAGGCGGACTTCGGTAATCGGCGTGCCGCCAGTCAGGCCCATGTATTCCAGTGCCCGGGCAGCGCTGCGCTGATCGTCCGGATTGGCGAAGTCGCCGGGGTGCGGAACCTTGCCGGTGATCGGAGCCACCTGGGCCGGGTTGGTGCCCCAGGTCACTTGCGGTTCCACGTCCAGGGCGCGGTAGGTTTCGCTGCGGTCGTACTTGGCGCCCGGATCGCTGGGCAGTTGCTGCCAGCGCTTGATGGCCGACTCAAAATCGGCCGGGGCGTACTCGCGGCCGCGGAGATAGTTGTAGGTGATTTCGTCCGGGGCGATCATGCCGGCTCGGGCACCCGCCTCGATCGACATGTTGCAGACGGTCATCCGCTCTTCCATGCTCAGGTTGCGGATGGCTTCGCCGGTGTACTCGATGCAGTAGCCGGTGCCGCCGTCGGTGCCGATCTGGCCGATCAGGTACAGGATCAGGTCCTTGGCCGTGACGCCGTGCGGCAGCTTGCCGTCGACCCGCAGTTCAAAGGTCTTGGGCTTGAACTGCGGCAGCGTCTGCGTGGCCAGCACGTGCTCGACTTCGCTAGTGCCAATGCCGAAGGCCAGGGCGCCAAACGCGCCGTGCGTGGCGGTGTGGCTGTCGCCGCACACGATGGTCATGCCCGGCTGGGTCAAACCCTGCTCGGGGCCGATCACGTGGACGATGCCCTGGCGGGGATCGTTCAGGTCGTAAATCTTCACGCCGAACTCGCGGCAGTTGGCCCGCAGCGTGTCGACCTGCTTCCGCGAAATCTCATCAGCGATGGGCAGGCCGCGATCGGTCGTGGGCACGTTGTGGTCGGGCGTGGCGACAGTCAGCTCCGGACGCCGCACCTTCCGGCCCGCCAGCCGCAAGCCTTCGAACGCCTGAGGGCTGGTCACCTCGTGAACCAGATGCAGGTCGATATACAGCAACGTCTGCTTGCCCGGCTCGGCGTGGACCACATGGGAGTCCCAAATCTTCTCGAACATTGTCCGCGGGCTCGACATCACCATGCTGACACTCACTTCTGGCTGACGGCAATCACAACGACAGATTCACAAACCGGGGACCATGCACCCAGCGGAGGGGGGCGAGCGGTCGGCGGCCACAAGCAGCCGCGGAGCACGCCGCGCGAGCATGGCCCCCCGCCCAGGCCGGCAAACCCGGTGGCAGGTAAACTGTGAATTATAGGGAGCCGCCCGGCGCCTGCGAAGGGGCTTGCATGGCGGCATCTTCACAGCAGGCAGAATCATGGTAAAGTGAATGGTCCCAAGGTACAGCGCCTGCCGGTGGCGGCTGCGCTGGCGACCCTTGCCGACCACTTCACAACAGCACGTTCAAATAGCCATTGATCGGTTCGTGTGCCCGCCTGGTTCGGGCCCGTGGTTCGATTGTCTCCGTGGTCGCACCCGCTTAAGCACTCTGTAGGAAGACTCCACCGGAAGAAGCCATGGCCACTGACACCAAACCTGATGCCGCCCCGACTGCTGCCGCTCAGCCCCCCGCCAATGAGGTCGATCAGTACTTCAAGGCACTGGTCAAGCTGGAAGGTAGCGACTTGCACATGAAGGTGGGGCATCCTCCCTACTGCCGCGTGAAAGGTCAGTTGCGCCCGCTGAAGACGCCGCCCATCGATGGCGACAAGATGCGGGAAATGCTGTGGGGAATGATGGGCGAACGGCATCGCCGCATCTTCGAGGAAGAAGGCGGCGCGGACTTCGCCTACACCGTCTACGTGGATGGCGTCCGCTGGCGGTTCCGCGTGAATCTGCTCCAGCAGATGGGCCACATGGGGCTGGTCGCCCGCCGCGTGAACAACTTCATCCCCAACTTCGAAGGGCTGAACCTGCCCCCGGTGATGCAGAAGCTCTGCCAGTTCGATCAGGGGTTGATCCTGCTGGCGGGCGTGACGGGCTCTGGCAAAAGTACCACCATTGCCTCGATGCTCAACTGGATCAACAAGAACTACCGCAAGCACATCCTCACGCTCGAAGACCCGATCGAGTTCATGTTCACCGAGGACAAGTGCTTGATCAACCAGCGTGAGATCGGCCTCGACGTCAAAGACTTCGGCATCGGCATGAAGCACGCCGTGCGTGAAGATCCCGACGTGATGCTGGTGGGCGAAATGCGTGACGAAGAAACGTTCATGACGGCTATCCATGCCGCCGAAACGGGCCACTTGGTCTACGGAACGATTCACGCCGCGAGCGCCCCTTCGACCATCGGCCGTATTCTCGACTTGTTCCCGCAGGACATGCACCCGGCGTTGCGCAGCGCCATCGCGTTCAACATGCGGGGCATCGTCGCTCAGAAACTGCTGCCCTCGATCAAGCCGGGCGTGAGCCGCGTGCCCACCGTCGAGGTGATGCTGTTCAACAGCACGGTCCGCAAGCTGATCCTGGAAGAGCAGGACGACAAGCTGGCCGATGCCATCCGCATCGGCGCCTCTGAAGGCATGCAGGACTTCACGATGAGCCTCAAGGACCTGATCGAAAAGGAACTGATCGACCGCGAAACGGCCTTCGAAGTGGCCCCCAACGTCGACGCCCTCAAGATGGCCCTCAAGGGCATCAACGTGTCGGCCCCGGGTATTCTGTAACCGGCTGCCGAATCGCCACTGTCGCTGTGCAAAACCGATCAAGCCGGCGGAATGCGGATGCCCGCGCCGCCGGTTTTTGTTTGCCAGGCATGTTGTGTTTGTAGGAGGTGTAAGTCCTCTGGGG
>Ga0182737_1003754_pt1 | contig 10846 bp, 7 predicted proteins | sample eDN5th30CBELigOP_FD_128878 | JGI IMG/M metagenome (GOLD analysis project Ga0182737, IMG submission 128878) | Enriched Organic Plus compost microbial communities from Emeryville, California, USA - eDNA 5th pass 30_C BE-Lig OP (version 2) (version 2) ... | reverse complement strand
TCCGCATCTCGAGCGTTTGCCGGCCGATGGCGTTATCGCGGCCGTAATCGAGGCGGAACTTCACGGTGAAGCCGGCCTGCGAAGCGGGGTGAGCTTCGATCCAGCTGCCCTCGTCGCCCATGCGGCACGTATCACGCAGCACCAGGCAAGCGCGGGGAGCATCCTGCTCGACGATGCCTGCCTGGTCTAGCGCCTCGACGAAAGCCAGCGAGGAGCCGTCGCAGCCGGGCATTTCGACGTTATTGACCCAGATCTCGCAGTTGTCGATCTGCAGGCCCGCCAGAGCGGCCAGGATGTGTTCGACCATTTCGACGCTCGCGCGGCCGCAACGGAGCGTGGTGCGCCGTGGAGCTTCGATTCGGTACTCGACCAGCGCCGGAATACGCTGGGGCGGGGACAGGTCGGCCCGGACGAACACCAGCCCGGTGTTCTCCGGCGCGGGGCGGAACTCCACCCGCACGTCCTTACCCGTCCAATAGCCATATCCTTCTACGACCGCCGTGTTTGCCAGAGTGCGTTGGTTGCGTCGCTTGAGCATGGGGAAGTCGATCCGCCGTCCTTGGTTCGTGCCGTGCCCTGTGCGGGCTAGCCGCAAGATGCCGGTTCCTGGGGAGCATCCATGCCCCCGGTGGGCCGGCCTGCCCGAGCGTAGCGCTGGTAGGCTGCTGCGTGCGGTGCGTTAGCCCGTCGACGTGAAGGGGAAGTAATGTGCAAAAGCGGGGGACGGAAAGCCGTTAACGTGTGCTTCCGTCCCCCGGCATACGTTCACCTGAAGCCATGGCTGGTTGCAGCGGTGCGTGGGGACCGCCCCCCAGCCAGGCTTAACCGCGTTTAGCGAGTGCCGGGCCGGAACGGCACCGAAGGCGTCTGGCCGGTACGCGGCTGAGTGGTCGGCTGGTTCACACCGCCCTGGGCAGCCGGGATGCCGCCCTGACGCTTGTTGAGCGTATCGAGGATGAGGCCGGTGATGTCGATGTTGCGGTGATGCCACACCACCTGCTTGTTGAGGTGCTTGGCCACCAGGTCCGGATCGTTCTCGTCGATCGGATCGCCGTTGAAGCGGAGCACCAGCGTCAGCCGGTTCTGCTGGGCGAAATACTCCACTTCCTGGACGATTTCCTGATAGACGATGTAATAGATCTTCGCCTCACGCCGCATGAACTCGCGCTTGGTGTTCGATACCAGGGCGTTCAGGTCGGCCTTTTGTTGGGTGATCTCGTCTTCCAGTTGCTTGTAATCCGGGGTGCCCTTCTTCACACCCTCCAACTGCTTGATCAGGCTGTTAATGCGGTCTTTGCGGGCGTTGATGTCGGTCTCGGCCGCCTGCACCGAGCGCCGCATTTCTTCGGTCATCTGCTTGAAACGCATGTGGTTGTCGAACACATACTTCAAGTCGATGATGGCCACCTGAGCCTGCGCCTCGCTGGCAACCGAAAAGCAAATCGCGGCCGTCGCCATCGCCAACAGAACCGGTTTCTTCACCTCGTGTGCTCCTTGCTGCGGGAAAGTCGTCCGTGACTTGAGGATCGTGTGTACTTGAGAGCTTTGGCGGCAGGCATGCTTTTCATTCCGGCGAATGAGCCGCGACCGCCCTGGGCTTTGAAAAGCGGGGGGTATTCTGCCGAGAAGGCTCCGATCGGTAAAGGCCAGTCTGTACGAAAAACAAGCGTTCTTTGACGATCTATGTGTGCGCTTTAAGTGGCGATAGCAAAACGGCTTAAGAAGCTTCGTTGTGCGTGCGATCCCCCACGGCGGTGGCTCGTTGCGCATGCGGCCGCGAGGGGCTGGCAATGCTGGCACTGGCCTCTATGCGCATGAGCTCTACTGACAGCATGGCCGCGCATTTGGATCTTGGGCGGCAGCGGCCCATTGCCGTACGATTGGGGACGAACTTGCCCTGGGTGCCAGCCCGTGGTCTCGCAGCGGCTGGCAATGCGACAATTCTTGAAATAGGAACGTCCAGCCCGTGATTCTCGCCGCCGGTTTAACGCCCGCCTGGCAACGCATCCTGCGGTTCTCCCAGCTCCAGTTGGGCGAAGTGAATCGGGCGACCGAGGCGTATGGCTGTGCCTCGGGCAAGGTCATCAATGTAGGGCTGGCTCTGCACGCCTTGGATACCACGGCGGCCAAAACGTTGGCCCTGATTGGCGGCGATACGGGCGACGCCATCGAGCGCGAGTTTGCCCAGGCTGGCGTGGCGGCGCGCTGGATACGTAGCGCCGGGGCGACGCGTGTTTGTACCACGCTACTCGAGGGCAGCGGCCGCACCACCGAACTGGTGGAGAACGCCGCTGCCGCCAGTCCCGAGGAACTGGAAGCATTCATCGCGGCATATCGTGAGGAAGCGGCCACGGCCACCGTGGCAGTGCTGACCGGTTCCCTGCCGCAGGGGACGCCACGCGATTATTACCGCCAACTGTTGGATGCGGCTCCCGTTGCGACCGTGGCCGATGTGCGCGGCCCGGAACTGATGGCGATGCTCGCCTCGCCGCAGCCGCCGCTGGTGGTGAAACCCAACCGCGAAGAATTAGCAGCCACCGTGGGACGCCCGCTCGACACCGATGCCGAACTGCTGGCTGCGATGCGGCAGTTGAACGAGGCGGGCGCGCCCTGGGTGGTGATTACCCAAGGCGCCCGAGCCGTCTGGGTGACTTCCAAGCAAGTAGCCTATCGCTTGCAACCGCCCACTGTGCCGGTGGTGAACCCCATTGGCTGCGGCGATTGTCTGGCCGCTGGCATTGCTTGGGGGATCGCCCAAGGACTGGAATTGCCCGAGGCCGTGCGACTGGGGATCGCGGCCGCCGGCGATAATGTCTCGCAGCTTCTGCCTGCCCGGATCGAATGCCAGCGGGTAGAAACCCTGGCTCGCTCCGTGGTCATCGAGCGGCTCGACGCTTAAAGCTACCCCCTGCATCGCGGCAGTTACCAGCTTGCTGGCAGCGGTCTGCTGTCAAACTGTGCCGCCTTGGTAGGCTTTACCATCAATAGGGGCTGCTATCAGTCTGTAGAGGGGGGGCTGATGGCAACTGCGTTATGATGCGGCACGCTATCTATCATTGCGGTGTGGTTGCTATCAATCTGCAGGCTGCAAAATGGCAGTTCTATGAGCGTGATAAAAACATCACCGCCACGCCTGCGTATATAGAGTGACGTTGTCGTATTGCAGGCCGCATCAGCACGGTTAAGGTCTGACGGCTGTGCCGATCAGAGAAGCTGGCTGGCGCGAACCGGAATGCGGTCACCAACAGGGCTAGCGATGCTGCCGCGGCAGCGGTGGTTGCAAAAGAGCCCAAAAACTGCGGGCTGGCACGCGACTCGCGGTGTTACAAGAAGAGGAGGCGGGCACGCGGTGGTCGCCCCCCAAGCCAGGTGTCCAGTTTGAGAATTTTTGCCGTTTGTAACAAATTGGGCGAAATGGGCATCGCCTTAACTTCCCGCTCCATGTATAAGCCGCACCTGCGAACTGGACACCATATAGCGCTTCGTTACGGATGGATTGAAAATCTTGCCATAGAAGATTGAGGCCCGGTATTGATGCCGGGCCATTGCCGGCTTCTCAATACGTCTGAACAATAGATAGGCCGCCGCAAGTCAACCGACCCAACCCGCGGTTCTTGCTTGCTGGCGAGCATGGAAGGCATACGCTGCTAGAAAGGAACGATCCATGAAAACGCTGATGACGCTCACTGGGGTGATCACCTTGCTGGCCGCGACGGCGGTGCAGGCCGACGACGCGTGGCGGGCGGCTGCCCCGCGGTATGCAAGCAATGCGAGCGTGGCTCAACTGCCGGTGGTGGCCGACTCGGGCATCGTGGCGACCGATGAAGACGCACTCGCTCCGGTGGTGCGGACCTCCGCTCCGGTGGAAGTCCAGCGCAGCACCGCGGCTACGTTCACCACGGTGAGCGTTGCCAAGGTGGTGGTTGATCAGCGTGACAGCTTCGTCGACACGGCGGCTTTCCAGAGCGAGGCGGCCGATTCGGTCAACGTGGTGCCGGCGGCGCTTGTGAATACGCCGCTGGTTCGCAAGGGCTCGTACGTGCGGCCGATCAGCGAAGCCGAAATGGGCAGCGACTGGCAAACCGTGAGCGAGGTGCGGACAGTTGCCCAGTTGGAGCCGGTGCCGACCACGGCTCCGATGGCTGCGACTCCGATTCCGGCCGCGGCGGCTCCCAGCACCAGCTACTATGCCAGTGCGACAACGGTCTACCAGCCGACGGTGGCTGCCAATCCGTGCTGCGACCCGTGCAATCCCTGCAACACCTGCCAGACGTATGTATCGCAGCCGGTGGCGACTTACCAGCCAGTGGCTGCCTGCCCGACCGGCCTGTGCAAGCAGCCGACGCTGCGTCCGGGACTCTGGGGGCAGCCGTCGGTGCACATCGACGGTCAGCCGATCCGGAACGCGATCCGTTGGCTGGTGCCGTAAGCGGACGTCGTTCGTACGCAGCGTTTGCCTGAATGACCTCGCGCTCGCGCGAAGTTGCCCAGCTGGGAACTTAGCGCGAGCGCTTTTTTTTATGGGCAGAAGTGTTGGGCCGCGGCCGGTAAGAAAGGCCGCGAGCCGGCTACGACGGCAGCCGGTCGATGACCGCCTGGGCAAACTCCATGGTGCCCAATGGGCCGCCGAGGTCGCGTGTGCGTTGGCCTTCGGCCAGGGCCTGACGGTAAGCGGCGGTGAGCCGCTTGGAAGCTACGCGACAAGCGGCATCGGTGCGGGTATCGGCCAGGTAGTCCAGCATCATGGTGGCCGACATCAGCAGAGCCAGCGGATTGGCCACCCCCTGCCCTGCGATATCCGGGGCCGAGCCATGCACGGCCTCGAACACCGCCTGGTTGTCGCCGATATTGGCGCCCGGCACCACGCCCAGGCCGCCCACCAGGCCGGCGCACAGGTCGCTGACCACGTCGCCGTACAGGTTCTCCAGCAGCAGCACGTCGAACTGCGAGGGATCCTGCACCAGCTTCATGCAGCCGGCATCGACGATCAGTTCCTGGTACTCGATGTTGGGGTAGTCGTACTCATGAATCCGACGGGCACAGCGGAGAAACAGCCCGTCGGTAATCTTCATGATGTTGGCTTTGTGGAAGACGGTGATCTTCTTCCGCCGCCGCTGCGTGGCGAAGCGAAACGCCCAGCGGGCGATGCGCGTACAGGCGGCCTCGGTGGCCACCTTCATGCTCATGACTACGCCGTCGGTCACCTGGTTCTCGACGCCGCTGTACAACCCTTCGGTGTTCTCGCGGATCACGATCAGATCCACATCCTCGAAGCGGGTAGTGACGCCCGGCAGGCTGACCACCGGCCGTACGGCCGCATACAGGTTGAGCTTCTTGCGGAGGGCCACGTTCACCGAGGTGAAGCCACCGCCGACCGGCGTGGTGCAGGGCCCCTTGAGCGCGACATGGTAGCGATTGATGGCTTCGAGGGTTTCCTCGGGCAGCACGTCGCGGCTGGTTTCCAGGGCGGCCAGACCGGCCTGCCGTTCGTGCCAGCGAATATCGACATTGGCGGCCGCGAAGATCTGCTTTACAGCCTCGGTCACTTCCGGACCGATGCCGTCGCCTGGAATCAGCACCACGTCGTGCGTCATGGAAGGTCATCCTTCAGTGGGTGAGTGAAACCAACGAAAGCCGCCAGAAGCCTAGCATCCGGCTAGCTCGTAGGCCGCCGCGGCCCCACAGAACCTTATTTTGCGGGCAAGCGGCGTGCCAAGGGATCGGCTCTCTGGCGAACCGTTCACGGCCCTGGCGACCGTGACCGGAGCGGTTGATTTTGTTCGAACAGCCGCAGATGTTCCAGCAGGACCGCGGAATCTTCGTCATCGCACTGCATGGCTTGTTGCACCAGGCGGATCGCCTCGGCAAAGTTGCCCGCCTCGGCCTGGGCGGCGGCTAGCGTATCCAAGAAATTCGCCTCCTCCCAGTCGGTCTGCTCGCAGGCGGCCTGGGCATAGAATACGGCCTCGGGACCGTCGCGCAGTTCATCTACTGGGCACGTGGCAAGGATCCAGGCCAGGTTATTTAGGGCCAGGCAGTGCCGGGAATCGAGGGCCAGGGCTTGTTCATAATCGGCCAGCGCCTCGTGAAAGTGTCCTGCCTGCTCGTGGCACCAGCCACGCGACGTATAGGCGTCGGGCAGCGAATCCTCTTCCAAGCCTAGGGCGATGGCCTGATCCAGATTGGCAATGGCTTCGCCGGTCTGGTGCATGGCGGCCAGCACTTCGCCGCGTTCAAACCAGAGCCACGGCTCTTTTGGATCCAGGGCGATCGCCCGATTGAGCAGTTGCAGCGCCTCGTCCAATTCGCCTTCCAGGCGGGACTCCATGGCCGCGTCGAGCAGCGCATCGGCCGAAGGTTCCACCTCGGCCAACAGGGCCGGATCGACCGGTTCGAACGTCAGCGGCGCGTCGTCCATGGTGAGCTGATCGACCGAGATGCCCGAGAGGTTCACCGTGTTCCCCCCGTCGGAAATCTTGGCGACCCACAGGCATTGCTTGTCGCCCCCACGCAGGAGGAAGGTTTCGCCGGGAGCCTGCCGCGCCACATGGATGAGTCGTTGCACGGCCTCGCAGGCATCGGCGCGGGTGCGGCTGCGGCGGGCGAGCAGTTCGGCCAGCGGCTGCCACGAGTGCTGGAAGCTCTGGTCGGCCGCCTGGCGGTACCAGTGGATGGCCTGATCGAGATCGACTTCCACGCCCCAGCCATCATCGTAGCAGGTGGCCAGGTTGTGCTGGGCGTAGGCATCGCCGCCCTCGGCTCCGATGCGGTAGTAGTTGGCGGCTTTGGCTTCGTCGGTTTGGACCCCTTCGCCGTTGATGTACAGGTAGCCGGCTAACCGGGCCGCTTGGGCATGTCCCGCCTGGGCCGCTTGTTCCAGCCACGGGGCCGCTTCCTCAGGCTGCTTGTGGGCGTGGTACAGATACCAGCCGTAAAAGTACTGGGCTGGCGTGGAGCCCTGCTCGGCCAGTTCTTTCAGCGACGGAAGAAGCCGCGAGAACGGGCCGCCTGCCTCCTTGCCGCCAGCCAGCACGCTGCGGTGATACCAGGTGGCCGCTTCAAGTACATCGGCCGCGACGCCGAGGCCGCGCTCGTAGAGCTGGCCTAATGCCTGAAGGGCTTGAGGCTGCTGGGCATCGGCCGCCCGGAGCCACCAATGGCGGGCTTGTGCGAAGTCCTGGTCGCCGCCTTCGCCGCGAGCGTACAGCATGCCCAATTTGAACATGGCATCGGTATCGCCGTTTTCGGCCGCGCGCTGATACCAATGGCGAGCCTGGGCAAAATCTTGTTCGACGCCCTGCCCCAGCGCGTAACAGGCGCCCAGGCAATAAGCGGCCAAGGCATGATCGGCCTGGGCCGCGGCGCGAAAGTAGCCGACGGCCAGCGGGTGATCGACCCCCACGCCTTCGCCGTTGGCGTACATGAAGCCCAACCGGTAAAGCGCTTGCGGATCGCCTTGGGCCGCTAACGGTTCGTACAGCCGCAGGGCGGTTTCAAAATCATCCTGCGCGTACGCGGTTTCTGCGTCTTGCAGCGTCATAACAAACGTAGCTCCACGATCAGCCAAGGCGGTCTTGAAATGCTTCCTGGCAGCAGCACGCCTGCGCGGTGGCGACCGGCTATCCCTTGCTCGGCTCGGGCCTCACAGCAGGTCCATCAACACGGAAGATGTCCCCGGGGCAATCGGCGTGGAGAAACGTTACACCCCTGCACACGGCAACGACGCCGGCGGTCAAGCAAAGTACTGGCACCAAGACGCCCCCCATCCTAACGCTTGGCCGGGGTTGGCACCAATCACCCTTCAGATTTCATCGGCGGTACTAGCCGAGCAGGTAGAACAACTGAAAAATGGCCCTAGGCCTGCCGCGCAATCGGGGGGACGGACACCCTCGCATGGGTACGCATCTAGCCAGGCCGACGATTAGCGGCGCAAACGTTTACCACCAGCAGAATCCATCATGACAAGCTCTCCAGTCGGTGCGACGAGCGGCGCGTTGCAGGGACAAGTGGCCGTCATCACCGGAGCCGGCGTTCGCGTGGGCCGAGCCTTGGCATTGGCTCTGGCCGATGCCGGAGCGAACATTGCCGTGCATTACAACAGCTCGGCCGATGCGGCCGAAGAAACCGTGGCGGCCGTACGCAAACGCGGAGCAAAGGCCGTCGCCGTGCAGGCCAACCTGGGCGATGCCAAAGCGGCCGCGGAACGCATCATCGAAGAAACGGCAACCAAGCTGGGGCTGCCCACTATCCTGGTGAATAACGCATCGATCTTTGAGCAAGGCGGCCCGCTCGATGCCGATGAGGCCACCTGGGATGCGCACTTCAATATCAACCTTAAGGCGCCATTCTTTCTCTGCCAGGCGTTCGCGCGGCGGTTGCCAGCTGACGCCAGTGGGAACATCATCAACCTGCTCGATTGGCGGATCGACCGTCCGCGTGGCGATCGGCTGGTTTACACGCTGACCAAGAGCGCGCTGGCCACGATGACGCGCGGCTTGGCGCATGCACTGGCTCCCCGCATCCGCGTGAACGGCATTGCGCCGGGGGCCATTCTGCCGCCGCCAGGCGCGGACCAGGCGTACCTGGATCGGTTGGCACGGCAAATCCCGCTGGAACGAGCCGGCTCGCCCGAGGAGATTTGCCGGGCGGCACTCTACCTGTTGAGCGCATCGTTCGTCACCGGCGAAGTGATCTACGTCACCGGCGGCGAGCATTTATAAGCGGACGGCAAGACGCGGCGTTAGCCCTTCTTGATGATCTTCAACTCGCCGGCTTCCGGCAGCGCCTTGTAATACGGGTCGAGCGGATAGCAGCCGGAGATCAGGCCGTTGCGCGGAGCCGTGGTGCAATCGCTGAAGGTGCGGCAGATCCGCTTGCGAGCCAGCGTGCCGGTGGTGAGTGCGTCGGCCGGCAGTTCCGGGTAGGAAAGCACCATGCGGCCCAAGCCTACCAGGTCGATCCAGCCGGCACGCACCACAGCCTGGGCCACGTGCGGCACATAGTCCTGGAGACAGGTGTAGCCGGTGCCGACCATGGGCAAGTCGGGGCAGGCTTCCTTGCAGCGGCGGGCCACCTCGATTTGCCGGCACACGCCCAGCAGCGGATCTTCCGGCGGCAGGTAGCCATCGCTGGGCGGGAAGAACGCCGGCCGCTGGATGTGCGGATTGTAGTAAGGGCTGCCGCACGAAATGTTCACCGCGATCACGCCCCAGGCCTTCAAATCCCGCAGCAGTTGGAACGTTTCGGTGAGGTCGTAGTTGAGCGGGTTCGTGGGATCGGTGCCGAACCCAAGCTCGTACGGCAGCAAGTGCTCGTAGGGATAAGGCTGGCCAACGTCCGTGCTCGTTTGGAACGGCACGATGTCAAACGCACTGAGTCGCACGCCGATCATCAGGTGCGGAACCTCATCGCGAATGCGCTCGATGACGGTCCGGAGCAGCCGTGTGCGGCCCGCGTAATCGCCTCCAAAGCGGCCGGGGCGCGGGCGAGCGCTCAAAAACTCGTGCATCAAGTAGCCGTGGCACGCTTTGACATCAACAAAGCGGTAGCCTACTTCGGCACTGAGCTTCGCGGCAGCCACGTAGGCGTCGATGAGCTGTTCCACGTCGTCGTCGCTCATCACCACCGAATCGTCGGCCGGATCGATGCCGAACTTGGCGTCGAGGAGCGGGTGATGATAGGCAATCCGCGGTTCCAGCTTCTTGCTGTGGGGACGGCAAAAGCGGCCCGAGTGCGTCAATTGCAGCCCGACGAGCAGGTCGTCGCAAGTGCCGTAATGACTGCGATGCTCGTTCTGCGCCTCGGCCAGCAGCGCCGCCAGGCCAGCGCGGTTGGAAGCCACTGCTTGCGTCTGGTTGGGGTTGGCGCGTCCATCGGGCCGGACGGCCGCCGCCTCGCCGCCCCAGATGAGTTTGGCACCACTGCGGCCAAACAATCTCCACCGCCGCAGGGTATGTTCGCTGGGGCTGCCATCGGGATTGGCGTCCCAGCCTTCCATGGGATGGATGCACCAACGATTGCCGACCTTGAAGCCGCCAATCTCGCACGGCTGAGCCAGCGGCGAGCCGGCTTCGGCCGTGAGGATTTCGGGATCGATGGGGAGCTCGCAGCCTAGCACAGCCAAACGCTGCCGCAGGGCGTCGACGGTCTTGATCTGGGCAACCTTGGAGTAGGTTTCGTTCATACCAGGGGTCAGAAATCGTGCGGAAAGATCAGGCGAACACGCGGAACCGCTGCCAGGGCTATTAGCCGCTGAACTCCCGAGGGTACCCCAGCCGCCGCCTCGGTGGTAGGGCCACCGCGGATTACGACCGCACGCGGCGGCCTGACGTGACAGCCGAGCGAGCGTTACATACTGACGTGCGTTACCGCCCTGCCCAGCCGCTCAAGAGGTTTGAGCAGGTTTGGTGGCCGCGTCGGCAGCGACGTTCCGGCTGGCGTCGTGCGCCACGTCATGCGTGTTGGGCAGGATGTGTTCGCCCGTGATGAGGCGGGCGGAGCGATTGCGGGTGATGTAGCTCCAGCCCCACTGAAACAACACCAGCAGCCGGTTGTAGAACGACACCAGGTACATCAAGTGGACGAACAACCACGCTAGCCAGGCGATCACGCCGCTGAGGTGCAGGCGACCCATCTGAGCCACGGCCTGGCCGCGTCCAATGGTGGCCATCGAGCCCTTATCAAAATACTCAAATGGCGGCGTGGTCCGCCGTTCCAGCCGCCGCTGAATCGCCTTGGCCACGTAGCGGCCCTGCTGGATCGCCACGGGAGCCAGGCCCGGCAGCGGCTTAGGCTGCTCCGGCGTGCCAGTATTGAAATTGGCCAGGTCGCCAATGACGAAGATCTC
>Ga0182737_1003753_pt1 | contig 10849 bp, 10 predicted proteins | sample eDN5th30CBELigOP_FD_128878 | JGI IMG/M metagenome (GOLD analysis project Ga0182737, IMG submission 128878) | Enriched Organic Plus compost microbial communities from Emeryville, California, USA - eDNA 5th pass 30_C BE-Lig OP (version 2) (version 2) ... | reverse complement strand
TCAAAACTATTTTTCTGCCGATTTATTCTTGTATTTTAGATGTTCAGTGATTGCTGAGGGAAAAGAATTTTTTGAACTAACTATTAAAAATCCTCAAAATATGCCAAAAGATAATTCATTTGAACCATTACTGTCTTTAGCATCCGAAGCATATACAAGAAGAACTGGAAAAGAGTTTGAATATACCACAGGTTGTGATTATGAATCATTCTCAAATGTTGGAGGTTGGAAGTAATTTTAACGTATTATAAATATTTCTTACTCAACTAACTGGTGCTTTAGTTTTAGAAGACCATCGAAATGATGGTCTGTTTATTAAGCCATAATATCAACATTATGGCTTAATAAGGTCTTATAGAGTCTAACGGCGAGTTAGTAATATAAAAAAATTTATAGTTATAATTTAGTATGAATTCAGCAAATAATCTTTTTCAATTCCTTGTTCCTTAATTAACTTATCTCTATTGTTATTACAATTTGAACATAATACGGTTAAATTATCTAGATTGCTTTCATTGGTGATGTTATTAGGATTTAAATACCTTACCTGCAATTCAACTTTTGGAGCTTTGGCACCACAAATTTGACAAGTTCTATTGAATTTAACAATTGTTTTATATTTTAGTTCAGAATCTATACTTTCTATTATTTCTTCTTCGTCTAATTGAAAACCTGATAAGGTAAGTAATTCCTTTTTTGGATAAGAAAGAGCCTTGGCGATTCGTGTAAGAGTATCTCTAGTTGGGTGGTGATCTTCCCTTTCAATTTTACTAATTTGGGAAATACTAATTCCTGACACTGTGCTTAATTCTTTTAAGGTTAATTTTTTTTCTTTGCGAAGTGATCTAATAAAGGGACCCAATTTTATTTCCATCAGCTCTTCCCTCCTTATTTATATTTTTTCTATTTTTTATAAGATTATATAAAAAAATATATTTTTTCAATCAATATATCTAATTTTTGTGCGGAATAAAATCATCTAAAAAAAACCCCGGGAATATAGATTGAATAATTTGAAATTTTAGTTTTGTTACATTATAATTCTCGTAACGAAAACACGATAATTTTTTAGCGACGATTTATTAAATAAGTCGAAAAACATACTACGGATTAAGGAGGAAGATAGTTCAGTTAAGTTTATCCAAAAGGTTAATTTAGGTAGTTAAACTTAAAGTCAAAGGTTGAGATATAAAGTCTCGAGTAAAAATAATAATTTGAATCCCAAATTTCTAGCGATAAAAAGAATAAGAGCTAAGTTACCCCAGCCCTTTAATTTTTATTGGATAGATTAATTAAAATTTTCTTTTAAGAAAAGAAGTCTTTTTCCGTCTCCGGTATGAGGTCCAGTAACTGCTTCTATTTTATTAATAGAGTGCAATTTAAGAATTTGCTTAACTGTCTTGTGTTTTTTTAAAGCAAGTTGGTAGGAGGTTAAATATGTTTGAAAAAAACGATTGAAACTGGAAAAGGAAATGGCTTCTATATTTAATTCAGACTTCTTCAATCGTCCTGCCTCAATCCAATAAAGAATATCACTCTTTTTGACTCCTAAAATGAATATTAAGCTTCTAATAGAGATAGATCTCTGAAGCTTTGCTTCTTTTATGAGTATATTTTCAATATAAAAGTAACATTGTGATTTAGAGACAAATGAATTGCCTAGTGTTTCTGTGTTTAACAAGTAATTCAAATTGCCATTCAACATTCCTCTAATGATTAAATGGGCGTTATCCGGACCTATCCATTCAAACGTTTTATTAAGAGAAATTTTGTCCGTGATATATCCGCCAGATTTTGCCCTTAGCTTTGTTGAAAAAGTTTCAAGTGAATGTAAGGGAACACCCCAAGCAATAATAGATCCGAAATTAAATTGGTAAACACCATCAATTATCTCGTTTATTAGAATAGAATAAGTTGCTTTAGCACTGGTTTGCCAATTTTTACGAAGTTCCTCTTTAGTTATCAGTGAATTTAAATTGTTTGACCAATTAATAACATCTTCAGAATTAAATAATACAAGTTTTGTGTTGTTTATACTGCATTGAAAGTTAGGTAGCATTCCAATAGCTGTTTCTTTATAACGTGGAATAAGAATCTTTGCCTCATCCATTCGAAGAAGCTGATTATCAATACCTAAATTCAGTAACCTAAGTTGTAGAAACTTTGTAAACTCTAAAGAAATACTTTTCATAGAGGTGTTTATATGTTTTTTTACAGCTCTTTTATAAAACATTTCAAGCTTTTTTTCACTATTAATATAAGTAAGACTTAGGAGATTATAATACGATTCAGGCCAAGCTTTTAAAAGATTATGAGCAAGACAGTATACTACAACTGATTGTGATTGGGACTTTGTTTTTTTTAATCTGGTTCTAGCGTGTGAAGTACCATCAAAATTAAACCCATCTACAGATGGAATTTCCTTATTATTAGTAATTAATGATATCCAAGAAGCGGAAAATTCTATAGCCTGGAAAAATGTCGAAGGTTCGTTTATCCAATTATTGTAATTAAGGTGGTTGTTTGTATAAAGAAACTGGGTTAAATAATTCTGGTATTCTATTACTTCCAAAGAAGATACATCTTGGGATTCCATTTGATACAATGCTTTTCCGCACAGGCACTGACCTTGTATAACTGCTTTTGGAACTAGTTCCCTGTTACAGTTTGCACACCTATCAATTAAATATTTTTGATGTTCGGTGCAACATATGGATTGGCTTAGACACCAGTCTTTTCTTATAAATGGATCGCACTTTAGGCATTTAGGGCAGCATTTAACGGTTTTGTAAATAAACCAGGGACATTTATAAATATCATCGCATTGTAAACCAAATTTCTTAAGCGTATAGGAATATGTCATCTTGCTAAGTTCTTCTTCTTTAACACCAATAAATTCAGCTAGTTCCGATATGGCTGTTCCATTTTCAATCCAATCAATCATATTTTCGCTTAATGGATCTTTAGATTGTTTATTAAATTTGTCAATTATCCAAAGAAGGTTTCCCATTAGATTATTTTTTGCTGTTCTAAAAATAAAACTACTAAGTGTTTCTTTTGGATAAGGACTAATTTTTTTAATTAAAGTCTCACTATCTATCATTAAAATCCCTCTTTTATTTTTTAACTACAGTATTAACATCTGTAAGGGGGCTCATACTTAGGAGAAGGTGAAATTAATTGGAAAAGCCGGCAAGAAAAATTAAGGCAAGTAAAAAAGGTAGTTTCCGAGGGAAGTTTCCAAGTAAAAAAAATAGAACAATGATTTATTGGGAAAGTCTTTTGGAAAGAGATTATATTAAAACGTTAGAGTTTAATCCAGAAGTGATAAGGTTTGAATCACAACCTATTGAAATTGAATTTTGGTTTCAGGGCAAAAAGAGGAGATATTTTCCCGATTTTCTAGTTACTTTGAGAACAGAGGAAGTTTATCTAGTGGAAGTAAAGCCAGAAAAAAAAGTAGAGGACGAGGAAAATAAAATTAAGGCTCAAGTTGGAGAAATGTACTGCAAGGAACAAGATTGGATATTTAAAGTTGTGACTGAAAAAGATATTCGACAAGGCTACTTCCTCGAAAACTTCGATTTTTTAGAAAATTATAAGGAAGAATGGACAAATATCAGAGGAAGACAATATTTACAGAGACTTTATTCGGATAATAAACCTTGTACAATTGCTGAACTAAGGGAAAGGACCTTAGATGAAATGGAAAATGGTGAGTTTTATACTCATCTTTATTATTTGATTTATCAACAAATAATAGAGGCGGATTTAATCAGTGACATAATTAATGGGCAAACAATTTTAGGATAATTTTTCATCCCTTAAAATGTGTGGAATATGCCAAAAGGACATTCATATGATAGGTGGGGAATTATATGTATACTTTTGAATTCGGTACAAGGTTTTTATTGAATGACAACGAATATGAAATACGAAAAGTTCAAGGACAGGAATTAGAGGTAGAAAACCTAAGTTATAAACAGAAGGAAAAATGGACGGTAGATGAATTATTGAATAAATGGGAACGAAATGAGTTGATTTTTAAAGTAAAGGAAAATGCCGAAAAAATCAAAAATTCTCTCGAAGCATTCTCTTTGCTACCTGAAGATAAAAAAGAGGAAGCAAGGCAACGTTATAAGCAAATACAACCTGTAATTGATGGAGAAATACTTTCTGATCAGGTAAAGGATTACCTTGAAGAAATTGGAGTGGCCAAATCTCAGTTCTATTTTTGGAAAAGAAAATGGGAGAGTATGCCGGATATCAGGGTACTAGTCTCGAATAAAAGAGGGCCAAAAAAGGGAACTAGAAAAAAAGTAAGTAAAGAGATACTGAAGTTAATAGAAGAAATTATTGAAGAATATTGTTACTCAGGAGAGAAGCATACAGATGTTAGTTTATATCAAGAATTAATGCAAAGACTAATAGATGAAAATCAACTCCGTGTAAAGGAGGATCAGATTCCAGATATATCAATTGCGACTTTCAGAAGGAACAAGAAGGGAATAATAGATCGATATAGGGTAGAAAAGACAAAACTCGGTTCAGTAGAAGCTAAACGCAGGAAAGATGGAACAACTGGAGAAGTAGTCGTAAGGAGGCCGCTGCAACGTGTGGAAATAGATTGGACACCCGTGCATTTGATGCTTATCAATCCTGAAACTGGGAAAGCAGAGAGGCCGAACTTAGTATATGGGATTGACAAATATACAGGTTATCCTCTAGGCTTTTATATTACATTTGGAAGTATTAATACTGCCGCTTTAAAGCAATGCTTATTGCATATTATAATGCCTAAAAAGTATGTAAAAGAATTCTATCCTTTAGTAAAAAATGATTGGATAACATACGGCATACCTGAAGTTATTATTCTTGATAATGCAAAAGTGAATGAGTCGTTGGATTTAGAAGATGCTTGTTTACAGTTAAACATAAAAATTCAGTATGCAAAGGTAGCGGCAGGTAACCAAAAGGGGTCAATTGAAAGGGCTTTTAGGACTTTAAACGATAAATATTTTCATAGTATGTTTGGAACTACGTTTTCAAATACGTTTTCAAATACTCAAGAGAAAGGGTTATATGATTCTCAAGGTAGAGCTTGTATAAGTATTGGAATTTTTATCTATATGATCCATTTAATTCTTGTTGATGATATTGCACAAAGCCATAGTGAAAAAAGAAAAGGAACGCCAGCAATACTATGGAAGAATGCTTTAGAATCTAATCCTCATCTTTCCTTTCCCCTTACACAGACTGTAGAAGAACTAAAAGTTGCTTTAATGAGTGGCATTGAAACAAGAAAGATTCACGAATCTGGAGTAATGATCTTAAAAGAATACTACAATAGTACAGGCTTAATGGAGTTAAGAAGACAGCTTATCGCAAAATATAATCACGCAAGTAATGTTCGAGTAAGATACGATTTAGCCGATATGAGGGAAGTGTATGTTTGGGATGAATTCAACGGTTATTACATTAAAGCTGCTCAAACAGGACTAGAGAGAAGAGGGATTGTTTGTCCAGAGCATATATTGGAAAGAAAACTTGATAAATTTGAAAGTAAGAACCCTAACCCAACAGAGGAATTGTTAAAGAAGGGAGAAGTAGGACGTAAGGTAAGGGGGCTTATGAAGGAAGAGGAAAAAACACATAAAAAGAGTAAAGCAGGTAAAGAAGGTAAAGAAGTTTCTGTCCAAGAAAATGAAAATGATGGAATTTCAATAGTGGGTATTCCGAATGTTAAATTGCTCGAAGAGAATGGAAATGTTGCTTTAGTTGGATCACTGGAGGGACAAACTGACAAAAAAACAGAGACTAAGTTTAACAATAAAAACTCTAATCGTAAAAATAAAACTAAGGATAAACCGGAAGAAAAAGTGTCTCAAGTTGGTGAAAAAGAAGATTCTTTAGAGTTTATCGATTATCCAGTTTCCTCAATAATGGAGGGATTAAATTATGGGGAGTAAGATTTTTGAGCGGTTAAATGGGCATATCCCGGATTTAAAGGAGATTAAACAGAGAAGAAAACACGTAGAAGATATAGTGGTAAACTATAATGAGTTTTCAGAAACATTAAAAGAGATAGAAGAACTTCATTTACTCTCAACCTCATCCGAAGAATCCAAAGGGTTGTTTTTGAAAGGAAGAACTGGCGTAGGGAAATCAACCCTATTAAAAGGGTATACTAAACGCTACCCATCGTTTCGAAAAGATGGAGTAAAAAAGGTTCCCATACTTTACACCAAAGTTCCTGTAGGGGCAACCCCAAAATCTTTAGCATCAAAAATCCTATTAAGTCTTGGTGATCCGATTTACGATCAAGGAAGTGAAAACGCTCAGACGAATCGTCTGCTTAAATTTATTGGAGATGAGATGTGCGGAGTGGAAATGATTATTATTGATGAGTTTCAACATTTAATCGATCGGGATACCGATAAAGTATTAAAAAAGGCATCGGATTGGATAAAAACTTTTTCAGAAGATGCTGCCATACCAATACTTATTTGTGGAATGCCCGAATCGGAAAAAATATTTGAGCGCAATGAGCAACTGGATAGTAGGTTTTGCTTGAGAGAAGAAATGAAGAGTTTAGAGTATGAGACAGAGGAAGAAATTTTTTTGTTTAGAAGTTTTATGCATAATCTTGATAAAGCAATGCCATTTCCTAATCGTTCCAACTTCTCAGACCGTTTACTATCTGATAAATTTTATTATGCTACCAAGGGGAATCAGCGTTATATAAAGAAAATTCTAGTAGAAGCAACGGTTATTGCTTTAAAGGCGGGGAAGGACTCCATTGATGAAATAGACTTATATTTAGCCTACAATCGGATTAAAATATCATCCCGTAAATTGGTAATTAATCCTTTTATGGAAGATAAATTTGACTTGCTTATAGAACAGGGGAAGGAAAAAAAAGGATTAAAAGAGCTAAAGAAAAAGTAAAATAATTAAATGTAACCTCACTGAGTTGTCAAATTGATTTGGCAACTCAGTTTTATTTTACTATTACTTTTACTGGTTGGAAATTCTAAAAATGATTAAATACTCCTATTAAATGTGATATATTTTAAAGAAAAAGGATGGGGTATTATGGATATGAATTTATTAGTGAGTCTGATTGCTATGGTTGCAACAGTAATTTCAACAATAATTGCTATTATTCAAGTTAAAAAATGTAACGCTATTAAAACTGAAATAAGTACTATTAAGTCTGAAACTTATAGTATGATTGAAAATTCTAAAAAAGATAGTACAACAATATCTAATAAAGGAACTAATTCAGGGGTGATTGCTAAAGATATAAGAGGAGGAGTTAACATTGGCAAATAATTTTGGTGAAAATAGTGGTGTAATAGCTAATACGGTTAATGGTGGAATTAATATACTACCACAACATAATAAACGTATTCCATCACTGCTACCAAAATTTATTGAAGTTTTAGTGAGACAATATTCGTCTTCAGATTCAGATATACAAGTTATTGAAAATAATAAACCTTATACAATTGAAGATAAGATAAGCCATAATCATATATTAATATTTAAAGAAATGATTGAAGAGTATTATTCTTATTATCCTATTTGTGAGAGCACATTTGAGTCTTTACGTCATATAGACGAGAATTCAAAAAGAAATATTCTTACAGATATTAATGATATATATAGGGATATTAAGTTAGAGTATTTGGAAGAATGTATGGAGTCTGAGAACCCTTATGAAGAATTGGGGAATAAATTAAAGAAAAATTCTGATATTATTATTAATAAAGTAAAAAAGGCAATCAAGGTTCGTATTCAAAATGCATATGATGGCGAACAATTTAATGAGCAGGACCTTACACTTTGTTTAAACATATTTGTTTGTTACGCTTTAGGTGAATGCAAAATTTTAGAAAGGCCAGAGTTAATATGCAGATTGTAAGAAATGATGTAAAACCTGATAGTAATATTTATTATTTAGGAGCTGTATTTCTAGAATATTTAAAGCAATATCAAATAATAAACCTAGAAAAATTTATAAACTTAATCAATACAGACATCCCTTCAATCTCAATTAACAATATTTTTTACACTTTAGATTGGTTATATTTATTAGATTTAATAGAGTTAACTGATAAAGGGGATATTAAAATTGAGATTAAATAAATTGGAAGTTTATAAAACCAAGCCTAATAAAGAAATAATAAGAAGTATTGATTTTAAACCTAATGGGTTGAACTTGATTGTAGATATTACATCAGACTTAAAACAAGATTCTGGTAACAGTGTGGGGAAATCTACAGTAATACATATTATTGATATTTGTTTAAATGCTAGTGCTGTATCAAAGTTATATAAGAGTAGAGATGCTCAAGGTGAAAATATAGCTTTAAAAAATTTATTAGAAGAAAATAAAGTTCAAGCGTCTTTAGAAATTGTAAGAGGTAGTGAAAAATTCATTTTTACAAGAAGTCTCTATAGTAGAGGTCCTCGATTTTTTAATAATAAAAAAGTAACTGACAAAGAATACGAAGCTTATTTAAAAGATGTACTATTTAACTCAAAAGAAGAGAAGCCTTCATTTAGACAACTAATTTCTAAATTTGTTAGAAGCAATGATATTCAGTTGAATAATGTAATTTATTATTTGATTTCAACAAGTTATGTTGTTTATGAGGCTATATATTTCTCTTTATTAAAAATAAATGGTGACAACGTTGTTAGTGAAAGACAACAATTAGAAGAACAATTAGCTAAATTAGAAAACAAAATCGATGTATATCAAAAAGATTCTAATATTCCATCTTTTGATCAAATAGAACAGGGATTATTATTTATCGAATCAGAAATCAATGAACTTTTAGAAAAGAGAGAAGGGATAGATTATTTAGATTTATATAAGATAGAGTTGAAAAAAAACACTGATATTAACAATCGATTGGACTCTTTACAAGGACAAATTGACCTACTTGAATTCAAAAAAAATACTATATTGCAAAGTCTTTCTATGATACAAGAAAACAAATCAAATATTGACTTGAAAATAATTGAAGAAATATATCTAGATGCAAAAGTATTTAATAAAAAGTTAAATAAAATGTTTCAAGATGTATTATACTTTCATAATCAGATGATAGATAATAGGTCTAAATTTATTCGAAAACAATTAGTTAAAGTGGATTTACAATTAGAAGAATTAAATCAACATTATGATGAACTGATTGAAGAGAAAAAGAAACAAACTATTGAGCTTTTAGATGAAGGTTTATTAGAAAGTTTGAATACTATAAATTTGGAAATAGAAAATCTTAGTATTAAAAAGGGTGAATTCTTAAAGGCTAAGGAAATACAGACAGCTTTAAAAATAGAATTCGATAGAATTAATCAACAACTTAATGAAGTTAATTCAAAAAGTAATGGAAATGATCATTTATTACCGATAAATGAATTTAATAGCATTTTTAAAAGTTACTCTGAAAAGCTTTATGGTGAAAAATATCTCCTATACTATGATAGTGAGTGGAGAGAGAAAAAGAATGGGAGACCTTTTAGTATAGGTAATTTAATGGGGAATATAGGAACTGGAAAGCAAAGAGGGCTTATTATTGCATTTGATTTAGCCTATTTAACTTACACTAATACAAAGAGGATAGTAGCACCACAGTTTTTGATATATGATCAATTAGAAAATACACATATTAATCAATTAGAAACTATAATAAATTTATCCCAAAAAATAGATGGACAGCTTATATTCCCTATATTAAGAGAAAGAATTGATGGAATAGATAAGGGAGTAATTGACAACTCTACAATAATCGAATTATCTCAAAATAATAAGTTTTTCAAAATATAAACAAAATCAGCTTGTGATTATTAATTTCACAAGCTGATTTTTATTGTTATTTATATGTAGTGAATATTTGTTTGGAACCAATATTGTTTTGTTGGTCATTCAGATGTATTTATTGGAAAAGTGGATGATTAAATGAAAAAGGATTATTCATTGGTATAACACTTGTGCCAGGTGAGGAAACAAGACCTGATCCTAATTTTTATTTTTCTGTAAGCCATTAGAACATTGTCAAAATGTAAATGAAGCAATTGAGGTATAAAGGGATTGTAAGCGTCAAGTAGTTTTGAACACTTTTTGCTAATTAATTTTGAACACTTTCGTTATAAAAATCCCCCTACCTTGCCTCCTTGAGAAGGTAGGGAAAAGAGTGCTTATTAAAATTAGAACGGCATAATTTCTAACTGATTCTTAAATTGCTCTTTTTCTTTTTCTAATTCCGAAACTTTTTGCTTCAAATTGGCAATTTCCTCTAATAATCTATTAATCTTTGTTTTATCATCAATTCCCTCTTCGTACGCAGTACCTTCCCATCTATAGGCTTCTAAGAAGCTATAAACTTCATCTTCAGCTATGCTATAATCACCATCATTTTCGATTCCCTTGAGTGTTCCTTCTTTTAACCATTGCTTTACTTTCTTCACATCACATTTCATTCCATATGAATGCATAAGAAGGGTAGCCTCTTTTTCAGTTAGATGGGTCATGTGCTTTTAAACCTCCGGTTTCTTTAATAAAGGTCTTGTTTGGTATGAGTTCTACAACTATTTTCTTGCATATTATCATATAGTAGTGAACCGTTTTCGCTAATTAATTCTGAACACTTACGTTTTGAAACATACTTTGACGATGTTTCATTCGATAGCTGTCCTCATTCATGTGAACAACTGTAACCGTCAAGTAGAATTAAACAGTTTTCCAAAAATAAGTTACAACGGTTTTCTACAATTAAGATTCAACAGTTTGAGAATCAAATAATACTTTTCTATATTTCATTCGAATACTGTCTGC
>Ga0182737_1003752_pt1 | contig 10853 bp, 9 predicted proteins | sample eDN5th30CBELigOP_FD_128878 | JGI IMG/M metagenome (GOLD analysis project Ga0182737, IMG submission 128878) | Enriched Organic Plus compost microbial communities from Emeryville, California, USA - eDNA 5th pass 30_C BE-Lig OP (version 2) (version 2) ... | reverse complement strand
TCCGGCCAGCTCGATGCTGATCAGGTGTTTGCTGAAGAGCTGACCGCCCAGCACAGCCATGTGATCGGCGTCGAGCACCGGATTGGGCTCGACCGGCGGAACGGCAGTGCCTTGAATGATCGCTTTGCTGATTGCTTCCTCGTTTTCCTGTCCGCCGAGCGACGGCGCCAGAGCGTCGGACGCCTCGCCCTTGTCGGCCGAGGCGATCGGCTTGCACACCGACGGCCCCGCGTAGGCCTGCTCACGCAAGCCGGCCAGCAGCATCGTCAAAATGCCGACCATGCCAGCCGCGGCAAGCACCGAAAACGTCTTGGGGTACCAACCCCAGGTGATGCGGTCGTAAACGGCGTGTCCTTCCGGCTGAGCGAGCATGATGACGAACAGAAACGTCACCACGATCGCCCCGGCATAGACGATGACCGTCGCCACGCCCAGGAACTGCGCCCCTTGCATGAAGAACAAACCCGCCGTGCCGAGCAGCGACATGGCGAACCAAATGGCTGCGTGAACCGGACTCGGCGACGAGATGGTTCCGACCGCGGAGCCCAGCGTAACGGCCGCCACGATCCAGAAGGTGCTCTGGGCGACCCAGTTGGTCAGCAGCGGCAGGTCTGAACCGAGCAAGCCGGCTGCCACAATCATCAGCAGCCCGCCGACGGTGCGGCCGTACTTCATCCGTTGCGGGATGAGCAAGCCGAGCGAGATCGCCGCGAGGACGATACCCCAAAACGACCGGCAAAATAGCAGCTCGCGAACGGTAATGTCGCTCGCGGCGAGAAGGTACGGCGTCATGATGCGGGAGTTCCTCCCATCGCCTTCGACTTCATCGGCTCCTTATCCTTGGTCGCGTCGTAAACGCTCAGGAGCTTCTCTTTGTCGAAGACCATTTCCTCACGGCTGCGGCCGGTGAGGTTGTACAAGCTAGTGAGTTCGATGGCGTCGACCGGGCAGGCTTCCTCGCACATGCCGCAGAAGATGCAGCGGAGCTCGTCGATGACGAAGCTTTCCGGATACTTCTCGCGATCCGGCCAGGGGCTCTCGGCGCCGATGATGTCGATGCAGTGAGCCGGGCAGGCCGTGGCGCACAGGAAGCAGGCCACGCACTTCACGCGGCCCTTGTCATCCTTGTTCAACCGATGCACGCCGCGGTAGATCAGCGGATTGCCGATCTTCGGCTCTTCATCGGGATAGCTGACCGTCACCACGCCGCCACCGAGCGACTTGGTGAGGTGCTTGAACGTAGTCGTCAAGCCTTGCACGAAGAGGGGCAAATACATCTTGCCCGACACGCCGAGCTGCGGCTCTTCGATCCACTTAATGTTGGGGTCGTCGGTTTTCATTGTTTTGCAAATAAAGGGTCGGGAGTCGTCGAGCGTGACGACCAGAACCCGTGTCATGCGGAACGGGGCGAAACGACGCTCGCCACGCTCCGCGCTTTGTTGCTAACGGTTATTAGCGGCGGCGAACGGTCTCCACCGGTTCAAAACCCAATTGAGCGTCGACATCGCCCGGCGAGAGCGACAGCCGCGGCCGGTTGTCGGCCACGATCGGTCCAATGGCGCCAACCGCCGCCCAGGCGAGAACGCACACCGCCCACGAGGCGAGCGCCAGTCCACCGTCCCAAGCCAGGTTGAAACTCTCCGGTCCCCAGATCGTCCGCGCTTCCATGAAGATGGCGACGGCGACGAAGTTGACGATGCCCAGCGGCAGCATCACCTTCCAGGCAAGCGCCATGAGCTGGTCGAAGCGGAACCGCGGCCAGCTCCAGCGAACGAGCATGAAGAACACGATCACGCCGAACACCTTCAGGTTCAGCACGAGGGCCCGGATGATCGCCAGCGGCCAGGTGATCTCGGCGTCGGGGGCGCCCGTCACGAACGGGAAGTGCCAGCCGCCGAGGAACAAGATCACGATCAGGTACGAAGCCAAGATCATGTGCAGGAACTCGGCCACCAGGAACAGCAGCAGCTTCAGGCCCGCGTATTCCGTGTGATAACCGCCGACGAGTTCTTGTTCGGCTTCGGGCAAGTCGAACGGCAGACGCGCCGCTTCGGCGAAGGCTGCAACCGTGAACACGATGAAGCCGAGCGGTTGAGCCAGGGCGTACCACATGCCGCCCGCCTGGGCGTGAATGATCTGCTGCAGATCGAGCGACCCGGCAGCCAACAACACGCCGAGAATGCCGAGGCTCAGCGGCAATTCATACGCGATGAGCTGGGCGCTCGAACGCAAACCACCGAGAAAGCTGTACTTGTTGTTGCTTGCCCAGCCACCGAGGATCACGCCGTACACGGCGATGCTCGACAGAGCGAACACGAGCAGAATGCCGACGCTCAGTCCCGACGAGACCGACAGCTCGATCGGATACTTCGACTCGATCGGCCCGATCTTGAACGGCGGAATCGAGCTGCCAAACGGCACCGCGGCGAACGTGGTAAGCGCGGCGGCCAGAATCGCAATGGGAGCGACCAGGTACAGCTTCTTTTCGACGTGCGCCGGCGTGTACTCTTCCTTGAAGATGAACTTCAAGCCGTCCGCCAGCGGCTGACCGAGGCCGAACAGGCGAATCTTGGTAAGCGGAATGCCCACGCGGTTCGGACCAATGCGGTCTTGCACCCACGCAGCCATGCGCCGCTCGAGCAGCACGAAATACGCTGCCGCCGTCATCAAAAAGCCGATGAGGATCGCAATTTTGATCAGCGGCGCGAGTAGTGGTAGGAGTGATTCCATCGTGTGCGTCTCATAGCCGGAAGCGAACTGGCTTCCGGAGAATCGCGAAGTGTTATGTATTGGGTGAGTGGATGTTCATCCACTCGATTGGTTTTGCGTTCGGTTTTCGAGTCGTTCGCGGTGGAACGACGGTTTGCTCTTCTCCGGAGCGAGTCACGCTCCAGCCGTGGCCGGCACTTGCTGATCCGCCAGCCGGTTGGCCTTCAGATCAATTCCCTTCTCGCCCACTCCCGCCGCAGCCGGAGCGAAGTACGCGATCGACCGGGCGACGTCTTCCATCACCTTGCGACCGTTATACAGGCCGACGCGGCCGGTGAGTTGCCAGTACAGTTGGCCTTCGACCTTCACGCCGGCTGGGGCGCGAATGGCCCAGCGGAACGACTGCAGGTGCTCGTTGTAATTGACGAACGAGCCTTCCCGTTCCGGATAGGTCGCGCCGGGAAGCTGGTAATGAGCCTTGTCCCACAGCGGCGAGGCGAAGCAATCTTGCACGATCAGCAGCGGCACCTTTTCGAAGCTCTTGGCCACCGCTTCGTCGAACGGCGTCTTCGGATAGCCGCCCGTGACCCACACCGCTTGGAACTCCCCCTTGGCGACGCGCGGCAGGAACTTGTCCCAAGTCACCAGTCCGTCAACCAGGCTCGTGATCACCGGCTCGACGCCGCGGCGGTTCGGAACCTTCTCGGCGTGAATGACAAAGCCCTTCGGGTAGACCTCGTCCTTGCCGACGACCGGCACCGGGCCGAGAGCGAGGACCGCCTTCGGATCGATGCTGCGGAGATAGCTCGCGAGCAGATACGCTTCTTCGACGGTCAGCTCGGGCGAAATCACCGCAGCCAACCGGCCGCCCGACCGCAGCTTGCCGTCGAGTTCCTTGACCAGTTGCGACCATTCCAGGTTGACGTGCTTGCCGCCTTCGAGCTTCCGCAGCTCGGTCACGCGGCGTTCGTCGTGGACGTGCTTCCAGCCGTAACGTCCTTCGTCGCACATCCACCAGCCGTTGACGGCCTGGTTCTCGCGCGGCTTCAGGCGATAGATCCGGTCCTGGTTCTCGTCGATCCGAATCGAGCAGCCGGTCGAGCAGTTCGCGCACACGCCGTCGTGGCTCTTCATGAACCAGACGCGCTGCTTGTAGAGGAAGTCCTTGTCGCCCAGAGCGCCGACGGGGCACAAGTCGACGACGTTGCCCGACAGCTTGTTCTCGAGCGGGAAGCGGATTTCGCCGTTCTCGAAGCGGAAGACGTCGATCTCTTCGTGCGCTCCGCGGTTGATGACCATCAGCTCCTTCGTGCCGGAGATTTCACGCGTGAAACGCACGCAGCGGGTGCACATCACGCAGCGGTCGACGAAGAGCGTCACCGTGTCGCCGAGCGAACGGCGGCGGCTGTTGAACGGCTTGATTTCGGCCCGGCGTTCCTCGCGGCCGTATTCAAAGTGGTAGTCCTGCAGGGCACACTCGCCCGCCTTGTCGCAGATCGAGCAGTCGACCGGATGCCGCAGCAGCAGGTCTTCTTCGACCATCGCCCGCGCGTCGGCCACCTTCTGGCTGTTGGTGACGAACACGGTGCCGTCCGTCGCCGGCGTTTGACAGGCCGGAACCAGACGCGGCTGCATTGCGATCGCGCCCGTCTTGTCGTCCTTCTTGCCGACTTCGACGAGACACATGCGGCAGCTGGCGACCACCGACAATCCTGCATGCCAGCAATAGTGCGGCACTTCGACGCCAGCCCGCGCGGCGGCCTGGATGCCGTTAATGCGCTCGCCTTCGCCAAGCGGAACTTCTGTGCCGTCTACGATGACCGATGCCATTGTTCATCCTCTCGTTACGACGCCAGGCGTCGCAACGCAAGCTCGGACGCTCTGCGTCCTGGGCTGAGTTTTTGAATTGCTGGTTCGTTTGTGGTTCAAAACACGCGACGCGGAGCGTCGGTGCGGGCGTTCCCACGCATCGCGTAGGAACGAGGTTTTCTAGTGGATTCCAACGAGCTCAAATGCCGGCGCCGGCTTGGTGTCGGCCCAACCCGTTGGGTTCGTGCGCTTGATGTACTCTTCCAGTTCCGGACGGAATTTCTTAATGCAGTTCTTGATCGGCCACGCGGCGCCGTCGGCCAGGCCGCAGATCGTCGAACCGGGCGTGATGCCGATCGTGTCGCCGATTTCGGCCAGCAGATCGAGATCCTTCAGCCGGCCCTTGCCCGCCTTGATGCGAAGCATCATCCGCGTCGCCCACGAGGTGCCTTCGCGGCACGGCGTGCATTGACCGCAGCTTTCGTGCGAGAAGAACCGGCAGCTATTGAGCAGGAAGTCGACCATCGAAGTCTGGTCGTCCATCACCACCACCGCCGCCGTTCCGAGGCCGAGACAGCCGAACTTGCCGGGGCCGTTGAAGTCGAGCTTGCAGTGCAACTCGTCGCCGCTCAGCAGACCCATGCTGATGCCGCCCGGAATGACCGCCTTCGCCTTGCGACCCTTCCACACGCCGCCGCCGTAGTTGTCGATCAGCTCCTGGGCCGTGATGCCCAGCGGCGCTTCGTAGCAGCCCGGCTTATTGACGTGGCCGCTGAGGCAGTAGAGCTTCGGCCCATAGCTGCCGGCGTCGCGCGGGTTGTTGGGATCCGGGGGCACGCCGATCGATTTGAACCACTCGACGCCGCGGTTCATGATGTGCGTCACGCAGGCGGCCGTTTCGACGTTGTTCACGACCGTCGGCTTGCGGAAAGCGCCTTCCACAGCGGGGAAGGGGGGCTTAATGCGCGGCCAGGCTCGCTTGCCTTCGAGGCTTTCGATGAGGCCCGTCTCTTCGCCGCAGATGTATGCCCCGGCGCCGCGGTGCATGAAGATGTCGAGCGAATAGCCGCTGCCGAGAATGTTCTTGCCGAGATAGCCGGCGGCGTACGCTTCGGCGACCGCCTTCGACGTTCGCTCGTACGCCTTCGGATACTCGCACCGCATGTAGTAGTAAGCGGCGGTCGCGTTGGTGGCGTAGCAGCTCAGAATCACCCCTTCGATCACCTGATGGGGGTCTTCCTCCATCAGGATGCGATTATTGAAGGTGCCCGGCTCGCTTTCGTCGGCGTTGAGGCAGAAATAGATCGGCCCCGGATGGTTCTGCGGCAGGAACGTCCACTTCAGCCCGGTGGGAAAGCCGGCGCCGCCGCGCCCACGCAGGCCGCTCGCCTTCACTTGCTCTTTGACGTCGTTTTGCGACATCTTGCCGAGCACTTTGCGCAGCGCCTGGTAACCGCCGTTGGCTTCGTAGGACTTGAGCGTCCAGCTTTCGGGTTTGCCGACGTTTGCCAGCAGTACTGGTTCGAATTCTGCCATGTCAGTTTCTTGTTGCCGAAGAGCGCCAGAATTCAGACGCGTTCGCGTTCGTTCGTCCCTGGGCGGAAGTCTGGCGACTTCAACGACGCCTACTTAAGCTCATCCACAAACTTGTCCGCCTGCTCGTGCGTCACGTTGCCGATCAGCTCGTTGTTCGCCAGCATGCAGGGGGCTTGCTCGCAGGCGCCGAGACACTCGGCGTATTCGAGCGTGATTCGGCCGTCGGGCGTCGTCTCGCCCGGCTGCAGGTGCAGCTTGTGGCACAGGTGTTCGAGCAATTCGTCGCCGCCGCGGAGGCCGCAGCTAATGCTGCGGCAGACCCACAGGCGAGTCCGGCCGGCCGGCTTGTCCTGCTTGAAGTAGCCGTAGAACGAGAGCGTGTCCTGGACCTGCGAGGGATGCAGATCGAGCAGCTCGGCGATCTCCACGCAGGCTTGCAGCGGAACGTAGCGAAGATGCTCGTTCACGATGTGCAGCGCCGGCACGGTGACGGCTTGCTTCGAGGGATAGCGAGGAATGAACGCCTTGATCTCGGCGATCATCTCGTCCGTCAGCACGCGGTTGTTTGTTGCTGTACTCATTGTTCTGCTTCACCACGAAGGCTCGAAGAGCCCCAAGGGGCGATGAGAAGAAGTGGTCGCTTTCTTCGCTTCGCCAAACTCTTCGCTAACCTTTTTGTTCCTGTGGGCGCCCGAGTCGCTTTCCAATCGCCTTCGCGGCCCTAATCCGACTACCGATCGAGCTCCGCCGCGATGATGTTGAGGCTGCCGAGCACCGCGACGATGTCGCTGAGCGTGTGCCCCTTGATCAGGTACGGGAAGACCGAGAAGTGAATGAACGACGGCGGCCGGCACCGGGCCCGGTACGCCACGTCGCTGCCGTCGCCGGCGACATAGAAGCCGAGTTCGCCGTTGGCCGTTTCGGTTGCGGCGTACACTTCTTCGTTCGGCACGGTAAAGCCGCGATTGAGCATCACCAGCTCGAAGTGCGTGATCGTCCCTTCGATGGTCTTGTAGACCTGCTCCTTCGTCGGCAGCGTGGCCCGTTCGTCGAGCGCCACGTTGGTCGGGCCTTCGGGGATGTTCTCGATCGCCTGCGAGAGAATTTTCAGGCTTTCCCGCATTTCCGCCATGCGGACGTAGTAGCGGGCAAAGCAATCGCCAGCCTTCGCACAGCAGACGTTGAAATCGAAATCGGCGTAGGCCAGGTACGGCTCGTCCTTCCGCAGGTCGCGGGTCACGCCGCTGGCGCGGGCCACCGGACCGGTGCAGGAGCGGTTGGTCGCTTCTTCGGCCGTCATCACGCCGACGTCCTTCGTGCGGTCGACGAAGATACGGTTGCGATTGAGCAGCCGCTCCATGTCGTCGAGCGTCTTCGGGAACGTCTTGATGAAGTCGCGAATCTTCTCGATCACCAGCGGCGTGAAGTCGTGGAACATGCCGCCGACGCGGGTCGCGCTGTGCGTGAACCGGGCGCCGCACAGCGTTTCCATGATGTCGTAGATCCGCTCGCGCTGATAGAACGCGTAGAGGAAGAACGTGAAGGCGCCCGTGTCGAGCCCCATCGCGCCGGTGCACAGCAGATGGTCGCTGATGCGCATCAGCTCGGCGACGATCACGCGAAGATACTTGCACTTGGGCGTCAGCTCGATGCCGAGCAGCTTCTCGACCGCTCCGTGCCAGGCGATGTTGTTCGCCGCCGGAGAGATGTAGTTCATCCGGTCGGTGACGGTGACGTACTGGTTGTAGTCGAGGTGTTCGCCGATCTTCTCGAAACCGCTATGCAGATAGCCGATGTCGGGAATCGCCTCGACGACCCGTTCGCCGTCGAGCTTCAGCACGATGCGCAGCGTGGTGTGCGTCGCCGGGTGCTGCGGACCGAAATTCAGCGTCCACAGGTAATCCTGGTCGCTGGTCGGAACGTCGCGGGTGCTGATAGTGGTTGCCATGATCTCTACCGGGCGAGCTTTGCTCACCGTGTTTTTTGTTCTGGGCGCCACTGCCGGATTGTCCAGCAGTGGAAAACAGGTCCCCGGATCGCACTGCCAGCCGAGCCAGCAGTGGCGCCCTTTGTCTTTTGGTTAGCCTTGGTCGCGGGTCAGTCGCTGGAAGTTGTGACGCTCGCCGCGGCCTTGCAGCGGGTAATCCTTGCGGAGCGGATGGGCCGTGAACTCCTCGGGCAGCAAAATACGCCGCAGGTCGCGGTGCCCCTCGAACACGATGCCGAACATGTCGTACACTTCGCGCTCGAGCCAATCGGCCCCTTCCCACAGCGGCATCATCGACGGCACGGTCAGGTCGGGCTCGTTCAAAAAGACCCGCACCGTCAGCCGTTCGTTGGTGATCGTGTTGGCGAGCAGATAGACCAGCCCAAAGCGGTCGGTCGCGTCGCGATAGTTCAGGTAGTCGACGCAGGTCACGTCGACGAGCAAGTCGAAGCCCCGCTGCTTCAGCAGCGTCATGCCCGGCATCAACTGCTCCTTCGTCAGCACCACGCGAGTGGCGCCGCGGAATTCGCTCGACGGCACTTCGCCGAACTTTTGCTTGAGAGCCTCGAGCGTGGCGGGAGTGGCTGGCATGGTGAGGAGGGACTTTTCAGTGAACGGTTTCAGTAATCAGTGTCCGCCGGCGTCACTGCTGGCTCGTCCAGCAATGCGAAGCGGGTACCCGGGCTCCACTGCTGGGCGAGCCAGCAGTGGTACTCAGCTTTTTCAGCGGTGTGCTTCGACCACCGGGCGGGTCGAGAGCGGGGCGGCGCCGTAAATCGGCAGCTCCACCAACGCTCGCTTCTTCATCTGCCGCTGAGCCGTGTCGAACTCTTCGCCGGTGATCGTTCCTTCCCGCTGGATCTTGTCCTGCAGGTCGATGATCGCCTGAATGAGCTGTTCGGGGCGGGGCGGGCAGCCAGGGATGTACATGTCGACCGGCACAAAGCGGTCGATCCCCTGCACCACGCAGTAGGTGTCGAACACGCCGCCCGTCGAAGCGCAAGCCCCCATCGAGATGCACCACTTCGGCTCGTGCATCTGCTGCCAAATGCGCTGCAGCACCGGCAACATCTTCATCACAACGCGGCCGGCGACGATCATCAGGTCGCATTGCCGCGGGCTGAAGCGGAACACTTCGGCGCCAAAGCGGGCAAGGTCGTGCTTGCTCGCGCCAGTGGCCATCAGCTCGATGCCGCAGCACGCCGTAGCGAACGGCATCGGCCAGAGGCTGTTCTTACGACACCAGTTGGCCAGAGCGTCCAACTGGGTAACCATCACATTGTCCGGCAGCTCTATCGCCATCGGAACACTCCCCTCCGCCACGCGTAGACCAGGCCCAGCGCCAGCAACGCGATGAAGATCAATGCTTCGGCAAAGATCAAACCGCGAGTGAGGCCAATGCCCGCTTGCTGCGCCTCGCTGACGACTGCCGCCAATCCACCCGGCCGTCGGCTGGCAACCGCCCAGGGATAGAGGAACAGCAGTTCGACGTCGAAGACGAGGAACGCAATGGCGACCAAATGAAAACGCACATCGAACTTGCGATGCGCGTCGTGAATCGGGTCCATGCCGCTTTCATACGGCATTTGTTTCACCGCCTGCTGCTTCTTCGGACCGAGAAGCCCCCCGACGCTTAGCAGGCCCGCGCCCAGGGCCGTCGTGGCCGCGACGCAGAGCAAAATTGGCAGCAGGGCGAACTCCATAACCGCTTTCGCTATAAGAACTTTTGTGCAGACGGATCGACTTTGTGAATCTTATCACAAAGCCCCAGCCAATGGAAACCCAGGCAAGGCGTGGGTCTTCCCGCAAATCCTAATGGTTCGCAGCCGGCGCGGTCAATCGGGCACCCTGGGGAAGCAGGCTTCAAACCGGTCCCTCAGAACTTCCAGCGCCGCATAGGACGAATGGCCCCAAACAACGGCGGCGGCCGGGCTTTTTCGGCCCTTTTCGCCTGCTGACGCTTCGGGCATTCGCCATTCCTTGGAGGGTCCGGCTATAGGCCTAGCCAACCGACCGAACGGCTCGGATTTGAATCTTTGCCATATCGGCAGGCGACGGGGTTCGCAATTACGAATAGGCAGTGGCGAGGTAATGGATCATCTGCGGCAAGTTGGGGGACGTGGCAACTCGTGCGTCTAAAAGCGCCAAGAGGCGGCCCGCAGGGCGAATCACGATTATTGACCACTTCTTAACAACCGCATATCATCAGCAGTCTCACCGCTCGTTGACAATTTGGTTGCGTGCGGCGTTCGATGCTGCGCGGTGTTCGGCGCGCGTCCGAAGATGGCGGCGGTTCGTCTCTCCACCCGGCCCGGCGGCCTGTTCCGCGCAAAAGGGGTAGTGAAGCCGAGACCTCGCATCGCAATTTTGCCCTGTTCAGCCGGCTCCCGAGCCTGTGAAACCGAGCGACCACCCCCCCTGCAGTGGTATTGTGGACTGCGCGGGGTGAAAATCGGCAAGTTGTTGTCGGATCTAGACTTGCCGATTTCCAAAATCTTGCGCAGGTCTAGTAAAACCGTTGTCGGCCGGCGGCTGGGGCAGCGGAGAGGGGACTGTTCAGCCGGGGCGGAAAGCGTGTCGTTTGGGCTGCCTGGCGGGTTGTGAAAGGCGCTCTTCTGGACCGATCGTGCGGGCGGGCAGCGGAAAGTTATTCGCCTTCCCTTCGCTTGGCGCTTGGTAACCGCATTGCCAACGGGCGCAGATGGTGTAAGATTCGATACTTCGGAGGGCGGCTAGCTCAGTTGGTTAGAGCGCCATGCTCACACCGTGGAGGTCACAGGTTCGAATCCTGTGCCGCCCACTCCGTTTTCTT
>Ga0182737_1003748_pt1 | contig 10863 bp, 9 predicted proteins | sample eDN5th30CBELigOP_FD_128878 | JGI IMG/M metagenome (GOLD analysis project Ga0182737, IMG submission 128878) | Enriched Organic Plus compost microbial communities from Emeryville, California, USA - eDNA 5th pass 30_C BE-Lig OP (version 2) (version 2) ... | reverse complement strand
TTCGCGCCATTCCACTGCATCACCACAAGCTGGCTTTCGCGGTCGCTGCCCTGACCCACGCCCACCAGCGCGCCGAAGCCCTGGCGCTTCATCTCGGCCTCGCCCAGGATTTCCACCTTCACGCCCAGCCGGGTCAGCGCCGCCTTGGCGCGGCGGGCGAACTCCTGCGGATGGAGGACGTTGGGCGGCTCGTTCACCAGGTCACGCGCCAGGAAGATGCCGTCAGCCACCGCCGCCAGCCCGGCATGCGCCTTCCTGGCCGCCGCGACGTCCGGCGTGGCGAGGCGCAGCGTCTTCATGCTGCGCTTGAACGCGTCCAGGTTGCGGGTGCGGTATTTGTCGAAGGCATAGCTTTTCAGCGCCGCGCCGAAGGCCAGATGCGCCGCCAGTTCGGCCTTTTTCACCTTGCTGCCCTTGGGCAGGTCCAGGTCGAAGGTGGCAGCGGTCTCGCCCGCCGCGTTGAGGCGGCCCAGGATCTGGGCGCCCAGCGTCTCCAGGCCCTTTTCATCCAGCGCCTCGGCCTTGCCCAGCCCGGCCAGCAGCAGGCGCGAGGCCTTGAGGCCCGCCGGGGCCAGCACTTCCAGCATCTCGCCCGCCTTGCCGGAGAATTTCGAGAATTTCAGCGCCCGGCCGATCGCCCCGCCGCTGGCCTTGTCGGCACGCACCGCCGCGGGCAGCAGGGCGCCACCCTCCACCGCGCCGACCACCCAGGCCCCACTGGAAACCTCGCCGGAAGCGGTGACGGGCGCGACAAAGGAAATCTGCATGGGGCACTTTCTCTCTATATTTCCGGGGTGCGGGACGGCTAAAATCCCAGTTCCGGGGCCAGTTTAGGGCGAATCCGGCGGTCATTCCAAGAAGGGCGGACACAAGCGGCATGGCAGGCGTGCGCCAGGCATACGGGGCGGCATCCCCGGCGGCGTCTCGGGCTGCGTCCGGGCCGGGCTGGTTCCCGCGCCTGTCCGTCTATGTGCTCGGCCAGCTTCTGGGGCCGGTGGCGCTGCTGACCCTGTTGCTCACCAGCGTGATCTGGCTGGTCACCATCCTGCCGCTGCTGGATCTGGTCATCAACCGGGGCCAGTCGGCGCCGACCTTCCTCTATCTGATCCTGCTGATGCTGCCGACGCCGCTGATGATCATCATGCCGATCGCCTTTTTCTTCGCCACACTGATCACCCTGTCGCGGCTGGCGGGCGACAGCGAGCTGGTGGTGATGGCCTCGGCCGGCTATTCGCTGCGCCAGCTGGCCGTGCCGGTGCTGGCGGCGGCAGGCATCGTGATGGTGCTGACCTGGATCTGCGCCCTGTGGCTGATGCCCCTGGGCCAGCGCGCCCTGCGCGACAAGGTGATGGATATCCGCGCCGACGTGGCGGGGGCGCTGCTGAACGAAGGCGACTTCAACACCCCGGCCCAGGGCCTGACCGTCTTCATCCGCGAACTCAGCCGCGGCGGCGAAATCCGCGGCATCCTGGTGCATGACAATCGCGACAAGAAGCGGCCCATCACCTATGTCGCCGAACGCGGCATGCTGGCCCAGACCCCGGCGGGCGCGCGCCTGATCATGGAGGACGGCACCTTCGAACAGGCCGAGGATGGCGGCGCCAAGCTGCTGGTGCTGCATTTCCAGCGCAACACCATCAACCTGGACCAGTTCTCCGGTCCCGCCAGCGCCACGCTGCGCAAGACCAACGAACGCTACCTGCCCGAACTGCTCTGGCCGCAGGAACCCAATATCAACGACCGCACGCGCGGCCAGTTCTTCGCCGAGGCGCACAACCGCATCAGCCAGCCGCTCTATTGCATCGCCTTCGCCCTGATCGCCCTGGCGGCGGTGGTGCGCGGACGCCGCCAGCGCGGCAGCGTCGCCCTGCGCCTGACCCTGGCCAGCCTGGCGGCGGCAGGCCTGCGCATCGCCGGTTACGGCATCACGGGCCTGGCCCAGCGCGAGGCGATCCTGTCGGTGCTGTTCTATCTCATTCCGCTCCTGGGCGCGGCCGGGGCCGTGGCGGTGCTGATGGGCTACAGCCCCGCCGCCATCCTGGCGCGCCGCCGCCAGAACCGTGAGGCGCTGGCGGCATGAGCTGGTCCTGGACGCTTTACCGTTATCTGGCGGTGCAATTCCTGATCGGCGTCGCCATCGTCTATGGCGTCTTCCTGACACTGGCCTTCTCGATAGACATTGTGGAACTGCTCAACCGCACCGCCGCGCACAATCTGGGAACGCCGGTGGTGATCGGCATGGCGGTTCTGCAGCTTCCCAACCTGGGCCAGAAGATGCTGCCCTTCGCCATCCTGCTGGGCGGTGTGTTCACCTTCGTGCGCCTCACGCGCAACCGCGAACTGGTGGCGACGCGAGCGGCGGGCGTTTCGGCCTGGGACTTCCTGCTGCCGCCGCTGACCGTGGCGGTGCTCATCGGCGTGACCACGGTGACGGTCTTCACGCCGGTTTCCGCGCGCATGTTCTCCGAATTCGCCGGACTGGAAGCGCGCTACGTCAAGGGCCAGGAATCCTCGCTGTCGGTCTCGATCAACGGGCTGTGGCTGCGCCAGGGCGATGAAAAGCAGCAGTCGGTGATCCATGCCCTGCGCGTCGCCCGCCAGGGCGAGCATCTGGAAGAGGTGCTGGTGTTTCTGTACGGCCCCGGCGACCGTTTCGAGGGACGCATTGACGCCGCCAACGCCCAGTTGCGGAGCAATCACTGGGTGCTGAACAATGCCTGGGTGTCCGACAAATCCGGAAAGCCGGTCCATCACGACAGCTACCGCCTGTCCACCACCCTGACGCCGGAACAGATCCAGGAAAGCTTCGCCTCGCCCGACACCCTGTCCTTCTGGGACCTGCCGGGCTATATCCGCGCCGCCCAGTCGGCGGGCTTTTCGGCGAACCGGTATCAATTGTATCTCTACACCCTCTATGCCCTGCCCGCGCTGTTCGCGGCGATGGTCTTCATGGCGGCCAGCTTCTCGCTGCGGATCGGGCGCGAGGGCGGCATCGGCAAGGTGATCCTGTTCAGCGCGGCGGCGGGCTTCGGGGTCTATTTCTTCCAGGACCTCACCACCGTCCTGGGCCGCAGCGGCGCGGTGCCGACCCTGCTGGCGGCGACCGCGCCCGCCATCGCCTCCATCCTGATCGGCATGACTCTGGTCTTCTCGCAGGAGGACGGCTGATGCCGTCCTCCTGCTCCATTTTCATGGCGCGTCCGCTGACGCATCCGGCCAATTCTCTGGCGCGTCTGCTGACGCATCCGGCCAATTCTCTGGCGCGTCTGCTGACGCATCCGCGCGGGGAGGACGGCTGATGCCATCCAGACTCCTGCTGACGGCGGCGCTCTGCGCGCTGCTGCCCACCCTTGCACTTGCCCAGCCGCAGAAAGCAGCCGCGCCGCGGCCCAATGAGCCCCTGCTGCTCCAGGCCGACGAGATCATCTATGACAACGAGACCAGCACCGTCTCGGCGGTCGGAAAGGTGGAAATCTCCGACTCCGGCCGCACCCTGCTGGCCGATCGCGTGGAATACGACCAGGCCAATGACCGCGTCACGGCGCGCGGCAATGTCAGCATCACCGACGCCGCCGGCAATGTCGCCTTCGCCGACCATGTGGTGCTGACCGACCGGATGCGCGACGGCGCGCTGTCGGGCTTCGGCGCGCTGATCGGCAAGAGCGGCCGCCTGGCGGCCCGCAGCGCCCAGCGGATCGACGGCGACACCTATGTCACCCGCAGCACCGTCTACAGTCCCTGCAAGATCTGCAACCAGCCGGGCAAGCGTACGCCGCTCTGGCGCGTCAAGGCCGAGCGTGTCGTCTATGACCAGAAGGCCCATCGCGTCCGCTTCAGCAACGCCTCGATAGACCTGGCGGGCATTCCGGTGGCCTGGATTCCCTTCCTGTCCATGCCAGACCCGACGGTGAAATACGCCAGCGGCCTGCTGACGCCCGAAGTCGGAAACTCCACCCGCATCGGCTATTACGCCCGCGCACCCTTCTATGTCGCCCTGAACCAGAGCCAGGACCTGACCCTGTCGCCCATGTTCTCGACCGAAGGCGGCGAGATGCTGCAGGCCGAATACCGCCTGCGCTGGAACAATGGCGGCCTGTGGCTGCAAGGCAGCGGCGCCTATAACGGCAACGGCACCCTGTCGGGCACGCCGGGGCCGCAGACCTATGGCCATATTTTCGGTTCGGGCCGCACGGGACTGGGCGGCGCCTGGCGCGCGGGCTTCGACGTCCAGCACACCTCCAACAGCGCCTATATGCGCTATTACGACATTTCCTTCCTGGACCGGCTGATGAGCGACCTGTTCGTGGAAGGCACGCCGGGCCGCAGCCGCTTCGCCCTGACCAGCTATTATTTCCAGGGCCTGCGCTCCACCGACATCGCCTCGGCCTTTCCCTATGTCCTGCCCAAGCTGGAAATGTCCTTCATCCCGGTGAAAAAGGTGGGCGGCGGCTCCTTCCGCCTCGACGTCAACGGCGCGTCCATCGGCCGTCCCAACGGCCTGAACGACCAGCGCCTGACCGGCGAGATGAACTGGAAGCGGCCCTTCATCTTCGGCGACGGGCAGATCTGGACCTTCGTGCTGAACGGGCGCGGCGATACCTATCGCATCGAAACGCCCGCCACCGGCCTGACGCCCGCCAACGACCGTTACATCAATCGCGGCACCGGCTTCGCGGCGCTGGACTGGCGCTGGCCCTTCGTCGCCAGCGGCGGCGGCGGCCGATCCTACATCCTGCAGCCCATCGCGCAGGTGGTGGCGCAGCCTTATGGCGGCAATCCGGCGGGCCTGCGGATCGAGGATTCCAACGACTTCGAATTCGACGACAACAATGTCTTCAGCTTCAACCAGGTGCCCGGCTACGACCTGATCGAAAGCGGGCCGCGCGCCAATGCGGGCCTGATGGCCCAAGCCATCCTGCCGGGCGGCAAGGTCGAGGCGATGGTGGGCCAGACCTATCGCCTCAAGCCCGACCCGCTGTTCGCCGCCTTCTCCGGCAACAGCGGCACCGCTTCGGACATCGTGGGCAGCTTCTCGGTCAAGTTCCCGCATCTGGACATCACCGACCGCATCGCGGTGGACCGGGGCAACGGCACCGTGCGCCGCCATGAAATTTACGTCACCGGCACCTATGCCCGCTCATCGCTCCAGCTTTCCTATGTCCAGTTGCCGCCCTCGGCGCTGCTGCTGGGCCTGCCCAGCCGCGAGGAACTCAACGCCCAGATGGATGTGAATGTCTGGCGCAACTGGCAGGTTTTCATCGCCGGGCAGCGCGACCTGCAAAAGGGCGAGTTCCTCAATACCGAATACGGCCTGGGCTATGAGGATGAGTGCCTGGCCATCTCGCTGGCCTATCGGCGCAAGTTCACCCGCGACGCCCTGCTGGGCCTGCCGCCCTCCACCTCGGTGATCCTGCGATTCAGCCTGAAGACCGGCGACACGCCGATTCAGCCCTTCAGCCTGTTCCCCCGCGACGTTTTCGCCCTCAGCCACCCGTAAAGGGCGGGTTCCCGCGCCCTGGCGCAGCGCCGGAACCATTGATTGCCGCGCAAAATAGCTTATCCTGTGCAGCGGGTTAGGGGGCGCGCGCCGCCGCGAGGGCGCATGCTGTACAACGACCGGATTTTGTACAACAACAGACCTCCAACGGCCGGCCAACGATCAGATTGACCATGCGAATTGCCACCACCCTGATGCTGGGCGCCGCCGCGCTGGTTCTGGCCGCCGCGCCGATGAGCGCGCAGCCCGCCGTCGCACCGCAGCCTGCCAAGCAACAGCCCGCCGGACAGCAGGCCGTCACGCCGCCTCCCGGCGCGCAGCCGCCCGCCCCCGTGGTGGCGACCAACGCCGCGCCCAATGTTGTACCCAGTGCCGCATCGGACGCCGCGCCGACCGCCAGCGACGATCCGCCCACCGCGCAGCCCGATGGCCGGACCGCACAGTCCGCCGCCGAGGATACCGACGCACCGCCCACCACGGACGCCCCCACCACCGGCGCGCCTGCGGCCACGCCGCCCGCATCGCAGGGCGCAGCCTTCACGCCCGCGCCCGCCGCCGCCAGGCCTTCCACGCCGCCCGCCGTTTCCGGCGCGGCCGCCGCCAAGGCCGACGCCAAACCGGAGGCCGCCAAGACCGAGGCCGAATCCGATCAGGCCGAGGCGGAGCCGCCCGGAAACCCGGACGACTTCAATTCCGTCGCCGCCACCGTCAACGACGAATCCATTTCGGACTTCGAGGTGCGCCAGCGCATGGCGCTCTATCTGGCCACTTCGGGCATGACCAACCTGACGGCGGCCCAGCGCAAGCGCATCCGCACCCAGATCCTGGAACAGCTCGAAACCGAGAAGATCCAGCTTCAGGAAGCGGTGAAGAAGAAGATCACCGTCAGCCCGGTCGAAGTGGACCGGCGCCTCAACGCCATGATGAGCGAAAACCGCTTCACCATCGAGCAGTTGCGCGAGCAGCTCACCCGCGCGGGCGCCAGCGAGGAAGCGATGCGGTCCCAGATCACCGCCGCCATCGCCTGGCAGAAGGCTGTGCAGGACGAATATGGCGACCGCGTCACCATCACGCCCGACATGGTGGATGCCGAAATGCGCCGCCATGCCGAGGGCGCGCACAAGCCCCGTTTCCATGTGCTGGAAATCTTCCTGCCGGTGGACAATCCCGAACAGGACGCCAAGGTCCGCAAGGATGTCGAGGAAATCCTGGACCAGATGAAGAAGGGCGCGCCTTTCCCCATCATCGCGCGCCAGTTCAGCCAGCATCCCACCGCCGCGTCGGGCGGCGACATGGGCTGGATCATCGAAGGCCAGCTTGCGCCGGAACTGAACGAGGCCCTGGCTAAGATGCAGCCGGGCAGCATCAGCCCGCCCATCCGCGCCGCCGGTGGCTGGTACGTGCTGGCGCTGCGGGCGCGCCAGGAGCCGCTGGGCACCAAGATCGCCGAAGCGCCCAAGGGGCCGACCGGCCCCGCCGGGACGCTGCCGCTGGCGCGCCTGCTGCTGCCGCTGCCGCCCAACGCGCCCAAGTCCGAGTTGGAGCAGGTGATCAACGTCGCCACCCAGATCCGCGAGCGCCTGTCGAGCTGCGAGCAGATGAACGAGATGCACGGCCGCATGAAGGGCACCGTCTATATGAACCTGGGCAACGCCAAGCTGGAAGAACTAAGCCCCCAGATCCAGGCGGCCATGAAGAACAGCCAGCCCGGTGAGGTCGCCATGCCGTTCCAGTCGGAAGCCGGTGTGGAGTTGATCGCGCGCTGCGACGCGCGGGTAGTGCAGCAGACCGCCTATGTCATGCCCACGCGCCAGGAAGTGGAAGACCAGCTCTTCCAGAACCAGATCGCCGCGCTGGCCCGCCGCTACCTGCGCGACCTCAAGCGCGCCGCCAACATCCAGGTGCGGGACGACAGCAAGCCCGATGCCCTTATCCGCTGACAGCGACGCCCCCATCCTCATCACGATGGGGGAGCCGTCCGGCGTGGGACCGGAAATCGCGCTGGCCGCCTTCGACCATTTCGGCGGGCGCATCGGCACGCGGCCCCTGAAGCTGGTGGGCGATGCGCGCCTGTTTTCCGCGCGCGGCGACGCCCTGATCCCGACATCCGCGCCCGTCAAGGCCGTGCCCGGCAAGCCCGACAGCGCCAATGCCGCCGCCGTCATACAGGCTATCGAAATGGCGGCCGCCGCCTGCCTTGACGGCACGGCGGGCGCGATGGTGACGGCCCCGATCCACAAATCGGTGCTGAACGCGGCGGGCTTCGGCTTTCCCGGCCATACCGAATTCCTGCAACACCTGACCGGCGCGCCCCAGGCGGTGATGATGCTGGCGTCGGACCAGTTGCGGGTGGTGCCGCTGACCATCCACCTCCCGGTGGCCCAGGTGCCTGCCGCCCTTTCCCAGCAGGCGATCCGCGATGCGGGCGCGATCATCATGGCGGCGCTGCGCCGGGACTTCGGCATCGAACGCCCGCGCCTGGCGGTGGCGGGCCTCAACCCCCATGCGGGCGAGGACGGCATGCTGGGCGGCGAGGAAGCCTCGATCATCGCTCCCGCCGTGGCGTCGCTGAAGGCGCAGGGCTTCGATGTGCGCGGGCCGCTGTCGGCCGATACCCTGTTCCATGCCGAGGCGCGGCAGGCCTATGACGCGGCGCTGTGCATGTATCACGACCAGGCGCTGATCCCGATCAAGACGCTGAGCTTCTGGGATGGGGTGAATGTCACCCTGGGCCTGCCCATCGTGCGGACCTCGCCCGATCACGGCACGGCGCTGGACATCGCGGGGACCGGCAAAGCCGACGTCCGCAGCATGATTGCGGCCATCCGCATGGCGGCCGGGATGGCCGATGCCCGTGCCCGATAACCTGCCGCCGCTGCGCGAGGTCATCGCCGCATTCGGCCTGGCGCCCAAAAAGTCGCTGGGCCAGAATTTCCTGTTCGACCTCAACCTGACGGCCCGGATCGCCCGCGCGGCGGGCGCCGAATCCGGAGGGACATTCTATGAAGTCGGCCCCGGCCCCGGCGGACTGACGCGGGCGCTGCTGGCCGAGGGCGCGGACAAAGTGATCGCGGTGGAACGCGATGCCCGCTGCCTTCCGGCGCTGGAGCAGGTGGCCGCTGCCTATCCCGGCAGGCTGGAGGTGATTTCCGCCGACGCACTGGCACTGGACGAAGCGGCGATCCTGCCGCAAGGCGTCCGCATCGCCGCCAACCTGCCCTACAATGTCGGCACCGCGCTGCTCATCAAGTGGCTTACGGTTCCGGCCTGGTTACCCATTTGGTCCAGCCTGACGCTGATGTTCCAGAAGGAAGTCGGCCAGCGCATCACCGCCCAGCCCGATACCGAACATTACGGGCGGTTGTCGGTGCTGGCGCAGTGGCGCTGCACGGCGAAGATCCTGTTCGACGTCCATCGCGGCGCCTTCGTGCCGCCGCCCAATGTCACCTCCGCCATCGTGCGGCTGGAACCGCGCCCCGAACCGCTGGCGCCCTGCGCGCTGGCCGACCTGGAAACGATCACCGCCGCCGCCTTCGGCCAGCGCCGCAAGATGCTGCGCCAGTCGCTGAAACCGCTGGGCGGCGAGGCGCTGCTGGAACGGGCGGGCATCGCGCCCACCCGGCGGCCGGAGGAACTGTCCATTCCCGAATTCGCGGCGCTGGCCCGCGCGTTGGCGCGGCCAAAATAGCGACCCCAGCCGGGACGCCTATTTCTTTTTCGGGTCCACCATGTCGGCCACCGCGTCCTTGCCCCGGCGCGGCAGCAGCTTCATCGCCAGGATAAAGCCCGACAGCAGCAGGCAGATGGCATTGGAGACGACCAGTGGCCATTGCCCCAGCAACACGCCATAGGCGCACCAGAGGGTGAAGGCCAGTACCGTCACCAGATACATGGCGGTGGAAATATCCTTGGTCCGGCGCGAACGGATGATCTTCCAGGCCTGGGGCGCGAAGCTGACCGTGGACGCGATGGCCGCCAGGCTGCCCAGGACCAGGATCCAGTTCATGTCAGACGGCCGACGAACTCGGAAATACCGGTCTGGCGGCTGCGCTTCAGGCGTTCGGCGTTCAGGATGGCCTGGATATCGGCCAGGGCCTTTTCGACATCGGTATTGACGATCACATAGTCATATTCCGGCCAATGGCTGATCTCGTCCGCCGCCTTGGCCATGCGGCCCGCCACGATCTCGTCGCTGTCCTCGGCCCGGTTGCGCAAGCGGCGCTCCAGCTCGGCATGGCTGGGCGGCAGGATGAAGATGCTGACCAGATCGTCGCGCATCTTCTCTTTCAGTTGCTGGGTGCCCTGCCAGTCGATGTCGAACAGGATGTCCTTGCCCAGCGCCAGTTCGTCCATCACCACCGCGCGCGGCGTCCCATAGCGGTTGCCGAACACGCGCGCATGTTCCAGGAAGGCGCCCTCGGCGATCATCGTTTCGAACTGCGGCATGGTGACGAAGTAATAGTCCACGCCTTCCCGCTCGGTGGGACGGCGGGCGCGAGTCGTCGCCGACACCGACAAGGCGATGCCGCGATCAGCCTCCAGCAGGCGGCGCGACAGGGTGGTCTTGCCCGCGCCGGAGGGCGAAGACAGGACCAGCATCAGCCCGCGCCGGGATATCTGGTCATTCGACATGCTTATTCGACATTCTGGGACTGCTCGCGGAACTGGTCGATCACCGCTTTTAAGGCGAGTCCCGTGCGGGTCAATGCGATGTCGGCGGACTTGGCGCAGAGGGTGTTGGCCTCGCGGTTGAACTCCTGGGCCAGGAAATCCAGCTTGCGGCCCGCCGCGCCGCCGCTCTTGCCGTCCTGGGCGATCAGGGCGCGGGCGTCCTGCACATGGGCGGTCAGCCGGTCCAGCTCCTCGCGTACATCGGCCTTCACCGCCAGCAGCGCCACTTCCTGCGCCAGCCGTTCCGGCGGCAAGGCCTGGCCGTCCAGCAATTCCTTTACCTGCGCCGCCAGCCGCGCCCGCAGCGATTCCGGCTGGGTGGCGGCCAGGCGCGCCGCCTCGGCGGTCAGCCGCTCCACCTCGTCGACCTGCGCCGTCATCAGCGCCGCCAGCTTGGCGCCCTCGTTGCCGCGCGCCCGCACCAGCTTGTCCAGCGCCAGCGCCAGGCTTTCCAGGATAGCGGCGTCGCGCGCCGCGCGCGCCGGCTCGTCCAGCACCGCGCCTTCGTCCTGCACGATCACGCCCTTGAGGGCGAGCAAGCCGTCCACCCGCGCGGGCGCCAGTCCGGTTTCGGCGGCGATTTCGCGGGCGATCTTCACGGCGCTGGCCAGGGCGGCGGCATCCACCGTCAGGCCGCGCGCGCTCTCCTGGGGTTCGACCGTCAGCGCGATCTGGAACGAGCCGCGCTGGAAGCG
>Ga0182737_1003746_pt1 | contig 10865 bp, 7 predicted proteins | sample eDN5th30CBELigOP_FD_128878 | JGI IMG/M metagenome (GOLD analysis project Ga0182737, IMG submission 128878) | Enriched Organic Plus compost microbial communities from Emeryville, California, USA - eDNA 5th pass 30_C BE-Lig OP (version 2) (version 2) ... | reverse complement strand
CTTGGTTGGCTGCGATCCGTTCGGCGAACCGCGGCGCCGGTTTTCGCTTCCTTTACTTCAGCGTCTTATCGGCAAAGTCGAGGAAGACGTCCCAGTAGTGCTGGTCGACCACGTGCTTCGAGCCGTCGACGAAGTAGCAGAGCTGGTCGCCGACGAGCTTGCCCGGTTCGGGTTGCTTGATATCGTCCGGCATGCCGGTGACGCCGAACAGGCGGTAGACGGGGCGGGCGGCGACGAGCATGTCGAACTGGCCCGGCGGGTCAGCCCATTGGTCCTGGTCGCCGTTGCTCAGCAGCACCGGACGCGGGGCGCAGAGGGCGACGAGGCAGTGCTGGTCGAAGGGGATCTTTTCCTCCTGGCCGCTCAGCTTTTTGAAGTTGGCGTTGAACCAGTGCGGGAAGTTTTTGTTGATGATCGTGACCGTTTCCCCCTTCGGATTCTTCCGTCGGCTGGGGGCGGTGCCGCCGCAGCCAGCCTGATGCGGAATGACGGCTGCGATCCGTTCATCGAACGCCCCAGCCACCAGCGCCGCTTTACCGTTGCGGGAATGGCCGAAGACGACGATCCGCTTCGGGTCGACCTCCTTGTCGGTGACGAGATAGTCGACGCCGCGATGCAGTCCCCAAGCCCAGGCGGCGATGGCGTGCATGTCGAGCGGGCCGTGCTCCTGACCGCCCGACTTGCGGAAGTAGGGGAGCACGCCGCCGTTCAGGTCGTTATTGTCCGGCAAGATGTCGCCGTAGTAGATCGTGGCGACCGCGTAGCCCCGATCGATGATGTGCTCGATCGACCAGGCCTTCGACGTGCCGCGACCGGCTTCGGTGGCGCGGTGGTTCTCGACGCCGGGACCGTCGCGCATCCAGCCTTTGGGCAAGACAATTCGCTTGTCGTCGAGGACCGTGTGATTGCCGGTAAAGTTGAGGCCGAGCACGACCGGCGCCGGGCGATTGTCCTTCGTCTTGTTGGGGACAAAGAGGAGCAGGTCGAGCTTCGGGCATTCGGGTGGGCCGACGGTGAGCGTGACCTGCTTCATCGTGGCTTTGCCGCCGAACAGGTCGTCGTGCTTGCTGATCTCGGTGGCGGTGACCTTCGGGGCGTCGCCGAGATAGCCGTACATGTAGTGCTGAAAGAGGGTCTTCAGCTCCGGCTTGCGGCGGGTCTCCCACTGCTCCTTGGTTTCGACCGGCGTGCCGTCGAACATCTTCAGCGGGTCGGGCAGTTCGGCCACCGCGGGCAGATTTTCCACCGGCGGAAGGTCGGCGGCTGCGGCGAACGTTGCGAACGAGAGGAGCAGGGCAGGGGAGAGGGCAAGAAGCAAACGGCGTGCGTTCATCGAGGATTCCTTGCGTCGGGGGGGAGGCAGGCGGTCAGGACATTGAAACCCGACCGCCGACGCAAGTCCAGCATGGAGGGGCGAGGCTGGCGTTCGCCGCGACAGCTCGCGCAGACTAGCCCGAGATGTCGAGCAGGTTGCCGGCGTCGCCGTGAGGATCGCGAGCCGTGTGTTCTTCGCTCGGCGGCGCGTCGGTCGCTTCGCGGTGCTGGCGATGATCGAGAAATTCCCAAGGCCGTCGGCCGTCGGCATCGCGATCGCCGATGGCGCTCTCCTTCTCCGGTTCGCCCACGCCGGCAGCCGTTTCGGCCTTCTCCTGAGAATCGGAGGCGCGGGCCTGATCGGCCGTGTCGCGCTCGACGCGTTCGACGTCGGCTGCGCGCTGCGCAAAGCCGGTGGTGGCGAGGCTGCTCAGAATTCCGAGTGACGATCCGATGCTCATGGAAGTGGCTCCTTACGGATTCCATTCCTGTCGTAGGTTCGCGGATCGTCGACGCCCTTGGTCTAGCGTCTCGGAAACAACCCGCTCCTATGAAGCATATCTCGCGGCATGCTGATGACTGGCAGGGTGGGCTCAGGTTGCTCACGTTGGCCGGCCAGTTCTGGGAACAACTCCTGCAATCGTTCGTTCAGACGCGGAAACGCCGTTTTGTTGACCGTCGGCTGATCGAGCGTGCCAGTCACTTCGACCAGCATGAACTGCCGGCTGGCTTCGCCCAAAACGGGCCGCACAATCGGCAGATGCATCTCGTCTCGACCGACCTGGGTGTAGAACTTCAGGTCGATCTCGCGCTGTCCAGTCATTCGCCCCTTACCTTTGAGACAGATGGCATCGCCGATAAAGTCGATGCGATCGAACTCCAGGTCGTCCCCTTCGACGCGGAAATCGATGTCGCTGGTCGTGAACGCCGTGCGATTGCTCGGCTTGTTGATGCTGAGCATCTTGAGCATGGCGATCATGACCGGCAGCTCGTAGATGTCGGCGTCGCGCAGGCGAATATGGCCGTCGCCGCGATACGTATGCACGCCCTGGCCGGTGCCGGTGAGGTTCACGGCGCCAAAGACCTTGCCTGTCAGGCTGGCTTGCCGCGGCGCAAGCTCGTGCATCACCTGCGGCAAGTCGGCCCCTTCGAGCGTCGCCGAAAGCTGGAACGGAGCCTCTTGGCTCAGCAGCACCTGTCCGCTGAGCGTCACCACGCCGCCGAACGTGTTCGCCAGGATCGGCCGCGGCGGACGCCCTTGCAACCCGCGCTCAGCCACGACGCCAAAGGCGATCTTTTCGGTGTCGATCAGCACGGGGCCTCGGATCTGGGTGAGTTGCACGTCGCGCACAATGGCCGAGTCGATCGTCAGTTCGCCGCGGCTGACGAACTGGCGATTCTGCGAGTGGCCGACGAGTTGCAGCCCGCCGTGGATGTGCTCGATCGGCACGCCGGCTTGAATGCGGCCGTTTTCCACGTCGACCGTCATATCCCACTGCACGCTGGGGACCTGCTCCGCGTCCTTGGGCACCAGCACGCTCAGGTTGCCGTTGATGTTGACGGGCTGCGAGAGATTGAACCGAGCCAGCGAGCTGCCCACCCCCGAGGGAAGGGCGGCCAGCAGCTCGTGATCGACCGCCACGCGGTCGGCAGTGAACCGGGCAAGCTGCACGCTGCAAGCGCCGTCGGGCTGAATCTCGCAGCGTCCTTCGGCTTCGAGCGTGGCTCGGCCGTGGACGGCGTGCAAGTCTCGCAACTCAATGATTCCGTCCCGGTAGCTGAAGCTCCCCGTGACGTTGTCGAGGCGATAGCGGAACCAGGTGGGCTCGATCGTGACGGTGCGTCCTTCCACGCTCTGGCCGGGGGGCCACTTTTGGGCCTGCACGCTGAGCGAGAGCTTGTCGAGGTCGGCATTGTATTGCACCTGCACGCCGAGGTGGTCGATGTTGCCGCGCGGCCGCAGGTTCGTCCACAGCCGCTGCGCTCCCGGCGACAGGGCCAGCCGCAGCTCATCCTCCAGCGGAACGTCGGTCGCCGTAAAGTTGAGCGTCAGGTGCTGACCGTGCGGAGCATCGGAAAGCCAATGGCCGCTGCCGACGATGTAGCCGCTGTCGTTGCGGCCGGTCAGGTTGTGAAACACCCAGTCGTCATCGGTCAGTTGCAGCGAGCCCGTAAGATCGTAGATCGGGTAGGGAAAGTGAACGTATTGGATCGATCCCTCGTGGATGCTGAGATTCAGCTTGCGATGAAGTTCGGCCTCGCCCCGCTCGCGATGAAATCTCGCGTGGAACGAAACCGCGCCGCGCGGCGACAACGAGCGGACGATCTTCTGCTGCCGATAGTCCATCGCGGCGATCAGCTTCTCGTCGAGCGGCACGGGGCCTTCCGATTGCAGGTCGATCCAACCGTAGAAGTCCTCGCCCGGTTCTTGAATCTCGGCGCGGCAGCGGATCACCTGCCCGCCGCCCAAGGCGCGCATGCGAATCGCAAGCTGATTGTCCTTCAGGTCGATCGTTCCCACGCCGTCGACCACGCGGTACGGAAACTGGTCGTAGAGAATCGACAGGTCGTGGCAGCGGACCGACAGATTCGGCGTCCAGCGCTGGCCGTCGAACGCCAGCACCGCGTCGACGTCGACGGTTCCTTTCGGCGAAAACTTACGCCAGATTTCCACCAGATCGGGCGCGAGCTTACTGATCGCCAGTCGGTCGAGCTGCAGCTTCGATGCGTTCAGTTCAAACTTGAGCGGGCTCGCCGGCCCGTAGCCGAACATTTCGCCCGAAAGTTGAATCTCGGCCCCGCCACAGCGAGCCGTCAGATCGTTGATCCGGAGCGAGTTGTTGTCGCAGCGGAGCGTGGCGGTCACGTCGGTGAGTGGATCGGGCAAGCGGGCGTCGTCCACACGGCCTTCCGAGATTTTGCCTTCGATGACGAATCGCATGTCCGGCGCCGCGCTGCGGCGAGGATCGAGCGAAGCCCGCTGAATTTCAAAACCAAAATGGGTTCGGCCGCGGACCGAAGCCAACGGCTCGAGCAGCGACGACACGTCGCGCGGCAAGGCAGCCCGAAGTCGCGGATTGAACTCGAGGGCTTCGACAGCTCCGCGCAGATCCCATTGCCCGCTGTCGGGGTTAAACAAACCGTCCACTTCGGCCTTTTCGAAGTGATCGCCGGCCAGCGTGCCGGAGACGCGCAAGAGAACAGGCGGAGCGGACGCCACCTGGCCGGGATCGGTGGCCGAGCTGGCAATTACTCCCGTGATGGGCGTCGCCACGACCGGGGCCACCGTCAGGTCGATATTGCGGAGCGTCATGGTCCCTGCCGGTTGCAGGGCCGGATCGACGATTTCGATCGAGGCGTCGGAAACCTGGATATCGGGGCATTCGCCGTCGGTGCTCGGCAGTGGAATCAGGTGGCCGAGGCTCCAAAAGCCGTTTTCCTTTCGTTCAGCGCGGAGTTTCATCCGGTGAACATGAAGCCGACGAATCCTCGGCGGTTCGAGCAGAAATTCCGGCAGCTTCGTCTCGCACTGGGCGAAGACTTCGTCGATTTCGGCGAGCACCGGAGTGTTGCCCGAGCCGGCTTCGCGAATCTCGATACCGCGGATCTCGACGCCTTGTCCCTCGATACGGCGAGCGGATCGGACATTGACGACCAGGCCGCGGTAGTGGTCGCGCAGGCGAGATTCGACCTCGAACCGGATCTGCTCGTCGAGCTGGTTGTAGCCGTAAAACCAGCCGGCAACGGCGACGGCGGCCACCAACAGCGCAAGCGTCAGCAGTTGCTTGACGAACCGGAAAAACCGGCCAAGCAAACTCGGCTCTGTCGCTGCTGTGTTGGTGCGGGCGTCCATGCCGCGAGACCTGCGAGGTTAGCTTGCCGTAGATCCAGCGATTGCATCCGTTGCGGCTGGCGAATCCATTCGCCCGCGCCAACGGTCGTAGAAATACAGAACGGCTCCACTCGCGATAACCATCAGCGGCAGCAGGGCCGGCTGTCGATAGCGAATGGAGCTGACGAATATCACGTGCAGCAGTGTGAAGTACACGGCTGGCAAAAGGCACAGCACATAGGGCCAGTCCCGGCGGGCAAAAAGGACCGCCCCCGCAATCGCGGCAATCGCCAGCGGCACAAAGCCGACGGCGAGCAGCGCCGCCAGCTTGCGGCTGCCAAACTCGGCTGCATTCGGCCACGGGCTCCACATGCGGCGGAACTTGATCGCGACCAGCTCGAGCACGCGTCCTGGATTGGCCCGCGCCCAGGCGACCGATTCATTCTGAAAGTGCCGGTCGACGCGGTCCTCAAACGTGCCGGGGCCGGCGCCGTTCGCGGCTTCAGCCTGTTCAAACCGCTGCGTCATCGGCTCGACGAAGTCCATATTGCTGCCGCCGTCGGCCTGCGGACTCAATCCGTCGTAAAGGCTGGCGCCCACCTGCAGCGACGTAGGGACCAACCGTCCGGCGACTTCATAATTGCGAATCCACCACGGCAGCATCGTGCAGACGAGCCCCGCGACCATTGCGCCCCCCACGGCGACCTGCTTCATCCGCGCCGGCCCGAGCAGAAGCCCAACCACGCCGGCAAACGGCAGGAAGAGGAGCCAACTGGGGCGCATCAACGTCGCCAGCCCTCCCAGCACACCGGCGAGGAACGACCAACCGGACTGTGCCTTCCAGGTCGAAGCCTGCCAGGCGGTGGTCCAAGCGACGAGTTGAAAGACCATCAGGGGACAAAACGGCGCTTCACTCAGGACGAAGACGCTGGGGGCGATCGCTTCGGGATGAACGGCTGCAATACTCCCCGACAGCAGCGCTCCGCGAACGCCGAACAACAGCCCGCCCAGCGCGGCGACTCCGGCGACGCTTGCCGTTCCCAGCACGGCGCCGAGCGCTCGGGCGTAGAACGCAGGCGGATCATCGTTGCCAACGACTCGGAACAACCCAGCAAGCAGCACCGGATAGCCCGGCGTGCGGAAGATCTTGTAGTGCCGCGAACCGAACTCGTACGGCTCGCCCCGCGAGACCTTTTGAGCGAGCGCCCAATAACTTTCGCTATCGGGGAAGCCGAACTTACGATCCTCCGGCAACCGGCTGCCCCACCACGCCGCTGCGCCGAGACGGACCGCGAGCGCAACCATCAAGATGGCGCACAGCGACCAGGCAACGCGGGGACTCAGCGACATAAATCCATTCGTACGGTTCGGCTTAGACGCAGCCAAAGGCGGTGCATCGTACGAAGGGCTAACCGGCAGGGTCAATATAAGTTAGCGACCTTGGAGCGAGGCCGTGTTTGGGGCGGAGCAGCGAAGGCTCTGTCGCTAGCAGTGGATCGCCCGCGAGAAACTTTGCCGGCCCTGCCGAACGTGCGGAGAGCCCCACCGAAAACGGCCCAAAATGCCCTGAATTGATTTACTTCGCAGTTTCTCCTTGTATACTCACTCCCTTAAACTGGCAGCCGTGCTAGCGTGACGGCTCATCGTGCGCTGTCAGCGGATTGGCCTCCTTTCCTCTCCCTCCTTTCAAAGTGGCTATGAACAATCGAACTACACTGCTGATCGCCAGCTTTATGACGCTCATTGCAGCTGGCGTCGGCTTCGCCATTCGTGGCGGCATTCTCGGCGACTGGGGAGCCCAGTACGGATTTACCAAGGGTGAACTCGGAACGATCACCGGCGGCGGCCTCGTCGGCTTCGGCTTGACGATCATTATTTGCAGCTTGTTCGTCGATCAAATCGGCTACAAGCCGCTCCTGGTGTTCGCCTTCTTGCTGCACGCACTCTCCGCGGTCATTACTCTCGCGGCGACGCCCGTCTTTCACGCAGCCGGTCGCGACGCGACCTATTGGGTGCTGTACATCGGCATGTTTACGTTCGCACTGGCCAACGGCGTGTGCGAATCGGTCATTAACCCGCTGGTGGCGACGCTCTACTCGAAAGAGAAGACGCACTACTTGAACATCCTGCATGCGGGCTGGCCGGGCGGTCTGATCCTCGGCGGTCTGTTCGCCTACTTTTTCTGCGGTGGCGATGCTCAGTTGACGCACCTGCGTTGGGAAATCCCGATGGCCGTGTTCTTGATCCCGACGGTGATCTACGGCTTGATCGTGCTGAAAGAGAAGTTCCCGGTTTCGGAAGCCAAAGCAGCCGGCGTCAGCTTCGGTCAGATGCTCGCAACCTTTGCCTCGCCGATCCTCCTCTTCCTCCTGGTTCTGCACGCTTTGATCGGCTACGTCGAGCTCGGTACGGATAGCTGGATCACGAACATCATGAACAACGTGATCTCGAAGTACGCCGTGCTGCTGTTCGTGTACACGTCGACGCTGATGTTCGTCCTGCGATTCTTCGCTGGGCCGATTGTCGAACGCATCAACCCCGTCGGTCTGCTGTTCGTCAGCTCGGTGCTCGGCTGCATCGGCCTCTACTGGCTGGGCAGCGCGGCTGGCATGTCGGTGATTCTCGCCGGAACGATCTACGCCTTCGGCAAGACGTTCCTCTGGCCGACGATTCTCGGCGTTGTGGGCGAACGGTTCCCGAGCGGCGGCGCTCTCGTGATGGGCGCCATGGGCGGCGTGGGCATGTTGTCGGCCGGTTTGCTCGGCGGTCCTGGCATCGGCTTCGAGCAGGACTACTATGCCGCCCAGGAACTGCAGAAGGCTTCGCCTTCGACCTATGAACTCTACAAGGCCGACAAGCCGAGCCACTTTTTGTTCTTCGAGGCGCAAGGCTTGGACGGCTCGAAGGTGGCTGCGGTTAGCGACGACGGCGCTAGCCTGAAGACCGACGTCGAAAACCTCGAGAAGAAGGGCATCAGCCTGAGCTCGCAGCCGCAATTGGCGGCCCTGTACTCCTGGTGGACCGAACAGGCTGCCCCGCGTGCCGCCGAAGACAAGCCGCTCGTGAAAGAAGCGACGATCTACGGCGGTCAGATGGCTCTGAAGTGGACTTCGCTCATTCCGCTGACGCTGGCAATCGGCTTTGGCCTGCTGTTCGCCTACTTCAAGGCGACCGGTGGCTATCAGGCGGTGGAACTCCGCGGCCATCACCCCGAGGGTGAAGAGTTCACCGGCGGCGTGGAAGGCCCGGTTCAGGCCTAAGACCGAGTCTTACCCCGATCTTTCTTCGCAGGGCGAGTTAGCGTCAGCAACTCGCCCTGTTTTTTTGCGCTCACGCCCCCCGGCAAGTCGATCGCCGTCGGCCCAGCGCGTTCCGGGGCCGCGGCGATGAGCTGGGCTAGGGCAATCCATTGCTTCGTCCCCATGCCTTGCAACGGCCAGCGCTGCTCCTGCCATAAGCTGCGGAGCATTTCACGCACTAAGTACTCGTCCGCCGCCTGCACGGCCCCCAGTCGCAGCACCAGTTCGTCCGCCGATTGCCTGGCCACGGCTTCGCTTCGCAGTCGTTCCGCCTGCCGATCAAAAACCGCCTGAGCTTCCGCCGCCAGAGAAGCCAAACGCCGGATCGACGCGTCCGACGCCGGATAGAGCTCGCGTGCCAGTGGTAGCAGCTCCTGCCGGATTCGATTGCGGACGTAGTCGCGTGTCGCATTCGTGCTATCCTCGCGATGCGACTGCCCGAGCAGGTCCAGGTACTCTTGCACCTGACTCCGAGTAACTTGGAGCATCGGTCGAATCAGCGTCACAGCCGGCGAAAGTTGGCGAACCCGGGGAATTCCGGCAAGCCCCGCCAGCCCCGTCCCGCGCAGAATTCGCTGCAAAACAGTCTCGACCTGGTCATCCGCGGTATGCGCGGTGGCAATGTAGCGGGCGCCGAATCGGCGGGCCACATCCTGCAGGAATCGATACCGAATGCGGCGAGCGGTGTCCTCATCCGGCTTATTGCGACAAGCGTCGCCCGAACCAGACTCCCGACGCCGTCGCTGGCCGACGATCACGGGCAAACCCAACCGTCGAGCCAGGGAGCGGACAAACCGGGCATCCGCAGCCGACTCTTCCCCGCGCCAACCGTGGTTGAAATGGGCCACAATCAATCGCCCCTCCCGCGACTTCTCTTGCGAGTCCCGAATCCGCTGCAGCGCTCGCAGCAAAGCGACGCTATCAGCCCCTCCAGAGACGGCAACCACGACCGTCAAGTCGCCCCAGCGCTCGCTGGGCCAATCGGTCGCAATGGCGTCTTCGAAGAAAAGTAGCGAGGCCATATGAGTGCGGATCGGACGCGTTTTTGAAGATTGCGGAGAACGGCAGGACCGCTCGTAATCGCCGCTGCACAATGTGGTTGCAGCCTGTCAAGACTCTGCTAACATACTACAGGGTGAAGTTCGGTCGCGTGGCCAGAGCTTCACAGGAAGAGTACACGTTCAACAATAAGATTCGTGCGACGTGCCTGACGATCGACTTGTGCGGTCGTGGGTGATCGACGTTCGTTGACGACACTGTGCCAACCGCCGCGGTTATCTCTGTGGCGGAACGGCAAGCTTGGTACTCAGCCTTTGCTCCTCGTGCATCCGAGGGTTTTGGATCGTGAATTTGATCCTGCTTGTCTTGCGGTTTGTTTGTTCCCTCTTCTTTCCGCCCACTCGGGGCCTCGGGTCGCTTGCGGTCCGCCGCGATGGGCGCGTTCGCTGCGTGGTTCGGAAAGACGACCCGTGGGATCTCCTTCGTGACGCCTGGAGTCGGCTGATAAGTAGTTTCGCAGTCCCAAGGCGCCGCAAGCGCAACTTGGAAACTGTGCGCTCCCATTCTGCGCACGCGCTGAAAGCGCTCCGCGGAGTGGATTAGCCCCAAGTAGCTCGAATTCCTTGCGCCGTCTGCCGTTACGCATGGAGTTCGACCGCACAGCGTTCGCCACAACGGCGCAGGACGAGCTACGTCCCGCCGCAACGTCCATCCGCGCCCGCTCCGAGCGACCGGTTCGCCGTTTTCCAGTCGGGAGTTCTCCCGTTGGCTTGCCGGTGTGATTGCCCGTCCGCGCCGCACGCGTCTTCTAGTCCGTTGGGGGTCAAGGCGTGACGACGACGCAGGTTTTGATTGTCTTAGGCGCCGCGGCTCTGTCAGCCATTCTGACATTCGTCGTGGTTAAATTTCTGGATCGCCTCCGCAAAATGGATGCGGAATCTGCGGCGCGCGAGATCCTCGAGCGTGCCGAGCGCGAATCGGCCACCAAGCTGAAAGAAGCGGAACTCGCCATCAAAGAGCGGGAACTCGCGAGCAAAGCCGAAACCGAGCGAGTGCTTAACCAAACCCGGGACGAGCTACGAGAGCGAGAGCGGTCGCTCGACAAACGCCAGGAGATGATCCAGCAGCAGTCCGATGAATTGCGCAAGCAGGAGCGGTTCGTCGAATCGACGCAGCGTCGCCTGGCCGAACGCTTGGAAGACGCCAACCGACGCAACGAAGAACTGGCCAAGATCATGGAAATGCAGCGGCAAACGCTGCACACTATCAGCGGCCTGTCGCCCGGAGAAGCGTCGAAACGCTTGCTCGACTCGCTCGAACAAGAGTTGCAGCAGGAAATGGGCGCCATCGTCATGCGTCACGAAAAACGCATGGCCGAAGTGGTCGACCAGCGGTCGCGCGACATCCTGCTCACCGCTATG
>Ga0182737_1003744_pt1 | contig 10870 bp, 10 predicted proteins | sample eDN5th30CBELigOP_FD_128878 | JGI IMG/M metagenome (GOLD analysis project Ga0182737, IMG submission 128878) | Enriched Organic Plus compost microbial communities from Emeryville, California, USA - eDNA 5th pass 30_C BE-Lig OP (version 2) (version 2) ... | reverse complement strand
GCAGGGGAAGACCGGCACGCCGGCGTCCGCAAGCCAGAACGTGGCCTCGGGCAGCGGCATCCTGGCGACGGCGGTGAACAGGGCGGCAGGGTCCATCACAGACTCCTCACCGCAAGCTCGGCGGTGCGTGCCGTCCGGCCCGTCTCAATCGGTGCCCGCGGGCTCCGCTTGGAGCGCGGCGATGGTGCCGCATCGCGGGTCAGACCGGGCGGGTCGCCCGCCCCGGCCTGCACGGTGTCGAGGGAGTCGAGGATCGCCGCAGCGGTCTTGCGCACCCGCTCCCCGGTGGCCTGCACGACCTCGGCCGGCTCCTTGTCCTTGACGGTGCCGGCCCAGCCGGAGACGTAGTTCACGCTGTAGGAGCTGGTGTCCATACCGTGGCTCGCGGCGATCATCAGCGCCACCGACTCGGCCTCGACCTCACCGACCCCGCGATGCCCGGACGCTTCGGAGTTGTCCGGGCCATGCAGCCGCACATGCGCGAGCTCGTGCGCCAGAGTCTTCACCTGGGCGGCCTCGGGCATGTTCACCCTGACCGCGACCGTGCGCGCCCGGTAGTCGGTCATCCCGTCCGCGCCGTCGATCATGCCCTCGTGATCGACTCGCAACACCTCGAAGCCCTCGGCCGCGATCAGCGCCGCCAGGCCCTCCCACAGCCCGGCAGGTGCCGCGCCCTCGGGCAGGCTTGGCACCGGCCGCTCGGGGATCGGGTCGCCCGTGGTCTGCGAGACATCCCAGACGTAGGCCGGTTTCGCGGCGATCATGCGCGAGCGCACCGTCTCGCCTGGCTGAGGCTTCTCGAACCGGCCGAGGCGGCGCCACGAGCCGGGGTCCTGCGGCGTCGAGGATGCGAACCGTCCCGTCACCGGGGCGAAGATCATGTAGCCGGGCTGGCCCTTGGCGACCTGCCGCCCGAGCGCCTGCCATTGCTTGTAGCCGGCGACATACGACGGCTCCGGGTTCGGCACCCGGCCCTGCTCGAAAGCGTCGAGGTGCTGCACCCAGATCAGCAGCGTGTTCCCGAACGAGCGCGACCGGAACCGCGCCGCGAACTCGAGCGCACGCCGCCAGTCGTCCCCGGTGACCAGCCGCTCGACGGCGCCGGCCAGGCGCTCATGCAGCTCATCGAGCTTCGCGTCCCGCACCGCTCGCGCCTCCTCGGTTGTCGCCATCGCTGACCTCCTCCCGGTGAGGGTCAGCGGCACATGTCCGCGACCCTTGCGACCATGAGGTGCGCCGGGAAGATCAGGGAGACGACGGTCAGGGAGGGACGATGGCCGTCAGGCTCCGCGATGAACCCGACGAGTTCTTACGGGTTACCGGACGGCGCGGGCGCAGGGCGCCAGATTGCGCCCACCGTGCCGTTACCGGGCACACGAGATAGCGGGATCGAGAACAATCTCAGGAAGGAACGCGGAGCCTCCGGTAGCGGCCGGGGGTGACGCCAACATACTGACGGAACAGCTCGGTCGCGTGGCTCCGGGAGTACCAGCCAACCTGCCGCATCGCGGCGGCCATCGGCAGATCGGTCTCTCGCAAGTACTTTGCCAGGTGCTCGGCACGGATCATGGTGAGAAACGCTAGGGGCGTCTTTCCGTATGCCTCAACGAAGACCCGGCTCAACTGCGACGAGGACAGATGCACCTCCGCCGCAAGCGCATCCAGCGTCCATCGTTGCTCGGGCGCCTCGCGCAGCAGCGAGGCGACCTTCCGAACCTCGGCCCGAAGCGGTGCAAAGCGGCGATCCCTCGGCAAAGTGGGCCGGATATGTGCGCGCTGAGAAGCGGAAACCCGAACCGGAGAAACCCTGATGAACGGCGCGATCACGTCGGTGATCGAGAACCACAACGCTTGGATGCGGAAGTAGTCGCGGGCAAAGTGCCCGTCCATGCTGAGCTTCACCAGCTCGTCCAGCCACGGCATGAGCATCCCGGCGCGATCCTCACCGAGACGAAGGATCTGTGCAGGCTCGGTGTAGATCGTGTCCGCAAAGCCTTGCGCGTCCAGACGGTCTCGCAAGATGCCCGCATACTGCCACCGCACCTGATCGAGCACGTAGTCAGGATCGAGGGATACTGACGTGTACGTGACGTGGCCTTCGGGTTCAGAACCGCAGAGAGTGTTCGGCGCGAGCAGAATCACGTCACCGGGCCTGACCGGCTTCTGGCCGAACTCGGAGAATAAGAGCGTCGTGCCATCGCGAATCACTACCACGTTCACGCAGTCGTAGGCAACCGGGCCGGCCGGCCGATGAACAGTGCGCGTGCGTGCCAAGATCGGGTCGTACTGCCAGACTCCAGCGGGTGATTCACCGGCTGGCTGAGGGCATTGGGCGGCGAACGTTGGGCCCGGGCCGATCAGGCTGCCCAACGTCCGTCACCTCATCGCCGAGATGTCAAGACCTTCGCGGCTCGGTCACCGCGAGTGAACGCGGGTCCTTCGTCTGCCGGAGCGCGCATGGCTAGTTTCCTGGGAACCCACCGGACTTGCTGGTTCCGGTGAAGGGTGCGAAAGGATGATCGCGTGATGCGGCGACGGCGCGGAAACCGTAGTCGAGCATCTCGGCTTCGTACCGGCGTGCGGCAGCATGTAGCGAGGAGGCGTCTTCTGCCTGGGCGAGCAGGTCGCCGAGGAGTTCGGCGTCGCGGATGGCGATGTTTGCGCCGTCGCCTCGGCCGGGTGACATGGTGTGGATCGCGTCGCCGAGCAGGGTGACGGGGACTTCGTGCCACGGGTCGACGGGATGCGAGGAACGGATGCGGACGGCAAACACGTTCGCGGGGTCGGCGCCGTTGATGATCTGTTCGAGCGCGGGGTGCCAACCGCGCACGGTGTCGAGTGCTTGCTGTTGGAGTGCACCGGGGGCGGCATCGTCGGTGCGAGACGTGTTGGGTGACACCATCCAGGACAGGTAGTCAGGAACGTCGGTGATCGCATGGTCGATCCCCAGCCGTCTGGTTGCGGCGGACGGCGACTCATGGGTGCGGCAGGTTACGACGCTCATGGCCGCACCGTCCTCGTGGATCACGCGATTGAACGTCTCGTCCAGTTCCGGGGGAAGCCACGCCTGCACCGAGCCAGTGATCGGCGTGCGGCCCCAGATCGCCCATCCCAGGTCATCGAGACGCGCGCCGGGGAGCAACTGCCGGCGCACCGCGGAGTTCGTGCCATCGGCACCAACAAGCAGGTCCGCCTCATGTGCATCACCGGCATGCACGGTGACGCGGTATCCGTCGCTGGCATAGGACGTCACCGGGGCGTCGTAACGGATATCCAGACCCATCGCGAGAATCTCCCGAAGAGTCTGACGATTCACGCCGAGCGCATCCGCCGGGTCCAGGAGTGGGAGGGGCTTGGAGAACCGTGTGGTGAGGTCCGGGTTCATGAAGATCATCTGCCTGGCTTGGCGGATGCGGGTCGCGACGACGAGCTCGAAGAGCTCTCTGGGAAGCGAGGATTGCAGCGCGGCGATCCCGCCGGCTTTGAGGCTGACCCGGTATCCGTGCGCGGTGCTGTTGCGCGGGCGGGATTCGAGAACGGTGACGCGGTGGCGGCTATCGCGGAGTCGCTGCGCGAGGGTGAGTCCGCCCAGACCACCGCCCGCGACGACGATCTGGAGAGATGCGGAGTTATGATGCATAGATCGAAGCCTAGACAATATTTGCCTAGACAGCAATCGGAGAGGTATGGCAAACGCGTTCGAGCTCCTGGCCGAGCTGACGACCGCTGCTCGCGTGGTGCGCACTCGGCTCGATCAGGACTTCGCCCCGCACGGAGTAACCGCGCAACAGGCCGGTGTCCTGCTGCACATGGCATCGGGAGTCACCGCGGTCCGCGAGTTGCGAAAGGCGATGAGCATGGATGCCGCGGGCATGACCCGCTTGCTGGACAGGCTGGCCGATCGCGGTCTCATCGAACGTTCTGCCCGCGACGACGACCGCCGCGCGCTCACTGTGACATTGACCTCACGCGGAGAAGCCCTCGCGCCGACCCTCCCACCCGTGTTCGGGCGCGTCGCCGCCCAGCTCGATGCCGTGCCTCCATCAGAGCTGAGCGCAGCAGTCTCTTGCCTGCGCACCATCTCGCGCGTGCTGGATTCGTGAGTGGGAGTGCGGGTCTTGTATTTCATTAGCCAAGCGACTAATAATTAGCCTGTGGCAACAGCAATCGAGGGCCTGTTCACCGCGCTGGGCGATCCGACGCGATTGCGCATCGTCGAACTCCTGCGTGGCGGGCCCCGGCGTGCGGGCGCCCTCGCCGAGTGCTTCGACAGTTCGGTCCCCACCGTCAGCCGACACCTGCGAGTCCTGCGCCGGGCCGGTGTGCTCGACGTGGGCGGGACCGAGGACGACGCCCGCGCACGTGTCTATCGTCTGCGACCAGAGCCCTTCGTCGCGCTGCAGGCGTGGGTGGACCAGGTGCAGGCGCACTGGCGGGACCAGCTGACTTCATTCGCGGAATATGCGGAACACGCCGCAGGTTCTTCGACGTCCGCGCCCCGCGGCGAATCCGATCCATCTCATCCGATCATCCATCAGCAAGGAGACCGCTCATGACGCCCACGCCCCTCGTCGCCACGGCCACCGTGTGATGTGTTCCCATTGGGCTATCGCGTCGGCGTAGCGTCCCCATCGGCGAAGATGTCCTCGATCAGCGACCACAGCGTCTCCGATTCGCTGTTCCTGTTCTGCCAGCCAGCGGGTCCGTTCAAGGCTAGGTCGATGATCTGGTGGAGAGCGCGATCGTCCCTCGTCGCGCTCGCACCTGTACTAGCGACTCGCCGCCCCGGGATGAGTCGCTGGCGAGAGGCGTCCGGAATAGTGCCTTGGTTGTGGGCGAGGATGAAGATGCGGAACCGGGGATGTGGTGCGCCGATGGCGGAAGCGGGTAGGCCGAGCCATCGCGTGTCGTACCGGAGGTCGGCCAGGTCTCCGAGTACGGCGCCAAGTGCCCGTAGAGGTCGGGTTGGCTGGTCTCCCAGACCCCACGGGTCGGGTTCCACACCGCGAAGGGTCGCGCCGCCGGGGGTTGCGGCTGTGGGGTTGCATCGGTCATCGTCGTCTCCTTCCGAGCTTGGGCGGATCGCGGGGGCGGAGAGCAGCCCGCGGACGTTCTCGATGACGACCCACTCGGGTTGCAGCCTGTCGATGGCGGTCGCCATGTGCGCCCAGAGGCCGGAGCGGGTGCCGGGCGCGAGGCCGGTCATCGTCCCGACCGTGGACACGTCCTGGCATGGGAACCCGCCGCAGAGCAAGTCGACCGGTTCGACGGAGTTCCAGTCGATAGTGGTGATGTCACCCAGGTTCGGGACGGCGGGCCAGTGGTGGGCGAAGACGCGGGCGACGGGCTCGTTGATTTCCGAGAACCAGATCGTGCGGGCGTCGAAGACCTGCTCGACGGCGAGGTCGAGCCCGCCATAGCCGGAAAACAGCGACCCGACCCGCAGACGGCGGTCGCTGCTCGCTTCGTTCGGCTCGTGCATGAGGGCTCCAGCGGATCGGTGATCCCCGGCCGTCGTCCACTCGTGAACTCGATGCCGGGCTGGTCACCTGCCAGGTGCTCGCGCCGCCTCCCGCGCCCGGCCTCGCGCAGGCCGCCCGGCATCTGCCGGAGCTGCCGTCTCCGACCTCGTCCCAGAGTCGCCACGCGTCTTGCAGGTCGAGGTAGAGCCGCCCGTCGCGGGAACAGGTTGTGCCGCTGACGCGCGGGCGTAGAAGCGATAACCCATACTCTCTCGCCGATACTCTGCGAGTTATGGACTGCGCACCCGCGACGATCAGTTGTGAGCTTGACCGGATCGCGGATCAGCTCACGGGGTTCGACATAAACGGCTTCCTGGCAACACTGATTGCAACTCTCATCGGAGCGTTCGTCGCGGGAGTCGTCAGCATCGCCCTGTATCGGCACGAGGTGTCGAACCGACGCAAAGGAGAGATTGATCTCGCTGTTGTCGCGCTCATTCGCGAGATCCAGCAGTACTCTGATCGGCTCCGAAGATGGCGCGTCGAGCTGCAGGCGTACAGCGTGAACGCGACACAGCGAATCGGGGTCCCTAGCGCCATCGAGATGCCCCCGCCCGGACCGGATAGAGCAGGCATAGACACTGCTGTCGAAGCGCTCATCGTGCTGACGGCAGGCAACGAACGGAAAGTTGCCGAGCGAGCGCGACAAGTGCTCTACGAACTCACGTTCATCAAGGACGAGGACGCACAGGCTACTGAGTACGCCGCAGTCAGACGAGTTCTAGTTGCATGGAGGGCTCGGAAAAGGACAGATGACGAGGTGCTTGCTGCGCTCAATACCGTTGATGCGCGACGGCGTGGCATCGAGGCGGGTAAGTCAGCCGACGAACTGCCGTCGGCGCCAGAGCCTTACGAGCGAAGCGAGGCTTGAGCATCAATAGGGGCACCGTCGCCCGTTACTGCGGTTGCACACCTTGTGCACGTGACGGTATCGATGCGCTTGATGAGTGCGGGTGATGGTTACCGGTACTTGCTGCGTACCGTCGCGGCCGGCGACGGCGACAGGTCGCTCTCGACGCCTCTCACGCGCTACTACGCCGAGGAGGGCAGTCCGCCGGGCCGGTGGCTCGGCACGGGCGTCGCTGCGCTCGGTGGGCTGATTGTGGAAGGCGATCAGGTTTCTGAATCCCAGCTCCAGCTCCTGGTCGGGATGGGCCGGAACCCGGTCACGGGTGACCCACTCGGTCTGGCCTATCCCGCCTACAAGACCGTGGCCGAGCGTGTCGAGGAGCGCACCGCCGCGCTCGATCCCGCGCTCGGGCCGGTCTCACGTGTCGAGGCGCTCGCGCAGATCGAGGCCGGGGAAGCCGCACACGGGACGCGCCGCGCCGTCGCGGGATACGACTTCACGTTCTCGGTTCCGAAGTCCGCTTCGGTGTTATGGGCGGTTGCGGATGCGGGGACGCAGGCGCTGATCGCGGATGCGCATCATGCGGCGGTTGCGGAGGTGGTTGCGTTCATGGAGCGGGAGGTTGCAGCCACCCGTACCGGCGCAACCGCCCGCAACGGCGCCGTCGCGCAGGTCGATGTCCGGGGCCTGATCGCGACCGCGTTCGACCACTACGACTCTCGCGCGGGCGACCCGCACTTACACACCCATGTCGTCATCTCGAACAAGGTGCAGACCGTCCTCGACGGCAAATGGCGTTCTCTCGACGGGCGGCCGATGCACGCCGCGACGGTCGCGCTCTCCGAGCTGCACGAGGCAGTGTTCGCCGACCACCTCACCCGCGCCTTCGGCGTGGAGTGGGAGGCCCGCGACATCGGCCGTGACCGCAACCCGGCCTGGGCGATCGCTGCGGTGCCGGAGGAGCTGGTGGCCGAGTTCTCATCCCGCTCCCGGCACATCGACGCGGAGAAGAACCGCCTCATCGCCGAGTACGTCGAGAAGCACGGCCGGCAACCCTCGACGGCGACGATCATCAAACTCCGCGCGCAAGCCACCCTGATCACGAGGCCAGAGAAGCAGGTCCGGTCTCTCGCGGACCTGACCTCGGAGTGGCGCGGGCGCGCCGGCCGCCTGCTCGGCACGGATGCGACCTCGTGGGCGCGGGGCGTGACGGCGAACGAGACGCCATTGCTGCTCCGCGCCGATGACATCCCGCTGGACGTGATCGCGTCCCTCGGACAGTTGGTCGTGGATGCCGTGGGTGAGAAGCGGTCCACCTGGCGACGGTGGAACCTCACGGCCGAGGCAGCCCGGCAGACGATGGGCTATCGCTTCGCAACCACCACAGACCGGGAGGCGGTCGTCGGCCTGGTCGTGGACGCCGCCGAAGCTGCTTCCCTGCGGCTGACTCCGCCCGAGCTCGCGACGAGCCCCGCCGTGTTTCAGCGAGCCGATGGCACGAGCGTGTTCCGGCCGAAGCACTCCGCCGCGTTCTCCTCCGAGGCGCTGCTGGAGGCCGAAGACCGACTCCTCGACCGCGCCCGCACCACCACCGGGCCGACCGTGCCCCTCGCACTGATCGAACGGATCGCGGCGCGCCCGGATCGAAATGGACACACCCTCGGCGACGACCAAGCCGCTGCGCTGGCGAAGATCGCGGTCTCCGGCCGCATCGTCGATGTCCTGGTCGGGCCGGCCGGCGCTGGGAAGACGACGGCCATGTCCGCGTTGCGGCGGATGTGGGAGCACGAGCACGGCGCTGGCAGCGTGGTCGGGCTCGCGCCGTCCGCGGTCGCGGCGCAGGTTCTCGCCGATGACCTCGGCATCCAGACGGAGAACACTGCGAAGTGGTGGCAGAACCACCTCGTCCGCGGCGATACGTTCCGCAAGGGCCAGCTCGTCATCGTGGACGAAGCCTCCCTCGCGGGCACCCTGTCCCTGGACCGCATCACCCACCTCGCGGCCGAGGCCGGGGCGAAGGTGCTGCTGGTCGGCGACTACGCACAGCTCCAGTCCGTCGATGCAGGCGGCGCGTTCTCACTGCTCGTCCACGACCGTGAGGATGCCCCGGAGCTGGTCGACGTGCACAGGTTCGCCAACGAATGGGAGAAGACCGCGTCGCTCGGCCTGCGCCACGGCCGCGTCGAGGTCATCGACACCTACCTGGACCACGGCCGCATCCAGGGCGGTGAGACGGAGGCGATGATCGATGCCGCCTACGCCGCATGGCGCGCCGACTGGCAAGCCGGCCGGGCGACGGTGCTGGTCACCGACTCGAACGAATCCGTCCAGGCGCTCAATCAGCGCGCCCGCACGGACCTGATCCTCGACGGCGCGGTGGACGCCCGCCGCGAAGTCGAGCTGCGGGACGGCACCCGCGCCGCGGTAGGCGATACCGTCATCACCCGCCACAACGACCGCCGGCTCCGTGCCGGGCGAGGGTGGGTCCGCAACGGCGACAGGTGGACGGTCACCGAGGTCCGAGACGACGGCTCTCTCACTCTGCGCCGCGCGGGGCGGAAGTGGGGCGCGTCGGTCGTGCTCCCCGCTGACTATGTGGCCGAGCACCTGGACCTCGGCTACGCCGTGACCTCCTACCGGGCACAGGGCATCACCACCGACACCTCGCACGTGCTGGTCGACGCGAGCATGACGCGAGAGAACCTGTACGTCGCGCTCACCCGTGGTCGGGAGACGAACCGCGCCTTCGTCGCCGTGGACAAGCCCGACGACACTCACCACGGCCCGCACCCCGGAGACAATACGGAGGTCACCGCACGCTCGGTGCTGTTCGGAGTGCTCCAGCACGTCGGCGCCGAGCTTTCCGCACACGAGACGATCACCTCCGAGCAGGAGGCATGGGCGAGCATCGGCCAGCTCGCCGCCGAGTACGAGACGATCGCGGCCGCAGCGCAACATGAGAGGTGGGCAAGCCTCGTCCGCGCGTCCGGTCTCACCGATGAGGAGGCCGAGGACGCGATCGCTTCCCCGGCGTTCGGGGCGCTCACCGCCGAGCTCCGCCGCGCCGAAGCGAACCACCACGACGTCGAGACGCTGCTGCTGCGCCTCGTGCGAGCACGCGGCTTCACGGACGCCGATGACATCGCCGCGGTCCTCCAATACCGTGTCGAGCGAGCCGCCGCCCGCCCCGCCGGCACTGGCCGCGCCCGAAAGACACCCCGACTGATCGCCGGCCTCATGCCCGAAGCCGTCGGCACGATGAGCGACGAGTTCCGGCAGGCGCTCGCCGAACGCCGTGACCTCATCGAGAGCCGCGCCACCGCGCTCCTCGATACCGCCCTCACCGAGAGACAGACCTGGACGAAGGCGCTCGGCACAACGCCGAAGGATGTCAAGACCAAGGCGACCTGGCGGCGACTGGCTCGTACCGTCGCCGCCTACCGCGACCGCTACGGCATCGCCGACCCAACCCCGCTCGGCGCCCCGGCCGAGGATGACGCGCAGAAGGTCGACGCCGCCCGAGCCAAGGCCGCGCTCGATCGGGTACGCAGCCTCGCGCGGGGAGCGGGGGAGGAGCCGCCGCGTAGGCCACAACGAGAGCCGGTCCGTCGCTCGCTGTGAGCCCGGTGCCCTTCCCGATGTCAAGCCACCGTCCTACAGTGGAGGACGAGGCGGCCTCTATATTGGCGCTGTCGCTCCCCGCGACGGTATGATCACCCCGCACGCTGGGCGGTTCTTTCAGGTTCTTGTCGCCGAACCCCTGGAAGGACTGTGCCCATGTTCCGGCTCATCTGGGCGGCCAGCGTCCACACCCACAACATCCTCAGCTACGCGCCCACCAACCTTCTGATCGCCGCGACCCGGACCCGCCGCGGACTGCGCTGGGGGATCCCGGCGATGCTCGCCGCGAGCCCATACCTCCTCGCTGCCCACTGGTGCGCGACCACCATCGAGACCGGCGGCCCCGGTTGGCTCAACCTGGTGCTGCTGCTGTGCGCGTGGAACTCGATCAAGCTGACCCTCAACGGGCCGATGGCCGTGATCCTACTCATCCGTGCCCGCATCCGAGAGGCAGTCACGCGTCGAGACGCCGTTCGGGCTGGTCGCGTGTCGGTCTCTTCCCGGGCGTTGCACTGAGGTTCGCGAGCTCCTCGTCCTGCCGTGAGCGAGGTAGGCGCAAGACGCCGACTGGTAAGTGTCGGTGCCTCATGTCACTGTCTTACCGGGCGCACCTGACACTCAGAGATCGGGTGCTTCGATAGGATGGTAAGCATGGCGACTGCAGGGAACAAGAGTTACCACGCTCCCGATGGACTTGAGCGTGCTGTGGTCGACCTCGTTCGCGTCGGTACGCGTGGTCATGGTGCGGGCGTGCGGCAACTCGCGTCACGGCTGATGCGGTCGGTCCCGACCGGCGTTCAGGATATCGAGTCATTCCGTGACGCCGTGCATCAGGCTATCGCGGCTGGTTCCGATGCGACCGAGTTGCGTTACGTTT
>Ga0182737_1003743_pt1 | contig 10880 bp, 10 predicted proteins | sample eDN5th30CBELigOP_FD_128878 | JGI IMG/M metagenome (GOLD analysis project Ga0182737, IMG submission 128878) | Enriched Organic Plus compost microbial communities from Emeryville, California, USA - eDNA 5th pass 30_C BE-Lig OP (version 2) (version 2) ... | reverse complement strand
CCAGCCCCAGGTCCAGCCGCGCGACCATGCGGTCCTCGGACTGCTCCAGGATCTGCGCCTGTTCGCACCAGGAAAAGCGCCGCGGATAGGCCGCCACGTCGTTCACCAGGTCGAACATGCGCGATGACGGGTGCGCGACGAGGGCGCTGCGGTGGATGGTCGGCATGGGGTGGAGCGTGTCCGGAGAGGCCCGGATTGGGCGACAATGGCGGGATGAGCAAGAAGCCGCCCAATGATAAGGCAAAGGCCAAGCGCGAGCCGGCCAACCGCACCATCGCCCTGAACAAGCGCGCGCGCCACGAATACCACCTGGTCGAACGGGTCGAGGCCGGCCTGGCGCTGCAGGGCTGGGAAGTGAAGGCGATCCGCGCCGGCCGCGCCAACCTCACCGACGGCTACGCCTACGTCGAGGACGGCGAGATCTACCTGATCGGCGCGCAGATCACCCCGCTGATCCAGGCCTCCACGCACGTCATCGCCAACGACCGGCGCACGCGCAAGCTGCTGCTGCACCGGCACGAGATCGACAAGCTGATCGGCCGCGTGCAGCGCGACGGCTACACCCTGGTGCCCACCGCGATGTACTGGAGCGGCAACAAGGTGAAGGTCGAGATCGCCCTGGCCAAGGGCAAGAAGGAACACGACAAGCGCGACACGGCCAAGGAACGCGACTGGCAGCGCGAGAAGCAGCGCGCCATGCGCCGGCACAACAAGGACGCCTGAGCGCCCTCTTCCCCGCCGCGTCGTTTCCCCCCGTCGCGTTGCCCGCGCAGCGCCGCGGGGAGGCCCCGCCCTGTGTACGAACGCGCCCGACGCGCGGTTCCGGCCACCTGCATGTGCGTCGGAATTTTCCTACAGCAGGCCGAGCCATCGGCCGACTGGCCCCTGGCCTGCCCGCCGAGCAAGCTATCGGTGCCCCGGCAGAACGGCTTGCACGATTGACATGGAACCGCTCTGCAACGGACAAGGTCGCCGGCAGGATGCCGGGCCGGGGAACCTTCCAGGGAGGTCGGAAGCGATGCACAGTAGCAGTACCCTGCAACTGGTCGGATCCCACGGCGGCTGGCGCCTGATCGACAACGGCAAGCCGTCGTTCTGGTTCCTGGAACGGGAGCAGGCCATGGCCATCGCCCGCGTCATCGCCGACTCCCGCGCCGGCCTGCGCTACATCCCCACCCGGATCGAAGCCGAAAACGAAGCCGGCGAGCTGGAGCTGGTCGCCTCGTTTCCCTGACCAGCCCGAAGCGCTCGCACGGAAAGGCCGGGATCGCTCCCGGCCTTTCGTTTCCTGCACGCTCGCCCGGACACGTCGGCGATTGCCGGGTGCCGGTCACGTCCAGCGCCGGCCCAGCATCGGGCAAGGTCACGCCTGCAGCTTCTCCCCGATGAAGTCGAGGAACAGCCGCATCCGCTGCGGCAGGTGCGTGCGCGAGGCGTAGACCGCGTACAGGTTGATCTGGTCGCATTCGAACGCCTCCAGCGGGCGCACGAGACGCCCGGCCATGAGGTCGGCTTCCACGTCCCACAGGGCCTTGTAGGCGACCGCTCGCCCTTCCAGCGCCCACTGGTGGACGACTTCGGCGCTGTTCGACATCAGGCTGCCGCTGACGCGGACCTCGCGTGGTTCACCGTCGATCTTGTAGAGCCAGCGGTCGAAGATGCGGCGGCCGCGTACCAGCCGCGCGCAATCGTGCTGCAGCAGGTCGGACGGCTTTTCGATCAGCCCGTGCCTTTCCAGGTAGGCGGGCGAGACGACGGTCACCCGCTGGCTGCGGATCAGGGTGCGGGTGACCACGTTGCCGTCGTTCGGCAGGTCGAGCAGCAGGCCGACGTCGATTTCCTCGTCGACGATATCGACCCTGGCATCGTCGAGGACCAGCTCGATGCTGATCCGCGGATAGCGTTCGGTGAACTCCGCCACCAGCGGCGCGATGCGGTTGCGGCCGATCTCCAGCGGCGTGCAGATGCGCATGTGCCCGCGCGGGCCCCGCGCGCGCTCGGTGAGCTCGGCTTCGGTGGTGTCCAGGTCTCGCAGGATCGACTCGGCGCGCTCGAGCAGGAAGCTGCCTTCCTCGGTCAGCGTGAAGCGGCGCGGACCGCGCTCGATCAGGCGCACGCCGAGGCGCTCTTCCAGCGCCGCCAGGCGCCGGCTGACGACGGGAAGCGAGCTGTGCAGCCGCCTCGCGGCTTCCGAGAGGCTGCCGGCGGCGGCGATGCGCACGAACAGCCGCAGGTCGCCAAAGGTATCGGTCGTGCGCCAGCCTTCCATTTTCCGGAAGACTATCTTCCTGTTTTCCGGCCTACAAGGACCGGAAACCGGCCACCACAATCGCGCCAGAGCAACAATCAGCCTGGATGTCCGAACATGGCCGACACGCCTGCACGCCCCGAACCCACCCCCGAACAGCGCTTCCGTCGAAGCGTCCATATCGCCGCGGCAATCGGCGTCCTGTTGCTGCTGTACGCGGTCGTCGCCGACCAGTTCATGCCGGTGACGCCCGAGTCGCGGGTGCTCTACGACATCACCCGGATCGCGCCGGAAGTCCCCGGCACGGTGGTCCGGGTGAACGTCGCCAACGGCCAGGCGGTGAAGGCCGGGGATGTCCTGTTCGAGCTCGACGCGACCCGCTACGAGCTGGCGGTGCACTCCGCCCGGCTGGCCCTGGAAGAAGCCGAACGGACGATCCGGCAGCGGGATGCGGACATCGCCGCGGCGCGCGCGGCCGTGGCCAGCGCCCGGGCCGTGGCGGACGACGCGGCGCGCCAGGCGAAGCGGCAGGTGGCGCTGGGCGAGCAGCATGTCGTCCCGCTCAGCGCCGCCGAGGCGGCGGTCGCCAGACGCGACGAGAGCCTCGCCGCGGTCAAGGCGGCGGAGGCGCGCCTGCAGGCGACCCTGGTACAGCGCGGCGAGCGCGGCCCGGACAACCTGTACCTGCGCGAAGCCCGCAACAACCTCGCCATTGCCGAGCGCGACCTCGCCCATACGCGCGTCGTGGCGCTGGAGGACGGCATCGTCACCAACATGCGGCTGCGCCCGGGCAACTACGTCCCGGCCGGCAGCCCCGTGCTGGCGCTCGTCGGCCTGCAACCGACGATCACCGCCGACTTCCGCGAGAAAGCGCTCAACCGGGTCAGGGAAGGCGATCCTGCCATCGTGAGCCTCGACGCCCTGCCCGGGCGCGTGTTCACCGGCCGCGTCGTCTCGGTGGACGCCGGCGTCGCCCAGGGCCAGCTCGATCCCGACGGCTCGCTGGCCGCCACCGTGGAAACGGATCGCTGGATCCGCCGCGCCCAGCGCGTGCGCGTGAACGTGCAGCTGGACGATCCGCCGCAGCTGGTCAGCGGTTCCCGCGCGACGGTCCAGCTCGTGCCCGAGCGCTCGTCCATCGCGCGCATTTTCGCCGGCGCGCAGATCCGCCTGCTTGCCCTGATGCGTTATGTCTACTGACCCTCTCCAGGTCCTGGGCGCCAACGACTGGCGCCAGGCCTGCCGGATGGCGTTCGGCGGGTTCGTCGGCTGGGCCTTCGCGACCCTGCTGTCCCTGCCCTACGCCGCCTACTACGCCGTCTACCCGCTGGTGCTGCTCGGGCTGTCGCCGGTCTACGACCGCCACGTCGCCCTGCAGTTCCTCGCCAGCGCCCCGACCGGGATGATCGCCGCCGGACTGATGATCGGCGTGTTCTCCACCCATCCGGTGGTGATGACCGCCGCGTACCTGGCCTACGCGCTGTTCTGCTTCGCGGTGATGACCAGCCCGCGCAAGCTGTTCATGTACGGCGCCATGTGCCTGGCGGTCGGCAGCGGCCTGGCCCACTACGGCAGCTATCCGGAGATGGCGTGGCAGCCGCTGTTCTGGGCGATCGCCGGCTCGCTGGTGAGCAGCGTGGTCCTGTACGTGCTGTCGTTCGCCCTGTTCCCGGACGTGGAGCCGCGCGCCCCGCGCATCCCGCCGAAGCGCACCCCCATCCAGCGGCGCCACCTGGTCCTGCTGTGCGCGCTCGCGGCGACCGGCTCGTTCGCGTCCTTCCAGCTGGTCGAGCTGAGCGACTCGCTGAGCGCGCAGATGGCGACGGTCCTGATCCTGCTGGGCCTGACCCACGAAGGCATCTGGAACTTCGGCCGCACCCGCATCACCGGCTCGGTCATCGGTTCGATCCATGCCTCGGTCACCCAGCTGGTGATCACCCACCACTCCAGCTTCTGGCCGCTCACCGCTGCCGCCCTGCTGGCCGGGCTGCTGTGGTTCAGCGCCGCCCATACGCGCGACAAGTCCGGATCGATGCGGGGTTTTTCCGCCGTCACGGCGCTGGCGATCCTGTACGGCCTGCTCGGCCCGGCCGACGACCTGATCGGGAACTCGCTCTACCGCGGCGTGTCGGTCGTCATCTCCGTCTCGCTGATGATGGTGTTCGTGTCGGTCCTGCACCGCACGCTCAACTGGTTCCCGTCGACCCGCTGGGAGACTGCGGCCTGAGACGGCCGGCTGCGCAACCACTCTGGCGGCAACCGCGCCGAGGCAGCCCCGCCCCCCGGGGCCGGAGACCGGAAAGAAAAAACCCCAGCCGGTGAAGGCTGGGATTTCCTGTTGGTGGTGGGGTGGAACCCTGCGCCAAACCTATGTAACTCAGCGCCTTACGACCGCTGAGAACTCCTGCGGAAAGGTGCGGAATTCCGCACCGACTGCCGACAATCCTACCAGTTCTGCCCGGTCGGGGTCATCAGCCAAGTGCCTCAGCCAGGACGCCAGTTCGATTCCCATTTGCGGAATTGAACCCGCGTCCGCATCGACTCACCCGACCTTCGATCAGGCGGTGACGAACCGCTCCTGAAATGCTCGCCGGCCCTGGTCGTAAGGCACAGGGTTGGTGGCGTGCGGGACCGGAGCGCTCCTGTCGCCGATGAGGTAATTGATCCGGTAGGTGCAGTTGCCAGATGGGTGCAGCATCCCGCCAATCACCCGTTCTGGATTCAGCACCTGCTCCTGGATCAGACGATCCAGCACCTTCTGGACCTGCGGCCCGAGACCGACGAAAACGGCATCCTTCAGTTCCTCGACCTCCGCAGCGAAGTTCTCCAGCAGGTACTTCCTCAGCAAGGGGTGCTTGGTCATGTCAGGTGAGCCACGGTAATCGTCGTCCTTGACGAACACCGGATAGCGCAGGAGGGATGTGGTCTGCATCAGGTGGCGCGACGTGGAGAACAGGTCGGCCGAATCGGTCAGGCCGAGCCACTTGTGAAAGCCCCAATGGTTGAGCTGGTTGATGAGGTTGCTTCGCAACGGCTCGCCACTGAATGCGCCGACGCTCTTGGCGGCCTGGATCGCTTCTGTGCTGGACTTGCCGGCCTGAAGCGCGCGCCGCGCCTCGTTGTTGGCATTGACCATCTGGGTGGGGCCCGGTGTGATCCCGACCAGAACGATCCGCGCACTGGGGTTGATGTACTCGAACGGCGCGTAATAGATCTTCACGTCGCCGCTTGCACCCATCAACAGGCGCGGGTCGCGGACCACCGGAGGCGTCGACCCACAAAGAATCGGCGCGTACTTCTCGATCAAGTCTGCTTTCATTGTTTGATGTTTCCTGGTCTACGGCTGATCCGACAGCCTGCTGGAATCAGTCCGAAGCCCACAGCCGATCGTCATCCTGAGTCACGGCCCAGAAGTCATCGAACAGCGCCAGCTTGGCTTCGTCCTTGGTCGCGTAGGTCTTGGTGCTGAACCGGCTGCCGATCCGGTAGCCCCACCGCTTGAATTTGTTCATGTGGACGCCGAGGTTGTGTCCATCGACGTTCAGAAAGCTGTTCCCCTTGGCGGACACCCGCCACCTGCGCTGCAGCCATCGGGTCCTGCGTGCTGCTCGGTTACGCAACTTGGCCTCACGCCGTTTCGGTCCTTCGTAGTCGCCACTCATCTTCTCGGCGCAGATGCAGCCGACGTCGAAGTTCTCGTCCAGATCCGGGTGCTCCATGATGTGGACGTATCGGATCTTCTCGTTCCCGCACATCTGGCAGGTCGCGTAATCGGTTTCGTCCGCCGACTCGCCGTCGCCCCGCAGGTCGACCACATCCACGCAGTGCCATCCTTTGTGGGGCACACCCGGCTGGTCCCATCGATTTCCGCTCATGCCGTTCACTCCATTTCGAAGTGCTGAAGCTCCGGAAAAGCCTGCACAGCGTCCATACCAGTCACATCGTCGCTGCGCCGCTTGTGGTTATCACAATGCGACCCACCAGCAAATCACAAACGAATCATGGACAGATTTTAGAGCAGACCATATACTTCCCGCAATAACCATCACAAGCATTCGCTAACCCGAACGAGCCAGCCAGGATGTCGAACGAACAGCTTGCAGATCTAACCCAACCACAACGCGACCGGCTCGCGTTCGTGGAGTTGCGCGTGCGCTTCATCGGGGAGATACGCCGTCAGGACTTGGTCACGCGGTTTGGCATCCAGTCCGCCGCCGCATCCAGGGATCTGGCGCTGTACAAGGAGTTGGCTCCGGGCAACATCGACTACGACTCCAAGGGCAAGTCCTACGTCCTGGGGCCCGACTTCCGGCCCGTCTTCGACTTCCCCCCGGAGCGGGTACTGTCGTGGCTGACCCAGGGCTTTGGCGATGGTGAGCCGATGCGGCTCAAGGCGTGGGTGGCCAGCGAGAGCCCGTCGCGGCTCACGCACCCGGATCTGGATGTGCTGGCAAGCGTGACCCGGGCGATCCACCAGGAGTGTCCGCTCGGCATCGAGTACCACTCTATCTCCAGTGGCCGCACCGAGCGGGAGATCGTCCCGTTCGCGCTGATCGACAACGGTCTGCGCTGGCACGTCCGCGCCTTCGACCGAAAGTCGCAGGAGTTCCGGGATTTCGTCATCACTCGGATCAAGCGCCCGGTCCTTCTGAGGGATGCAGATGTGCAGCCCCATGAGCGCAGTGATCAGGACATCCAATGGACCCGGATCGTGGAACTGGAGCTAGTGCCGCACCCGGATCAGCCCCGCCCCGAAATCACGGAGATGGACTACGGCATGGTTCGCGGGTCACTGCGGATGAAGCTGCGTGCTGCCACCGCCGGATACATCTTGCGACAGTGGAGTGTGGACTGCTCTCCGGACCACAGTCTGCGCGGTTACGAATTCAGGCTCTGGCTGAAAGATCATCTGGCGCTGTACGGCGTCAAGAATGCTGTGTTGGCGCCGGGGTACCGCTCGCCCGACCAAAACAAGGGAGAGCAATAACATGGCCTACAATCCAAAACGAGCGTTGGAATTGCTCCGGATCGGTTCCGGACGCGCCGATGCCACTTTCCGCGATGGCCAAGAAGATGCCATTCGTCACATCGTCGAAGGCAAAGGCCGCTTGCTGGTCGTGCAGAAGACCGGGTGGGGTAAGAGCTTTGTCTACTTCATCGCGACCAAGTTGCTGAGGGAAGCTGGGGCAGGCCCTGCGTTACTGATCTCGCCGCTGCTGGCGCTGATGCGAAACCAGATCGCAGCGGCAGAGCGGATGGGGGTTCGCGCCGCCACCATCAACTCCGATAACCAGGATGAATGGAAATCGGTTGAAGCCAAGCTCCGTCGAAACGAAGTGGACATTCTGCTGATAGCGCCTGAAAAGCTGGGTAACGACTGGTTTAACACAGAGGTTCTAGCTGGTATCGCAGGGCAGATTTCGCTGATGGTTATCGATGAGGCCCATTGCATTTCCGATTGGGGTCACGACTTCCGTCCTCACTACCGACTGCTGGAACGTATCGCCAGAACGCTTCCAGCCAATCTGCGGCTGCTGGCCACAACGGCAACAGCAAACGATCGGGTTATGGACGACCTTGTGGCTGTGCTCGGCCCCAACATGAAGGTGCTGCGTGGTGACCTGAATCGAGATTCTCTGACGCTGCAAACGATGCGTTTGCCCAGTCAGGCTGTCCGTCTGGCCTGGATCGCGCAGCAACTCAGTTCACTTCCAGGGCACGGCATCATTTACACGCTCACTATCCGAGATGCCAATCAACTGGCAGATTGGCTCAAGGCCCAGGGCTTTGCTGTAGAGGCCTATACAGGTAAGACAGGTGATCGGCGTGAGGAGCTAGAGCAGGCTCTGCAGGAGAACAAGGTTAAGGCACTTGTAGCGACCACCGCATTGGGTATGGGCTACGACAAGCCGGATCTGGCATTCGTTATCCATTTTCAGATGCCAGGCTCAGTTGTCGCCTATTACCAGCAAGTAGGGCGCGCAGGAAGAGCGCTGGAATCTGCATATGGCGTGCTCTTGAGCGGAGATGAAGAAGAAGGAATTACCGACTGGTTTATCCGTAGCGCGTTCCCAACTCGCCAAGAGGTAGACGATGTCCTGGGGGCTCTTAATGAGGCACCGGAAGGACTTTCAATAACTGACCTCATGACCTGCGTGAACATGAGCAAAGGTCGCATCGAGAAGACTATCACGGCACTGTCTCTCGAATCTCCAGCGCCGATCGCCAAGCAAGGTACGAAGTGGCAGCTTACTGCAGCCAAGCTAGGAGAAGGATTCTGGGCGCGAGCAGACCGGCTCACCAAATTGAGGCGTGCCGAGCTCCAGCAAATGCAGGAATACGTCTCTCGGCCTTTCGGGCAGCACATGGGCTTTCTGATTGATGCGCTTGATGGCGATTCAAGCACCGTCAGCCCACCGTCGTTGCCGCCGTTGTCAGAAGACGTAGATCAGTTGCTGGTTCGGAAAGCCGAGGAATTTCTTTGTCGCACAAGTCTGCCCATCGAGCCTCGCAAAAAATGGCCCGTGGGGGGAATGCCGCAGTACGGAATTCACACCGCATCCACCATTCCCTATCAAGCGCAGCCAGGCAAAGCCCTCTGCGTCTGGGGCGATGCCGGTTGGGGCGGCTTGGTTCGACAGGGTAAGTACCACGACGGCCACTTTTCCGATGACCTCGTTGCTGCGTGCGTGAAGATGATTCAAGAGTGGAATCCGCAGCCGAGCCCGACCTGGGTGACCTGCGTTCCTTCGCTTCGGCATCCCGAATTGGTGCCGAATTTCGCGCAACGCTTGGCTGCTGCGCTGGGTCTGCCGTTTCATATGGTCATCGCAAAAACAGACGCAAGGCCCGAACAGAAAACGATGGCAAACAGTACACAACAGGCGCGCAACATTGATGGTTCGCTCGCACTCAACGGCCAGCCCATTCCTCCCGGCCCGGTCCTCCTGGTGGATGACATGGTCGACTCGCGCTGGACGCTGACGGTGTCTGCATGGCTGCTGCGCAAAAGCGGTAGTGGTGCAGTTTGGCCGATGGCCCTTTCACAGACGGGGCACGACGAATGACGCCAGTCCTCTCACCCAATACACAGGCGATCCTGCTGCTGACGGCGCCGCTCATTGCCGGACGAGGCACTGCGTCATCGGATCTGCTCTCGCCTGGTGAATACAAACGTCTCGCGCGTCATTTGCGCGAGATCCAGCGTCAGCCTGCGGATCTCCTCTCGCCGGATGCAGCTGAGATCCTGCGTGCGTGCCAACCGGTGATTGACGAGAGCCGCCTGCAGAAATTGCTGGGGCGCGGATTTCTGCTGAGCCAAGTGATCGAGCGCTGGCAGGCACGCGCCATTTGGGTGGTCAGCCGCGCCGATGCCGAGTATCCGCGTCGCCTGAAGACCCGCCTTCGTGAAGATGCGCCGGCAGTGCTCTACGGCTGTGGCGACATGGCTTTGCTCGAAACCGGTGGGCTTGCCGTCGTCGGATCGCGGCATGTGGACGACGCCCTCATCGACTACACCATGGCAGTTGGCCGGCTCGCTGCTCGGGCAGGCAGAACGCTTGTCTCCGGTGGCGCCAAGGGCATCGATCAGGCCGCCATGCGAGGTGCGCTTGAGGGAGGTGGAAAAGTTTGTGGCGTTCTGGCGGACAGTCTGGAAAAGACCACCATGAACCGCGAGCACCGCAACCTGCTGCTCGATGGACAACTGGTCCTGATTTCGCCCTACGACCCGAGTGCCGGGTTCAATGTCGGCAACGCCATGCAGCGGAACAAGCTGATCTATGCCCTGGCAGACACCTCACTGGTGGTCAGTTCCGACCTCAACAAAGGTGGCACTTGGGCGGGCGCTGTCGAGCAGCTCGACAAACTCAAGTTCGTCCCGGTCTTCATTCGATCGACCGGCGAGTCTTCCGCCGGATTGGATGGATTACGAAAGAAAGGCGCACTTCCCTGGCCGAACCCGCAAGATGTGGATTCGTTCGAGGACGTGTTCAACGTGGCGATGCCCACGCCGACTGCATCCCCACAGGTTGGTTTTGCGCTGTTTTCAAACGAAGAACCAACGTCGGCTGACTCCAAGCCAACGGCGCCCGTGCCACGCGACGCCGCGCCATTGCCTCAGGCCGCGAGCGAGCCATCGGCACCGGTTGACGTTGTTTTCGATGCGCAGCCACCCGCTACGGCATCGGAAGAACCGCCGCCAGTCACACCAGAGGCGGTGGCGCCGATAGATGAGGCCAAGGAATCTCCGCAGCCGGAATCGACCCCTGCCGAAGTGCTCTTCGCTGCCGTGCGCGCTGCGATTCAGCAACTCTTGAGCGCGCCGATGAAGGACGCCGACGTGGCGGCCGCGCTGAACGTTTCCAACGCGCAGGCCAAGGCATGGTTGCAGCGTCTGGTCGACGAAGGCGTATTGGAAAAGCAGAAGAAGCCTGCGGGCTACATCGTCAAGCAAAAGCGGCTGTTCGAGTAACCGACGAAGACTAAACAAGAACACAAGCCGCAGTGCGACGGCATCGATATAGAAGGGCTGACCTGAGACGGATCGTGTAGCCAGTTGGCTGGTGAGTTCTCTACCCTTAACAGGCAAGGAGAGCTCCATGAAGAAGCGATTCACCGACGAGCAGATCAT
>Ga0182737_1003742_pt1 | contig 10883 bp, 10 predicted proteins | sample eDN5th30CBELigOP_FD_128878 | JGI IMG/M metagenome (GOLD analysis project Ga0182737, IMG submission 128878) | Enriched Organic Plus compost microbial communities from Emeryville, California, USA - eDNA 5th pass 30_C BE-Lig OP (version 2) (version 2) ... | reverse complement strand
GTGGTCCTGGTCAACGGTTCGCGCCGCCACCTGGCAGCCGCCCGCGCGCGCTATCCCGGTCTGCTGGCGGTGGAGGTGGCCGTGGACACCGATGTGCTGGCCCAGCGCCTGGCGCAGCGTGGCCGCGAGAGCGCGGCGCAGATCGCCGACCGGCTGGCCGCGGCGACGCTGTCGGCGGGTGGCCAGCCTGCGCCGACGCTACGGCTGGACAACAGCGGCGCCCCCCAGGTGGCGGCCCAGGTGCTGTTGGCCCTGGCGCGCGGCCTGCTGGCCATCGAGACGGCTGACATCTGAGCCGGAAGAAGAGAAGGACCACCTTCGCGTCGGCATCCGCGGTCTTGCCGGCGCTGCTCGTTTGCAGGAAGGCGCCGGCGGCCCGTGATCTGCCGCCGGCGTGTTGCCTCAGGGTTGCATCAGGGCTTCATCAACGCCCGGACCTGCCGCAGGTAGTGCGCCAGCGGCGGCGTGGCCGCGTCCACGTCCTTGGCCAGGTCGTCGTAGCGGCGCAGCCGCACGGCGGCGCTGGCATGAGGATGGGCCTCGAACACGTTGCGGGCGTCCTCGTCGTAGGGGCCGCCCTGCAGCGCCAGGCTGGCCTGCGACGCGGGCGACAGGCTGGCGTAGTAGCCCTCGTCCACGGCGCATAGATAGCGCTTGGCCGCCACATGCAGCCGGATCGGCTCGGTCACCTCGGGCCCCAGCAGCGGACCCAGCATCCGCGCGGCGACTTCCTGGTGACGCATGTCCTGGCTGCGGCTCTCCGCCTGCACCAGGTGCCCCAGGTCGTGCAGCAGCGCGGCGACCACCAGTTCGGGCGCTTCGCCGGCCCGTTCGGCCAGGTGTGCGCACTGCAGCGCGTGCTGGGTCTGCGTGATGGCCTCGTCACCGTAGTACGCGGCGCCGTAGCCGTCGAACAGCGCCGCGATCTGCGCCAGCGTCAGCGTCGCGGCGACCGGGGAGAAGGTCGTGCCCGAGTGGATATCCATGGGAATTCCTAGATGAACGCCTTGCGGATGCGCGAGGACAGCATGTCCGTGGCCACCACGAAGGCAATGATGATGATCATGACGGCGCAGGTCTGCGCATACTGGAAGCTTCGGATGATCTCCCACAGCACCATGCCGATGCCGCCCGCGCCGACGATGCCCACCACCGAGGCCGAGCGCACGTTGGATTCGAAGCGGTACAGCGAATACGAGATCCACAGCGGCATCACCTGTGGGATCACGCCGTAGACGATCTCCTCCAGTGCATTGGCGCCCGTGGCGCGTACGCCTTCCACCGGACGCGGGTCGATGGCCTCGACCGCCTCGGCGAACAGCTTGGCCAGCACGCCGGTGGTGTGCACCCATAGCGCCAGCACGCCGGCGAAGGGCCCCAGGCCCACCGCCACGATGAACAGCATGGCGAACACCATCTCGTTGATGGCGCGGCAGGCATCCATCAGGCGCCGCATCGGCTGGTACACCCAGGGCGGCACGATGTTCGATGCGCACATGAGTCCGGCCGGCACCGCCACCACGATGGCCAGGAAGGTGCCCCAGATGGCGATCTGCACCGTCACCAGCATCTCGTCCAGGTAATTGCGCCAGTCCCGGAAATCGGGCGGAAAGAAATCGGCGGCGAACTGGCCCATGTTGCCGCTGTCGCGCAGCAGGTCCATCGGCCGCATGTCGGCGCCTTGCCACGACAGGCCCAGCAACAGGAAGATGGCGGCCCAGGCCAGCAGGGTGGACAGCGGCGTGCGCAGGCGCACGGTGGGCGGGGCGGCGGAGGAGAGGGTAGGGTTCATGGCGGCGCCTTGTGCGCAAGGATTGGGAGAACAGCGCGAAAAATGGCGAAGCGGCGGCCCGCGCGGCAGGCGGGCCGCCGTGGCGCAGCGGCCTTACTTGGCGGCGCTGGCCAGGGTGGCCGCCTGTTTGGCGAGCGAGTCGAGTTGCGTTTCGACGGCGGCGATGCGCTTGCGCTTTTCCTCGGCCGACAGCGTCGTGTCGCCTTCCAGGCGCGCCTTGGCTCCGGCCAGGTCCATCTGGCGGATCGGGATGAGCTGGTTGTTGTCCGAAGCGCGGAAGCCCTTGTAGGTCAGCTTCTGCAGGTTCGCCAGCTCCTGCTGCGAGCCCTTGCCGTAGTTGAGAAAGAAGTCGCGGATCTTCTGCTTCAGCTCGGGCGACAGGTCAGTGCGCCACACGATCGGATCGGCGGGAATCAGCGGCGACTTCCACAGCACGCGCACCTGGTCCAGCGCGTTGCGGCCGGTGTTCACGTGGTAGCGCTCCACCGCCTCGGTGTTGGTCACCGCCACGTCGACCTGCTTGTTGATGACCGACAGCAGGTTGGTCTCGTGGTTGGCGATGCGCACGTTCTTGAACAGCGTCTTGGGTTCGACCTTGTTGGCCAGCCACAGGTAGAAGTTCGGCACGGCGGTGCCCGAGGTCGAGTTGGGATCTCCCGCGCCGTAGCTCAGCTTGCCGCCCTGCTTGAGGACGTCGTCCACGCTCTTGAGGGGGCTGTCCTTGCTGGTCAGCAGTAGCGACCAGTAGCCGGGGTTGCCGTCCTTGTCGATCACCGAGGCGAACACCTCGCCGCCGGCGCGGTCCACGGCCTCGATGGCCGACTTGTTGCCGTACCAGGCGAGCTGCACCTTGTTGAAGCGCATGCCTTCGATGATGCCGGCGTAGTCCGAGGCAAAGAAGGGCTTGACCGGCACCCCGAGCGCCTTGCTCAGGTCGGCGATGACGGGATCCCAGCCGGATTTCAGGTTGGTCGACGATTCCGTCGAGATGATGCCGAAGTTCAGCGTCTTGGCGTCCTGGGCCAGGGTCGGCGCGGATAGCAGGGCGGCGCTGGCGATCAGCGCAGAAAGGGTCTTGACGAACATGGTGGCTCCGTTGATGCGGGCAGGGGAAAGACGGGAAATCAGGTGGCCGCGGCGTCGAGCGTGCCGGGCAGCATGCGCGGCGCGGGCGCCGGCGGGGTGGAGGCGGGCAGCGGGCCACGCAGCTCGGCCAGCTGCGAGCCGTACAGCTCCTGCTGCATCGCCGGAGTCAGCGCGGCCGAGGGGCCGTCATACACGACCTTGCCGTGGCGCAACGCCACGACCCGCGGGCAGTAGCGCAGCGCGACGTCAACCTGGTGCAGCGAGACCACCACCGCCACCTGGCGGCGGCGGTTGATGTCGGCCAGCGTGTCCATCACCCGGCGCGACGACTCCGGGTCGAGCGAGGCGATGGGTTCGTCGGCCAGGATCACCCGGGCGTTCTGCACCAGCGTGCGAGCGATGGCGGCGCGTTGCTGCTGGCCGCCGGACAGCGTCGAGGCGCGCTGAAAGGCATAATCGTCTATACCAACCTGGGAAAGCGCGTCCATGCCCAGCGCCACCTCGTCGCGGCGGAACACGCGCAGCAGGCTGCGCCAAAGGGGCACGCGTGGCAGCAGGCCGGTCAGCACGTTGGTGATCACGGGCAGGCGGCCCACCAGATTGAACTGCTGGAACACGAAGCCGATGCCGGCGCGCGAACGGCGCACCGAGGGGCTGATGCGGCCGTCGCGCTGGATCAGTTCACCGTTGACGTACACGGCACCGGATCCCTTGTCGGCGGCGGTGAAGCCGGCCAGGTGGCGCAACAGGGTGGATTTGCCCGAACCGGAGGCGCCCAGCAGGGCAACCATCTCGCCCGGGGCGATGCGCAGCCGGACGTCGTCCAGCGCCTTGCTGCCGGCCTTGAAACTCTTGCTCAGGCCTTGTATGTCGATGGCATGGGTCATGGGTGCGGCTCCCGCGATGATGGCAGCGGGAAGTATGGCGACCCGAAATGACCGTCCCGTGAAGCCGCCACGCCGGCATGCCGGATCGGCGCGGCCCGGGACGGTGTCTTGTCATCCGGCTGTAGGGGTCGTGTCCGGACGTATCGCGTGCGAGGCGAAAGGGCCGGCGTATGCGCCGGCCGCAGATCGGGGTGACGGGACGGCGCGCATGGCCGCCCGCCACCGCCGTGTCAGGCGCGCACTTCCTGCCGCTGGAACGCCACGTAGGCGGCGGCGTAGAGCACGATCGCCCCGGCGATCAGGCCGACGGCCTGGGGCCAGACGATCTGCACGCTCTGGCCCAGCGCCAGCGGCGCGCCCATCACCGCGCCTTCCAGCTGGTCCAGGAAGACGGGCCCAAGGGCCCGTGTGTCGGGGCTGAGCACCGCGACCATGGCCTCGCTGAACAGCTGGTTGGGCGACAACCGCTGCAGGCCCTGGGTCCATTGCAGGGTGGCCAGGCTGGGCTGGCCCAGCAACTGCGAGGCCAGGTCCGGCGGGGCGATGGCCTGCGCCAGCGCCCCGGCCAGCAGCGGCCACAGCAGCGTCATGAACAACCATAGCCCCAACGCCACCAGGGCCGACGTGGCAGCCGAACGGAACAGCACCGAGAACAGCATCGATACCGCCAGCCAGACGCCCGCGTACATCAGCGCAATGAACAGGAACAGCAGCGAACGGGCCAGCTCCTGCGGTCCCGGCGGCACGCCCAGCAGCATCAGCCCGGCGCCCATCACCAGCAGCCACAGGCACAGCAGGCAGATCGCCAGCGTGGCCAGGCCGGCCAGGAACTTGCCCAGCAGCAGCGCGTCGCGATAGATGGGCTGCGAGAGAATGCGGCTCATCGTACGCCGGTTGTACTCGCCATTGACCGCGTCGAAACCCAGGCCAATCGCCACCAGCGGGATCAGGAAGCCCAGCATGGCCGCGAACGACGGCATGGGCGGCTGCGCCAGCGTGAACAGCCGCAGGAACACGAAGGGATCCTGTGCCGTCGCACTGCGGATGTCGCGAAAGGCGCCGTACAGCGCGGCGGCGGCCGTCAGCACGATAAGCCATTCCAGCACCCGCATGCGCGCGCTGGCCAGGTGGTCGGAGATCTCTTTCAGGGCCACCACGCCCACGCCCGTCCAGGGCGAACCTTCACGCTTGGCCATGTGCGGGCTCCTTTGCGGCGGCGGCCGCATTGAAGAAGCGGTTGTAGACCGCGTCCAGGCTAGGCTGCTCCACGGACAGCTGCGTCAGCGCGCCACCGGCCGCCACGACCACGCGCGCCGCCTCGGCGCGCACGTCGCCGTCGGCCAGCAGGCGGTAGCGGTCCGGCGCCAGCGCCGTGACGGCACGCACGCCGGGCACCGCGGCCAGGTGGCGCTGCAGGTCGGGGCCGGCAGCCTGCACTTCGACCGCGACGCCTCCGCCCAGCACCTGCCGAGCCAGGTGGGCCACGCTGCCCATCAGCGCGATGCGCCCCGCGCGAAACAGCGCGACACGATCGCAGATGCGCTGCATGTGCTCAAGCAGATGAGACGACAGCAGGACCGTCACGCCGTCGCGTTTGAGCGAGCGGATCAGCTCCAGGAATTCCTCGGTGGACTGCGGATCCAGTCCCGAGGTGGGTTCGTCCAGGATCGCCACGCGGGCCTGTTTGACGATGATCTCAGCCAAGCCCAGGCGTTGGCGCATGCCGCGCGAATACGTGGCCACGCGCCGTTCGGCCACCTCGGACAGTCGCATGCGCGCCAGCGCCGCGTCGATGCGCCGCTGTCGCTCGCTCGCGTCCAGGCCAAGCAGCCGGGCCGTATAGGCCAGGTTGTCGCGGGCGCTCAGGTGGTCGTAGAAGCCGACCGCGTCGGGCAGGTAGCCCAGCACGCGCTTGACGGCAAGGGGATCGCGCTGCGGATCCATGTCCAGCACGCGCACGCTGCCGCCGCTGGCGTCCGTCAGGCCCAGCAGCATCAGGATGGTGGTGGTCTTGCCCGCGCCATTGGGGCCCAGCAGCCCGAAGATCTCGCCCGCGCCCACCGCGAAGTCGATGCCGTCGACCGCCGTGGCCGCGCCGTAGCGCTTCGTGAGCCCGCGCGCTTCGATGACGTGCGTGCTCATCGCCGACCGAACCTCGCCACCGCGCCGACCAGGATCAGCACCGCCACCGCGATGACGGCCAGGCCGACGATGCCCCACGTGCTCGAGGTTTCCACCGCGATGCGGAAGTCGCCCGAGGCCGACTCGCCGGCCGCCTGGGCCGTGACGCCGGCCATGTAGTCGCCAGCCAGTGACCGGGGCGAGGGCGTGACGCGCGCCTGCGCCTCGACCTGCTTGCCGGGCTCGATGCGGTCGATGGTCTTGGGGTCGAACTCGACGCGCCAGCCGGAGGGCGCGCTGGCCGAGAGCTGTACGGCCTCGGCGGCCGCCCCGCCGGTGTTGGTGACCAGCACCGGCAGGGTGGACGTCTTGCCCGCTTCGGCGGTGCCGCTCATCAGGCCGTCTCGGCCCGTGACGCGCAGCTCGGGCTGGCCGACGATCTGCAGCGACAGATTGGCGCTGGCCTGCAGGCCTTGCGCCTCGGCACTCACCGCGATCGGATAGTCGCCAGGCTGTGCGTTGGATGGCGGATGCACGCTGAGCTTGATGTCCTTGGACTGTCCCGCCTTGATCGGCACGGAACTGATCTGCTGGCTACCGTAGCCCTCGGTGAACACAGGCCGGAAATAGTCCGGCGTCTTCGCGTCGAAGCTGACGGTCAGGTCGCGGCCGCTATCGTTCTTCACCGAGAATTGATAGTCGAACGCTGAACGTGCGCCTCCCTTCAGCGCGGGCAGGCTGGGCTCCAGCGTCAGTTTGGCCGGCAGTTCCTTGGCCAGCGATACTGACAGCGGCAGGCTGACCTCGCGGCCGTCTCCCTGGGCGACTACCGTCAGCGTGTGCGGCTGGGCCTCGCCGTCTGCTGGCACCTTCAGGCGCAATTGCAGCGAGACGGTGTCGCCCGTGGCGGGCATGGCGGCCGCCACGGGCTGGCCGCCGCCCAGAAGCGTCGCGGTCCAGCCTTGCGGCACGCCATCCACGCGCAGCGCCAGCCGCGACGGCGGCAGGCCGTAGTTGCGCAACTGCAGCGACAGGGTGGAGGTGGTCCCGGGCTGGATGGTGACCGCGGGATAATCGGTGAGAAGGTAGATGCCCTTGACGTCATGGACGTCCTGGGCGGTGGCTGCGCCCGCAACGAGCGCGATGGCCGCTGCGGCCAGAAGACGGGATATTGTTTTTCGCATGGCAGGTCTGTAGTTGAAGAGCCTGCCGGACAAAGGCTGCCGAGGATGGAACCTGGAACGGCTGCCTGCCGGCGGGCTCGCGTTCAATAACAAAACTGGACGCGGCTCCCTCCCTTTCCGTCGATGTGCGCGGTCTATGCCGTGCTTGTGTGCGACCCCCGGTTGTCACGCGTCGCATTGCTGAGGTTTGCTCGGAGGCCGGAAGTTCCGTATTCGGCTGGCGCAGGTTGTTGCTTTTTGTAAATGTGTGCTGGCCGCGCTTCGGTCCGTGTCGTGCGCGACGCCTGCGACCGTCGCGGCTGCAGGCGCTACGCGCTACTCCGCCTTGGCGCCCGAGATGTCGACCGCCTTCTTCCAGAACGCCAACTCGTGCTTCAGGAATTCGCCGAATTTGGCGGGCGGCCCCACCAGGTCGGTAGGGCTGCCACTCTCGACCAGCCAGGCCTTCAGCTCGGGTGCCTGCGAGGCCTTCAGGATGGCCGCGTTCAGCTTGTCGATGACGGGTTGCGGCGTGCCGGCTGGCGCCACGAAGCCGGACCAGGCCACCACCTCGAAGCCCGGATAGCCCGACTCGGCCACCGTTGGTACCTCGGGCAGCGCAGGCAGGCGCTGCGCTGACGACACCGCCAGCGCGCGCACCGAGCCGCGCTGCACAAAGGGCAGGGCCGACGGCGCGTTCTCGAACATCAGCTGTACCCGACCGGCCATCAGGTCGGGATAAGCGGCGGACATGCCTTTGTATGGGATGTGCACCATATCCAGCCCGGCTGCCGAGGCCAGCAGCGCGGCGGCCAGGTGCTGGGTGCCGCCGGTGCCGGCCGAGGCATACGAGTACTTGCCCGGGTTGCGCTTGACCAATGCCACCAGATCGCCCAGCGTCTTGGCGGGCAGGTCGTTGTTGACCAGGAGGGTCTGCGGATACTTGGCCACCAGCGCGATGGGCGCGAAATCCTTGATCGGATCCCAGTTCAGCTTGGGATAGATATTCGGGCTGATGCCGTGGATGGAACTGGTGGTGTAGAGCAGGGTGTAGCCGTCGGGGGCACTGTGCGACACGATGTCGGCCGACAGCGTGCCGGCTGCGCCTGCACGGTTCTCCACGACCACGGACTGCCCCAGCGCGTCGCCCATGTACTTGGCGAACAGTCGAGCCGAGATGTCGGTGGCGCCGCCGGCGCTGAAGCCGACTATCAGCCGGATGGGGCGCGACGGATAGTCCGCCGGCGCCTCGGAGGCGGCCTGCGCTTGGGCGCCCAACGCCAGCGGAAGGGCCAGCAGCGCAAGGGTTCTCATCAGTTTCATCGTGGTTTCCTCTTGGGGGGCGGCGGCTGCGTGATGGTTTGGGAATGTGCCGCCGCAGGATCATCGGCCCGTCGGTGGCTGCCGATCAGGTTCGGACGCTTCTGGCGGTATCGCGCCGGCGGTGGCCGCCGCCTCGATTTGCGCCTCGGTGAGACCCAGCTCGCGCAGCACCTGGCGCGTGTGTTCGCCCAGCAGCGGGGCGCGGTGTCGCACGCCGGCCGGCGTAGCCGTCATGTGGATGGGCGTATTGGCGATCACCGCCGGCCGCTGCAGGCCCGGCTGTTCGACGGTACTGAGCATGCCGCGCGCGGCCACGTGCGGGTCCTGGAAGATGTCGGCGACGTTGTGCACCACGCCGAACGGCACGCGGCCGCCCAGTTGGGCTTTCAACTCGGCCTTCGAAAGTGTTGCGGTCCAGGCGGAGACGACGGCGTTGACCTGTTCGCGCCGCGCGCCGCGCGCGGGCATGGTGGAAAATTCCGGCGCCGAGCCCAACTCCGGCCGGCCCATGATGGTGCACAAATCGCGCCAGAACGCATCCACCGGGCACGCAATGCTGACCCAGCCGTCGGCGGCCGGAAACACGCCGAACGGACAGTAGATCGGATGGTTGTTGCCCTCGGGATGCGGCACGCGGCCAGTGAGCGAGTGCTGGTACACAATGCGCTCGCAGAGCGCCAGCGCGGCGTCGTACATGGCGACGTCCACGAACTGGCCCTGGCCGGTCCGCTCGGCATGGCGCACCGCCGAGACGATGGCGAAGGCCAGGTACATGCCCGGCACGATGTCGCCCACGCCGGGCCCTACCTTCATGGGCTGGTCGGCGCCGGGCCCGTTGATGCCCATGACGCCGCCCATCGCCTGCGTCACCACGTCATACGCCGGCCATTCGGCGTACGGGCTGCGACCCGTACGCGGATCGCCGAAACCGCGCACGCAGGCATACACCAGCCGCGGGTTCGCGGCATGCAGCACTTCGTAGCCCAAGCCCAGGCGGTCCATCACGCCGGCGCGGAAATTCTCCACCACCACATCGGCATCGCGTGCCATGCGCAGAAAGATCTCCTTTCCCTGAGAGGTCTTGAGGTCCAGGACGATGCCGCGCTTGTTGCGGTTGATGCTGATGAAGGCGCCGCTCAGGCGCCGCTCGGTGTCGTCCTCCATGAAGGGGCCGCTGCTGCGCGAGAACTCGCCGCCCGGCGGTTCGACCTTGATGACATCGGCGCCCTGGTCGGCCAGCAACATCGTGCAGTAGGGGCCGGCCAGCATCAGCGTCAGGTCGAGCACCTTCAGGCCGGCCAGTGCGCCCGGGGCAGTCTGCGCTGGCATCGTCAGCCCTCCGTCCGGCTGCCAGCCTCGCTGCTGCGGCGGGCCTGATAGATGGTGGTGCGGCGCACCCGCATCACGGGTCGTTGCCTGCCCGGCTCGCCGGCGATGATCAATTGCTCGGATTCCATGTAATGATGGCCCTTGCGTTCCCACAGCTTGTAGATGACGCCCGACATGTTCAGCGGTTCGCCGGCGCGGGCCGGCGCGTAATGCTCGCCCTCGGCCGAGATGTAGATGGGCGGGGTGGCGTGCGCGTAGCTGGCATGCGCCTGGCGCAGGGCATAGCGCTGCAGGTAACCCGGATGCACCAGACCCTCGTCGCGGTACAGGGAAGAGGGCTCGAAGAACTCCTGCGCCGCCTGCGCGGCCTGCGCCGGGGTAAGCAGCTCGGGCTGGGCGCTGAAGCGCATGCCGGGGCGCAGATCCTGCGGCGCGCCCGGGGGGATGGGAATGCTGCGCGGCACCAGCGGAAAATCCGCCAGCGCCGGCTCGGGGCGTGGCTCATGCAGCATCGACGCGCGGCCTTCGGCTACCACCGTGCCCTGCGGATTGCGCACGGTCAGCGCCACCGCCTCGCCCTCGGCGTTACGCTCGAGCGGGCCGGCCTCGATCTGCAAGACTTCGTCGTTGTATACGGGCCGCAGCGACTGCGAGCGCAGTGCACCGCGCCACAGCCAGTCGCGGCCCCACGCGGCCAGCGCCAGACCGGCCAGGTAGGCATAAATGTCGATGCCCGGCACCAGCGCGGCCGGATAGCCGAGCGAGCGCGCCATCGCGTCGTCGTGCAGCGATCCCACGAACTCCGGGCGCGGCACCACCTTGGCCAGCACTCGGTGGGTGGTGGCCTGTTCCGTACTGAACATGTTTGCTTTCTCCTCTCTGCCTGCGCGGCGGCTACAGCAACCGCCGCAACACCTTGCCCGATGCCGTCATCGGCAGTTCGTCGCGGAACTCCACATGGCGCGGCACTTTGTAGGCGGACATGTTGTCGCGGCACCAGGCCACCAGGGCATCGGCCGTCAGCTCGCCGCGCGCCACCACCACCGCCTTCACCACCTCGCCCTTGGCGGGGTCGGGCACGCCCACCACCGCGGCACGCACCACCTGCGGATGCTTGGCCAGAATGGCTTCCACATCTTCCGGGAAGACGCTGTAGCCCGACACCTTGATCATTTCCTTGAT
>Ga0182737_1003741_pt1 | contig 10893 bp, 8 predicted proteins | sample eDN5th30CBELigOP_FD_128878 | JGI IMG/M metagenome (GOLD analysis project Ga0182737, IMG submission 128878) | Enriched Organic Plus compost microbial communities from Emeryville, California, USA - eDNA 5th pass 30_C BE-Lig OP (version 2) (version 2) ... | reverse complement strand
CACCAAGAACGGTTCAACCGCTCGCTGCCGGGTAGCCGCAAGCAGAATGGGTGCTGCCGCTTCGGCAAGCGATACCCCCTGGACTTTGGGAAAGGGCGTCGCGTCTGGCATGGAGGACCGAAACTCTCTGTAGGTGCGATCAGAAACGTGATCGGCGTTTGTACTCAATCCGCGGAATGACGTACAGGAATGATACGCTTTCCGGCGGCAGCCGGTCCAACCCAGACTCCCGCCGCTCTCCCGCCCCAAAGTTTGCATTGCCACGCGCCACGGGAGATCATGGCGCTGGCCCATTTCTCTTTGCCAAGGGGAGAACGATATGCCACGCCGCGTCGCTGGTCGCCTGCTGGGTTCTCCGGTCCCGTTTCCCCGATTGCTGTTGGCCGCCGTGGGCGTGCTCAGCCTGGCGGCCGGGCAAACAGCGCAAGCCGCCGAACTTTCGCACCCGCCGCTGCGACCGTTGCCCCAGCCGGCCAGTCGGCCAATGGAAACCGGCCGTGGCTACTTTGTGGATGCGAAGCGCGGGAGCGATGCCGCCGACGGCAGCGAGCAGGCGCCATTTCAAACGATTGCCCGGGGTCTCGAGGCCCTGCAGCCCGGCGATACGCTGTACCTGCGCGGCGGGGTGTACTACGAACGGCCGGTTATCAGCCTGGTTGGCCGCGACGATGCCCCCATCACCGTGCGTTCCTATCCCGGCGAGCTGGCCATCATCGACGGCTCACTGCGCGAGTTTTATGAAACACCGCCGGACTGCTGGGAACCGGTCGCCGGATCGACTATCGGCGAGTATCGCTCCCGCAAGCCGTATCCCAACCTGCGGCACGTGCTGGGCAGCTTTGGCGACTCGATGATCGGCTTGCAGACGTACTACCACGCGCAGGACCTGCGAGCGACCGCCGAGTTTGTGTCCGCGGGCAAGTCGGGCGGAAACGATGCCGTGGATATTCCGCCACTCTATTGCGGACCCGGCGTGTGGTACGACCGCGAAACCGGCTACATCTATTGCCGGCTGGCGCACACGCATTTGCCGGAGCCGATTCCCAACTATCAAGGGCCAACCGACCCGCGTCAGGTGCCGCTGATCCTCACGCCACAGCGTGCGACCACGCTGCTGTTGGATGGGGCGGAGCACGTCCATCTGAAAGACCTGGTAATCCGCGGCGGCGGGTATACCACGGCGGAGCTTGATCACGCCCGGCATGTCTTGCTGGATAACGTGGTCGTTTACTGCGGCACGTATGGACTGCGGGCGGCACGCACCGGGCCGCTGAAGATGTACCGCTCCGCCCTGTACGGCAACGTGGCCCCTTGGACCTTCCGCAGTGACGGCAGCAAACGCGATTATCCCGGCCGGCCGTATCGCAACATTTCGCGGCTCAATACGCACGCATTGATGGAGATCGAGGCCGGACAGGAATCGTCCGTGTATGCCACGCCGCAGAACGATGATTGGGAGTTCGCTTACTGCGACTTCACCGATGCCCACGATGGTTTGTACCTGGGCTGCATCAACGCCCGGGTGCATCATTGCCTGATCGACGGCCTGCAAGACGACGGCATCTATCTCAGCCCCATGTATCACCGGTATCGGCTGTTGCCCAACGATCCGGAGATTCACATCTACCAGAACTACTTTGGAGCCTGTTTGACGGCGATTGCCTTTGGCGGCCCGCACGAAAAGACAAGCGACACCGTGTTCATCTACCGCAACGTGTTCGACCTGCGGGGCACGGTGCAGACGGGGCGGCCGCGTGAAGCCGGGGCACCACCAGGCATCAGCCACGGTCACGTGATCGGCGACCATGGCAGCCCTCCGTGGAACTCGATGAACATCTACCACAACACGATTGTGGCGGCTTCGCCGGCGCGCTCGGCCGAGATGGCGCTGTACCAGGCGGTACGCGAAGGCTACCGTCGCCGGGTCTTCAACAACCTGCTGGTGCATCTGGCCCGGCTGCCGGCGTTCCCCGTGCTGCCGACCGATGCCGACGCAGCTGGCGACGGCAACTTGTACTATTGCCCTTCGGCCAAGAACTCCATCGACCAGGTGTTTGGGCGGTTCCGCAAAGCGCCCTCGTATGAAGCAAGCAGCGCGCGGTACGCTCCCGGCGTGGAAGCGTCCGCCGTGGTGGCCGACCCGCAATTGGTAAAGCTGCCCAGTGCGCCAGGCGAGGTGGGCAACTACGAACTGCGGCCGGGCAGCCCCGCTGTAGACGCCGGCGTGCCGCTGCCGGAAGATTGGCCCGACCCGTTGGCCGACGCCGACCAAGGCAAGCCCGACATTGGCGCGCTGCCGCTGGGTGCCACAATGCTCAAGGCGGGCCGCGCGGCGGCGCCGGCGATTGGCCAGCCGTAGTACGCCGAACCATCAGCATCCCCCAGCGAGGAACCGCACTGCCGTGAGCGGTTTGCAGGAACTTGCCGCCGACGTGGGCGCCGTGTTGGCTGCCTTTCCGGCGGCAGGACAGGTACACCGCATCGAGTATCTGGCCGCCGCCGGTGGCATGAGCGGCGCGAAGTTATGGCGGCTCCAGACCGATGCCGGCACGCTCTGCCTGCGCCGCTGGCCGGAAGAACATCCCACGGCTGAATACCTGGCCTGGCTGGCCAGGGTACTTGAGCACGTACGCCGCTCAGGCTGCGACCTGTTGCCGCGCACGATCTTCACACGCGATGGCCGGCCCGCCGTGAGCCTAGGCGGGCGGCTCTGGTCGCTGGAGCAATGGATAGCCGGAGCCGCGGACGATAGCCGCCCCATGAGCCAGGTGCGCGTCCAGGCGGCAATGGCGGCGTTGGCACAGTTCCATCAGGCAGCAGCCGGTTTTGCAGAGCCAGAGCCGCAGGCGGAAACGCTGCATACGCATACCACGGCCGCACGTGGTCCTTCGCCCGGCATCGTGCGACGTCGGCAGCAGCTTGCCCAATTGAGGCAACAATCAGCCGCGCAGTTATCGGGGGCACTGGCTACGAACTTCCCAGCCCCTTGGAAGGCAGCGGCCGAAGCTTGGCTGGCAATCTTGCCACCTGCGGCAGCGATCGTAGCGGCCCAACTGGAAGACGCCACGCGGATCGAAGCCCCGTTGCAACCTTGCCTGCGCGACGTGTGGAGAGCCCACGTGCTGTTCGAGGGCGAGCGCGTGACCGGCCTGGTAGACCTGGCGGCAATGCGGCTGGATCATCCGGCAACCGACATTGCCCGGCTGCTGGCGAGCATCGCCCACGATGATGCAGCCACGTGGCAGGCAGGCCTGGCGGCGTACGAGGCGGTGCGGCCGCTCACGGCCGCCGACCGTCGCATGCTGGCCGCCTTCGATGCCAGCGCCGTGCTGATGACCCCGTGGAGCTGGTTCCGCTGGGTGCTGCTGGAGGGGCGGCAATTCGAGCAGCCGCAGGAGCAGATCCTGCGGCGCGTGTGGGAAGCGATCGACCGCGCGAGCGCGCTGGTTGCGCGCGGCGGCAGGGCAGCTTGGGAAGGCTAGCGGCCAACCCGCTAAGCGGCGCTGAACCGCGGCTGCGTTACTTGCCGCAGAAGTCGATGATGCGGGCGATCTCGGCCTTCAGGTCCGAGCGGGGCACCACGCGATCGATGAAGCCGTGCTCCAGCAGAAACTCGCTGGTCTGGAAGCCCTTGGGCAGCTCGATCTTCATGGCCGCCTTGATCACGCGCGGGCCAGCGAAGCCGATCAGAGCCTTGGGCTCGGCCAGGATCACGTCGCCCAGCGAAGCAAAGCTCGCCGCCACGCCGCCCATCGTAGGGTTGGTCAGCACCGAGATGAACAGACCACCGGCCGCGTCCAACCGGGCCAAAGCGGCCGACACCTTGGCCATCTGCATCAGCGAGAGGATGCCTTCGTGCATGCGGGCACCACCGCCCGAGCCGCTGACGATGATCAGCGGCAGGCCCTGCTCGCGGGCACGTTCGGCAGCCCGGGTCAGCTTCTCGCCCACCACGGAGCCCATGCTGCCCATGATGAACGCGCTATCGGTCACGCCGAAGACCACGCGGCGGGCACGGATCATGCCGGTGCCGGTGATGACGGCGTCGCGGAGGCCGGTGCGGCGCTGTTCTTCGCGAACGCGATCCTTGTACGGCTTCTTATCGACAAAGCCCAGCGGGTCGGTCGCCACCAGGTCGGCATCCCATTCCTCGAAGGTGCCTTCGTCGAGCAGTTGGGCGATGCGATCCCGGGCGGACACGTACCAGTGGTAGCCACACTCGGGACAAACGCCTAAGCGCTTTTCCGCCTCTTTGCGGAAAATGGTGGCCTGGCAGCCGGGACAGCGCCGCCAGAGACCTTCGGGGACGCCGCGCTTGGGTCGCTTGAGATTGTTCTGAACCTGAAGATCCAGTTCGCCGTTTGCCATAGTATTTGCTCGGATGGCCTGCCGCGCGTGCCTGGGCCGGCTGGCTCTCAGGCGGGGCAGGATTGGGTGCTGCGTGGCGAGGGGCGACGTGCGAGGGGCTCCCGGCATCTAGGTCGAAAGCCGGGGGTAATCAGCGACGCCGCCCTGGGACGGTTTGCAGTAGGGGTTTAAAGCGACTCCGATGCCAGCGCGGCGGGCCTTGCTCCAATGAGCATCGTCCACCGCTGAAGCATAAAATCAGAAAAATCGTTCAATTCACGACTTGCGGCTCGACATCAATCACTTCCCAGCGGCCGTGATCCTGAGTCGCTTCCCACAAGTCCCCCAATTCGGTGTGGCTCAAATGACTGCGCACGAGGCGCCCTAGTGGTTCAGGCACGATGAGCCCGATCGTCCCGCGCTTGTGCTTGCGGATCAGCCGCTTGAGCACCGCCTGCACCCGCTGCTGGGCCGATTGCACGGTTTCGCCGCTGGGCGGGCACACGCTTTCGGGCGACTCCTGCCACAACTTGTAGAGCCGCGGGTGCTTCTGCCGCAGTTCGTCGATGCGCATCCCTTGCCACAACCCGTGGTCCAGATTGTGCATGTTATCCAGCTTTTTCAGCTTAACGGCAAGTGCTTCGGCGATGATTTCAGCGGTTTCGAGGGCGGGTTGGCAATCGGAAGTGTATAGGGCTTCGATGTCGTAGCTCCGCAGCTCCTCGATTTGCCGGGCCACTTCGGCGTCGCCGCGTTCGTTGAGCGGCACGTCGAGGGTGCCCTGGATCCGACGCTGTTCGTCGAAATCGTTCGAGCCGGGGCGGATAAGAATGATTCGCACCATGGGTTGCACCCAGATCATGGCTGCCTGCCAATCGCCGCGGCCGCCTTTTTGTCCTAAAGGGCGCGGCAGGTGAGGGTTGTTCGGAATGACGCCGGGGTTCAGGCGTCTTTTATTGCTTGGCGTAGTTGGCGGGTCCGCGCTTCATAGTCGTCCCCTGCAAAAATGCCTGACCCAATGACCATCAGATCAGCGCCAGCTCCGCGGCACTCGTTGATGGTCTGTTGATTCACGCCGCCGTCCACCTCCAGCAGCACCTTGTCGCCCAGCCGGCTGCGCAGGGTACGGAGCTTCTCCAGGGCGACCGGCTGGAACGCCTGGCCGCCAAAGCCGGCCTCGACGCTCATTACCAACACAGCGTCGCACAGGTCAAGGCTGCCTTCCAATGCCTCTAGCGGGGTGCCCGGATTGAGAGCAACGCTAGCAACGCATCCCAGGTCGCGCAGCTGCTTGAGCAGCGGCCGAGGATCGTCTACCGCCTCGACGTGGAAGCTGATCATGTTGGCCCCCGCTTGGACGTACCGCTCCAGGTAATCCTGCGGGTTGGAGATCATCAGGTGGACGTCCAGCGGCAGCGTGGTCAGCTTGCGGAACGCTTCGACCAGCGTGAGCCCATAGGTCATGTTCGGCACGAAATGGCCGTCCATCACGTCCAGGTGCAGGGCATCGGCGCCAGCTTGTTCCAGGGCGGCAACTTCGGCTTGGAGGTTTCCAAAGTCGCACAGCAGCATCGACGGCAAAATGGCCGGGGCTGAGCGGCGCAGTTGATCCAAGACCAAGGTCCGGGACATGAAAGCCTTTACCAGCTAGAGCGCGAGAATGACCAACGTCGAAGCGATATGCGGCCGAGGCGTAACAGACGCCAAATGGTAGTTGGACTCTCGGGAGGGAAGGATTCGCACCATTGAAACTTGCCCCAGGCCGGGCGTCAACGGGGGGCGAGTCCCTGGCCCCCGCCGCCGGTAGTTCACGGCGCTATAAGAATCTTATGTTCACTATCAGGGGCGGTCTATATCCTGACTGCGGGGTAGGTCGGCCAGGCTGCTCAATCCCAGCAGCTTAAGAAACCGCGTCGTGGTGTGATACAGCACCTCGCGAGGGTTCTCCGGCGGGCGTTCGATCCGCAGTAACTGCCGGCGCACCAACTGGTTAAGCACCGCCGATGATGGCCGGCCGCGGAGCTTGTCGAGAGCGTCGCGGTTGATCGGCTGGTTGTATGCTACCAATGACAGCACATCGATGGCTGCCTGCGACAGCCTGGCGTGCCGGACCTTACCGTAGAACCGTTCGCGCACGCGGTGGAATTCTTCCCGCAGCGACATCCGGTAGCCGGCGCCCTCGCTGACGATCTCAAACGCACAGCCCAGCTTGCGGTACCGCTCGTTGAGCTGATCGACCAGGTCGTGGATTTCCTGCGGTTCCACGCCCCGCATCAAGGCGGCAGCCTGGGCAGCCTCGATCGGCGTGTTATCGGGCCCGCCCACGAACAACATCGCCTCGAAAATCGTCAGAGGCGAGACGCCGGCCGCCGCATCGGCTGGCTCCTCCACCGGGGCATCAGCGACCGGCGGAGGTGCTGGTTCCGCCGGCGGCTCCAAAGGCGGGGCCGGCTCCGCAGCCGCTTTCTTGCCGCCGGCGCGCAGCACGGCGGCAAAGGCTTCGCTCAACCGGTCGAGCGAAACCTCCTGGCTGGTGCTCTCAGGCACGTCTGGCTCTGTCTCTTCGTGCGGCATCCTTGCAGCAGAACAAAACCCAGCCCGCCGAGCAAGTGGAGGTGGGCATCCTGAAAGCCTGAAGCGCAAGCGAAGGAACACGAGGTACCAGCGCACCCCCAAGTGCCGACGCTTCCTCCGGAAGCCTGAAGCGCAAGCGAAGGAACACAAGGTACCAGCGATGCTTCACGTTCCACCAACAACAAAAATCACGAACGCCGCCTGAAACGTCCTCGCGTGCCGTTGCAATTCCCGTTCGACGCGTCTTGTGAAATCCTGATGCGGCCGCGAAACGAAATCGGGCGGGCCTTTTGACGTCATCGGGGGCATGACACATGACCAAACAACCCGGTCACATACCACACGCCGATCCGCTCGCCTACTTCCTGACGTGGACCACCTATGGCACGTGGCTACCGGGCGATGAACGGGGCTGGGTAGAGAAGCCTGGCCGGTTCCGTGGCGTTGCCCCGGTCCGCCAAGAATCCGCACGACGACGCATGACCGAGCCGGCACTAACGCTCGACACGGCGCAACGCTGCGTCGTCGAAGTCACCATTGAGGATCATTGCCGGCTTCGCGGCTGGCACCTTCACATTGTGAACGCTCGCACGCAGCACGTTCACGTTGTGGTCTCCGCGCCAGGCCGGAAGCCCGAAACGGTGATGGACCAGTTCAAGGCCTGGTGCACGAAGCGGCTGAAAGAACACGAGCAGTTGCGTCAGGCAGATGGGACGTCCACGCGGCAGAGTTGGTGGACGCAAGGCGGCAGCAAGCGTGTCATCCTCGACGAAGACAGCTTAGAAGCCGCCATCCTGTACGTGCGCGACGCGCAGGGCGAGCCAACGCCACGTCGGCAAGACAGTCGCGTGCAGGGCGCGGATCGTTGATCGCGTAGAGACGTTGCGACCGGCAGGGACCGAGCGCCAGATCAGAGCTCTTTGTGATGGAGCACCGGATCAGCGCGGGTACCCGGTGTTCCTTCGCTGGCGCTTCAGGCTTCCGGATACTTCGCTTGCGCAGTTCTCACGGCAGCAGGGTTTCGCCCATCAGGGCGCGGTCGATTTCGCGGGCTGCTTCGCGGCCTTCGTTGATCGCCCACACCACCAGCGATTGGCCGCGGCGGCAGTCGCCGGCGGCGTACACCTTGTCGATGCTGGTGGCGTACTTGCCGTACTCGGCCTTGTAGTTGCCGCGGGGATCCAGTTCCACGCCGAGCATCTTGGCCGCGGCTTCCTCGGGGCCAACAAAGCCCATCGCCAGCAGCACCAGATCGGCTTCGAACACTTCCTCGCTGCCGGGCACTTCGGCCATCTCAAACCGGCCGTCGGCACCGCGTTTCCAATCGACACGCACCGTCTTGATGCCGGCCACGTTGCCGTGCCCGTCGTCGATGAACTCCTTGCTCAGGATGCAGAACTCGCGAGGGTCGCGGCCAAAGCAGGCCTTGGCTTCGGCGTGGCCATAGTCCACGCGGAAGATCCGCGGCCATTGCGGCCACGGGTTGTCGGCAGCCCGGGTCTGCGGCGGCTCCGGCAACAGCTCGAAGTTGACCATGTTCTTGCAGCCGTGCCGGATCGACGTGCCAATGCAGTCGGTGCCGGTATCACCACCGCCGATCACCACCACGCGTTTGTCGCGGGCACTGAAGTAGTGGTTATCTTCCAGCTTGCTGTCGAGCAGGCTCTTGGTGTTGCGGGTCAGGAAGTCCATGGCGAAGTGGATGCCGCGGAGATTCCGCCCAGGGATCGGCAGGTCGCGCGGCCGCGTGGCACCGGTGGCCAGCAGCACGGCGTCGTATTGCTCGCGCAGTTGCTGCGGATCGATGAACTTGATCTGGTGCTTCTCGGCCATGATCCGCGTCATGTGGCCGGGCGGGAAGTCTTCCTCGCGGCCCACGTGAGCGCAGGTGACGAACTCCACGCCTTCCTGCCGGAGCAGTTCGACGCGCCGCTCGACGTACTTCTTGTCGAGCTTCATGTTGGGAATGCCGTACATCAGCAGGCCGCCGATGCGGTCAGCACGCTCGAACACGGTGACCAAGTGGCCCGCCTGGTTGAGCTGCGCCGCGGCAGCCAGGCCGGCAGGGCCGGAACCAACCACGGCCACGCGTTTGCCGGTGCGCTGCTTGGGCGGGTTGGGCTTGATCCAGCCCATCTCATAGCCCTTGTCGACGATCGCGCATTCGATGTTCTTGATCGTCACCGCCGGCTCGATGATGCCCAGCACGCACGCGCCTTCGCACGGGGCAGGGCACACGCGGCCGGTGAACTCCGGAAAGTTGTTCGTCAGGTGCAAACGGTCCAAGGCTTCGCGCCAGCGGCCGCGGTACACCAGATCGTTCCACTCGGGAATGAGATTGTCGATCGGGCAACCGGTGTCGCTCTGGCAGTAAGGCACGCCGCAGTCCATACACCGCGCGCCCTGCTGGCGCAGATGTTCCTCGGGCACGATGACGAGGAACTCATCGTAGTTACGAATCCGCTGGGCCGGATCGCTGTAAGGGACCGGTTGGCGAGGGTACTCTTTGAAACCAGTTGGCTTACCCATCGGACGTGCTTTCCAATCTCAATTGCAATGGTGCTGCCGGGCGTGCCCGGCGGCATGATTCTTGTTGCAGCGAAGGCCCCCGTGGGCACGCGGCGAATCGCGCCGCGGAACTCTCGCCCGGCGAGAGGCCGCCGAACGAGTGCGTCACTCGAGCGTGTCCCTACGCCAGTCCGTAGAGCGGAACCGCCGCGGCGTGTAACCCGCTGCTGGTCCGCAGAGCGGCCCCTACGGTTAGCCGCCCATCACCGTTTCCTCGATCTTCTTCTTGCGCTCTTCCAACACCCGCTTGTAGTCGGTGGGCATCACCTTCACGAACTGCGAGATGGCGGTGTCCCACTGGTCGAGCACATGCGAGGCGACGGTCGAGCCGGTGTACCGGGCGTGTTCGCTGATCAGTTGCCGGACTTCGGCGATATCTTCGGGCTGTTCGAGCCGTTCGAGCTCGACCATGCCCAGGTTGCAGTTTTCGAGGAACCGGTTTTCCGGGTCCCACACGTAGGCCACGCCACCGCTCATGCCGGCGGCGAAGTTACGGCCGGTGGGTCCGAGGATCACCACGCGACCGCCGGTCATGTATTCGCAGCCGTGGTCGCCGATGCCTTCGATCACCGCGGTGGCGCCCGAGTTACGGACGCAGAACCGCTCGGCAGCGCGGCCGCGGAAGAACGCCTGCCCGCTAATGGCACCGTACAGCACCACGTTGCCGACGATGATGTTTTCCTCGGCCTTGAAGGTGCTTTCGGCCGGCGGATACACCACGATGCGGCCACCGCTGAGGCCTTTGCCCACGTAGTCGTTGGCATCGCCTTCCAGCTCGATGGTCACGCCGCGGGCCAGCCACGCCCCCAAGCTCTGACCGGCCGAACCGGTGAGCTTGATGTGGATGGTGTCATCGGGCAGACACTCGGCACCACGCTTCTTGGCGATGGTATGGCTGAGCATCGTGCCCACCGTGCGGTTGGTGTTGATCACCGGCAGGTCGATGCGAACCTTCTCGCCGCGTTCGATGGCGGGCTCGGCCAGCGCGATCAGCTTGTTGTCCAGGGCGTGTTCCAGGCCATGGTCCTGAGCCCGGGTGCAGCGAACATCGACATCCGGCCGCGGCGGCTCAGCCGGAGCCAAAATCTTGGTGAGATCCAGCCCGTCGGCCTTCCAGTGCCGGATGGCGTCGTCGGTTTCCAGGACCTCGGCATGACCGACCATCTCATCGATCGAGCGGAAGCCCAGCTCGGCCATGATGCGGCGAGCTTCCTCGGCCACCATGAACAGGTAGTTGACCACGTACTCAGGCTTGCCGCTGAACTTCTTGCGCAGGTCGGGGTCCTGCGTGGCGATGCCCACCGGGCAGGTGTTCAGATGGCACTTCCGCATCATGATGCAGCCCATCGTGATCAGCGGGGCGGTCGCAAAGCCGAACTCCTCGGCGCCCAGCAGGGCGGCGAT
>Ga0182737_1003734_pt1 | contig 10916 bp, 12 predicted proteins | sample eDN5th30CBELigOP_FD_128878 | JGI IMG/M metagenome (GOLD analysis project Ga0182737, IMG submission 128878) | Enriched Organic Plus compost microbial communities from Emeryville, California, USA - eDNA 5th pass 30_C BE-Lig OP (version 2) (version 2) ... | reverse complement strand
GCGGAACTCCACGACGTCGCCGTCCTGCATGACGTAGTCCTTGCCCTCCATGCGGGCCTTGCCCTTGGCGCGCGCCTCAGCGACCGAGCCGCACTCGACGAGGTCCTCGAAGGAGATGACTTCGGCCTTGATGAAGCCGCGCTCGAAGTCGGTGTGGATGACGCCGGCGGCCTGCGGGGCCTTCCAGCCCTTGCCGATCGTCCAGGCGCGCGCCTCCTTCGGACCCGCCGTGAGGTAGGTCTGCAGGCCGAGCGTGTCGAACCCGATGCGGGCGAGCTGGTCGAGGCCCGACTCGTCCTGGCCGGTCGCCGCCAGGAGCTCGGCAGCATCCTCGGGGTCGAGGTCGATGAGCTCGGACTCGATCTTCGCGTCCAGGAACACCGCCTGCGCGGGCGCCACGAGCGCGGCGAGCTCCGCCTTGCGGTCGGGATCGGTGAGCACGTCCTCATCCACGTTGAAGACGAAGATGAACGGCTTCGACGTGAGCAGACCGAGCTCCTTGATCGGAGCCAGGTCGAGACCGGATGCGGACAGCAGCTGCCCGCGCTCCAGCGCATCCTTCGCGGCGACCGCCGCTTCGAGCACGTCCGCGGAGGTCTTCTTGCCGCGGACCTCCTTCTCGTAACGCGGGATCGCCTTCTCGAGGGTCTGGAGGTCGGCAAGCTGCAGCTCGGCGTTGATCGTCTCGAGGTCGTTCTTGGGGTCGACCTTGCCGTCGACGTGCACCACGTCGCCGTCGGCGAACCCGCGCACGACCTGCGCGATCGCGTCGGCCTCACGGATGTTCGCGAGGAACTGGTTGCCAAGGCCCTCTCCCTCGCTCGCGCCGCGCACGATGCCGGCGATGTCGACGAACGACACCGTCGCCGGGAGGATCCGCTCCGAACCGAAGATCTCGGCGAGCGTGTCCAGGCGGGGATCGGGCAGGTTGACCACACCGATGTTGGGCTCGATCGTCGCGAACGGGTAGTTCGCGGCGAGCACCTGGTTCTTGGTCAGGGCATTGAAGAGGGTGGACTTGCCGACGTTGGGCAGTCCGACGATTCCGATGGTGAGGGCCACGGGAGACCAGTCTAGGTGGCGGACGGACACCCGCCCTGTGCCCCCGCTGCACGCGCCCGCCCCGGGGACGGGCGAACCGCATCCGCCGACGCCCGGGACCCCCCTTCCGTTCCCGGATCCACCGGCTTAGAGTGCGGCCATGATCACCGACGAACTGACGCTGGAGCAGACGGTCCTGCAGGTGCGTGCCCGCCTCGCGACGCTGCCGCCCGGCTCCACCGAGCACCGTGAGACCGAGGCCCGCCTCGGCCACCTGCTCGTGGCGCTGGCGCGCGTTCGCGGACAGGATCAGCCCCAGGACTGATACACACCCGGAGGCCCGGCGCGTCACACCCCGGACGACCGACGCGCCGGGTCTTCGGCGTGCCTGGGCCGGATCGCCCGGCATCGCGGCGATGGTGGATGACGTGCCACTGGATTTCACCGCGATCGACTTCGAGACGGCGAACGCATCCAGCGCCTCCGCATGCAGCGTGGGCCTGGCCCGCGTCCGCGACGGCGTGATCGTCGAGACCGCGGGCTGGCTCATCCGTCCGCCGGCCGGACACGACCGGTTCTTCGACCTGAACATCGGCATCCACGGCATCCGCCCCGAGGACGTGCTCGGCGCGAAGACCTGGAGCGAGCAGCTCGAGGACCTCGTCGGGTTCGCCGGCGACGACATCCTCGTCGCGCACAACGCCGGGTTCGACATGGCCGTGCTGCGCCGGGCGTGCGAGGCGACCGGCGACCCCTGCCCTCCCTACCGGTACGCGTGCAGCCTGCAGGTCTCCCGCAAGCTCTACGAGCTCCCCTCTCACCGCCTCCCGGTGGTCGCCGCCCACGCCGGGTTCGGCGAGTTCGCCCACCACGACGCGACCGCCGACGCCGCCGCGTGCGCGCACATCATGACGCACGCCGCCGGGTTGCAGGGCGCCGACGACATCGAGACGCTCATCGCCTCCTGCGGCCTCAAGGTCGGCGCGATCGAGGTCGCCGAGGTCGTCGCAGCTTGAGCCCCGAGGCGGGCATGTCCCACTTCCCGCAGAACGTGTCCCACTTCCTGTCGTTCTGAGGGGGCGATGGCGGCAGAAAGTGGGACATGCAGTCACGGGTCGGGGCGATGTCGGTGGGCACCGGCACACTCGAAGACATGGATGCTGTCGTCATCGCCCTCGTCGCGGTCATCACGCTCGCACTCGGCGCCGCGGGCGGATGGGTCGCCGCCTCGTCGCGGGCCACCGCCGCACGCGCGGGCGACCTCGCGCGGCTCGCTGCAGCGGAAGCCACTGCGCAGGCGGCGCAGCAGCAACTCGACCAGGCCCGCCGCGAACGCGACGCGCAGGTCGAGCGCGAGGCGCGGGAGCAGTCCGTGCTCCGGGCGCTGGCGCCGGTGCGGGAGAGCCTGTTCGACATGCAGCGCAAGGTGGAGGACCTCGAACGCGAGCGCCACCACCAATACGGTGCCCTGGCCGAACAGCTCCGGCGTGCGCAAGAGGCCGATGAATCGCTGCGCCGTACGACGGACTCGCTTGCGAGCGCGCTCCGTTCTTCGAGCGCCCGCGGCGTGTGGGGTGAGACGCAGCTGCGCCGCATCGTGGAGGCCGCGGGACTCACCCGGCACGTCGACTTCGATCTGCAGTCCGGCACCTCGTCGGATGCGGGCGCAGGCCGTCCCGACATGGTCGTGCGCCTTCCCGGTGGCAAAGCCATCGCGGTGGACGCCAAGGTCCCACTCGACGCGTTCCTGGAGGCGTCGGAGATCTCGGACGCGGCCGGTGGCGCGGACGCCGCACGGCGGCAGCAGCTGCTCGCGAAGCACGTGAAGGCGGTCCGTTCGCACGTGGACGCGCTCGCGAAGCGCGCATACTGGAACGGACTCGAGACGAGCCCCGAGTTCGTCGTCTGTTTCCTGCCGAGCGAGTCGCTCCTGTCCACCGCGCTCGACGCCGATCCCGGCCTGCTCGAGTACGCGTTCGGCAAGCGGGTCGCGCTCGCCTCGCCGGTCAACCTCTGGGCGGTGCTCAAGACCGTCGCATACACCTGGACGCAAGAGGCGGTATCCGAGCAGGCGCGCGAACTGTTCACCCTCGGCAATCAGCTCTACGACCGCCTCGGGAGCATGGTCGGTCACGTGGACGACCTGCGCCGCGGCCTCGAACGCACCGTCGACAGCTACAACAGGTTCGTCGGGTCACTCGAGAGCCGCGTGCTCGTGAGTGCGCGGAAATTCCCGGGCGTCGATGAGACGCGACTCGCGGCCACCGCAACGCCCGCGGTCGTCGAACACCGGCCACGGACGCTCAGCGCACCCGAATTCGCGGAGGCATTGGAAGCGACCACCGTCCGCGTCGACGACGGCGGCGATGACCGCATCGGGGTCACGGAGTTCGGCGAACCGGTCGCGGAGTTCGGCGAACCGGTCGCGGAGCGCGACTGAGGGCGCGCCGTCAAGGCGCACCCCGGAACCGGCTGTCGCTCCGGCTTCAGGCGCCGCCGGGAACGAAGCTGAAGAGGAAGATGACGACGGCGGAGGTCACCACGAACGCACCGATCATCCACCACGGGCTTGCCTGCTGACCCTCCTCGCGGCGGACCCGGAACAACACGTCCGGGCGACGCGCCGGGTCGATGTGGGCCTGCGACGGCACCGCCGCGTTGGACTTCACCGCGTTGGCGACCACTGCGTGCGCACCGGTACGAGGTGCGGAATCGTTCGTCGGAGTCGACACTCGGATCCCTCTTCCCGATCAACCCACCAGGGGCAGGCGCCGTCGTCCGACGGCAGCATCCATTCTGCCAGAGCCCGCCTGCACGCCCCCGGAGGTTGACGCCGGGTCAGCGGGTCAGAGCCACTTCGAGACGAGGTGGTCCGAACTGATGCGGCGAAGCGTCCCCGATGCCCCACGCAGCACCACCGACTCGGTGTACACGTAGCTGCCCTCGCGACGCACACCCTTCACCAGCGCGCCGTCGGTGACGCCCGTGGCGACGAAGAGCGTGTTGTTCCCGCGCACCATCTCGTCAGCCTCGTACACGTAGTCCATCTTCAGGCCGGCGTCGATGCCGCGTTGGCGCTCCTCGTCCGTCTGCGGCCACAGTCGCCCCTGGATGTGCCCGCCCAGTGCCTTGATCGCACACGCCGTGACGATGCCCTCCGGGCTGCCGCCGATCCCGACGCACATGTCGGTACGCGCATCATGCCGGGCGGCGTTGATCCCGCCTGCGACATCACCGTCACTCATCAGCCGGGTACCGGCGCCGGTGTCGCGGATCTCCTGGATGAGCTGGGCATGCCGCGGCCGGTCGAGCACCGACACGACGATCTCCTCGACCGGCTTGTCCATCGCCTTCGCCAGCCGGCGGATGTTCTCTCCGATCGGCAGTCGGATGTCGACGACGCCGACGCCGGCAGGCCCCGTCACGAGTTTGTCCATGTAGAACACGGTCGACGCATCGAGCATCGTGCCGCGGTCGGACACGGCGATCACCGACAGCGCGTTGTTGCGGCCGGCAGCGGTCAGCGAGGTGCCGTCGATCGGGTCCACGGCGACATCGCACTGCGGGCCACGACCGGTGCCGACGTGCTCGCCGTTGAAGAGCATCGGGGCGTTGTCCTTCTCGCCCTCACCGATCACGATCACGCCGTCGAAGTTCACGGTCGACAGGAACGCCCGCATCGCGTCCACCGCCGCACCGTCGGCCTTCTCCTTCTGCCCGCGCCCGATCCAGGGCACGGAGCGGATCGCGGCGGCCTCCGTCGCGCGGACGAGCTCGAGGGCCAGGTTTCGGTCGGGATGCAGCGGACTCATGTCGGCGGTCAGGCTCACCATGGCGTCAGCGTAACCGTGGCACCGTCATCCAGCCCCACTCTTTCCACGACTTCCACACGAAGAATCTGCGAAAGTTTCCGCACCGTCACGAGGGCTGGGTGGCACGCGCCCGCGGCACCTCCCGGAGGCCGGACGGCGCCGCTTCGATAGAGTTGCAACGAGATCCCTAGCTAAGGAGCAGACATGCCCGTCGCCACCCCAGAGCAGTACGCCGAGATGCTTGACCGCGCGAAGAACGGTGGCTTCGCGTACCCGGCCATCAACGTGTCCAGCTCGCAGACCATCAACTCGGTGCTGCAGGGCCTGACCGAGGCCGGCTCCGACGGCATCCTGCAGGTCACGACCGGTGGCGCCGACTACTTCGCCGGCCACACCGTGAAGGGCCGCGCGACCGGCGCGCTCGCCATGGCGAAGTATGTGACCGAGGTCGCCAAGAACTACCCGATCACCGTCGCACTGCACACCGACCACTGCCCGAAGTCGGCGCTCGACGACTTCGTGCTGCCGCTCATCGCGGAGTCGGAGAAGGTCGTCGCCGAGGGCGGCAACCCGATCTTCCAGTCGCACATGTGGGACGGCTCGGCCGTGCCGCTCGACGAGAACATCGAGATCGCCAAGGAGCTCCTGCCCCGCATGAAGGCGATCAACGCCATCCTCGAGGTGGAGATCGGCGTCGTCGGCGGCGAGGAGGACGGCGTCAAGCACGAGGGCACGAACGACGCGCTCTACACCACCGTCGGCGACGTGACCAAGGCCGTCGAGGCGCTCGGCCTCGGCGACCAGGGCCGCTGGATCGCCGCCCTGACCTTCGGGAACGTCCACGGCGTCTACAAGCCCGGCAACGTGAAGCTCAAGCCCGAGCTGCTCGGCGAGATCCAGGAGGGCATCGCCGCCAAGTTCGGCACCGGCCCGAAGCCCCTCGACCTCGTCTTCCACGGCGGCAGCGGCTCCACCGATGAGGAGATCGCCCTTGCGGTGGCCAACGGCGTCGTCAAGATGAACATCGACACCGACACCCAGTACGCGTTCACCCGCTCGGTCGCCGGGTACATGTTCACCAACTACGACGGTGTCCTGAAGGTCGACGGCGAGGTGGGCAACAAGAAGGCCTACGACCCGCGCGCCTGGGGCAAGGTGGCCGAGTCCGCCATGGCCGCCCGCGTCGTCGAGGCCACCCGCCAGCTCGGCTCCTACGGCCAGAGCAAGTCGTAAGCCTCCGGCACCCCACGGATGCCGCGGCCCTCGGGTCGCGGCATCCGTCGTTTCCGGCCCGTGGCCCGGCATCCGCGCGCACAACGCAGGCAGAACCTGCGTCGTCCGGCCAATTCCGGCCCCGGCACGCGGTTCTGCCTGAGTTGTGAACGCCCGGCGGTCGGATGCGGCGTCAGCCGCGCGCGAAGACCTCGCGCATCGTCGGGGCGCCGGCCGGCCGGGCGACGACCTCGATCGGGTCGCCGGCGGCGACGACACCCGCGCGGACGACGCGGAGGTAGGGTCCGGGGCGCTGCGCCTCGGTGAAGCGGCGCACCCATCCCTTCGCCTCAGCGCCGCCCACCCAGCGGGCGAAGGTGCCGCACGCGGTGCGCGGTTCGGTCACCTCCAGGACGAGCCGGTCGCCGATCGCCCACCGCTCCCCGATGACGGCGTCGTTGACCGCGATGCCCGAGGTACGGAGGTTCTCACCAAACCAGCCGTGCGGCAGCACCCGACCGAGCTGCTCCTGCCAGAAGACGGCGTCTTCGTCGGCGTATGCGTAGACGGCACGGTCGAGCCCGCCGTGGTGCTTGCGGTCACACTGCACATCGGCGTAGACGCCGTACCGTCCGATCCGCACCGGTTTGCCGACCGGGCGCTTGTCGATGCCGGTGATCCCGCCCCAGCCGCTGTCACGCCGCAGTTCGTGGACCGCGCACACCGACAGCAGCGTGCCGGTCATCAGGGGGCGGGGGTCTGGACGACGGCGTCCTGCAGCGCCGTCCACACCGCGGGGTCGGACATGAGCGGCATGATCAGCAGCACCGACGACAGCATCGTGCACACGATGCCGGCCACCAGCGGGATCCAGAACGTGATGCGGCCGGCGCGCAGGTTCAGCCATGACACCGCGGCGGTCGCGACCCAGCCGACGCCGAGCACGAGGTTCGCCGCGAGCACCCACCCGCGGGCGGAACCGGGATCGGAGAGCGCGACGTCGACGCCGAGCTGCCCGAGGAACACGTCCGCGAACGCGCTGTAATCGGCGACGGCGGGGATCGTGGTGAGCACGGTGAACAGGCCGTAGGCGAGCAGGGCGATCGTCACGACGCGGTCGAACATCGACCCGCGGCGAACGGCCGGTACGCCGGCAACCGGCGGTGCGGCGGGCGGCGGGGTCGGCTGCGCCTGCTCCGGGGCGATCCCGCCGGAGAGCGCGTCGGTGACCGCGGGCTGCTGGATGCGGGCGCGCTGCTCCTCCGGCGTCGCGTACTCGCCGTACTTCGGTCGCGGGCGGCCGTCCGGGCCGAGCTCGGGCGCGGAACTCACGCGCGCCCCCGACCGCCGAGCGCGCGCTCGTCGCGGCGACCCGCCGCATCCTGACGCAGCTCCTTGGGGAGCGAGAACATGAGGTCCTCCTCCGCGGTGCGCACCTCTTCGACGTCGCGGTACCCGGCATCGGCGAGCGACTCGAGCACCTCCTGCACGAGCACCTCGGGCACCGAGGCACCGCTGGTGACACCGACGGTCTCGACACCGTCGAGCCACTCCTGCTGCACCTCGTCGGCGTAGTCGACGCGGTACGCGGCCTTCGCGCCGTGCTCCAGCGCAACCTCGACCAGGCGGACGCTGTTCGACGAGTTCGCCGACCCCACCACGATCACCAGGTCTGCGGCGGCGGCCACCTTCTTGATCGCGACCTGACGGTTCTGGGTGGCGTAGCAGATGTCGTCGGAGGGCGGGTCCTGCAGCTCCGGGAACCGGGTGCGCAGGCGCCGCACGGTCTCCATGGTCTCGTCGACCGAGAGCGTCGTCTGCGACAGCCACACGACGCGCGAAGGGTCGCGCACCTCGACCGTGTCGGCCTCGGCGGGCGAGTTCACGATCGTCACGTGCTGGGGCGCCTCGCCGGCGGTGCCCTCGACCTCCTCGTGGCCGAGGTGGCCGATGAGGAGGATCTCGTAGTCGTCGCGGGCGAAGCGGACGGCCTCGCGGTGCACCTTCGTCACGAGCGGGCAGGTCGCGTCGATCGCCTGCAGGCCGCGATCGGATGCTGCGGAGACGACCGCCGGCGAGACCCCATGGGCGCTGAAGACGACGTGGGCGCCCTCGGGCACCTCGTCCACTTCGTCGACGAAGATCGCGCCCTTGGCCTCGAGCTCGGTGACGACGTGGATGTTGTGCACGATCTGCTTGCGCACGTACACCGGCGCGCCGAAGCGTTCCAGCGCCTTCTCCACCGCGACGACGGCACGGTCGACACCGGCGCAGTAGCCGCGGGGCGCTGCGAGCAGCACCCGCTTGGTGCCTGCGACCGGGATATCCTGAAGGCGTCCGCGGCGGGCAGGAACCCGCGGAACGGGCAAGTGGACGGCAGGGGTGCTCACCCCACGATTCTACGGGCGGCGCCCTGAACGAGGGCCGTGCTCCGGCGGAGGGATGAGGGTGGCGAACTTCGTACCGGACGACGGGACGCCCACCGGCGACGCCGTGCACCCACGGGACTCCGGGCCCGACACCCCGACCTCGGTCGCCCGGTTCAACGACACCATCCGCGCCTTCATCGCGAATTGGGGTTCGGTCTGGGTCGAGGGCGAGATCACGTCCTGGAACGTCCGCGGCGGCAACGTGTTCGGCCGGCTGAAGGACCTCAGCACCGACGCGAGCGTCTCGTTCCGGCTGTGGAGCAGCACCCGCCGGCGACTCGCCGAGGACATGAAGGTCGGCGACCACGTCGTCGCCTGCGTGAAAGCCGACTACTTCGTCAAGACGGGCGACTTCACCGTCGTCGTCTCCGCCATGCGGCACGTCGGGCTGGGCGAGCAGCTCGAACGGCTGGAGCGCCTGCGCGCGCAGCTTCGCCGCGAGGGGCTGTTCGACCCCGCACGCAAGAAGCCGCTGCCGTTCCTCCCCCACTGCATCGGCCTCATCACCGGCGAGCGCTCCGATGCCGAGCGCGACGTGCACCGCAACGCCGAGCTTCGCTGGCCGGGCGTGCGCTTCCGCACCGTGCACGCCGCGGTGCAGGGCGACCGCTGCGTCCCCGAGATGCTCGGCGCCCTGCAGGTGCTCGACGCCGACCCCGAGGTCGACGTCATCGTCATCGCCCGCGGTGGCGGCGACCCGCAGCAGCTGCTGCCCTTCAGCGACGAACGCCTCGTCCGTGCCGTCGCCGCAGCATCCACGCCCGTGGTCAGCGCCATCGGGCACGAGAACGACCACCCGCTCCTCGACGACGTGGCAGACCTCCGGGCCTCCACCCCGACGGATGCGGCCAAGCGCGTCGTCCCCGACGTCGCCGAACAGCGGGCGCTGGTCGCACAGTTGCGGGCCCGCCTGACGACGCGGCTCAGCATGCGGGTCTCGCACGACATCGCCCAGCTCGAGCAGCTCCGCAGCCGCCCGGTGCTCTCCCGCCCCGAGGAGCTGGTGGAGCGGCGCGCCCACGAGATCGAGATCCTCGTCTCCCGCGGCCGTGACACCCTCGATCGGATGCTGTCGGAGGGCTCACTGCGCACCCGGGAGCTGCGCGCGTCGCTGCGCGCGCTCTCCCCCGCAGCGACCCTCGCCCGCGGCTACGCGATCGCCCACCTCGCCGACGGCGTCATCCTCCGGGACGCGGACCAGGCCCCCGCCGGCACCCGGCTCACCGTCACCCTCGACCGCGGCTCGGTCGCCGCCGAGTCGCTCGGCGAGGTGCCCGAGGACCGCGCGCGGGACCGCGGCGACCCCGCGCCCATCTAGGATGGAGGGCATGTCCGTGCCCGCCGAACGCGCAGCCGACGTCGCAGAGCTCTCCTTCGAGCAGGCCCGCGACGAACTCGTGCGCGTGGTCGCCGAACTCGAACAGGGCGCGCCCACGCTGGAGCAGTCGCTCGCACTGTGGGAGCGGGGCGAAGCCCTCGCCGCCCGCTGCGAGCAGTGGCTCCTCGGCGCCAAGCAGCGTCTCGAGGCCGCCCGTCCCTCGGAGGACGCCTCGTGAGTCCCCGCGGTCCCCGGGTCGTCGCCGAGCTCGGCCGCCCCGAAACCCCCGAGGAGACCGCCGCCCGCAAGGCCGAGGCCTCGCAGCGGTACCGCTCCAGCCAGACGTTCCGCCACCTCATCGCAGCGCTCCTGGTCACGCTCGGCGTCGTGCTCATCGTCGTGCTCGGTGTGCCGCGCGGCACCGTCTCGGAGGGCGAGGGCGTCGACGTCACCGCCGAGGCCGCAAAGCTCGCCGAGGCGTACGACCGCACGGTGATCGCCCCCGTCGTCCCCGAGAGCTGGCTCGTCAACGCCGCCCGTATGGAGGGCGACGAGGTGTCCGCGTGGACGGTCATCTACGTACCCGACGACACCAGCTTCATCCGAGTCGCGCAGGCCTTCGACCCCGACCCCGCCTGGATCTCGCGCACGCTCGGCGGCGCGACCCCGACCGGCACCGTCACCATCGACGGGATCGTCTGGGACGAGTACGAGATCGACAACCCCGACCGCGCCGGGAACATCACCTACGCCATGGCGACCGACGCCGGGAACGACCAGGTGCTCGTCTACGGCACCGCCGACGCCGCGACGAGCGCGGTCGTGGCCGACGCACTCGCCGACCAGATCCGCGCCCTCCGGGAGGAGTCCGAGTGACCGACACGCGCGTCACACCCACGCAGGTCTGGCAGGGGATGCTGGAGGGCAACGCCCGCTTCGTCGCCGGTGCGCCGCGGCATCCGCGCCAGGACGCGGACCGCCGGCACGAGATCGCCGGCGCGCAGACCCCCCGCGCGGCGCTGTTCGGCTGCTCCGACTCGCGCCTGGCCGCGGAGATCATCTTCGACGAGGGTCTCGGCGACCTGTTCGTCGTCCGCAACGCCG
>Ga0182737_1003733_pt1 | contig 10918 bp, 7 predicted proteins | sample eDN5th30CBELigOP_FD_128878 | JGI IMG/M metagenome (GOLD analysis project Ga0182737, IMG submission 128878) | Enriched Organic Plus compost microbial communities from Emeryville, California, USA - eDNA 5th pass 30_C BE-Lig OP (version 2) (version 2) ... | reverse complement strand
CTGCGGGACACCCAGGGCTGAAGGATACGCCGTTCGCTGCGACGGGCCATCCGATCCTACTGCCAGGAAATCCTCGTGATGGATCGGTGGTGATGGTTGCCCAACCCGGCGCTGCCAAGTCCTGCTACAGCGTGAATCACGGTGCAGGCCGTGCTCTTGGACGCAAAGCGGCAATTCGCGCTTTGGATCAGCAAACTGTGGATGATGATTTCTTGAACTACGACATTCTCACCAACTGCCGCCAGTATCCAAAGGATGAAGCACCTGCTGCCTACAAGGACTTCAATGAAGTGCTGCGTAGCGTAGAGACTGCCGGCCTTGCCAAAACAGTAGCCACTCTGAAAGCCCGTTTTGTGATCAAAGATGCCAGTGAGGCGGATGATTAAATTTTAACTTATAGGAAGACAATAATTATGAGCCAGAGCTGGGATTACTTTGATCGATATTGGGAGCGTGATGATCCGATCACGCTTCCACCTAATCCAGTGATCAATAAAGAACTGTATTTGAAATGGCGTTCTCCACGCACAGGCAAAAAGAACCCTGAGAAAGCCTCTAATCCAGTTTGGACATGGTTGGCGCGCACCCGCATTTGTGGGTACACTGCAAACAAACACTTTGATGGGCCTGACTCATTAGAAGCTGGGCCAGTCTGGTCAGCGCATCGTTTTGGACAGAGCATAACACCTCTGCCGGATGGACGGGTGATCTTCGTTGCTGGAGAGCACGAAGATCATTACGATCCAGATTTCTACATCTATAATGATGTATTTGTCCTGTATCCAGATAAGAAATTCGATGTTTATATTTACCCCCGCTCCGTTTTCCCGCCGACAGATTTCCATTCCGCGACTTTGGTAGGTGATGAAATCATAGTGATCGGAAGCCTGGGGTATCATGGCCAGAGGGATGAGGGAGTTACTCAGGTCTTTTCGTTAAACACAGGTGATTTCTCCATGAGGCGCATTCAAACGTCTGGCGACATGCCGGGGTGGATTCACAATCATACGGCGACATTGTCAGATGATCGAACAAGCATCATTCTATCAGGAGGCACCGTTTTCCATCAGCAGAACTTGATAGACAATATTAACGAATGGTCGCTGGATATTCGTTCGGGGCGATGGACCAGGCTCAGCAAACACACCTGCCAGCAATGGGTGGTTTTCAGGCGGGACAAGGAACGCATCCATCTGTTTGACATCAGCATGTTGGAACAGCCTGTATTCGAAAGGAAAAAACTGATTAAAGAACTTGGCTATGAGCCGGACATGAATGTGTTCAGAAACCTCTATGAGCCAGACATTGAGCATATGAAAATTCCAGATGATAAAGACGCGTGGAGCCAAAAATTCATAAAAATCAATGAAGCGATTGTGCGGTATAAAGAAGGAATGAGTAGCGTGGAGATGCTGATCAAAGGCGAATTATCACAAGACATGATTGATAGCCTGGTTGCAGATCTTAAAAACAAGCTGGAGATACTTGAGCGGGCGCCCTGTTCAGCGAAGCAGATGCCAGCCTTGTAGAATGATGATGCCGCTTGGATAGAGCTGCTTGTATTTTATTTTAACCCAATGACAAAACCCCTCATTACTTTGAATGGCGCTGATGGCGGCGGCCAGTTGTTGCGCTCTGCGCTGACGCTGTCGCTGATCACGGGTCAGCCATTCCACATGCATAACATTCGCGGAGGTCGTCCCAAGCCTGGCTTGATGCGGCAGCATCTTACCTGTGTCAATGCTACGCAGCAGATCGGCCAGGCTGATGTGGAGAATGCTGTGCTTGGTTCTACGGAGCTAACTTTTTATCCGAAAGCCATTCAGGCGGGTGATTACAAATTTGCCATTGGCACGGGCGGCAGCACGACTTTACTGCTGCAAACACTATTGCCTGCTTTGCTTTACGCTTCGGAGGCCAGCACGCTTCATCTGGAAGGTGGCACGCATAACTCCATGGCTCCGCCGTTTGAGTTCTTAGATCAGTGCTATCTGCCCCAGTTGCAAAAGATGGGCGCCAAAGCATCGCTGCGACTAGAGCGGCATGGCTTTTCACAGGTGGGCGGCGGAGCCCTTCATGCCGAAATCAAGCCACTAAAAAAATGGAAGACGCTGAAACTGCTGGATCGCGGCGAACGAACTTCCACATCGGGCACGATTCTGCATGCGCATATCCCAACGGATGTGGCGGAACGTGAACGTCAATCCGCCGCTGCTATGCTGAACTGGCAGGCGGAGGATGTGCAGATTCAGTTTGTGCAAAGCTCGGGGCCGGGCAGCATCATCATGCTGTCCGCGCATTACGAAAACTTGAGTGAGATTACATCGTCCGTGGCGCAAATCGGCAAAAAGGCAGAGTCTGTGGGAACTTCTGCCGCGAAGCGCATGCGGAATTTTCTGAGCGCACGCGGTGTTGTTGGCGCTTGCCTGTCAGATCAGTTGCTGCTGCCCATGGCACTGGCAGGGAAGGGCACGTTCAGCACATTCACCCTCACCAGCCATATGCAGACGCACATGGATTTAATTCCTCGTTTCCTGCCCGTTCAATTTGATGTGGAAACGCCAATGCCAGGGTTGCACATTATCAAAGTGGCGAAAACGGGCGGGTGAAAGGCCGCTGGCTTTTTCGCCCGTTGGGGGTATTTTGTTATGAATGACGCTCGCCGACCTCGGATGGAATGATGCCTTTGAAGAACAGTTCAAGCCGTATTATAAGAACGGCTGGAAACCTGCGCGTCTGATTCGGGATAACAAAATCACCTATGGTGCACTGCTGATTGATAAGGATGGTGAGATAGATGAGCGCGAAGTCATCCTGAGCGGCAAAGTTTATCATGATGCCGAGACCGACGCTGATCTTCCTGCCGTGGGAGATTGGGTGGCGCTTGATCTGGCGGAGGAGAATGTCATTCGCGCCCGTCTGCCACGCCAGACCTGTTTCTCGCGCAAAGCGGCAGGCCGCAGCACCGAGGAGCAGGTGATTGCGACCAATGTCAACACCGTGGTGGTGGTCACTGATGCCGGTGTGGATTTTAACCTCCGGCGCATGGAGCGTTATTTTGCTATCATTGCACGCAGTCGGGCGAAGGCCGTTGTGGTATTGAACAAGGCGGACCTTTATTCCGAAAAAGAGAATGAGGAAGCCGCGCAGGCGATACGTGAATTAAGCCCCGAGGCGGATGTGCTGATCACCAGCGTGAAGAAGCGCAAGGGATTGAAGAATCTGAAACCTTACTTCAAAAAAGGTCAGACGGTTTCATTCATCGGTTCCAGCGGAGTGGGTAAATCCGCGATGGTGAACCTGCTGCTGGGTGACGACTGGCAGTGGACGGATGAAGTGAATGAAGTCACCGGCAAGGGGAGACATACGACGACCGCACGTGAACTGCTGATTCTGGATCGCGGCGGTATTATCGTGGATAATCCAGGTATTCGCGAAGTGCAGATGTGGACGGATGAAGTCACACTGCGCGAGCGGTTTGCTGACATTTCGGAACTTTCTTTAAACTGCCGGTTCGACAACTGCAAACATGGCAGCGATGCAGGCTGTGCCATCCGCGCGGCTGTTGAAGAGGGTGCGCTCGATCAGGGGCGTTACGAAGGCTATCTTAAGCTGGATGAAGAGATCGAAAAACTGCGACGCCTGCGAAAAAAACGCCAGATGACTGTGGAGCGCATTCAGAAGCGTGATTACCATATCAAACATAAGAAGCATCTGGATCGGCGTGAGATGATGCATTAATCACGGGGGCATTGTGTGTGTGAACCGGGTTGAAATAATAGCTGCAAAAACGTCTGAAATGCAGACAGTGTTCGCCCATTGCTTCTGACTGCCTCCATGATTTCTGACAACCGCTGCTCTCTTGATAAAGAACTGCTCTGGCATCCATTCACCCCTATGCGTGAATGGTGTGATCCCGAGCATGAACCGCTGGCTTTGGTACGCGGTGAGGGGGCATGGCTGTTTGATCAGCACGGCAGAAAGTATCTTGATGGAAACTCCTCAATCTGGACCAACATCCACGGCCACGCGCATCCGATCATACATGGGGCAATTAAAGATCAGTTGGATCGTGTGGCGCACACCTCGTTCCTTGGGTTCACGCATGAACCTGCGATGTTGCTGGGCAAGGAGCTGGCGGAACTCTCAGGATTGGATCGTGTCTTTTACTCGGACAATGGCTCGACGGCCATTGAATGCGCTGCACGCATGGCGTTGCAATACTGGGAGCAGAACGGTCATCCTGAGCGTACCTTGATGATTGCGTTTGATGCCGCGTATCATGGAGACACTCTGGGTGCGGCGAGCCTCGGTGGCATTCCTTTGTTTAAAGGGGCGGGGAATCAGTTCGGCTATCGCGTGCAGCGGGTTGCCACCGTGGACGATCTGCAATCGTTGAATCCGGCAGAAATTGCTGCGGTCATGGTGGAACCATTGATTCAGGGTTCCGCTGGCATGCGTGTCTGGCCTCAGGGCATGCTGAAAACATTGGAGACCTGGTGCCGTGCTAACGATGTATTTCTTATTCTGGATGAAGTGATGACGGGTTTTGGTCGCACAGGAACCATGTTTGCGTGTCAGCGTGAAGAAGTGAAACCAGACTTTCTCTGCCTGGCGAAGGGACTCACTGCCGGTTATCTGCCCATGGCGGCCACTATTACCACGCAGCGGGTGTTTGATGGCTTCCTCGGTGACGGCAGAGCCTTTTATTATGGGCATAGTTATACTGCCAGCCAGTTGGGCTGTGCAGCCGCTTTGGGGAGCCTGAAGGTGTTCCGCGAAGAAAACACGCTACAGAATTTGCAGCCGAAGATTGCTTTGCTGAGCGAGTTGCTGAAAGCCTTTCAGGCCATGCCGCAGGTGAAGGAAGTTCGTCAGTGCGGTTTTATTGCAGGTATCGAATTGCTTGATCAACCGCCAGGCACGGGAGCAAAGGTGTGTATGGCGGCACGCAAGCATCAGTTGCTGACGCGCCCTGTTTTAAACACGCTGGTGCTCATGCCGCCGCTTAGCGTTGATAAAGATGAGCTTGGACAAATGGCAGATGCCTTGCGGAAAGCCGTGCAGGAAATCTGCCCGGCTTGAGTAAGCCCACTCAAGGCCGTTATCACTTCACCATGGTTGTGCCCGGTGGCAGTGGGCGATAGTGCTCTACATAACCAATCATCATTTCATCATAAGTCTGCGCACCCCAGCGCACGGTTTTGCTGGGATCAGGATTGGCAGGATTAGCTGCGCTATTATCAAAGATGGCAGTGATGGTCAGCACGCTGCCTTTAGGGATAAACTTCGGCTGTTTGTAGTTGTACTGAAGCTGCCAGTTAAAGTCATACTCGGGAATATCCAACAGCACCTCCTGGGTTTGATCAGGATAGGTCATCTCATATTTGAAGGCCGCCCCACGCACATGCATGTGTGGCATGAATCCCGTGAACATCATATCAAAAGGCACAGGCTGACGCTTGGTGATGACATGGCTTGCAGCATGCGGCGGTATGGAAAGTTTGTGCTGCGCGACTGAAGCGACATCCACTTCATACATCGGTGGAGTGTCCGCAAACTTCAGCGCGATCCTTAACTGATCCTGTGTGGCTTTGCCATTCGGTGTGTAGTGAATCTGAAAGCTCAGCCTTGAGCCTGCAGGCAGCTTTTTGGCAAAACCTTCCGGCAGAATACGGCTGGCATTTCCAGGAACATAGGCTGCCCAAAAGCCACTGGAGCCTTCTTCATGATCTGTAATCTTGCTACCCTTGGGATGTACTCTGACAATGACATGATGCACCACACTGGCATTAGTCGGTAAAATTTCATAGGCACTCACCCAGCGGTCTTCTGGAAAGTCGGTGTAAACCACCGCGTGCTGATAAGGCATGATCCCTTCTGCTTTGATAGCAAACGCTTTGGGAATTTGTAAGATGGCATCCGGTTTACCAATCGTCCATGCATCAACATATCTGCGTGCCACTGGGGCGTGCGCTGGATCACCCGCTGGCCTTTCACTCGCCAGCCATGTCAGCAGATCCGTTTTGTCCTGCTCCGTCAGCGAGCGATCATTACTAAATGGAGGCTCTGCTTTGTCCGCATGAACGGCAAACCATGGTGGCATGACCCCGCGTTCCACCTGCTTGCGAATCATCCCGGCGTTCTTGGTAACATCCGCCATGGTCGCCAGACTGAACGGTCCCACTCCGCCATCGCGATGACAGTCCACACAGTTATTCTGCATAATTCGGGCAATCTGATTGTGATAAGTGACAGCTGTTTTGGCGACAGGGGTTTCAGGCGTTTTCAGGTCAAGAGCGCAGCCTGGAGCGGTAGTGGCAGTGATGGTGGGCTGTTCCCCAGCAAGCAGCGAATCCAGCGCCCAACGCAGGTAATTTTGACCAGGCTTCTCCTTGCTGTAGCCCAATCCATACTGGTCATTTAATGCTCCGCGATAAACCAGCGTCTGTGCTTTATCGATGACAAATACCTCAGTCGTAGTCTGTGCATTCAGAGCGCCGAGCAATGCTTTAGGCGCATCATTTAGCACGGGTGATTGTAAACCATGCGTGCTTATAAAGTGGCTGACATCTTCAGCAGAGTCTTCGGGAACGGTATTCAGCAGGTAAACGGAAACATCTTTTTCTGCGTAACTCTTTTCAATCCTGGCAATCTCCGGCCCCAGTTTGTTACAGATGGGGCACGTCGAACTGAAGCAAATCAGCACCAGATTTTTGTCACTGCCTAGCTCGCTTAAACTGACCGTTTCACCGTTAATCGACTGCACACTCACATCGGGTACACGATGCCCAATTCCATGCTCGGCGGGTTTCAAAAGCTGTGGCTGTTCTTTGAGGGTCTTGTCCTCCTGTATCGGAACAGCGCTGGGCGATACCTTTGCCACAGAGCCTTCACCCCGGCGCATCTGTCTCAGTGCACGCAGAGCTTCTTGTGGGGTTAATGTCCCGTTGCCATCCAAGTCCAGTGAAGACAGGATGGGGTTTGCTTGCATTTCCTCCCCGCTGATGACGCCATCCTTGCTAGTATCGAACTGATTAAAGCGTTCGCGTAAACCATCAGGCGCGGCCATGAGAGGGGCGGCGCTGGCAAGGGTGAACAGGAAAATGTTGCGCATAACGTTTGGGAGTATAACCCAAACGTAAAATCAAGGTTGCGCTCTTCTTGTAAGAAAAGAGTCAGCCGCCGGGGCAAACCTACTCCATCGTCTCAACCCGCAGCCACACTGGGGCCTCACGCATGCTGTCGAAGGCGCTGATTTCAGCAATCGCCTCCTGCATGGCCTTCAGTGGTGCATCATCCAGCATCAATACCAGGGATGTATGGTCGGCATGTAGGTCTTCAGGCTGCACCACACTGGATATGCCAATGCCGCGATCACCCAGCAGGGTGGCGACCTTGCCCAGCACACCAGGTTTGTCATCCACCGTCAGGCGCACATAATAGTGGCTGATGGTTTCTGCCATGGGTTTGCTTTTGCCATACAAGCCATGCGGTACAAAGCCGCTATGACGCGCCCCAAAAACACGAGTGGCGGCGGCCTCTGCCAGATCGCTGATGACGCTGGAAGAGGTGGGATCCTGCCCGGCGCCTTTGCCGTAGAAGAGAGTTTCACCGACGATATCCCCATTCACAAGTACGGCGTTAAAAGCCCCGCCTACACTGGCAAGAATATGATTCTTAGGCAGCAGAGAAGGCTGGGTGCGGACTTCCACGCGGCCTTCTTCATCGGCGCGAATCACGCTGAGCAATTTAATGCCATAGCCCAGTTTGTCGGCAAACGCCATGTCCACCAGGCTGACGTTCTCAATGCCCTCCACCAGCACATCTTCTGGTTTTACCCAGTAACCGTAACTCAGGGAGGCAAGGATGATGGCCTTATGCGCCGCATCCCAACCACCTACGTCCAGTGTCGGGTCTGCTTCCGCATAGCCCAGCTTCTGTGCTTCATCCAGAGCTTCCTGGTAGGTGATGCCTGCGTCCCGCATGCGGGTGAGGATGTAGTTGCAGGTGCCGTTGATAATGCCGTGAATGCTGCGGATGTGGTTTCCCACAAAGCCTTCCTGTACCGTTTGAATGATCGGGATGCCCCCGGCCACGGCCGCTTCAAAGTAAATTTGAGTGTGGTTTTCTTCCGCCAGCGCGAATAACTCCTGGCCTCGCTCTGCCAGCAGCGCCTTGTTGCCAGTCACCACAGGCTTCTGAGCTTTCAGTGCTGCGCAGACCAGATCGAACGCAGCCGTCGTGCCGCCGATCAGTTCCACGATCACATCAATTTTTTCATCTTCCACCAGATCACGCCAGTCGGTGGTCAGCAGTGCAGGCGGGATATCGCAGTCGCGAGGGCGGTTCAGATCACGCACGGCCACTTTGCTGACGTGCAGCAGGCATCCGGTTCGTTCGCGCAACAGTCCGGCGTTTTTTAGCAGGTTCTTGTAAACGCCTGCGCCGACGTTACCGAGGCCAGCAAGGCCGATGCGTACGATGCGATGACTTTGAGAAGCAGATGACATGGGAAAATCGAGGGGCGACAACATGCACGGACTGTCAGCCGTGGCAACCCTGGATCGTTGGGGCAGGGCAGAGGAACAGCATTAGTTTTTGAGAAATCCCTCATCGGCCTTTATATCCAGCACGCGTACCAGAAACGCCCACTGATCCGCCGTTTGCTCCATGACCTTGTTCAGAGCCGTTCCGGCTCCGTGACCGGCTTTGGTTTCGATACGAATCAACACAGGAGGGCCATCTTTTGCCTGGCAGGCTTGCAGCCGGGCGGCGAACTTAAAGCTGTGCGCTGGCACTACGCGGTCATCGTGGTCTCCCGTAGTGATCAGCGTGGCGGGGTAGCGGACCCCTTCCTTCAGACGATGGAGGGGGGAGTAGGCATACAAGGCTTTAAACTCCTCTGGGTTGTCGCTGCTGCCGTAATCGCTGGTCCAGGCCCAGCCGATGGTGAATTTATGATAGCGCAGCATGTCCATGACCCCGACAGCAGGTAACGCTGCCCCAAACAGTTCAGGACGCTGTGTCATACAGGCGCCGACCAGCAGCCCGCCGTTGCTGCCGCCCTGGATGGCCAGCTTTTCGTTTCTGGTGTAGCCATTTTGGATCAGCCATTCTGCGCTGGCTATAAAATCATCGAACACATTTTGTTTACTCAATTTGGTTCCTGCCAGATGCCATTCCTCACCATATTCGCCGCCACCGCGAAGGTTGGCAGTGACGAACACGCCTCCCATTTCCAGCCACACTGCACTGCGGGTTTGGTAGGCTGGCGTCAGGCTGATATTAAAGCCGCCATAACCATACAGCAGGCATGGGTTGGAGCCGTCCAGTTTCAACCCTTTGCGATGCGTGATGAACAAAGGAACCTTTGTGCCGTCCTTGCTGGTGACAAAAACCTGTCTGGTCTCAAACTTTGAGCCATCAAAATCCAGCGTGGGCTCACGAAATACAGTGCTCTTGCCACTGGCAATGTCGTAGCGATAAATCACCGCCGGTGTGGTGAAGCTGGTGAACATGTAGAAAGTTTCCACATCATCCTGACGTCCGCCAAAGCCATACACCGTGCCTATGCCGGGCAGTTCTATATCACGCTGCTTTTTACCATCAAGATCATAGGCCCGCAGCACGGAACGTGCGTCTTTAAGGTAGGTGGTGAAGAATAAGCCGCTCATCAAGGACACGCCATCCAGCTTCTCGTCACTTTGCGGAATGATCTCCTGCCAGTGCGCTTTGTCTGGTTGTGCGAGATTCAATGAAATGACCCGGTGCCGCGGAGCATGAAGGTCCGTTTGAAAATAGAATGTGGTTCCAATGTTGCCAATGTAGCGATAGTCCGCATCAAAGTCATCCAGCAGCGGAATGACTTTTCCCTGGGCATCCTGAAGGTCCTTATAATAAACCCTGTTGCGCGGGTCTGTCCCAAGGTTGATATAAATGATCAGGTAACGCCCATCATCGGTAACAAAGCTGTTGAAGCCCCAGTCAGGTTCATCTGGCCTTGCATAGATCAGTTGATCCATGTCCTGGCGGTCACCAATTTTGTGAAAATAGACCTGCTTTTTTTTATTCTGCTGCGTTAACGCCGTGCCTGGCGGTGGCTCAGGGTAGCGTTCATAATAAAACCCGCCGTGGTCTTTAGCCCAGGAAGGGCTGCTGAACTTTACCCATTCAAGATGGTCGGGAAGATCCTTGCCGGTAGCGACATCCTTCACCTTGATTTCCAGCCAGTCACTGCCTGATTTGGAAAGGCTGTAAGCCAGGAGCTTGCCATCTTCACTCGGGCTCCATCCTGACAGGGAAACGCTGCCATCTTCCGAGAGCGTGTTAGGATCCAACAGAACTCGTGGCTCAGCCGTCAGTGAGTCAGACACATACAGCACACTATGGTTTTGCAGGCCGCTGTTGCGGCTGAGAAAATACAATCCGCCATATTCCACCGGTATGCCGAAGCGTTCGTAGTTCCACAGGGTTTGCAGTCTTGAACGAATGGCGTCGCGTGCAGGTATCTTATTAAGAAAAGCTTTACTCACCTTGTTCTGCGCTGCAACCCAGGCGGCGGTTTCTGCGGATTGATCATCCTCCAGCCAGCGATAGGGGTCCGCTACCTGTGTGCCGTGATACAGATCAAGCACGGAGCTGTCCTTGTGAGTATTTGGGTAGTCGGGTGATTGACTGGCGAGCATCATGGGAACGAAAAGCAGCAGGAGCGTGAGGCGCGGGCGCATGGGAATGCTATCTTTTCATAGAGAACCCCAATCTACAACAACCACTGTATGTTTACTGTTCATACAGCATAAACTCTTGAATCACAGACATTCGTAAACAGGGGTTAAATAATCCCGGGCAAATTTTTTTGCTTGTTTTTCTGCTCAACTATTCGTTTGAATAGGTGCATGACATATTTCCGAATTTG
>Ga0182737_1003732_pt1 | contig 10918 bp, 12 predicted proteins | sample eDN5th30CBELigOP_FD_128878 | JGI IMG/M metagenome (GOLD analysis project Ga0182737, IMG submission 128878) | Enriched Organic Plus compost microbial communities from Emeryville, California, USA - eDNA 5th pass 30_C BE-Lig OP (version 2) (version 2) ... | reverse complement strand
TGCCGCTCTGGGCGGACTTCGCGGTGACCTTCGGGCTTGCGCCTGTGCTGGCGGTCGGGGCCGCCGCGTCGGTCAAGAACATGCTGGATAAGCGGCGGTAGGGGGCCCTGCGGAGGGAGCCGTGGGCCCCGGCTCTTCGGCCGGGGAAGTGCAGTGGTGGGGACGGGGAGGAGCTCAGAGCTTGCCTTAGTCCTTGAGCGGGAAATCGTTCTGGCCGACATAGACCGAGGCGCCCGAGGAGGTGCCGTAGCTGCTGGTGCCGGTGCCGCCGCCACCCGCGCCGCCCGCGCCACCATCGGGGCCTTCATTTTGCTCGCGCTGGACCACGCCGTCGCCGCGCTCGGGCTGGGCGTTGAGGTCGAGCATGAGTTTGCCCCCGGTCTGCCGGCTTGCTTCCTTGGCCTTGTAGAGGCCAGCGGCCATGGACTCGCTCCAGTCGAGGGCGAGGTTCATGGGGATATTGTTGCTGTTGCGGGCCCAGATGTAGATGGCGACATCGGGCACGGTCTCGAAGGAGATGATTTCGACCTGCGCGGTCTCGAAAGGATAGGCGAGGGCGTTCATCGAGGTAGCGTGCCGGGGATAGCCGGTGAGCATGCCCGAGCCATAGGCCACGGCGACAACCACCGCGATCCAGCAGAGCGAGAGGGCGATGGCGCCGCGGATGTTACGTGCCGCAAAGACGATGGCGAGCGCGGTGAGCGCGGTGAAGCCGATGAGGATGGCACTGACCCAGGCAACCATCAGCGGCCTCCCCGTACGGTGAATTCGAGCTTGGGCATGATGTTCTCCTGGTAATTGGAGATCGAGGTGGGATCCACCTTGCCTTCGACCACGAGGAACCGCGCCAGGGTCTTTTCCACCTGCACGGCATCGAGCACGACCTTTTGGGACAAGGCCTGCTCGGAAGGCCCGTTGACGGTCTTGAAGTCCTTCATGTTGACGATGAGGTTCACCTCGACCGGCAATTGTCCGTCATTGAGGGCATAGACATAGGCGTTGACCACGTACCAGCCGTCGGGAACGGCGCGGCTGAAAGCGTGCTCGAAATTGACCCCGGTCGTGTCGTTGAGGAGACCGCGATCGTCGCGCACGAGGTTGAAGGCGCGGGTGGCCGAATTGCGGAAGAAGGTGACCTCGTCGTTCGGGTCCTTGATCATCAGGTCCACGTCGACATTGTTCGTACTCGGCCAGACGAGCTCGACATACATCTGCCCGGGCTGGTCTATGGCCCCGGTCTCTTCCTCGGGCTTGGGATGCACGTGCGCGATGAGGATCGCGGTGATCAGCAGGAAGACCAGCAGGCAATTGAAGACGATGTCGCGGAAAACGACATTCGCCGAGGAAATGCTGGGCCTCATGCGGCGACGGGCCTCTTGAGGGTCCGCAACTGCAACTGGTTCATCGCGCCGGTGAGGATGAGGATGTTAAAGCCCAGCCAGATGTCGCCGATGCTGCCGATGAGCGTGGTGTAGAACGCGATGCCCACGCCCTGGAGGATCGTGCCAAGGCTCGCCAGCATGGTGGGCAGGTCGGCCATGGTATTGGGGTCGATGCCGTTGAGCCCGAAGATGAAGCCCACCACGGTGCCGATGAGGCCCAGCACCACCAGCGAGTACCCCATATAGACGATCGGGTTGAGGCGGTTCTCGAAGGTGAGCTGCACGAATTCGGACGTTTGTCCCACCCACCAGGTGCTTTCGTGCAGTTCATCGTCGATCTGCCTGGCGCGGTAGAAGACCAGCCCCATGGCCACAATGAAGATCGCGGTGATGAGATAGACGATATTGGTCGAATCGGCCGCGTAGGATTTCTGGACGAGGCCGAAGACCCAGGCGAAGAACAGCGCGACCAGCGGGACGATATTGAAGGCGATCAGCTTGGCTATTGTGCGGTATTTCACCAGGTGTCCTGTTCTGACTGCGGCTGCATCTAGTTGCTGTTGAGGGTAAGCACGCGCACCAGCGCGTTCTTGAGGTCTTCTTCGCTGCGCGCCCAGACCACGAAATTGCCGGGGCCGCGCGCCACGAATTTTCGGTAATAGGTTTCGAGTTCGTATTCTTCCGCCGATTCCAGCGCGATGCCGACAATGGTCGTCTTGAGCCAGCTCGAGATCTCTTCGCTGATCGGATAGGGCGGAAAGCCCACATTGTTGGGCCCGTCGCCGCTGACGATGATGATCGTCTGGACGGCCTGGATCTTGGTTTTTTCGATCATCTGGCCGGCCTTGCTCAGCCCGAGCCCGATGCTGGTGGAATCCGGCCGGAAGCGTGGAACGGTACGCAGTTTTGCGGCGAAAGCCTCGATATTGGAGGGATCGACGATCGTCCAATCGAGCGAAACCGAGACGCGCGAGCTGAACTGCACGAGAGCCATGGCGATCGAGGAATTCTTGCCCTCGGCGATGGCTTCTATCGATTCGTCGGAGAGAAAGGCGTCGGCGAAGCCATTGAGCTGCCAGCTATAATGCTCATCGGTCATGCTCCGCGAGGAATCGATGAGCAGGATAATGCGCTTGTCGACCATCGGCGGCGGCTTGGCGGTTGCCACAGCCTGCGCCAGGGCAGGGTCGGCGAGAAGGCCGAAGGCGATGCACAGGGCCAGACAGATAGGCGCCAGCAGCCACGTCGCGGCGCCGGTTAATCTTCGGGTCTGGTTAATGAAAACTGTCATCCGCGCCAGCCGAAACCGGTTTTGGCCGGTGAGAAAGTGGCTGCGGGATGCGAGCCCGATCTCGCAGCTGCGAGGCAATGGAGGGCTCCGCGCCGGTGAAGGCGCGGGCCCTGCGAGCCGGAAAAAGCGCTATCGGGGATAGCGCTTAAATCAGCTTAGTTGGAGGTTTCCGTACGGCGCAGCTCGACCGAACGCGGCAGGACGATGCCGGCCTTGTTGCCCCAGGAGTTGCGGATATAGGTCGCAACCTGAGCAACCTGCTCGTCGGTCAGCACCGGAGCGAACGGCGGCATGCCGTGGTCGGTGGCGCCGAACAGGACCTGGTTGATCACTGCGGCGCGGCCATTCACGAAGCCGTTCTTGGCCAGGGCCGGACCACTGCCGCCCTCGCCATTGGCACCATGGCAAGCACTGCAATAGTCATTGAAAACGACTTCACCCTGCTTGATGTAGGCCTCTTTGGTCGCTTCGTCATTGGCGGGCTGTGCAAATGCGGCCCCCGACGTCATGACCGTCAAGGCGAGCGCAGCAGCCCAGCTCTTCACGAAACTCGTCAACGGATATCCTCCCTTAGTAGCATACGGCTCAACTGCGTTGCGGCCGATCAATCAAGCACTGTTTTGGTGCTACCGAAATACAAGCATGTAAAATGCAATTGTTGTGGGTTTTGCTGGAATAGCTGATTCGACAATCTTTTCAAGCTCACCACGCACCAACCGGCATTTTGCGCCTCGACAAAACAGCAGCACGCTGCGACTATAAACAGCAGGCGCCCGGTGGTTGCGTCAAGGGGGAAGGATATTCTTATAAGACACATAGTTTGTCTTTATGTAATTCCCTCTAGGAGATGATAGGCTTAGAACCAGAATGGGGGCCGAGACATTCGTCTATGGCGTGCTCGTATAGTGGTTTAGGCTCTGAAATGGAGGAGTTAAAATTATTATCAAGGCTTTGAAAAACATCGCCTTTTCGGCAGCCGTGGTGGCGGGCGTCTGTTCCGGTGCCCTGGCCAACGAGGACGTGCTGAAGCTTCAGGCGGATCCGGCCAACAACGTGATGCCCAGCATCACCTACAATGGCTGGAACTTCAGCCAGCTCGACCAGATCACCCTCGACAACGTCAACAAGCTGAGGGTCGACTGGACGTTCCAGATCGGCGTTGCGGACGAAGCCCAGGCCCCGCCGCTCGTCGTCGGCGATACGATGTATATCGCTACGCCCAAGCCCAACCGCATCTACGCGCTGGACCTGAGCGACGCGGGCGCCATCAAGTGGGAATTCCGCGCTGATTCGTCGAACCTGTCCGAAGTCACGCCGCTGGCGTGCTGCGGTGCACAGACGCGCGGCATCAACTACGCCGAAGGCAAGCTGTTCTTCCAGTCGCTGGGTGGCAAGGTCTACTCGCTCGACGCCGAGACCGGCGCTCTGCTTTGGGAAAAGCAGGCGACCGACATCAAGGCCGCCGAGACGATGGTCGGCAACGGCATCGTGATCAAGGATCTCTACATCGCCGGCATGGCTGGTGGTGAATACGGCGCCCGTGGCTACGTGGTCGCTTTCGACATCAATACCGGTGAAGAAAAGTGGCGCTACTACAGCATGGGCCCGAACAAGGACGTGGGCATCGGCCCGCGCTTCAAGCCCTTCTACAAGTTCGACCAGATCGAGAACCCGGCGGAAGCCTCCTGGTTCGAAGATTCCTGGAAGCACGGTGGCGGCACCAACTGGGGCTACTTCACCTACGATCCCGAACTGAACATGTTCTACCACTCGACCGGTAACTGCGGTCCGTGGAATCCGGACTATCGTCGTCCGTGGGGCGAACTGGACATGGACGAAAAGGGCGTTCTCCAGAGCTACCGCTCGAACTACTGCGCCTCGATCCTGGCTCGCGATGCCACCACCGGTGAGCTCATCTGGGCCTACAACGTGACGCCGCAGGACCAGTGGGACCTTGACGAGCCCAACATCAACCCGCTCGTCGATCTCGAGATCAATGGCGTGAAGCACAAGGCGCTCGTCCGCGCTGCCCGTAACGGCTACTTCTACGTCCTCGACCGTACCACCGGCGAACTCCTCAACGATCCCTGGCCGTTTGTTCACCAGAACATCATCAAGGGCATCGACAAGGCCACCGGCAGCCCGATGTACAACATCGACACCATGCTGTTCACCAACGCCGAAGACCGGCTGAAGTACACGCAGGCTGGCGCTCTGACCGAGAAGGACAAGGCGATCGCTGCCGAGGAAGCCGAGCTTTATGGCGAAGACGCCGGCGACGCGCCCTCGGGCACGGAAGCCGTCATCTGCCCGACCATCGCTGCCCGTAACTGGGAAAACGACGCCTACTCGCCCTCCACTGGCCTGCTCTATACCAGCGTCCAGTTCGGTTGCCGCTCCATGCGCATGACCGAAGGCCAGTACGTCTACCCGATGACGGCCGAAGGCTATAAGCTGTTCGAATGGACCGGCGAGAAGTTCTGGGTCGACCGCGACGGCAACAAGACCGACGTGAAGAACCAGCTTCAGGCCAACGATCCGGTTACCGGCAAGACCGTCTGGAGCATCGACTACGTCCAGCCGTCCCAGGACCCGATCATGGCAACCGCCACGGACATCCTGTTCGTTGGTGGCGACGACAAGGGTGCGTTCCGCGCGATCAACGCCAAGACCGGTGAAGTGGTCTGGGAGTTCCGTACCGGCAACAACACCTCGGTCTCTCCGGTCACCTACATGCACGACGGCAAGCAGTACATCGCCGTCATCGCCAGCGCCCGTCCGGGTGTCCTGCCGGTGGCTGCCGATGCGGCTCCTGACGCAGTGAACCGCTACCAGCGCGAAGGCAGCACGCTCTACGTGTTCGCCCTCGGCGAGTAAGGCTCAAGTTTGGTGCAGCGGCCATTGAGCCGCTGCGTCGAACCGACGACAATACGCCCGGCTGGCCCCACGGCCTGCCGGGTTTGTTTTAAGCTGGAGTTGTAAGATGATCCTGTCCCTGCAGCGCCTTCTTGCGCGCGCTTGCAGACGTTCGGCGACCGCCCTCGTGCTGGCCGGGCTCGCGACCGTTTCCGCCAATGCCTGGGAAATGCGCGTCTGCGCCGACCCCAATTACATGCCGCAATCGCACGGCACGGGCCAGGGCTACGAAAACCGGATCGCGCAGGTTCTCGCCGACGAGATGGGCGCCAAGCTCACCTATCAATGGTGGACGCTCTCCCCGAGCATGATCACCGAGCAGCTTCGCGAGGGCAATTGCGACATGATGATCGGCGTGCCGGACGGGCGCGACGGCGTCATTCCGACCATCGCCTATTACCGCAGCCCCTATGCCTTCGTTTATCGCGACGGCGAGGGCTATGACATTTCCACGTTCGACGACGCCGTGCTGGGCGATCTCAAGCTCGGCGTGACCACGGCCACGGACAATCCGCACCTGGCGCTCAACAAGCGCGGCCATTCACGCAATGTCGTCGAAAGCTACGTGACGCGCGACCCCAACCCGGAAGGTCCGTTCGCGACGTTGGTTGAATCGGTGGCGCGCAAGGAGATCGACGTGGCCGTGCCATGGGGCCCGGTCGCCGGCTATTACGCGGCGCGGCAGAACCCGCCGCTCAAGATCGTGCCGGTTCCCGAATTCGACATGCCCTTCGTGCCGATGTACCGCACCATCGTGATCGCCGTCCGCACCGGCGATGAATCGCTGCGCGACCAGCTCGACGTCGCCATCGCCAAGCGCTGGGACGACATCTACGCCATCCTGGACGAATACCACGTACCGACGCTCTTCCTGCCTCGGCCGACCCTGAGCATCGAGGAGCAGAAGCCGTGACCCTTTCGAGACGCGCTTTCCTGGCGGCCGGCGCCGCTGCCCTGTCGCTGCCCGCCATCGGCCGGATCAATGCCGCCGAAGCCAAGGCAGTCCGCATCGGCACCGTCTTCCCCTCCAAGACCGGTCCCTCCTTCGTACGGGCCTCGGTCAACGACTTCATCGGCGACGGCGGCCGCATGGGCGCGATGCTGGCCGAAAGCCAGCTCGGCGGCGTGGCGGAAGCCAATGGCCTGCAGCTCAAGCTCCTGACCGCGACCTCGCCGACCGTCGAGGCGGCCGTGCGTGCCGGAGAGCGGCTGGTGGAGACAGGCGATATCTGCGCGCTGGTCGGCGGCATCGGCGACGGGCAGGCGCATGAGCTGGCCAAGATCGCAGCCAAGGCCAAGATCCCGTTCTTCAATGTCGGGGAAACCGACGACGCGCTGCGCGGGGCGGGCTGCAGCCGCTACGTCTTCCACGTGGAAGCCAGCGACGCGATGTATCTCGACGCCATGGCCATGGTGGCGCTCGCCCAGGACCGGAAGAAATGGCATGTCGTTACCGACACGACCCGCCGCGGCAAGGCCATGCTGGCGCGGCTGAAAACGGCAGCCGGGAAGGTCGGTGCGACCGTGGTTGGCGAGACTGCGGTGCCGGCAGCGCTCTCGATCTATTACGACGATGTCGATCGCATGAAGGATACCGAGGCAGACCTCGTCATGGTCCTGCTACAGGCTTTCGACCAGTTCAGCTTCATCCTGCAGATGGAAGAGGCGGGCATCAAGGTGCCGGTATCGAGCTTCCCGCACACGATCACGCAGACCCGCGACTTCATCGCCGCGGCGCGCTATCGCCTGCCCACGCTCAACCCGCGCCTGCGCGTGGCGCTCTGGGAAACCACCAATCCAGCACCGGACGCTCATGCCTTTAACGAACTCATCCGCGCGCAATGGGGCGAGGGCGCCGATCCGACCGCCTGGTCGTCCTATCACGCCATCAAGATCGTCCTTGAATCGGTGATGGCGACCGGCTCGACCGAGGCCGAGGCCCTGATCGATCATCTCGAAAAGCCCGACACCGCTTTCGATGCGCTCAAGGGAACCAAGCTCTCGTTTCGGCCCTGGGACCATCAGTTGCGCCAGCCGCTCTTTACGATTGCGATCGACCAGGACGCGGAATGGTCGCGCATGGACCTCGATTCCCGCATCAACGTCGCCAAGCTCGACGGCTCGCTGCCATCGGGCGAGGCGGGCGCGGACCCGCAAGCCTGGCTCGATAGCCTGGGCGATGTGGGTGAAGGCACCTGCGGCGCCTAAAATCAAAAGAGCGGCCCGGCAGATGATCCTGCCGGGCCGTTTGCCTATTTCGCGGCTTCGAGCTGGGTGAAGATCGCCTCGAACCGGTCGGCGGCCTTGCCGGGCTGCTTGACGCCCTTGGCCTCGTCGAGGTTCGTCGGCTCGCCCACCACGATCATCGCTACCATGCCCATGCCGTAATGCGGCGTGCAGCGGATGCCGTAGATCCCGTCCTTCTCGAAAGTGAAGCTGAAATCCTTGCCGATCGGGCTTTTGAAGGATTCGGCGCCTTCCGGGAACATGCCCGGAATGGTCTCGGCATTGTGGCCCTTGCTTGCGGCGATGAAATGCACGGTGTCGCCGGGCTGTACCTGGGTCAGGGCGGGTTCGAACACCATCGGGCTGCCGTCCGAGCCTTTGTTGAGCATCTTCACCTCGAAATCGGCGGCAAGCGCAGGAAGGCTCGAAAGTGCCGCGACGACGAGACCGGCGAGCGTGAGACGGGTTAGGCGCATGATCAGGTTCCTTAGTCCAATAAATATGAGTATAATAATCATGTTTATAGATGCGCGATCAACCGTTGTCATGCTCGGGGGCGAGGAGGGCGGACTGAGCGGCGTTGCAAAGAGCCCGTGTTTTCGGTTTCAGCGGCGCTTCCGCGTCGCGGTGCCGCATGCGGTCGGCGCTGGTATAGGGGCGTTGCCCGTTGGCCGCATCGTCGGCGTCCTCGGCCGACTGTCTCAGCGGGTGGACGCCTGCTCAAACTTAACCCTTGCGCTCAGGTTTTCCTGGTTCTAGGTAGGTAACCCCGGGCCGGGCAAGACCCGGTGCGAGAAGGTAGCCATGCTTGTCCCATTCCTGATCATGCTGCGCGAGGGCATCGAGGCCGCGCTGATTGTCGGTATCGTCGCCGGATATCTCAAGCAGACGGGACGATCGGGCTTCATGCCGGTGGTCTGGATCGGAATTCTGCTCGCCGTCGCGCTCTCGCTTTTCGTCGGCGCCGGGCTGCAGCTCGCCAAGGCCGAATTTCCGCAGAAGACCCAGGAATTGTTCGAGGCCATTGTCGGGCTCATCGCCGTGGCGATGCTGGCCAGCATGGTGTTCTGGATGCGCAAGGCTTCGCGCTCCATCAAGTCCGAATTGCAGGGCTCCATCGACCGCGCCTTCGATGGTCATCACGCCTCGACCTTCGCGCTGATCGGCATGATCTTCCTGGCGGTGGCGCGCGAGGGCGTGGAATCCGTGTTCTTCCTGCTCGCCGTCTTCCAGCAGTCCGAAGGCGCGCAGGCGCCGCTCGGGGCGCTGCTGGGCATCCTGGTCTCGGCCGCGATCGGCTACGGCATCTATGCCGGCGGCATCAAGCTGAACCTGCGCAAATTCTTCCGCTGGACCGGCGTTTTCATCCTGATCGTCGCGGCGGGCATTCTCGCCGGCGCGGTACGCTCGCTCCATGAGGCGGGTATCTGGAACGGGCTGCAGGCGATCGCCTTCGATCTCAGCGGCGTGCTGCCGGTCGATAGCCCGCTGGGTACGGTGTTTGCGGGCCTCCTCGGTTACCAGGACACGCCGACGATCGGTGAGGTGCTGGTCTATGTCGTCTTCCTCGCCGTCGCGCTGCTGCTGTTCCTGATGCCGACCAGCCCGCGCCCGGCCGTTCCCTCCAATGCAGCGCCGACCCGTTCCTGATCGATGAGCACGCCTTCCGCTTCCCAACCGCAAGGCAATCCGCAGTCCGGGCTTGTCCGCTTCGGGCTGGCCGGTGCCATCCTGCTGGTCCTGCTCGGCGGCGCCGCCTTCTATTACACTTCGACGCTGCGCGGCGACGATGCCTCGGCCAAGGCGCTGCGCGTCACCATCAGCGCCAATGCCTGTGACCCCAACGAGCTGACCGTGCCGGCCGGTACGACGCTGTTCGAGATCGCCAATGCCTCGGACCGCGCCGTCGAATGGGAAATTCTCGATGGCGTCATGGTGGTCGAGGAGCGCGAGAATATCGCCCCGGGCTTCGTCCAGAGCCTTTCTGCCAAGCTCAAGCCCGGCGACTACGCCATTACCTGCGGCCTGCTGAGCAATCCGCGCGGCGTGCTGCACGTGACGCCTTCGGCTGCCGCCGATGCCGAAGCGGCAGCGCAGCCGCCACTGACCGCCTTTATCGGGCCGCTGGCCGAATACAAGGTGTTCCTGACGCTCAAATCCAACGCCTTCGTCAAGGCGGTCGGCGCGCTGTCCGACGCGGTCAAGGCTGGCGACGTCGAAACGGCGAAGGCGCTCTACCCCGCCGCGCGAGCCGCCTATGCCGAGATCGAGCCTGAGGCAGCGCGCTTCGCCGATCTCCACAACAGCATCGATGGCATCGCCGACTACCTCGCCCAGCGCGAGGCCGATCCGGCCTTCACCGGTCTTCACCGTATCGAATACTGGCTTTTTGCGCAGAACAGTGTCGATGGCCTTGCCTCGGTTGCCGACAGGCTGGTGGCTGACGCAGCCACGCTCCAGCAGCGCCTCAAGGAAGTGAAGACGCAGCCAGCCGACCTCGCGGGCAATGCCGAGCGGCTGGCCTCGGTTGCGGCGAGCGCCGTGGTCGCCGGTGAGGACCGCTATGCTAATACCGACCTCGTCGCCATCGCTGCCAACGTCTCGAGCATGCGCAAGATCGTGGGGCTTCTCGGCCCTGTCGCGCCGACCGGCGCCAAGGATATTGTGGCGAACCTCGATGCAGATGTGAAGGCGCTCGAGGCCAAGCTCGACGCACTGCGCAAAGGCGATGGCTTCGTGCCTTACACCGACGCTTCGGTCGAGGCCCGGCAGGGGCTGGCACAGGGCTTTTCTACGCTCGCCGAACATCTGGGGGCGCTCAACGCCGCCCTGGGGCTGAGCTGATGCGGGCGGACGATCCGGAGGACAAAGGCCTTTCGACCAATCGGCGCAGGTTGCTGCTGGGGCTCGGCGCGGCTGGAGGATTGCTGGCAAGCAGTTCGGCTCTGGCCGTCACAGCCACAGACCCGGCCAGCCAGGTCGCCGATGCGCCGGAAAGCGACGAGACGCAGGAGGCGCAGGCCTTCCATGGCGTCCACCAGTCGGGCGTCGTCACGCCGCGGCCGGCCTTCGGCATGGTGGCGAGTTTCGATGTGCTGGCGCG
>Ga0182737_1003730_pt1 | contig 10922 bp, 9 predicted proteins | sample eDN5th30CBELigOP_FD_128878 | JGI IMG/M metagenome (GOLD analysis project Ga0182737, IMG submission 128878) | Enriched Organic Plus compost microbial communities from Emeryville, California, USA - eDNA 5th pass 30_C BE-Lig OP (version 2) (version 2) ... | reverse complement strand
GTTGCGGACGTAAGGGCTGCCTGGAAGCCGTGGCCAGCCGGTTGGCGATTTCGGCCGCTGCGGCAGCTGCCGCTTATCGCGGCCAGGCTCCGCACCTCTTGAAACACGCCGGCACCGATCTGAGCAACATTCGCAGCAGTGTCCTGGCCGATTCGATCAAGGCGGGTGACACCGCGATCGAGCACATTGTGCGCGATGCCGCGGCGACGATCGGCGTGGCCCTGGGCGGTGTCATCAATATGATGCTGCCCGAGGTCGTGGTGCTGGGCGGCGGCTTGGTCGAAGCGATGCCCAAGCTGTTCGTCGAAGAAGTGGACAAAGCCGCCCGCGCAGTCGTGATGCCCTCGTTCGAGGACGCGTTCAAGGTGCAGGTGGCCAAGTTGGGCGACGACGCCACGTCAATGGGTGCCGCCGCCTGGATGCAGCATACGGCGGCCGAAGTAGCCCAGCCCGCGTCGGCTTAAGCCGCGCGGTTCAGGCGTTGAGCGTGACTGCCGGAGCGATCAGCGGCCGGCTTGGTAGGCGCCGATCGCCTCGTCAAAATCGCCCACCAGACGGACGAGTACTTCGCGGGTCAGTTCGGCAGCGACCGGCTGCCGGCTCTGACCGCGCGGAGCGTGCCACCGCCGCAGGGCAATACTGCCGCCGCGTCGTACCAGCAATTCGTAATACCGCGTGCCGTCGTCGTCGCGCTGCGGTGGGTTCGAACGCATTTGCACCGTGCAGGTTTCGCCGTCGGACTCCACCGGCGAGACCGGTTCCAGCAGGTACGTCAGCCGCCCCGACAGCCGCGTGGACAGGTCTTGAAGCTGCGGCATCGTAGCGTTGGCCAGCGCGCCCGCTTCCACGCGCAGTTCGCTACAGGCAACCGCGAAGCGATCCAGTTCTTCCAGCTCGCAAATCGCCCGAACGTCGCCGGCGGCGGCCTTGATCGTCACCGGCCCTGGCCCAGCGGTTTGCTGGAGCTGCTGTTGGAATGCGTTGCGGATCGTCATGGTGCAGTCCTCTGCGGTTGTGGCGAGCCTGCGGGGCGTCTGGCCCGGTTGATCTCAGGTGATTCGGGCCACGATGTGCCGCTATCCCGCGCTGCGGCTCGCGGTAGGCGGTATCGCTCAATGACACCGCCGCTAGGGTGTGCGTCCTTTAAGGTTCTGGTTCTTGTCATCGGCGGCGGCGCGACGCATTACGTCGCCACGTTGTAGGTCTTGCTGCTGCCGTTGGCGCTGTTCTTGGCTCGGGTAATCTTGTGTTCGAAGCCGTCGTAACTGAGCACGGCGGGACCGTCGTCGAACACCGATTCGATATGAACCGGACGGCCCCACAGCGTGTGCAGGTTCACGAGCGTATCGCGAGCGTAACCCTTGTGCAGTTCCGTGCCCTGGAACTGATGGATCAGGTACAACTCGCCGCGGTTCTTGTAGTTGCCGTCGACCAGCTCGATGATCGGGCGGCCCATGTTGGTCAGGCTGGCCAGTAACTGCTGTTTGATCCGCTGGAACTCGCGGCTTTCGATCTCGTAATAGTCGGTGTGTTCGTTGTAGCGGAACGAAAACAGCTTGTGTTCCCGGCAGAAATCCTCGGTCAGGAACGTATCGAGGAACGTGATGTCGTTGTGCACACGGCGGACCTCGAAGATCTTCTGGCGGCCCAGCCCGGCGTGCGTGTTCCAGTTGCGGCGTTCGTCGATGTCGTCGCACTCTTCGTACTCGCGGCCAAAGCAGCCGCGGTTCCAGCGATCCTCAATATCGCGGAACAGTTCCACACCCAGCTTGTACGGGTTGAGGCGGTTGCCGTAGGTCGCCAGGGTGCCGGCCGTGTGGTCGGCGTAGTCGATTACGTCGCCGGCTTCCAGACCGTGCCGGGTCATGATGGTGGAGTGCCAGTAGGTCGCCCAGCCCTCGTTCATGATCTTGGTCTGGCCTTGCGGGGCGAAGTAGTACGCCTCGTCGCGGACGATCGAGAGCACATCGGCCTGCCAGGGTCTCAGCGGCGCGTTCTCCAGCAGGTAGGCCAGTACGTCGCGCGTGGGCAGGTCGGTCAACTGCTGCCGTTCCTGCTGTTTGCGACGCAGGGCCTCGGCCTCGGCGGCTAGCCGCTCGGGCGGGTTGATGAAGTCGTCCATGTACGACTTCGCCTGGAACTTGCCTGGCATGGGCGCCGGCGGTTCGTCGTCGGCCGGGGCGAACTGGTACCGGCTCGTTTCGTCGCGCCGCTTGATGAACGGCGAGTAAATATCGATCAGGTTTTCCACCGACAGGCAGGCGTCGATGAAGGTTTCCACGGTTTCCACACCAAACCGCTCCATGTAGCGGCGGACGCGATTGCCGTGGTTGGCCATCTCGTCCATCATTTTGCGATTGGTCTGGCTGAACCAGTAGTTGTTCTTGAAGAAGTCGCAATGCCCATACACGTGGGCCATCACCAGCTTCTGATCGGTGAGCGAGTTGGACTGCATCAAGTAGGCGTAGCAGGGATCGTTGTTGATCACCAGCTCATAGATCTTCGACAGCCCATATGAATAGCTTTTGGAAAGCTGCTCATACTCCATGCCGAACCGCCAGTGTGGGTAACGTGTGGGAAACCCGCCGTAAGCGGCCACGGCGTTGAGCTGGTCGTAATCGACCACTTCGAAGATCACCGGGAAGCAGTCCAGGCCGTAATTCTCCGCATGCCGGCGCATCTGTTCCTGCGCGGCAATCAGCTCGGGCGTCAGCGGATGAAAGCGGTGAAGCGACATGCGTCGGCGATCCTCAAGGAGGCAGCGGCCTCAACGGGAAGTTGCTCTTACGAATCCGAAGTGCCAGGCGAGCGCCGGCGGCACAACATGGTGCCACCTGGCAGCTCGACTAGCACATAACTTGGTAGCCGGTTTGCGCAAGCGCGGTTATTCCACTGGCTGGACATTGAACCGCGATTCGGGCGCCTGGTGGATCATGTCCCACAGCCGCGGAAACTCGTTGCTCAGCTTCTGCCGGGCCTGCACCAGGGCTTCGTGCATGGTGTCGGCCTGGACTTCCACGCGGATATGTCCCAGGCGAACCTCGAACCGGCGTGCGGGCGTGGCGTGCTGCTGCGACGATGCTTGAATCATGGCCTTGTCCCTGTTACGTGGAGAACGTCAAACGTGGTGCGATACCTGCGTCCAGAGGTAACCGTGGGCGGTTGGCTGGCCCATCCTTCAGCTACCGGCCTTTGCCTAAAAAGGTTTTGATCGAGTCGTAAATGGCCTCGCGATCCGGAATCTCCGACAGCACCAGCTTCCCCGGATCGTCCAGGGTGAGGCTGGCCAGGGAGTGGATGAACTCGCCGCTGCCGTAGGGGCTTTCTACCTGTCCGTAACAGAACAGATTGACGTGCGGCAGGATGTGCTCCCGCAACAAGCCCAGGCTGCGTTCGTTATCCTCGCCCCAGTTGTCGCCGTCGGAGAACTGGAAGCAGTAAATGTTCCATTCCAGCGGCGAAAACTCGCGCTGAATCAAATCGGCACACACGCGATAGGCGGAGCTGATCCGCGTGCCGCCGCTTTCGCGGGTGTGATAAAAGGTCTCTTCGTCGACTTCCTTGGCGGCCGCATCGTGGATGATGTAACGCCGCTCCAGGCCGTCGTACTGGCTGCGGAGCCAGGTATCGATCCAGAACGCTTCCACCCGAACGATCTGCTTCTGCTCCTCGGTCATGGAGCCCGACACGTCCATCATATAAATGATGACCGCGTTGGCCACCTGTTCGTGGATCACGTCCCAGGAGCGGTAGCGGCGATCTTCCCGGTAGGGGATCACCAGCGGGTTATCCGGGTTGTAGGTGCCCGACGAAATCTGCCGCCGCAGCGACTGCATGTAGGTGCGTTTGAAATGCCGCAGCGACTCCGGGCCGGTGCGGCGGATGCTGTTGTAGCGGGCTTTCTCCTGCTTGATGTTTTCGCGGCCTTGGGCTGAATCCGCGGCAACTCCAGTTCGTCGCCGAGGATCGCGGCCAGTTCTTCGAGCGACACTTCCACTTCGAGGATGTGGGCGCCCGGATCGCTGCCGGCCTGACCCTGCCCGCCTTCCCCATCGTCGCCGGGGCGGCCGAGCGGCTGGCCTACTTCGCCTTCGCCCTGCCCTGCCCCGCCCGAGCCGTTCTTGCCAAACTTGAAGTGCGGCACGTCGAGCTGGGGCACGGGGATGCTGACAAGATCGCGACCCTTGCGGCCGATCATCTCGCCTTGCGAGACGTACTTCCGCAGGTTCTGCCGAATCTTGCCGCGCACGATCTGCTTGAAGCGGCTCTGGTCGCGTTCAATCTTCAAACCCATGGCTGGCCGGCTGCGTTAGGCGGAAATGGATCTCAAAACGGCTGTTAAGGGTTCGCGCTTTTTGGGCGGTGTCCGGTTCGCCATGGGAGAGCGGCTGTGCCCACTTTGAGGGCGGGCCGCCACGCTACTCCCACGGCAAAGGTGAATCCTGGGTGTCTATCGTGTGCGTGTTTAGTGCTTGGTGTCGCCGCGAGCGAAAATGCTGGCCACGTAGTTCAGCACGTCGGTGGCGCTCTCTTCGTCGTAGCCGTAGTCGCGGATCAGCCGGGCCTTGACCACGTCGATCTTGGCCTGGGTTTCCTGGTCGACCACGTTGGACACCAGGCTGGTCAGCTTGATGCTGTCCTTCTGATCCTCGAACAGCTTCAGTTCCAGCGCCTTGTTGAGCCGCTCATTGGTGCGGAAGTCGAACGTCTTGCCGTCGATCGACAACGCGCCAATGTGGTTCATGATCTCCCGGCGGAAGTCGTCCTTGCGGCTCTCGGGGATATCAATCTTTTCTTCGATCGACCGCATCAGCCGTTCGTCCGGCTCTTCGTACTGGCCGGTGAACTTGTTCTTGACCTTTTCCCGCTGGGTGTAGGCCTTGATGTTGTCGATGTAGTTGGCGCACAGCCGCGCCAGGGCGTCCTCGTCGGCCGCGATCGCGCGCTGCACTTCGTTCTTCACAATGTTTTCGTACTCCTCTTTCACCACGGTCAGCAGCTGGCGGTAATGGTTCCGCGTTTCCTCGCTGTTGATCAGGCTGTGATGCTTGAGGCCCGAATCCAGTTCGTTGAGGACCATGAATGGGTTAACGCTCCGGGCCTCGGGGTGGGCCACAATCGCGTTGGAGATCTTGTCCTGCACGTAACGCGGCGAGATGCCGTGCATGCCCTCGGTGGTGGCCTCCTCCTTGAGCTGTTTGACGTTGTCCTCGGTGAAGCCCGGCAGGCTCTTGCCGTTGTACAGCTTGAGCTTTTGCAGCAGCGTCAAACTGGCGTTCTTGGGTTCCTCCAGCCGCGTGAGCACCGCCCACATGGCCGCCATCTCAATGGTATGCGGCGCGATATGTTTGCCGCGGACCTTGTTATTGTTGTAGTCCTTCTCGTAGATCTTGATTTCGTCATCGAGCTTGGTGACGTAGGGTACGTCGATCTTCACCGTGCGGTCGCGGAGCGCCTCCATGAACTCATTGCTTTGCAGGCGGCGATACTCCGGCTCGTTGGTATGCCCGATGATGACTTCATCAATATCGGTTTGAGCGAACTTCTTGGGTTTGACCTTGTGTTCCTGGCTGGCGCCCAACAGGTCGTACAGGAACGCCACGTCGAGCTTGAGCACTTCGACGAACTCGATCAGGCCGCGGTTGGCCACGTTGAACTCGCCGTCGAAGTTGAACGCCCGGGGGTCGCTATCGGTGCCGTACTCGGCGATCTTGCGATAGTTGACGTCGCCGGTCAGTTCAGTGGAGTCCTGGTTCTTTTCGTCCTTGGGCTGGAAGGTACCGATCCCGATCCGGTCCTGTTCGCTGAGGATGACGCGTTTGACGCGCACGTCCTGGATGACGCGCGTCCAGTCACCGCCGTACTTACGCAGCCGCTGGTGGTACATGAAGCGGCAAAGCGGATCGAGGTCGCCCTCGATGCGGACGTGGTAATCGTGTTCGCCGCGGCCTTCGTTGAGCTGCCCGGCAATTTCTCCGCGGAACCGGTTAGGAATCAGGTGCAGCGGTTCCTCGTTCATGGGGCACCAGTGCGTTTCGCCGGTGTCCTCGTCGTACCAGCCCAGGGTATAGAGCGCCCCGTCGTCCTGGGCGCTATAACGTTCCAGGCCCTTCTTCAACAGCCGCACAATGGTGCTCTTGCTGCTGCCGACCGGGCCGTGGAGCAACAGCACGCGGCGTTCGATGCCGTAGCCGCGGGCAGCGCTTTTGAGCGCGTTGACCAGGTGGTTGAGCGAATCGTCCAGCCCGAACACGGCATCGTGTCCGTCGCCATCGGGATCGTCGAAGAACCGGTAATGTAGTTTCTTCTCGCGGCGCGATTCGCGGACTTCCACCCCGTACGAAATGATCATGTCGTACAGCCGCTCAAACGCGTTGCGCGTGACCTCGGGCCGTTCGCGGACAATGTCGAGGTATTCGGCGAACGTGCCTTCCCAGGTTTTGCGGCGGAACTGGTCCAGGTCTTGTCGTTGGCCGACCAGCGAAATGATGTTTGTGCCTCGGGTCATGGATTTTCCCTCTGGTCTCTGTTGCTTGGATCGTGGGCGACGCCCGCGGGCCGTCGCAATCCGTCCTTGGCGAGGGCACGCGAGCGCTTGATACGCCTCTACGATGCGCGGTGACCGATTGCGTGCGCTGCTAACTGTCTAAAGCGTATTTTTGATGGCCTGTGGGATCTGAAAGGTATTTTGTGTGTGTCAGGGAACCAGTTAAGCGCTCGTGGCTTGGGTTTGCGACGCGAGTTGGTGGTTGGTTAAAAGTGCAATCATCGTTTCGGACGCGTGCTTACCAGCAGCACTCTCAGGCCTTTTTCGGGTTCGCTGCGCGCACGCGCTTACGCACGGGTGCAAACGGTTCGCGAGCGCATGGCCACACGGCTGGCTCCCCGCACAGCAAGGCACAATACAGTGCCTTTGAAGAGAGCCGCCGGTCGGAAGGCGACCTGGCGAATCCGCACCGCGCAGCAGCGACCGCGGAGCGATTCAACGGGAAGTTGAAAAAGAGCGAGAGAGCGAAGCGAGAAGCTCGAAGGCAGGCAGAGTGTGGATTGAACCGATCCCTTCGGTCCCCGGTGAGCCCGGCAGTACGTTATGCAGGCAAGGTTTGCCGCACACCGAGGGAAGCGTTTCTGCTTCTGCCACCCCTTAGTATCGCCTCAAACTGTTTGCAAGGCAATAGCACATCGGCGGCCAATTGCGCAAAATCCATGCGCCCGCATCGATATATGATGCGTAAGTGACAAGAATATATTGATTTAGAAATTAAAGAACTAGCCGCTTCAGAGGCGTCGTCGGCTGGTTGCCAACCTGACACATCGGTTCTCAATCAACCCCACCTGGCACTCAAGCGGCCAATTGACGTGGTGATTGTCCCCAGGAATCGATTGGCTTGCTTCACCCATGGCGGCTGTATCGCGTAGCCCATTTGCCGCTATATAAAGCGACTTTGATGATTGCTGGCAGTGCTAGCAGCAATTGTGAAAAAGATCACAGGGCCAGCCATTGCCCAAAGTCGCAGCGCTTAAAAACAGCGAACCGCCCGGCGTGGTGAAGACCGCGCCGGCGGTCGATCGGCAAACAAATTGATATTCGCCGTGCGGCCAGCCGTTAATCGGCCAGGGCGGCTTCGGCGGCTTCCAGCAGCCGTTCCATGGCAAACGGTTTGCGGATGTAAGCCACCGCGCCCAGCAACTCGGCATACTGTTCGTGCCGTTTGCCTTCGTTGGCGGTGATCATGATCATCGGCGGCGGCGTGGTGGCACTGCGTTGCAGTTTCTCCATCACCAGGAAACCGCTCCGCTTGGGCATCATCATGTCGAGGATGATCAGGTCGGGGCGTTCGGACTCCGCCTTGGTCAGGGCCTCGTTGCCGTCGTGAGCCACGACGACCTGGTAACCCCGCGACTCGAGCGCGATCCGCACGCCGGTCAGTATTTCCTGGTCATCGTCGACGACGAGGATCTTCTTCGTATTGTTCGTCTTGCTCATGGCGTCCGCCGCCTGCCAAAAAGGAGTTCGCCGCCGGGGGCATTCATGGCCCTGTACGGTTCTTGGGGGGGCGTGGGCGTCGCGCATCGCACGGCACAGCTCGTACCGGTGCCCCCCCAGTGTCGCTGGGAGTGCCGCCGGCAATGGCCGGTCGGAGCGATCGAAACTTCCATCCACCCTCATTGTTTACCCTTAACGATTACGGCACTTATTTGCAAGGAGCCCAAACCGGGGTACCCATGGGGGCCAGCACCATCCGGCTAACCCCCCGAGGCCGTAAAACCGGCAAACAACTGTTGGGGGAATGAACTTTCTTGCCGCTAAACTTGACCAACACTTGAGAGATCGTCTGCCGCCCGCAGGTGCCCTGCCCTGTTGCGCTGGTATCGCGGTTGCACCGCAGAGGGGGTACGCTGAGGAGGACGCCAGACCTCGGGCCCCCGTAGAGAGCCGGGGGCACAACCTTGGAATCCTCGCGGTTGCCGCAACAATGGTGGTAGCTTCGCCGGTCGCCTGTCAGGCCCCGCCCATCGGCCTGCCTGGCGACGAAGCCCCGCCCCCAAACATCCTCCCCGTGATGGGCAACGAAACGGCTGCGGTTTGATTCGGTGGCAGACAGCCAACCGCCTTGCCAGGAGTTGACGACAATGAGCGATGGCCGCATCTCGCGCCGCACGGCCCTGCAAGCCCTGACTGCCGCATCGCTGAGCACCGGCTGGTTCCTTGGCGGCCGGCCCAAAGCCCAAGCTGCCGTCGATCCCAAAATCCGGTCAGCCGTGGAACGCGGTCTGGACTGGGTAGCCAAGACGCAAAACCGCGTGGGCCGCTGGGATGCGCAAGGACAGTACCGCGTGCCGATGACTGCCCTGGCAGGCATCGCCCTGCTGGCCGAAGGTTCCACCACGACCCAGGGCCGTTATGCCGAGCAGCTCCGCCGGGCGACGGATTATTTGATGGCCCAGACCAAGTCCAACGGTCTGATTGGCGAACTGAACGATCACCGTTACACCTACGGCCACGGCTTCTCGATGCTCTTTCTCTCCCAGGTGCTGGGCGAGGAAGAAGATATGCAGCGCCGCAAGCGCCTCACCGAAGTGTTGGTAAAAGCTGTCGATTTCTGCGTGAAGGCCCAAACCAACGCCGGCGGCTGGGGATACGTGAGCGCGAAAGACGGCGGCGGGTTTGACGAAGGCTCCACCACCGTCACCCAGGTGCAAGGGCTGCGCGGCTGCCGGAACGCCGGCATCCCCGTGCCACGCGAGGCCATCGAAAAGGCCATCAAGTACATCCACAACTGCACCATGCCCGATGGCGGCATTTGCTACAGCTCGCAAAGCCGTGGTGCCAGCCGCCCGCCGATCACGGCCGCCGCGGTGGCCTGCTTGTTCAACGCGGGCGAGTACAAGGGCGAGTACGTCAACAAGCTCTTGGACTATTGCAAGCGGACGATCCACGACATCGAAAACCCACGCGACGTGTTCGGCCACTGGCATTACACGTACTACTACTACAGCCAGGCCATGTACCGGCTGCCTGGCGAATGGAACAGCTTCCGCGACAAGCTGTACCCCCGGCTGCTCCGCGAGCAGAACAGCGATGGTTACTGGACGGGCGACATTGGCCCCATCTACGTGACGGCGCTGAACTTAACGATGCTCCAGTTGGATAAGGGCCTGCTGCCGATCTACCAGCGGTAGCCTTACCCAGCGGCCCCGCCTTTTCTCCCGCATAACCGCCGGGGTCAGTCCCTGCGCTCAGGCGGCTTCCCTGCCCTGCTTGGGCGGCTGGTCCGCCCATTGAAGGGAGAAGCGGCATTTTTTCGCCCCGCCCAGATGAACTTTGCACCTGCCCGGGCGCACCAACCCAAGATACGTGCTGCCTGCGGGCGATACGCTGCCCGGAGAGCCGTGCGGCGGCCAGGTCTGCTAGCACAGGTGGCTCCGGCAGTTAGGAATCCCCTCGGCAGGCGGCTATAATGGGCGGTTGGACGCTGGGGCCCCGGCATTCGCGGGGAGTGGCAGGAGCCCTGCCCAGCGCCATCCTTCCCAGCCAGCGCACGGGAGAATGCCGTGGCGATCGACGTCGACCAGGCTAGCCGAGAGTACTTTGCCCGAATCCATCGGGCCGCGCTGGTGTTGACGGGCAATCCTTGGGATGCCGACGATCTGGCCCAGGAAACCTTCCTGGTGCTGGCCGGCGGCAGCCAGGGATTCGAAGGCCGCAGCAGCACGTACACGTATCTGTACGGGATATTGTTGAATCTGGAACGTCGTCACCGGCGGCGGGCGGGCATGCAGAAACGCAAGCTCCGCGTGCTTTGGGACCACGAGCCGCGCGAGCGGACGGTGCCCGCGGCGGAAACCTCCATCGAGGCTTCCGAGTGGAAGTCGTCGCTCTGGTCAGTGGTGGCCCAGTTGCCCGACGGTCAGCGTCAGGCTCTGGTGCTGCGGTTCAGCGAGCACTTGCGCTACGACGAAATTGCCGAAGTTTTGGGCTGCCCGGTCGGTACGGTGAAATCGCGGATATTTAACGGCCTTGCCACGTTGCGGGAAATGTTGGGCGAAGGCTCCTCGCACGCCGCAGGCGATGTCCCCCGACACGCCTGGGAGGATCTGACGCATGTCATTTAAGTTCAGGCTCATAAGCGAGCCGTCGGACGCTGCCGCCGACGATGCCCGGCATGCCGCGGCGCTCAGCCGCTTTGCCGAGGACACGGCCGATGAGGCCGACGATCTGACCTCCGGCTTGCCGCCGGAGTTGGCCGCTCTAGCTGCGCAATTGATCGGCGAATCCGATCGGCTTGAGGCTGCTTTCCCGGCCCCCGAACCAGCCACCCCTGAACCCGACGCCGCCGAAATCTTGGCGAACAAGCCTGCCGAACCGGCCCAGCGCTGGAACCGGTTCGCCGCGTGGCGTCGCCGGGGCGGCGCTGCCG
>Ga0182737_1003729_pt1 | contig 10927 bp, 8 predicted proteins | sample eDN5th30CBELigOP_FD_128878 | JGI IMG/M metagenome (GOLD analysis project Ga0182737, IMG submission 128878) | Enriched Organic Plus compost microbial communities from Emeryville, California, USA - eDNA 5th pass 30_C BE-Lig OP (version 2) (version 2) ... | reverse complement strand
GTGGTCCAGCGGCCGCCGGGGATCGTCCTGGGCCTCGATGCCGGCCTGCGCCAGCACGCCGCGCACGCGGCTGGCCAGCTCGGGCGAGCCCGGGGCGGGATACTGCAGCTGGTAGAGCTCGGGCGGAAAACCGCCGAAGTCGTGCCAGGCGACCTGCCGGTCGCGCGTGGACACGGCCAGGCCGTGTCCCATCCAGTGCGGCGACACTACCAGGATGCCAGCGGGCGTGCGCGCCTGGGCGCGGCTCCAGTCCGCCAGCACGGCGCCGGTGCGACCGGGATCGACCGCCATCATGGGGGAACCGTGGGAGACGAACAGGGCGGGCCAGCGCATGGCGGATATCTCCGGCGAAAAGAGGACAACCTTCATGATGGCCGCTTTCGGCAGCGCGATAAACCGCCGCCGGCGGTACACATTGTTGCCGCTGCCGGACCAATGCAGGAACGCCCCCACGGCCCGAAGGGTAAACTACGAGGTTCCCCTTTTCCGCAGTCCTGAAGAATTCATGGCCCGAGCCCGCAGCCGAACCTCTCCCCGCCTGAACCGCGAAGCCTCGCGGCTGGCGGCGCTTTCGCAGTCGCTGAACCGCTCCGGCAGCCGCGTCGAAGACCGCTATTGGGAAGCGCAGCTGGGCGAGACGATCGCCCGCATGCTGCGCCAGGGCCAGGACGGTCCGCTGGAAAGCGCGCTGGATCACCTGGCCCAGCACGACATGGGCGCCTACGAGGTGCTGATCGAACAGGCCGAGACCCTGTCCGAGTCGATGCAGGTCGAGAAAAACGGCACCACGTACGACGTGCTGCTGGTGGTGGCGCCCATCGCCGCCTGGACGCGCTATACGATACCCACCGGACCGATTCCCGCCCCGGCGCAGCAGGCGCTGCTGGCGCAGCTGCACGGCCACGTGCTGGCCCAGGACGCGCGCGTCGCGCTGCTGCCGAACCTGGTCAGCATCGACCAGATGCCGCGCACCTTTGCCGAGACCTGGCAATGGCTGCACCGGCTGGCCGCGCGCGCGCTGGGCGCGCAGACCGCGTGGCCGGTGCTGAACACCGAGGTGGAAACGGCCAACATGCTGGCCGACACGCGCTACCTGGTGGCCGCCGTGGGCGTGCCGCAGGGCACGCCGATCTTCCGCTGGCAGGAACATCCCGAAGACGCGGCGGCCAGCCGCGACGCCTGCCTGGAGCAATGGGTGGCGCAGGCCCAGCCCACGCTGGCCGCGCTGCTGCCCGGCTGCGGCCTGGAATGCCTGCTGCCCGACGCCTATTACGTCAGCAACCGCGACGCCGACCGCCGCGTGCGCCCGCTGTCGCTACGCGCCGCCGTCACTTGGCTCGAAGGCGCGGTCAATCTGCCTCCGGCGCAGCTGCGCGCGGTGGTGGCGGGCTGCGGCGAGAGCCGTATCGACGAATACCGCATCGGCTTCACGGCGCGCACCAGCAATGACGTGTACTACGGCTGCGTCTGGCCGCTGTACGGCCGCGAAGACGACGCGCCGACCGACGAAGGCGAGCCCGACGCCGTGGACGAGATCGCCGCGCTGCTGAAGGAATTCGGGGTGGGCGAAGTCCGCCGCATCCCGGGCATGCTGCCGCCCGAGTACTGCGAAGACTGCGGTGCGCCGCACTTCCCCAATCCGCTGGGCGAACTGGTGCACGCCGAGCTGCCGGAGGACGCCGAGGCCTCCCCATCGCACTTTCACTGATGTCCGCCACGCGCGCCGACCTGTTTTGCCGGGTGGTCGACAACTACGGCGACATCGGCGTGTGCTGGCGCCTGGCGCGCCGGCTGGCACACGGCCGCGGTTGGCAGGTGCGCCTGTGGGTGGACGAGCTGGCTGCCTTCGCCCGCATCCAGCCTGGCGTGCAGCCGGACGCGGCGCGCCAGGAGGTGGCCGGCATCGAGGTGCGGCACTGGCCGCGCGAGCCCGCCGGTCCGCTGCCCGAGCCCGGCGACGTGGTCATCGAGGCCTTCGCCTGCGACCCGCCCGAGGATTTCGTCGCCGCCATGCGGCGCACGCAGCCGCTCTGGATCAACCTGGAGTACCTCAGCGCGGAATCCTGGATCGAGGGCTGCCATGGCCTGCCTTCGCAACGGCCCGACGGCCTGGTCAAGCATTTCTTCTTCCCCGGCTTCACGGCCGCCACCGGCGGCCTGCTGCGCGAACCCGGCCTGACGGCCGAGCGCGACGCCTTCCAGGCCTCGCGCGCGCAACAGCTGCAGTTCCTGGCCGGACTGGGGCTCACGGCCGCCCAGCTAGCGCCGCTGGGCCGCGGCGCGCGGCTGGCCACGCTGTTCTGCTATCCGCACGCGCCGTGGGCCGAGCTGGCCCGCGCCTTGGCCGCCGACCGCACCGAGACGCTGCTGCTGGCGCCCGAGGGCGTGGCGCCGGGACTGGAGCAGGCCGTGCCCGCCGACGGCCGGCTGCACCTGGCGCGCGTGCCGTTCGTCACCCAGCCGGATTTCGACCGGCTGCTGTGGTGCGCCGACCTGAACCTGGTGCGCGGCGAGGACTCTTTCGTGCGCGCCGCCTGGGCGGCCCGGCCACTGGTGTGGCAGATCTACCCGCAGGAAGAGGACGTCCACCTGGAGAAGCTGGCCGCCTGGCAGGCGCGCTTTGCCGCCCCGCCCCAGGCGCATGCCCTGGTACAGGCCTGGAACGCGACCCCGGCCGACGTGCCGGCCGCGCTGGCCGCCGCCCTGGCCGACCCCGCCTGGACCGCCTGGCGACAGGCCGCCCGGGACTGGGACGCGGCCTTGTCCGTCCGCCCCGATCTGGCCGACAACCTGGCCGATTTCTGCGCAGAACTGCTCAGGACGCGCTAGAATAGACAGTTTTCCGAACTGCTTTACCCTGGGGATGCCCGGGCTCGAAGCGTCGGCACGAATAGCCTCCCCGGGGCGCGGAACGTTTTTTCGCGCAAGCACGGCGAGCGCGCACTATCACCCCGGAGTTTTTAATCGATGAAAACCGCTCAGGAATTGCGAGTCGGCAACGTGGTCATGGTCGGCAAGGATCCGCTCGTGGTCCAGAAGGCCGAATACAACAAGTCGGGCCGTAACGCGGCCGTGGTCAAGCTGAAGTTCAAGAACCTGCTCAATGGTTCGAACAGCGAATCGGTCTACAAGGCCGACGAGAAGTTCGACGTGGTCCTGCTCGAGCGCAAGGAATGCACGTACTCGTACTTCGGCGACCCGATGTACGTCTTCATGGACGAAGAGTACAACCAATACGAGATCGAGGCCGAGAGCATGGGCGACGCCCTGAACTACCTCGAGGAAGCCATGCCCGTGGAAGTGGTGTTCTACGAAGGCCGCGCCATCTCGGTGGAGCTGCCCACCATCCTGGTGCGCGAGATCACCTACACTGAGCCGGCCGTGCGCGGCGACACCTCGGGCAAGGTCCTGAAGCCCGCCAAGATCAACACGGGCTACGAGCTGCAGGTCCCGCTGTTCTGCGCGATCGGCGACAAGATCGAGATCGACACCCGCACCAACGAGTACCGCAGCCGCGTCAACTGATCCGGCTGGCCGGCGGGCGTTCGGCCCGGCGGCACCAGGCAAAGAAAAGCCCCCGGCGTGCCGGGGGCTTTTGCTTGTGGACGACGCGCAATGCGCGAAAGGCTACTGCAACCGGTCGTCGTCCAGGAAGGACGGCACGGCCATCACCTCGATGCCGTCGTCGGCCAGCGCCGCCCGCTCTTCAGGGGTGGCGACGCCGCGAATGGGCCGGTCGTCGGCCTCACCCTCGTGAATACGGCGTGCCTCTTCGGCAAAGCGCGGGCCGACGTTCTCGGCCTTGCGCAGCATCTCGCGCACCTGGCGCATGATCTGCGCCTGCAGCACGGCTGTGGCGGTAGCAAGGGGGCCCCCAGCGGCGGCCGGCTGCGGCGCATGCAGATGGGCCACGTTGAGATGCGGCGCGGACAGGCGCTTGACGATCTCGTGGGAGTCGCAAACGGGGCACGCGACGAGTCCCCGCGCACGCTGCGCGTCGTAGTCGTCGTGCGAGCCGAACCAGCCTTCGAAGACGTGGCCGCGGTCGCACTGCAGGTCGAAAACTTTGAGAGCCATGGCAGGTATATGGTAGCGGCCCGTAAGAATACAAGATAGCCCGTCGATACGGAGCAAACCGGCGCCCCGGGGTTTCTGCCCCGGGGTTCCTGCCCGGGTTCCTGCCCGCTTTCCGCCCCGGCTACCCTTCGCTGGCGCCCCTGCCCGCGCCGCCGAACTCCAGGCGGGGCACGGCATCCAGCAGCCGGCGGGTCATCTCGTGCCCGGCCGCGTGCAGCACCCGGTCGGCGGGCCCGTTCTCGACGATGCGTCCACCGTGCATGACGGCGATGCGATCGGCCAGGTATTCCACCACGCTGAAGTTGTGCGTGATGAACAGGTAGGCGATGCCGAGCTCGGCCTGCAGCTCGCGCAGCAGGTCGAGTATCTGCGCCTGTACCGACACGTCCAGCGCAGAGGTGGGCTCGTCGCAGATCAGCACCTTGGGCTCGACCGCCAGCGCCCGCGCGATCGCGATGCGCTGGCGCTGTCCGCCGGAGAACTCGTGCGGATAGCGCGAGGCCGCATCCGCGGGCAGGCCCACGCGGCGCAGCAGATCGTGCGCCCGCGCGGTCCGGCGCCCGGCGTCCAGCTCGGGGCGCAACGCGGCGATGCCCTCGTCGAGGATCTCGCCCACCCGCATGCGCGGATCGAGCGAGGCGTAGGGATCCTGGAACACGATCTGGATGTCGCGCCGCAGGCGGCGAAGCTCGGCGCGCGGCGCGGCCAGGAGGTCGCGCCCGCCCAGCATGGCGCGGCCCGAGATGCGCGCGCCCTCGACCAGGCGCAACAGCGCCTTGCCGGTGGTGGTCTTGCCGCAGCCTGATTCGCCCAGCAGCGCCAGCGTCTCGCCGGCGCGCAGCGTGAAGGTGACCCCGTCCACGGCCTTGATCCATGACACCACGCGCCGCAGCGCGCCCTTGCGCACGGGATAGTGCACGCGCAGGTCCTGCACGTCGAGCACCACCTCGCCGGCTGGGGGATGAGGCGCGGGCTGCGCCTGCGTGGCCTGCGCTGCCTGCCCGGCGGCCGACAGCGGCCGGCCCCGCTTGGCATAGGTGGGAATCGCGTCGAACAGCTCGCGCGCGTAGGGATGGCGCGGTGCGGCGAAGAACTCGGCCGCCTCGGCGCTCTCGACGATCTCGCCGCCACGCATCAGCGCCACGTGGCGCGCCACCTGGCGCACCACCGCCAGGTCGTGCGTGATCAGCAGCATCGCCATGCCCAGTTCGCGCTGGATGTCGGCCAGCAGGTCCAGCACCTGGGCCTGCACGGTGACGTCCAGCGCCGTGGTGGGCTCATCGGCGATCAGCAGGCCGGGCTCGGCCGCCAGCGCAATGGCGATCATGATTCGCTGTTTCTGTCCCCCCGAAAACTGGAAAGGATAATCGTCGATGCGCCGCTCGGGCTCGGGAATCCCGACGCGGCGCAGCCAGTGCACCGCCCGCTCGCGCGCGGCCGCGCCGCGCAGGGGCGTATGCGTCGTGATCGTCTCGAGGATCTGCTCGCCGATGCGCATCACCGGATTCAGGCTGGTGGACGGCTCCTGGAAGATGATGCCGATGCGCCCGCCGCGCACGCCGCGCATGGCGCTCTCGGGCAGCTGGTTCAAGTCGTCGCCGTCGAGCTTCACCTGGCCGGCCACGATGCGGCCGGCATCGGGCAGCAGGCGCAGCAGCGCCATCGCCGTCATGCTCTTGCCGCAGCCCGATTCGCCCACCAGCGCGAAGGTCTCGCCGCGGACGATGGCCAGGTGCAGGCGCTTGACGGCTTCCGTCAGGCCGGACTCGCCGGCGATGGATACGCTGAGGCCGGAGACTTCCAGCAGCGGGGTGCGATCGTTCATCGGGCGGCTCCGGCGGCCGGCTGCACGGCCGGACGGTAGCGCCGCGCGCGCGGATCGAAGGCGTCGCGAACGGCATCGGCAAACAGGTTGGCGGCCAGCACCAGCGCCAGCATGAAAGCGAAGGAAGCCAGCAGGTTCCACCAGATCATGGGGTCGCGCGACATCTCCAGGCGCGCTCGGTCGATCATCGAGCCGAACGAGTTCATGCTGGGATCCACGCCAATGCCCAGGTACGACAGCACCGCCTCGTAGAGCACCAGCCCGGAGAATTCCAGCACCACCGTGATCAGCACGATGTGCATGACATTGGGCAGCAGGTGCCGGCCCATGATGCGCCAGTGCGATACGCCGAAGGCGCGGGCGGCCTGCACGTACTCGAGTTCGCGCAGCTTCAGCGTCTCGGCGCGCAGCAGGCGGCACAGGCCGGCCCAGCCGGTCAGGCCCAGGATCATGCAGAGCAGGAACAGGCGCAGGTCGGCGCGCGCCGCCGAGGTATCGAAGATGTCGGCGTGGCTGTCGATGTAGACCTGCATCATCAGCGCGCAGGCCGCCACCAGCAGCACGCCCGGGATGGACGTGAGCGTGGTGTAGACGTACTGGATGACGTCGTCGACCCAGCCCTTGAAGTAGCCCGATGCGATGCCGAAGACGATGGCCGGCGGCAGCATGGCCGCGGTGGTGAGGCTGCCGATCACCAACGCCGTGCGGATGCTCTTGAGCGATTGCCACAGCACGTCATTGCCGGTGCGGTCGGTGCCCAGCACGTGATAGCCGCTGGCCAGCCCGGCGGCGGCGCCTGCCACCAGGGCGAGCAGCACAAATGTGAGCAGCATGGCACGCCATGGCAGCACAGTGCGCGCGCCCAGCACGTCGGCGGCCGCAGCCCGCCAGCCGCTGCGGCGGCGCGCCAGCGCGGCCAGCAGCAGCGCGCCGGCCGCCAGCGCCACGGCGGCCCCGCCCGCCAGGCCGGCGCCCAGGCGCCACAGGATGTCGGGCACCGTCTGCGTCGCGGGATCGTCCAGGTGCGCGCCGCCGGCCCGCAGGCGCGGGAAGTCGCGCACCGGTTTGCCGTCGACCAGCATGGTCTCCTTGGTGAACTGGTGCGAGGCCAGCGGCGCCGAGTAGGTCTTCTCGGGGCGGGTCAGCACGGTGGCCTGCAGCAGGCCATCCAACACCGAGCGCACTGCCGGCGCATAGGCCGGCGGTGCTCCCGCCGGCGCGTCGGACGCGGGCGGCAGCAGCGACCGGTAGTGCAGCGAATCCAGCAGCCCGACCACGATGAAGACGGACAGGATCACCGCCGAGCACATGGCCGGCGCGTCGCGCGCCACGCGCGCCCAGGTGGCGTGCAGCGTGGGGGTACGGCGCACGTGCCAGGCATACAGCAGCACCCCGGCCAGCATCAGGAACAGGGCGACGTCGGTCCAGAGGAATACGATCAGCGGCATGGCGGCTACTCGAAACGGACCCGCGGGTCGGCCAGGGTGTAGGAAATGTCGGCCAGGATCAGCCCGACGATATAGAGCGCCGAGCCCAGGAACACCATGGCGCGCACGATGGAGAAGTCCTGCGCGTTGATGGCGTCGATGGTGTAGCTGCCCAAACCAGGGATGCCGAAGAAGGACTCGGAGATCAGGCTGCCCATGAAAAGCAGCGGAATGGCCGACACCGTGCCCGTCAGGATGGGCAGCATGGCGTTGCGCAGCACGTGGCGCAGCAGCACCACGCGCTCGGCCAGGCCCTTGGCGCGCGCGGTGCGCACGTAATCCTTGCCGATCTCTTCGAGGAACAGCGTGCGGTAGAAGCGCGCCTCCGGCCCCAGCCGCGCCACGATCGCTACCAGCACCGGCAGCGCCAGGAACTTGACCATGTCCAGCCCGCCGGCGAAGCCGGAGTACGGCACCAGCCGCAGCATGCGCGAGAACAGCCACTGCCCGGCGATGATGTAGAACAGGCTGGAGATGGACAGCATCACCACGCAGGTGACGACGCCCCAGAAGTCGAGCCGCGTGGCGCGGAAATACACCAGCATCGCCGAGAAGGCCACGCTGGCGAGCAGCCCCAGGACGAAGGTGGGGATGGCCAGCGCCAGGCTGGGGCCCATGCGCGAGCGGATCTCGCGGCCGATGTCGCGCCCGGCGTCCGAGGCGCCGAACTCCATCGAGAGCAGGGGCACGGAGCGCTGGTAGAACACGGTGTCGGTATAGCGTGCAGTGCCCTGCCGTTCGGTGTTCAGGAACAGCGGCTTGTCGTAGCCGCGGTCGGCCTTCCACTTCTCGATGGCGTCCTGGCTGATGCGCTGGCCCCCGATGGCCAGGCGGGCCATGTCGTCGGGTGTGTTGACGGCGAAAAACAGCACGAAGGTGAACAGGTTGACGCCGACCAGGATCAGCGCGCCATACAGCAGCCGGCGGATGACGTAGGCGATCATGGGCGGGACTCCGGGGTCGGGGCGGGCGCGGCGGCGCCGGCCTGCAGGGCGGTCTGGCGTTCGCGCCGGCGCAGCGCGACCACCGAGGGCCACACCGCCAACGCCAGCAGCGCGGCCGCCAGCAGCAGCGGCCACCAGCGTGGCTGGTTCCATTCCTCGATCTTGCGCACGCGCAACTGCGGGTCGATCTTCAGGTACTGCAGCGTATTGCGCACCATCTGCGTGGGCTTGGCGTTGCCCACCCACTGCTGGTAGGCGCCGCCGGACAGGGGAAAATAGCCGAACATCCACGGTGCGTCGTGCCGCACGATTTGCACCATGCGCTGCACCAGGCGCGCCTTCTCGGGGCCGTCATCCAGGAACTTCATCTGCTCGAACAGCTTGTCGAACTCGGGATTCTGGTAGTTGGCGGCGTTCTCGCCGCCCTCCTTCGCCTTGGCGTTGGGGCCGTACAGCAGGAACAGGAAGTTCTCGGCATCGGGATAATCGGCATTCCAGCCCCAGAAGAAGATCTGCGCCGCACCGCGCCGCATCTTGTCCTGGAAGCGGTTGTAGTCGGTGGAGCGCACGTCCATCTGGATGCCGATCTTGGCCAGCTGGCGGCGCATCCAGTCGAACTGCGGATTGCCGCCGGCGCCGGTCATGGCGTCGTAGTACAGCACCAGCGGCGCGCCGGTGGCGGCGTTGCGGCCGTCGGGATAGCCTGCCTCGGCCAACAGCTGCCGCGCCGCCTCCAGCGGCTTGCGCACCGGCTTGCCGTCGACCAGGTCGTAGACCTCCGGGTTGTAGCCTGCCGGCAGCGCCTGGAAGCCCACCACGCCCGGGGGCACCGGGCCGTGCGCCACCTCGGCTTGGCTGTCCTCGAAGACCGCCACATATTCTTCCCAGTCGAACGCGATGCTGATGGCCTGGCGCAGCTTGCGGTTCTTCTCCTGCTGCGCGGGCGTGTCGCCGCGCCCCACGACGGGATCGAGCCAATTGAAGCCCATGTACCAGTTGGACGTCTCGACCGTGGTGGGCAGGTGGATGCCGTGGTCTCGGTACAGCTTGGCCTTGTCGGCCGAATCGCCGGCCGCCACGCGCATGGCCACGCCGTACTCGCCGCGCTCGACCTGCGGCACGTCGTAGTAGCCCTGCAGGAACTTGCCTGTCAGCGGCACGGCCTCTTTCTCGATGTTGAAGACGATGCGGTCGATGAAAGGCGTGGGCTTGCCGCAGTCGGCCAGCAGGCCCGCCTCGCGGTCGCCCGGCTCGCCCTCGCAGGGATAGGGCTCGCCGTGGAAATTGGGATTGCGCGCCAGGACGTGGCGGCGGTTGGGCAGCGACTCGACCAGCATATAGGGCCCGGTGCCGACCGGCCAGGTGTTCAGCGACAGGTCGTGCGCCGCCATGCCGGGCTGGCTGTAGAAACGGTCGGCCTCCCAGGGCACCGGCGCGGTGAAGGTCATGGCAAGCCAGTACCTGAATTGCGGGTACTTGCCCTTGATGCGGATGCGCAGCGTGTGGTCGTCCAGGGCCTGCACGCCGTCGAAGCCTTCGGCCTGGCGCAGGTCCAGCCACGGCAGGTCGCGCGTGCCCGGCGGCAGGGTGCTGCGCTGCGCCTGGTCGCGCTCGCGCAGACCGTCGCCGTATTGCTTCATGCCGACCACGTAGTCGGCCATCAGCGTATAGATGGGCGAGACGACGCGCGGGCTGGCAAGCCGGCGCAAGGCGTACACATAGTCGAACGCCGTCAGTTCGCGCGTGCCGGTGCGCGGGAAGTCGGGAATGGCGTACTTGTCGTCCAGTTCGCCGGCAGCCAGCGGGAAGTAGGCATAGCTGCCATCCTCGTTGCGCGCGAAGGCCGGATGCGGCTGGTAGCGGGCGCCGGGACGGATGCGCACGTCGTACACGCTCTCGGCGATGCGCTCGCCGGGCGCGTCGGCCGGCAGCTCGGCGCCCTGCGCGTCGTAGTAGCGCGGCGGGTCGATGGCGGCGGCCGCGCGCGGCACCAGTTCGTAGGGCCGCTTCAGGTAGTGGTAGCCGTACAGCGGCTCGTAGATGTTGTAGGTGTACGGGGTCTCGTCGACCGAATACGAGCTGGCCGGGTCCAGGTACTTGGGCGAGCGGCTGACGAAGGCGGTGTACAGCGCGTTCTGCTCCAGCGCGTCGCCGGAATACGGGCTGTTGATGGGGTCCTCGCGGGAACATGCGGCCAGCGCCAGCGCCAGCAGCGCCGCGGTGGTGTATCGCCACAACCGACCTACCATGACATCATCCCCGTCTTCTTGCAGCCGCACAGAATAGCAAACGGCGCCCGCGCGCCACATTCCCGCATGCCCGGCCGGCCCGCGCGGCCGAGGCTAGCGGGCCGCCTCGGGCTGGCACTGGTGCTGGCGCCAGCAGTCGTAGCGCCACTTCCAGGGCGCGATGGCGCCGGGCTGCGCCCACAGGCCCAGCCCGGCCTGGCTCGCCTGGCGCTGCAGCGCCGGCATCTCGCGGTCGCGCAGATAGGCCCCACGCCTGGCCGTATACGCCCAGGCGTAGCCCGCGGCCACTTGGGCGCGGTTGGCCGTCGAGCCATCGGGCAGCGGCAGTTCGCAAACGTGCCGGCC
>Ga0182737_1003727_pt1 | contig 10931 bp, 5 predicted proteins | sample eDN5th30CBELigOP_FD_128878 | JGI IMG/M metagenome (GOLD analysis project Ga0182737, IMG submission 128878) | Enriched Organic Plus compost microbial communities from Emeryville, California, USA - eDNA 5th pass 30_C BE-Lig OP (version 2) (version 2) ... | reverse complement strand
CCGCGAACCTGTGCCGCCTCGCTTACTGATGAAGATGGCCGCGGGGTCATCTCCGTCCAGTTGATAAGCACCTGCACCAACGGGTGGCTGGTTCACAAATGACCGTTCCCCGGCTGTCAGACGCGCTGCATGAGCCTCCACCCAGCGTTTAGGTAAGATGGGGAGATTTACCAGGGACATGATGGACGGGCCGTAGATTTCACGAAAGGCCAGGCGAGGGCGCATTGCTGCTCCGTGATCCCAGCCGTCAATCAATTGCAATCCGCGTCTTCCATCCACCGGCCAGTCTTGTGACAGGATGAGGTTTACGGTGGTTTCAATGTCAGCCCCCGTCACGCGAGTCCCATCCTGAAATGTAGCATCTTCACGTAGAACCAGTTCAAGGGTTGGCTGCTCCAGCATGGGAGCTCGTTTCACGAAGCGCAAGCGTGCATCCAACGCAGGCAGATTGCTGAAGTACTTGTTGATCTCCTCAAAAAATCTGACGGCTTCGCCACTGATCTGTAATTCAAATGAATCAGCGCTGAGAAAGTGGACAGCTTTCACCTGGGCGGCTTCGATGGCCTCCCCCATAAAAAACATCAAATGTTCTTGAGCGTCTCCTTTGACCTCGACATGCAGCGTCTCCACAGGCAGGGGGCCGAACTCTGCCACCACTTGATGTACGGCTGTTCCGGTGGTGGTGCTAATGCCTGATAGTCGCAGCCGCAGTTCTGCACCCATTGCCTGGACATCCTGCAATTGCCAGGCCTGCCACTGTTCCGGTGAAAGGGCTTTTACTTTCTCCAGGGCTTTCTGGGCAAAGGATTCATTGGAAAACCAGAAGCTGGTCCGCTGTGTCCATGACCAGGACTGGGCCAGGCCCGGCTGGATTTCGCCTTTGTCGTTCAAACTCAATACAGGAGCATGTACCAACTGTGTGAGTTCACGATCCACGGCTGTGGCAGGCAGAAACGGATTCAAAGATGGCGTCAAGCCTTCTGCCGTGGCAATCACGATTTCATCACCGCCGAGATCCCTGCTGGCGATGGACTGCACGGCTGACCATGTAGCCGCGAGGGCCAACGTCAGCGGTAATCCAAAGATGATAGATCGCGTCCAAAGCATGAAAAGATGAAACACTAGCCGCCCGCCTGTGAAAATACAAGTCGCATGAGTTTGTCTGGCCTTATCACCGATGCAGGCCGGTGTCAGGACACATAAACCAAGCAAATCCCGAGCCTTTTTGAGGGTTGTGCAATTATTTTTCCTCTTCAGAAGCCCGTTAGGTTAAAGCTAAAGCTCGTTTTTTGCCTCGAAGTGTTTAAAGATTTCCCAAGCCTGTTTTTGTAGTTAGAAGAACGGGGTCTGCATTTGATATGAAATGGTATATCCAGCTGGCCAGGCTTGTAGTCATAGGAATGCTAACCGTGGTACTGTTTCTTTTAATGGGTCAGACACGGCTGATGTATTTTCCCCGACCTTATGGCGATGCGGATCTGCAAGTCGCCAATTCAAGCGGAGTACAGCAGATTCAGGTCACGACATCGCAAGGATTACAAGTGGCCTTTTATGTGCCATCAAAGTCGGCATCTAGTCCTGACGAGGCACCCAAATTTCTGTGGTTGTTCTTTGGGGGCAACGGTTCACTTTCCCTTGATTATCTGAACCTTACCCACAGCTGGGATCCTGGGTTCAGTTATGTGTTTGTGGATTACCCAGGCTACGGTCTGTGTCATGGCAGCCCGAATCCGGCGCGGATTAAAGAAAGCATTACGGCATTAGCGGCCAAACTACGTCAGGAATTCGGCTGGGATGAATCCCAGTTTCAAGCTCGCGTAGGTGTCATCGGGCATTCTCTGGGCAGTGCTGCTGCGTTGATCGCAGCGGAGCAGCTACAACTAGGCAAGGCGGTGCTTTGCGCCCCCTTTACCAGCATGACAGACATGGCAAGGCATCTATTTGGCTGGCCATTGTGTTATTTAAACCGTCACCGTTATGACAATCTCGCCCGGCTGGCTCGTCTGCCATCGCAGGCTCAGGTGCATGTATTTCACGGAGTCGCGGATGAGGTCATCCCGGTGGAAATGAGCCGCAGGCTGGCGGCAGCCTTCCCGACATTGATCCGGCTGCATGAAATCTCAGCAGGCATGCATAATGATGTGGTGGATCTGGCTGACAAGGAAATCGGCCGATCCCTGAATGAACTGGCCTCAGGCGAGACGAATGTTCGGGCTCCTTGAGCACGCTTCAGTTCCTAAGCCTTCAAAAGCCTGCTTATTCGCTGTGGCGTTGACGGGCTTTCTGTTCCGCCGCCGACGTTAAATCTGGCGAGCCGTCGCGATGCGTATAAGAGGCATGGCGATTCATACTCTTTTGCGCAAGCAACGTGTTAAAGGCGACCTGGCAGAGATCTGGTGTTTCTTTTCCAACCCACGCAACCTCTCCAAGATCACCCCAAAAGAGATGGGGTTTGAGATTTTGTCTGACCTGCCAGAGAAGATGTTTCCTGGCATGATGATTGAATACAGGGTGCGGCCATTATTCGGCATTCCCATGAGCTGGCTGACGGAGATCACCCATGTTGTGGACGGTGTGTATTTTGTGGATGAGCAGCGTATAGGCCCGTATGCGGTATGGCATCACGAGCACCATTTCGCCCCGCTGGAAAACGGTGAGATTGAGATGGTTGACCGGATCACCTATGTGCCTCCCTTGGGCATTCTGGGGGAAATCATCCATCCGTTCCTGATCAGACCTCAACTGGAGAAGATTTTTGCCCACCGTGAGGTGGCAGTTCGTGAACGCTTTGGGATCTGAAGCGAACAGGCATAAAAAAGCCGCATGGGAGGTATGCCCATCCATGCGGCCAAGCAGCTTCGAGGGTTGATGTGGCTTAGCGTTTCTTCAGTTCAGCAGCGGTCCAGGGAGCGACCCTTTCGCTGTGTTTTTCACGCACACTTTTGACGAATTTTGCATCAATGGGAGACGCTGTGTGTTCCCACTCACGGCGGATGTAGGTCACAATGGCAGCCACGTCTTCATCCTGGAGATGCATGAGCGGCGGCATGGCCAGTTCATACGTTTTTGATCCCACCTTGATGGGGCCTGCGACTCCCTGAAGGATGATACGCGAAGGTACATCCGCATGACCCAGCACCCACTCACTATCCACCAGTGGCGGGGCCAGACCATCCAGCCCCATACCATGAGGCTGGTGACAGGCGGCGCAGTTGATGGTGTAAAGCATCCTGCCTTTCTCAAAAAGCGCCTGCTGGCTCGCATTTAACGGGACGATCCTGGGTCTTTCTGGAGCCCCCGGTTTGCCGGGCCAGGCAATGCGATTGTTGATATTCGCCAGCAGGGAGATGATGCTCTTTTCTTTTGAGAGAGCTTTGCTCATGGTTTGCACGCTGTCTGGCTCATTATCAAACCAGATGAGTTTGATCTGTTTTTTATCCTTGGGCAGTGCAGAAAGCCCTTTCAGCAAGGCGCGCTGAGCGGGGCCTGCCACGGGTTGTGCTGCTGCAAGTTTGAGCATTTCATCAAAGGGCTGGGCTTTATTCGCACTGGCCACCAGTTTGGCGAGGTCTTCCAGCACCGAGCTGATGTTGGAGGCATTTGCATCGGTCTTAAGTTCGGCAAGTTTTTGGGCAAAGGCAATCTCACGCCCACGCAGACCGCTTAGGGCTCCTTCACGCACCAGAGGTTTTTTTGCGGCAGGGGTGGCCATCAGTTGGGCTAGCGCGTCCATTGCATCTGGCAAAGGGAAGCTGCTAAATTTAATGGCCAGATGTGCCTGTACCAATGTTTCAGGATCATTCTGCATGGCGACAAGGTCTACCATGAGGTCATACCCTGCCAGGCGCACAGCGGCACTGCGAACCTGCACGTCTTTATCTTTCAAACCAGCGCGCAAAACATCAGGCGTCAAAGCAGCAAGGCCCTCCAGAGTCCACAGAGCATGCAGTCTGGAAACCGCGCTGGCTTTTTCGTTATTCAGCAAAGCTGTGAGGGTGGGCACGGCTTTGGCATCTGCGGATTCCACCAACAGGCGCTGGGCAGTATCACGCACCCAGCCATTGGCATGCTCAAGAGCTGCGACACGACCTGCTGTGTCAGCAGGGAGTTTATAAGCCGGTTTGCTTTCTCCTTTATCTGGAACCACCCGCCAGATGCGGCCCATGTCCACAGGTTGCGACAGCTCGCGGTCTTCAATATTGGTAATCAGGTAGTGCGTAAGGAATCCATTGTGCTGGATAATGCCGCGATACATGTCCACAATGTAAAGCGCGCCATCAGGACCATCCATGGCTTGCACCGGACGGAAGCGTTCATCGGTTGAGGTGAAGAAATCACGATTCTTCAACACATTTTCCCCACTGATGGCACCGTCCTTTTCGCTCAAGCTGAATCGTTTCACGAGGTTGCCGGCAGGTTCAGGGATGAATGCATTTCCCCTGGCATCTTGGGGCAGGGCATCGCCACGATAAATCAGGGCGCCACAGGTGGCGGTGCTCTTCTGCAAAGTGCCATCCGCGCGTAACGATCCTTTGTCATACCCACGGTTCACTCCCGGTGTTGGCGCTGACGGCCATACGGTTTGATCTTTCACCACCCTGGAGTTCAGACTGATGGGTGAGGCCATCTGCGGATTGCGAGAAATGGCATCCGAGGGCAGCAAGTCAGCACGAAGGAAGTCTGAGTTATAGTTATAATACAAGCGGCCCGCATCATCCTGACAGAGTCCGTATTGACCACGACCCAAGCCGGGGCCCTTCTGCCAGATGCCGCCCATGAGGCGGAATTTGGTATTGTGTTTGCAACTCCAGATCCAGTTGTCCATGGCCCAAACCGGTGTGTTGGCCATGTGTTCAGGCTGGCCTGTGGCAGAGCCGTAATCGCCTGCCACAATTTCTTTCACATCCGCTTTGCCATCCCCATCTGTATCTTTGCAGAAGAAAAGGTTGGGCGGTTCAGCCACCAGAGCGCCGCCGTTCACTGCCATGACGGAGCGCGGCATGACCAGATCATCCACAAACACGGTGGACTTGTCCATGCGGCCATCCCCGTCCGTGTCTTCCAGCAGACTGACTCTGCCAGTCGGTTCTTTCTCTGTGGAACCGGCGATGTCGTGCATGTAACCACGCATCTCGACAACATAGAGACGGCCCTGATCATCAAAGCTGATCGCGACGGGCGCTTCTATCAGAGGCTCTGCGGCCACCAGTTCAACACGATAACCTTCCTGAATGGCAAAGCTTTTTAGAGCTTCGTCTGGTGATAAAGGTTTGGGCGGAGGAAGTTTGAACTTCAGTTTAAATTCCTTGGGGCCTGGGTTTTTGGCTTGCTGGCCCAAGGCATACGGCGTTGCCGCCATCATGACGGTGGCGACAAGGGTAAGAGCAGATTTGAGCATTTCTATTAGGGACGGGTGAGATCAGTCGTCATGACCCAGTTGGGATTGCTAACGACTACCCGGGCGGAATGTTACTGATCAAGTTACAAACGCCTGGGAAAATAATACGCGCCAGAGAAGAGAATTTCTCACGAAAACCTGTTCACCGGCGCAGGAAACAACTGACGGCGGATGATAGGCTGAACGCCTGCATTTTAAAGTGAAAACGCCTGACTATTTGTGCTAAAAAAACGACTGCGCGCGAGGTTCAACCCCCGCGTGGAGGAACGCGGCGAAGTATCTCGCGGTCTTTTTTCAAGGCAGCGGAAATGCGGGCGATAGAGGCGGGCAGTTTTAATCTTTCGCCCGGCTGCGGTAATGGATGATACGTGCGCTGCTCCCCACTGCTCTGCCATTTTACGGGATAACGTGTTTTCGCATCTATCCAGACGGTAATGCCTGCGGCGTGTTTGAATATCAATACTGGAATGCCTTCAATCTCCTCTGTTTTCACATAATTTTGAGCAGACAACCAGGCCATGCCGGGAAACTGAGCGCGGCTGAAATCCACCAGTGCATCTGGACGCTGCCCGCCCTCTTCTTCCAACTGTGCGGCGCTGACGGTATTTAGAATGGGGGAATGCATGTCCGAGCCATTCAAAAACTCTTCCTCCCCATCTGACCATTGCTCAACAGAGTTGCCATTCAACCGCTCGGTCTTCACATGCCACAAAGGCTTGGTGCGTGTGATGACCACGCGGCGGGGGCGCAGCTTGCTGTAATCCGTTGCGCCAGTTTGTTCATCTTCATCTTTACGTTTGGGGCTGGCGCCTGCTGCGTCATCATCAATGTATGAATAGCGAATCTCCCAGGCGGCAAAGTCAGCGACAGGCCTGATCAGATCGCCTGAGGGCGGCGTGGGTTTCTCTTCAGGCGCTGACGATGGCGTTTGCGCCATGATTGGGACGGTTCCACACAGCAGACAAAACAAAGAAAGTAAGGGGAGGTTTTTCATTCGTTCACGACTTCAATTTGTTGATCAATGATCTGACCGCTTTGGCGGTCAATCGCCACATGAACCCAAAAGCGGCGCTCGCCTTCCACATTAAAATCAGCGAATCCTTCTGCGCTGGAAGGGTAACGTCCTGATTGGGCGATCACATCAATAAGCAAGTTCCATGTGCCTGCCTGCCCGCCCGCAGAAAGGGAGCGCATGGTGGATTCCCTGAAACGTTGCACGATCTTGTTCGGCGAAGTAGAACCTCCTTCATAAGCCGCAGTTAGCTGTGTGCTGAATCCAGCGTAGCTGTTTGCGCCAGCGACTGGCGTAACTCCATTGGTGAAGCCGTCGCCGTAGCGTCCGACAAGATCCGCCAGATTGGCGAATGGCCCCTTGTCTGCATCAGTGCTTGCGGTGTAATTCACCAGGGCTGTGGCAATGCTTTCGATCTCTGCACTGCTAAGATTACTGGCGCTGCCAAACTCATCCCTGTTTGAGCCTGCCAGCAGGGCTTTGATCACCGCAGGCTGTCTTGTGTTTAGATCCACTTTGCCGGCCACCAGGGCATCCGTCCGCTGATCTTCATTGATACAAAAGATATCCAGCAATGCAGAGAACCCGCTTTCTGGGGTAAAGAAATCAATGTTCTTCCATGGCGTGGCTGAGAAGACGTAGCCAAGTTCTGCCACGCTGCGGAAGGGACGATGCAACAATACTGGCCGGTTGTTGGCATTCAGCGCATTGCCAAAGGCGGTTGCCAGAGGCAGGCCCACTGTGGTGCTGGCGGCGGGGCCTCCTGGAACATAAGCCCCCATGGGTCGGCGCACGGTGCCATCTGCATCCACACGGTAGGAACTGCCGTTCTCGACGCGCTCAAACCACATGTCCTTGCTTGAGCCTCCAAAATGAAAGCCATGGGAGTTGTCTCCTTTTTCAGCGCCCGGGCGGAATGTTGACATGAAGCTTTTGTTGCTGTCGAGAAAGGGTTTCATCGGGTGCGATCCATTCTGCGGCCAACGTCTGGCTCTTGGGTCCATGGTGAGTGCGCCGACCTGTACAAAATTCACCTGCCCGGTGATGCCGGAAGCAGCGCCGCCCCCAGAGGCCCAGTTGTCCAGAACCGACTTATGATAAGGATTGGCGCCGCCGACGCCAAAGGCCATGCTGTTGTCACCATTCACAATAGAAAGCGGCATCGTCTGCTGGTGGTAGGGAACCCACACGTTACCTGACTTATACTCCATGGAAATGGTGTAACCGGTATTGGCAGGCTGCTGCCCAAGACCATTCGTAGTATAAGTGGACTGCTGGGATGCATCCGTGTAACTGGTGGCATTGTATCTTTGCGCAAACTTGCCCAGGAAAAAACCCAGGTAACGCAAACCCGAGCCCAGTTCCGGGATGCCATTATTCCAGGCAGGATCACCGGCAGACTGCCCGGCCACCAGCGGAGCGCTGCGCGTCATTGCATTACCGCCATCCATGCGCAAGTTACTTCCCGCGGGAAATCCTGCTCTTAGCAATGGGGTAGGTTCGCGATACAATTCCTCAGTACCGACATCAAAATACAGCGCTGTATTTCCTGAGGTATTTTCGGCTGGCATGTCAATGATGCCACGAGCCTGATTAAGCGTTCCGGTGGACCATGGCGCAAGCACCAAAGACTGTGAAATGCTTCCGGCTGAATGTCTGAATCGCGGAAAAGTGCGATACCAGAAACTATTGGGGGAAGCGCTCATGGTGGAGGCTGCGTGGACGCCAAAGTTTGAGATGCTGATCCGCAGTTGCGTGGGTTTACCACCAGAGGGCAGTGGTGTCGGGGATGCTGTATGTGGATTCCATATCAACGGCACCATGAGTCCAGCGCCGAGTCCTGGATCAATGATCTCCTGCTTGGGGGTTACAGGAAGCCCATCCAGCGGCGGGGGGGGATTTGCCTGTCTCACCAGCACGCCTGAGATATTAAAGCCATACCAGTAGGGCAGGTCCACCTGTCCCCAGAATGAACGCGGACGTGTGCCATCATCAAAAACAATATTGGTCGGGAAGTTTTCAGGGGCTGCCTGATCAATGATATTCGCCCCGATCTGTATGATATGATTGTCCACGCGGGAGGCTTCTTTCACAACGTCCTGAACGCTAAGCGTGTCGAGGTTGGCATTGATGCCAAGGGCTGCGCGTGCGATGGCGCCGACATGCACCCCTGCTTTAAGCATTTCAAAGAAATCAGGGTCACGATTGGCATCACGCACAGCTTCCAGAGTGCCGATGGTATTGGCGATGCCATGGTTGTAGGTCCAGTAACCGCCTGCTCCGTCCGTCCCTGCGCCGGGTGTCCAGGTGAGACCAAAATGTTTAAGAATGTTTTCTGCGGTGCCCTGCTCAATCAGTTCAGAGGAGATGCCCTGGTTGAGGAACTCCTGAATCACTTCATCCGTTTCCGCCACGGAGGCGCTGGGCCCTTTGTAGGTGATCCAGCAAAGGCGATTGAGGGCAAAGCGGCGCTTTACCAATGGCTCCCCCACCTCAGCGGTGGTGCCGTCGTTGCGCGTAAACTCTGAAGTTACCCGCATGCTGCGGAAAGCCGGGTTCACCAGGTCATCCAAATTATGGGCGCTATTGCCCCCGCCATACGTCGTGCTGGGGGGGCCCGCATACATGTTGCTGATCACCTTGGGACGATTTGGATGCGGCCGGAAAGACGGTTGATTCAACACCCGGCTGAAGGTGCCCAAGTAACGCAATGATTCTTGCAACTGGGCGCGCTCATTTTCATTGGTGGCAAGGCCGCGCTGCAAGAACTGGATCAACTGCTGGCGACTGCCGAACATCTGATCGGACTGGTTGCCGGTAGGATGCAGAGTACGACTGGCAACCTGCATGAAGCCTCTAGTGTTTGAGCTGACATAACGGCGATAACGCTCTGCTGAGTCTGGAGAGAAGTTTGGTGCCAGGAAGGAAGCGCCAGGCGTTTGCAGGCTGGCCATGTTACGCCAGGCAACAATGCCATCTGCCTGGGCGCTGGTCAGTCCCAACTGCTGAAGGTCTGCATATGCCAGTGATTGTTTTTTCCCAGTGTCCTGCGGTGTGCTGGTGGAAGGATAGCCTGCCGCATTGATATCTATAAGGCCGCCTTCGTTGTAAATGGCGAACGCATAACGTCCCAGCACTGGATTAGCCCCGCGTATGGTATGATTGGCGTTCCAGGCATTGGGGTTGCTGCCATCCCTGGCCACCATGATCCAGTCTGGCACTGTAAATGAAGTAACAGGCGTGGAATCATTAGCGTTGGAGACATCCTCTTTTTGCAACAAATAATGGCGGTTCCATCTAGCCGGTGAAATAGAGCGTCCATTAAGAGAAGGAGTAGTCGTGGGTGTGGCAGCCGCACGTGATGGCCCACTGAGATAGAAGCTGACGCTGTAGGCGCTGCGTTTGATGAGGTTTTCCAGGCCGCCTGTACCAGTAGAGCCTGCCAGGGCTGGCGCTGCATTGGCCGGGGCCGTAGGAATGTACAGGGTGGCGCCGTTTACTGCGACTGGTTGGGAGCCGTCCACGATTTCCTGCTTCAAGTCTCCCAGAATGGTATCCACAGCGCCATTTGCCAGGAGATCCACCTGGCTGAAGTTGGAACTGGCGGTGGAAATGGAACGCTCTGTCTGGGATCGTGACAGGAAGGCGAGCACCAGTCCCGTGAGCAGGACGACAAAACCAAGGGCCAGCACCAGAGCCGCGCCACGGCGGCGACGCATCAGGCGATGAAGCGATGTGTGAATAACAAATCTAGAGGGCATAGGGAGATGTGCTTTTTTGCGACGCAGCTTTATGGATGCGCCAGATAAAAATGGCGTTGATAAAAGCGAACCTGTGATGCGGCCTCCTTGGGCACGCCGGCGGGCGGCAGGTTCACCAGGGCTTGCAAACCTGCGTCCCATACCTGCGCCATCAAGCGGGGTGGATCTTCTGCCAGATCAACTTCTGTCAGGTCAGGCAGGGCGGTGACCAGACCACTGGTATTGCTGACGAGCGAACGGCTGGCAGCATCCAGAATCCCAAGACCGACCACGATCTCTGCCACGTCCTGAAATCCGACAGGCGACCAGTTTGCCCCGCCTGTGCAGATATAGCCACGCCCATTGGTGCGATCAAACCAGCGAGCGCCTGCTTGTCCGACATTTCCACTTCCGGGAGGTGCTGAGGCTGCCAGGTTACTGCCGGGCTTGTTCATTACAGGCCACAAGGACAGGGTTCCATCTTTAAGGACAAAGCAAAGCTCAAGGCGAAACACCCGGCTGCCGAGTTCCAGATAATCAGAATCTGCACCGTCATACATTGGCGCAGAACCGATGGCAGCAGGCCAGCGACCAGGAATGGTGCTCTGTGGCAGAAGGGCTCCATTCACATCAAAAGTCAGATGCGCCAGCGATGTTGCTGCACTGTTGTGCTGCCAGCCGACTCCTTTGCTCAGCCGTTCCAGCCTGGCCTGATCATCCACCGTCTGGATACGATAACCGACCAGCGAATAGGAGCTGGTCTGCTGAAAGGTGGCGGTTG
>Ga0182737_1003725_pt1 | contig 10933 bp, 6 predicted proteins | sample eDN5th30CBELigOP_FD_128878 | JGI IMG/M metagenome (GOLD analysis project Ga0182737, IMG submission 128878) | Enriched Organic Plus compost microbial communities from Emeryville, California, USA - eDNA 5th pass 30_C BE-Lig OP (version 2) (version 2) ... | reverse complement strand
GAGGGCCGCGCTCTCGGTGTCTTCCGAAACGAAAAGGTCGAAATCGGACTCCGCAGCGCCGTAGGGCTCGACCGCCGCGATAGCTTCCGCCCCGGCGACCGGAGTTGGTTCCGGATCAGGCGCGCCCCGGACGCTTGCCTGGACGACCGGCGGTTCGGCAAAAAGTTCGTCTTCGGCCGCGTCGTTCGGGATTATCTCAACGGCCTCGGTGCGCCGCGGCGCTGGCTCGGAGGCGCTGAGGAAATCGGCCTCGGCCTCGGCTTCCTGGCCGCCGAGAACCTGCAGCTTGCGCTCGATCTCGGCCAGCATGGACAGCGCCACGCGCAGCAATGGCGTTTCGCGGCCCTGCACCTCGATGGTCAGCGCCGCGCGCGAACGGGTGGCGAAGCCGGCCAGCGCGTTGATGCGGCGCAGAAGCTCAAGCTCGCCGCTGCCGACGGGGTGATTGTCCACCTGCCGCGATAATTCGTCGATGGCGTCGAGAATGGCGCGGGTGTCGGCCTGGCGGTTGCGACGGGCATATTCGGCAAGGAACCAGCGCCCGCGCGCCGTCTCCATCACCGCGGCTTCGATGGCCTCGTAGTTCTCGGTCGGGAGAAGGGTAGGAGGGTTTTCCATCGTCCAGCACAGGCTTCGCGTCGAATCGCTGCGGGCAATCCGACCAGTGCGGATGAGACTAGACCCTGAGGCCAGTGACGCAATCTCTGGTGGGCGGCGGACGACGTTACCCCCAGAAGTCGCGCCCGGGCGGATAGGCCAGACGGTCGTCATAGGTCAGCCCGCCGGGCCGGTCGCGCGCCAGCAACAGCGGCCCGTCGAGATCGACGAAGCGCGCGCGGGAGGTGAGCAGGAATGCCGGCGCCATGGCCAGCGAAGTGCCGACCATGCAGCCGATCATGATGGCAAAGTCGAGCCTGTCGGCCTCGTCCGCCAGCGCCAGCGCTTCGGTCAGCCCGCCGGTCTTGTCGAGCTTGATGTTCACCGCGGCATAGCGCGAACGCAGGTCCGCCAGGCCCTCGCGGGTGTGCACGCTCTCGTCGGCGCAGAGTGGAATGGGGCTGTCGATCCCTTCCAGCGCGTGGTCAGCGGCGGCCGGCAGCGGCTGCTCCACGAGTTGCACGCCGGCGGCGCGGCAGGCGGCCAGGTTTTCGCCGAGTGTCTCTGCCGTCCAGCCCTCGTTTGCGTCCACAATCAGGGCGCAATCGGGCGCGGCGGCGCTCACCGCCCTGATGCGCGCTGGGTCGCCCTCGGCACCGAGCTTGATCTTGAGCAGCGGCCTGCGGCTCGCCTCGCGCGCCTTCTCGGCCATTTCCTCGGGCGTGCCGAGGCTGATCGTGTAGGCGGTTACGGCCGGAGCCGGAGCGGGAAGGCCGGCCAGTTCGGCGACGCTGTGGCCGGTCTGCCGCGCTTCCAGATCCCAGAAGGCGCAGTCGAGTGCGTTGCGGGCGGCGCCAGGCGGCATCATGTCTTGCAGCGCAGGACGGGTCAGCCCCGCGCCGAGCATGCCGGCCATGGCCGAGATGGCGGCTTCCACACCCTCCACCGTCTCACCGTAGCGCGCATAGGGCACGCATTCGCCGCGCCCGGTGCGGGTGCCGTCGGAGAGTTCGGCGACGACCACGCGCGCCTCGGTGCGCGAGCCGCGGGCGATGGTGAACCGCCCCGCGATCGGCCAGCTCTCGCTTCTCACCGTCAGTGTCAGGCTCATGCGGGGTCGAGCTCGAAATCGACCGCCAGCCGCTCGACGATGGCCGAGACGCCGAAGCGCACGGGATCGGTGGCCGGCAGGCCGTGCTCCACCTCGATATCGGCCAGCAGCGCCCGCGCTTCCTGGTCTTCGAGGGCCGCGGTGTTGACGGCGATGCCGACGCAGCGGATCGCCGGACTGGTCAGGCGGCCGAGCTGGATGGTGAGGTCGATGATTTCGCGGATGGTGGGCAGCGGAAAATCGACGCCGCGCATATGCGTGCGGGTCGGCTCATGGCAGACGACGAAGGCGTCCGGCTGCGCGCCGTGCAGCAGGCCGAGCGTCACCCCGGCGAAGGAGGGGTGGTAGAGCGAACCTTGGCCCTCGATGACGTCCCAATGGTTCGGATCGGTTGCCGCCGGGCTCAGCCATTCGGCGGCGCCGGAGATGAAGTCCGCCACCACCGCATCCACCGCCACCCCGCGCCCGGCGATGAAGATGCCGGTCTGCCCGGTGGCGCAGAAATCGGCGTCGATCCCGCGCTCGCGCAGGCCACGCTCCAGCGCCAAAGCGGCGTATTTCTTGCCGACCGAGCAATCGGTGCCGACCGTCAGCAAACGCCGGCCCGGCCGCTTCGTGCCCTTGCCGGTGGCGAAGGTCTGGCCGGTGTGGCGCACGTCGATGAGGCGGCGGCCATGCCGCGCGGCAGCCTCGGCCAGGCGCGGCTCGTCCGAGAGCAGGCGGTGCAGCCCGCTGGCGACATCCATACCCGCCTCGATGGCCTCGACAATGGGTCCGATCCAATGCTCGGGCAGCACGCCGCCGGCATTGACCACGCCGATCAGCAGCGTACGCGCCCCGCGCGAGCGGGCCTCGGCGATGCCGAGATCATCGAGGCCGAGATCGGCCTTGCAGCCGGGAAGGCGGAATTGGCCCACGCACCAGTCGCGCCGCCAGTCGACAATGCCGGCTGCCGTCTTCACCGCAAGCTGATCGGGAGCATCGCCAAGAAAGAGGAGGTAGGGCTTGGAGATATCCATAGGTCGATCCTAGCACGAAGCTTGGTCCCACTCGACCTGCCTTGGCGCCTCGGATAACGTGCGCCCCGTGTCCTCAGAAGCCGAATCCTGTCCGTGAGCGCCAGCCAGCCCACCGCAACGACCGACCACGGCGAAGGCCGTCATTTTCGGCTGTCCGGCGACTGGACGGCGGCCAACGCCGCCGCGCTGGAGCCGCTTGCGGCGGAGATCGTGGCGGGCGCCAACGGCACGGAAACGGTGCTGGACCTGTCCGGCCTCGGCCGCCTCGACACCATCGGCGCCGTGGTTCTCGACGATGTGCGCGAGGGCCTTACCGGACGTGGCGGCAAGGCCGTTGTCCACGCCGCCAACGAGGAGCAGGAAGCGCTGCTCGAGGCCGTGTCCGGCCGCTGCCGCGAAAAGCCGGTGCAGGCACGGGAGCCCTCGCACTTCGTCGAGTTCTTCGATGCGGTCGGACGCGGCGTCATTTCGGCAGGGCGCGACCTGCGCCTCTGGGTCGGCTTTCTCGGCGCCATCGTGGCGACGCTCGGCTATGTGCTGCTGCATCCGCGGCGCTTCCGCTTCACCTCGTTCGTGCATCACCTCGACCTGGTCGGCCTGCGGGCGGTGCCGATCATCGCGCTGATTTCGTTCCTCGTTGGCGCCATCGTGGCGCAGCAAAGCATTTTCCAGCTCCGCTCCTTCGGCGCAACAATCTTCGTGGTCGATCTCATCGGCATCCTGACCCTGCGCGAACTGGGCGTGCTGTTGACCTCGATCATGCTGGCCGGCCGCTCGGGCTCGGCCTTCACCGCCGAGCTCGGCTCGATGAAGATGCGCGAGGAGATCGACGCGCTTCGTGTCATGGGCCTCGATCCGGTCGAGGTGCTGGTGCTGCCGCGCCTGTTGGCGCTGGTCGTGGCGCTGACCCTGCTGGCCTTCATCTCCGAACTCGCCTCCATGGCCGGCGGCGCCTTCGTCGCCAATGTCTATGGCGGCATCAGCCTGAGCTCGTTCCTGACGCGCCTGCACGAAGCACTGACCATGTCGAGCTTCATCGTCGGCCTGATCAAGGCGCCGTTCATGGGCCTGGTGATCGCGCTGATCGCCACCATCGAGGGCATGGCCGTCGAAGGCTCGGCGGAATCGCTTGGCGCACACACCACCTCGTCCGTGGTGAAGGCCATCTTCATGGTCATCGTGCTTGACGGGATCTTCGCCATGCTCTTTGCCGCGATCGGAATGTGATGGCGGAGAGCGGCACCATGAATGGCACCAACGGCTCGGGAGGGCGAGAAGCCCTCATCCGTGTGCGCGGGCTGCAGGTCGGCTTCGGCGACCGCCTGATCATCGACGGGCTGGACCTCGATGTCTGGCGTGGCGAAATCCTCGGCGTCGTCGGCGCCTCGGGCACCGGCAAGTCGGTGCTGCTGCGCACCATCATCGGCCTGCTGCCCAAGCGCGGCGGCACGGTGGAGGTCTTCGGCGTCAATCTCGATGAGGCCACCCCGCAGGAGCGGCGCGCCGTCGAGCAGCGCTGGGGCATCCTCTTTCAGCACGGCGCTCTGTTTTCCTCGCTGACCGTGAAGCAGAACATCCAGGTGCCGCTGCGCGAGCACGCCCATCTGTCGTCGAAGCTTCTCGACGAGATGGCCATGCTCAAGCTGGAGATGGTCGGCCTGAAGCCGGAGGCGGCGAATCTCATGCCCTCCGAGCTGTCGGGCGGCATGATCAAGCGCGTGGCGCTGGCCCGTGCACTCGCCTTCGACCCCGACATCGTCTTCCTCGACGAACCGACCTCCGGCCTCGATCCCATCGGGGCTCAGGACTTCGACGAACTCATCATGAAACTCCGGGATACTTTGGGCCTTACCGTTTTCATGGTAACGCACGACCTCGACAGCCTGGCTCACGCCTGCGATCGCATCGCTGCGCTGGGGGACAAGAAGGTGCTGGCGGAAGGGCCGATCTCGGCCATGCGCGAAGCCACCCATCCCTGGCTCAAGGAATATTTCCAGGGGCCGCGCGCACGCGCTGCGCTCGGCTCGGGGGCATCCTGAAATGGAAACACGCGCCAATCACGTCCTGATCGGCATCTTCACCCTGGCGGTGCTGGTCGCGGCCTTCGGCTTCGTGTGGTGGTTCGGCGGCCATTCCGATACCTCGCAGCGCATGCCCTACAAGGTGGTGTTCGAAGGCTCGGTCTCCGGCCTGACGAGCGGCTCCTCGGTGCTGTTCAACGGCATCCGCGTGGGCGAGGTGTCCTCGCTGCGCAACGACCCGTCCGATCCGCGCCGTGTCATCGCGATCATCCAGGTCGACAAGAACGCGCCCATGCGCAAGGACACCACGGCGCGGCTTGAATCCCAGGGCGTGACGGGCGTCTCGGCCGTGACATTGCGTGGCGGTAGCCCCGACTCACCGCCGTTGCTGACCTCCGACGCCAATCCGGCCGTGATCATGGCCGAGCCCTCCAGCCTCGCCAACCTGCTGGAAGGCGCACGCGCCCTGATGGCACGCGCCGACAAGGTCATCTCCGTGGTGGAGAAGCTCGTCGACGCGAACCGCGACAACGTCAACGAATCGGTGGCCAATGTGCGCCGCTTCACCGAGGCATTGGCCCAGAACTCCGACAATATCGGCCAGTTCCTCGCCGCGACCGGCGATGCCGCGCGGGCGCTGACCAAGGTGTCCGGCCAGCTCGAGGAGCTGACGCAGGACACCCGTCAAGTCGTCAAGGCGATCGACCCCAACCGCGTGCGCTCCATCGTCGAGAACACCGACCGCTTCTCCAAGGCGCTGGCCGAAAGTGCGCCGCGTGTCCAGCAGTTCGTGGACGATGCCGGTGCCGTCGCCTCAAACCTGCGCGAGAGTTCGACCAAGCTCGACGCCACGCTGACCGGCGTGCAGAACGTCGTCACCGCGATCGACCCCGAGCAGATCCAGCGCTCGGTCGACAATGTCGAGCGCTTCTCCGACACGCTGGCCCGCAATTCCCAGTCGGTGGACCAGATCGTGGCCAATGCCCGCGACCTCTCGGAACGCCTCAACAAGGCTTCCGTGCGGATCGACGGCATCCTGGCGCGGGCCGACAGCCTGCTCGGCGAGGGCCAGGACAGCGGCGTGTTCGACCAGGTGCGCGAGGCGGCGAAGTCGATCAAGACCTTGGCCGACAACCTCGACAAGCGCACCGCCAACCTCTCCAACGATACGGGGCAGGGGCTGCGCGACCTCAACTCGCTGATCGCCAACGGCAAGCAGACGCTGTCACGAGTCGATCGCGTGGTGCGCAGTATCGAAAGAAACCCGAAGAGTTTCCTGTTTGGCGGCAGCAGGGTTCCTGATTATTCTCCGGGCCGCTAGATCGTCGCGCGGGTGATTCATGCTCAGGATCACGAAGATGAGGGGTCCTAAGTGGTTCTGAACAGTAGGGCGTTGATGCGGATCGGGGCGGCTTCGGCCGTTGCGCTTGCCCTTGGTGGCTGTGCGCTCCTGTCCTCTCCGCCGACGCCCGATACCTTCGATCTCAGCGCCCCCGATCTCGTGTCGAAGCGCACGGCCAGCCGCGGCGTCCTCGTCGTGCAGGAGCCGACCGCCATCCAGGTGGTCGACAGCCAGCGCATGGTGGCCCGCTCGGCGGGCGGCGAAGTCTCCTATGTGCCTGATGCACAATGGTCGGACCGTCTGCCGGCGCTCTTCCAGGCGCGCCTGATCGAGAGCTTCGAGAACGCCGGCCGGCTCGGCGCCGTGGCGCGCCCGGGCGACAGCGTCACCGCCGACTACCAGCTCCTGACCGATCTCCGCACCTTCGAGATCGACGCCCGCACCAGCCCGCCCCAGGCGCGGGTGGAGGTGGCGATCAAGATCATTTCCAATGAGGGCGGCCGTATCGTCGCCGGCCACATCTTCAGCGCCAGCGCCCCGGCCCAGGGTGTGACCGGGCCGGCAGCCTCGGCCTCGCTCAACGAGGCGCTGAAGCAGGTGCTTTCCGAGATCGTGCGCTGGACCGGCAGCCGCGTCTGAAGCGGTTTTCCACAGCCAATGAAAAAGGGCGCGCCGTGAGGCGCGCCCTTTTCGTTTGGACCGTTCGGGCCGCTGCCGGTCAGTTCTCGTCGAACCGTCCGGCGGCGTGGGCCAGCATGGTGTAGACCTTGCCGGTTTCCGAGGTCAGGTAGCTGCGCGCCGTCGCCGGGTCGCCCTCGCGGCGCGCCACCTCGTCGAGCAGGCGCTCGAAGTCCTCGATGTAGCGGTCCACCGTCTGGCGGAAGGTGCGGTCCTGGCGATAGCGCGCCCGGATCTCGTCGAAGCTCTTCTGCCCGCGGGCGGTGTAGAGACGGCGGGAGAAGACCTTGTTTTCGCCCCGGCGATAGCGGTCCCACAGATCGGTGATCTGGTGGTTGTCGATCAGGTTGCCGATGTCCGCGGAGAGAACGTCCAGTACTTCGAGCGGCGAGGGGCTTACCGGCGCACGCTCGGCGCGCTTGGGCTGCTCCTCGGCCTCCTGGGAGTGCGCGGTCTGCTCGTCGTCGCGCGAAGCGCGGGCGAGCAGGCCCGAAAGCCAGCCGCCGGCATCGTCGCCGGCAGGACCACGCGGCGCCTCGTTGCGGCGCACCGGGGCCTCCGCCGGACGGCGGGGCTCGCTGCGGGCGAAGCGGGCACCCTCGCTGACGGCGGCGCGGGCTTCCGCGACGTCGTGCAGGCCGCCATTGCGGGTGGCGATGTCGGTCAGGGCGTTGAGCGCCTTGATCTGGTCGGCCACGACGCGGCGGATCGCGCGGGTGCTTTCCTCGGTCTCCTTCGGGAGCGCAAGGACGCCCTTCTTCAGCTCCTGGCGGGTCGCCACCAGCTCGTTCTGGATGGCGGAGGTCATACCGCGCATCTGCTGCGAGACCTCGCCGAGGCCATCGGTGGCGCCCTTCAGAAGCTGCGCCATGTCGCCGACCGCCCGCTCATAGGCGTCGCGCAGGGCGGCGCTGGTGCGTTCGCGTTCCTCGCCGGTGGTGCTGCGCACCAGGTCGAACTGGCTCTGAATGGCCTCGACCGTCTGCTGCACCTCGCTGGCGAGCGTCGAGGTGACCTCGCGCGCACGGCCTTCGGCCCGCTTCAGCGACTCGTCGATGACGCGGGTGAAGCCGCCGAGCACCGCCTCGAGTTCGCCGGCGCGGCCCTCCAACGTGGAGGACAGGTTCTCCAGCGCCTCGCGCTGGCTGCTGAGCGTGGTGTCGAGCGTGCCCTTGGAGGTTTCCAGCGCCTCCGCGGCGCGGCCGAGAAGACGGCCGTGATGCTCGAAGCGCTCGGTGAGCGAGCCGACATCCTGCAGCACGCCTTCGGCGACGCTGCGCAGGCTGGTGATCTGCGTCTCGACAGACTGGCTGCTGTGCTCCGTGGTCTGGGCCACGTCGTTCATCAGCCCTTCGAGCAGGCGGGCGCGGTCGGCCAGGTTCTGCTCGACATGCGAGAGGCTGTCGGTGCAGCGCGTCAGAAGCTCGTTCAGCGCGCCGTTGACCGTGTGCACCCGCGACAGGATCGAGGAGAGTTCGCCACGCAGGTGGTCGCCCGCCTGGCGCATCTCGGTGGCCGCGCGGCCGGCCTCGCCGCCGATGAAGTCGGCCAGGCCCTCGGTCGTCGTGGAGACCTCGTTGCGCAGGCGCTCGGCGGAGCCGGCGATGGTGCGCGCCGCAAGCTCGGTCGAGGAGTGCAGGGCCTGCACCATGGTCTCGCCGACCTCGGCCATTTCGCGGGTGAGGGAGGAGCCGCGCTGTTCCAGCGTCTCCAGCAGCCGTCCGCCGTCCACCGTCAGCACCCGCTCGATTTCCTCGGTGCGGTTGCTGAGGGTGGTGGACAGGCCATTGGCGCGGCTGGTGAGGCTCTCGACCACATCGGCCGACAGCTTGGCCAGCGAGCCCTCGACCTCGGCGGCGGCGCCGACCAGGGTCTCGGTGACGCTGATGACGTTGTGCGAGAGGCGTTCCGCCAGCGCGTTGCCGCGGCTCTCCAGCGTGTCGCTGACCGTGTCGAGGCGGCCGACGACGGCGGTCTCGAACTTCTCGACGCGGCTGTCGAGAGCCTCGGCAACTTCGAGCGCCTTGACGCCCAGGACGCGGTTTACGGCGTCCGCCTTCTCCTCCAGCGTGGCGATGACCTCGCCCGAGCGGCGGGAGATGTCGTCGCCGAAGGTTTCGGCGCGGGTGTCGAGCGCGGAGATCAGCTCGCGGCCGCCGCTGGCGAGCGTGCGCGACAGCTCGACGGTGCGGGTGGCGAGCATCTCGTTGAAGCTCTGGGCGCGGGTGTCGAGGCCATCCCCGATGCGCTCCAGGCGGTTGTCGATGGCCAGGCTGACCTCGTCCAGCTTGCCGCCGATGGCGCGGTCGAAGCCGTCAAGACGGTCGCCCAGCACTTCACTCAGCTCGCGGGCGCGGTCGCCCAGCGCCGTGTTGAGGGTGTCGACGTGGCTGCCGAGATCCTGGACGATGATCGGCGCGCGATCCTCGAGCAGGCGGCCCAGCTCCTCCAGGCGGGTGCCGAGGCCGTTGCCGATCTCGGCCGCATCGCGGGCGATGCGGTTGGCGATGTCCTCGCCGCGGCCCGACAGCAGCGTCTCGAACTCGGCGAAGCGCTCGCTGAGGGTATCCGCGATGAACTGGCTGCGGTCCAGCGTGCCTTCGGCGGCGCGGGCGAGCTGGTCGGCCACGGTGCTGCTGCGGCGGGTGATCTCGGCCGCGAGCTCGTTGCCGGTGCTGCGCATCTGGTCGGTCAGCACGGTCAGGCGGCTCGACACATGGTCGGCAACCAGGTCGGCAGCGCCATCCAGCGTGCTGCGGGCCTGCTCGATGCTGCCCTCGAGCCGCTGTGCAAGCTGCTGCTCGAAGCTGTCGGCGACGCCCAGCAGGCGCTCACTGGCGCGCAGGGAGGCGTCCTCCAGGCGGCGCTCGGCGGCGTCGGCGCCGTTGCCGATGGCCTCTTCCAGGCGGGCGCTGGTGTCGGCGACGCGGGTGTGCAGCTCGGCGCCGCGCACCACGACGATCTCGTGCATCCGCGCGGTGGTGTCGGTGAGGTCGGAGATGAGCGCGGTGCCGTTCTGCGACAGCATCGAGCCGATGCGGTCGGCCGCGGAGGCGAGGCTGAGCTCCACCGCCTCGGAACGGGCGGTGAGTTGCTCGTCGAGAACGCGGCCGGCGTCCTCGAAGGCGTCGCGGGTAGCGAGCAGGCGCTGGTCCAGCGTCTGGGCCAGGCGCTGGCCGGCGGAGTCCAGCGTCTCTTCCAGGGCCTCGCCGCGCTCCGCGATGGCCTGGTGGATGCGGTCGCCGGCGGCGACGATGCGCTCGGCCAGCGGGTCGCCATGTTCCTGCAGGACCGCGGCGATGCGGCTTCCGGTCTCGTTGAGGCGCTCGGCAATGCCCTCGCCACGAATGGAGAGGTCGGCCAGCACCTCGTCGCCCGCCGTGCGCAGCGTGTCGCGGACATCGGCGAGGCGGTCCTCGATGCGGCGGCCCAGCGTTTCGGTGGTGTCGGAAAGGGCGTTCGCCACCTGCTCGGCGGCGCCGTTGAGGCTGTCGGTGACGGAAAGGCTGTGCGCCGAGAGCGTGTCGTTCAGGCGCGCGCTCGTCGTGGCCATGGAGTCGACCACGACCTGGGCGCGGGTGGAGAGGGCATCGCTGAGGTCGGAGCTGGTCTGCGCCAGCGCCTCGGTCAGGATCTGCGCACGCAGTGTCAGCGCCTCGGTGACGTCGGCGCCGGCTGCGTTCAGCGTGCTGGTGATGCTGTTGGCGCGCTGCTCCAGCGTCTCCACCAGCATGTTGCTGCCGAGCGCGAAGCTGTCGGTGACGACGGCGGCGCGCTCCTCCAGCGAGCGGCTGACGCCGATAACCGCTTCCTCAAGCGCCGAACGGACGCTGCTGGAACGGGTTTCTATATCCTCGACAAGGCGTTGCGCCACATCGCTGAGATCGCGGGCCAGGCCGCTGCCGGCACTGGTCAGGCGCTCCACGGCGGTGTTGTTCTGCTCGGCCACGGCGTCGATCAGGGCCGTGCCGGCCTCGCTGACGGCGCTGGTCAGGGTGCGGCTGCGCTCTTCCAGCGTCTTGGTCAGGACGTGGCCGGCATCGTCCAGCGACACCGTGAGGGATTCGCCGAACACGGCGAGTTCGCGGGTGAGGTTGGCGTGGGCCTGCTGCAGCGTGGTGCCGAGTTCGGTGGCGTTGGTGATCAGCGTCTCGCGTTGGCCACG
>Ga0182737_1003724_pt1 | contig 10935 bp, 6 predicted proteins | sample eDN5th30CBELigOP_FD_128878 | JGI IMG/M metagenome (GOLD analysis project Ga0182737, IMG submission 128878) | Enriched Organic Plus compost microbial communities from Emeryville, California, USA - eDNA 5th pass 30_C BE-Lig OP (version 2) (version 2) ... | reverse complement strand
CGATCCCAAGTCGCCCCGGCTGCACAAGGTGATCGAGCCGGCAGAGGTGGTAACCAAGGCCAACCTGTCGGCCCCGCATACCGTGCACTGCCTGGCGTCGGGCGAGGTGATGATCTCGATGCTGGGCGATGGCCAAGGCCAGGGGCCCGGCGGCTTTCTGCTGCTGGATGAGGATTTCAACGTCAAAGGCCGGTGGGAGAAAGACTCCACCGGGATGAACTACAACTACGACTACTGGTACCAGCCACGGCACAACGTGATGGTCAGTAGCGAGTGGGCCGCGCCCAACACCTACAGCCGCGGCTTTAACCCGGCCGACGTGCAGGCCGGCAAGTACGGTCGCAAGATCCACTTCTGGGACTGGAAAGAGCGGCGGATCATCCAATCGGCCGACCTGGGCGAGCAGGGCTGGATTCCGCTGGAGGTGCGTTTCCACCACAACCCCGAGAGCACGCACGGCTTCGTGGGTGCCGCCCTGAGCAGCACGATGTGGCATTGGCACAAGAAGGGCGACCGCTTCCAGGTCGACAAGGTGATTGCCGTCGATCCGGTGGAGAAGGAAGGTTGGCCGTTCCCGGTGCCAGGCCTGATCACCGACCTGCTGGTCTCCATGGACGACCGCTGGCTGTACTTCTCCAACTGGCTGCATGGCGATGTACGGCAGTACGATATTTCCGATCCGGCCAACCCCAAGCTCACCGGGCAGGTATGGTGCGGCGGCGTGCTGGGCAAGGTGCGCGAGCTGAACGGCCGGGCCGTGACGGGCGGACCGCAGATGCTGCAGTTGAGCCTCGACGGCCGCCGGCTGTACGTAACCAACTCGCTGCAATCGGCCTGGGATAACCAGTTCTATCCCGACCTGAAGCAGCGCGGCTCGTACCTCATCCAGATCGACTGCGACACCGAACGCGGCGGCATGAAGCTCAACGAGAAGTTCTTTGTCGACTTCGGCAAGGAACCGCAAGGGCCAGCCCGGGCTCACGAGATGCGATTCCCCGGCGGCGATTGCACGAGCGATATTTGGGCGTAGGAGGTGCAGTAGGGTCCGCCGTGCGGACCAGGAATCGGCGGAACGCGCGGGCTGATTGATAGCAAAATATTGCGCTGTGAGAGCACGACTCACAGAGCCGTGGCACGCGCGCCGGGTGCGAGCGTACGGCACTTGCGGCGGATGTGTGATTGCAACGTCGGTACCGGGTGTTCCTTCGCTGGCGTTTCAGGCTTTTAGCCCGGATGGTTGCATCCGGTGAATTCATGCCGCAGCGATGAGGGCCGAAGCTTGTTGCTCGGCGGGTACCTGGTGTTCCTTCGCTTGCGCTTCAGGCTTCCGGAACCCTCACTGACGTTTCGGGTTAAGATTCCATCGTTTGAGCGCTTCCTAAGAAGAGCCCTCGCTGAGGCTTCGGGTTAGGATGGCTTCGCCCGAGCACATCAAGTACTGCCGGGTGCGAGCACCTAGCCTACAAGAGCCCTGGCACCCATATGAGGGAATACACCACGCTCGGCTTACAGGTCCTTGGCGCGGAAGGTATCGCCCTGGCTCATGTCGCCCGTTTCAAAGCCGCGGCGGAACCACCGCAGGCGCTGTTCCGAGCTGCCGTGGGTGAACGAGTCAGGCACCACAAATCCTTGTGACCGCTTTTGCAGCCGGTCGTCGCCGATGGCCTGCGTGGCCTGGAAAGCTTCTTCCAGATCGCCCGGCTCCAGCACTTTGAACTTCGCCTGGGCGTAATGGGCCCAGACGCCGGCCAGGAAATCGGCTTGCAGCTCCAGCCGCACCGAAAGTTGGTTGTACTCGGTTTCGCTGAGTTGCCGCCGCTGGCTTTGCACCCACTCGGAAATGCCGAGCAGGTTCTGCACGTGGTGGCCGACCTCGTGGGCAATGACATACGCCTGGGCGAAATCGCCCGGCGCGCCGAGCCGTTGATCCAGCTCATCAAAGAAGCTCAGGTCGACGTACACTTTTTCGTCGGCTGGGCAGTAGAAGGGCCCCACCGCCGCGTTGGCGTAACCGCAGGCTGATTCGACGGAGCCGGTGAACAGCACCAGCTTGGGCTCGCGATAGTTCTTGCCCATCCGGCGGAACTGCTCGTGCCACACCTCCTCGGTATCGGCCAGGACTACGGCGACGAACTCTTTGAGCCGTTCCTCCTGCGGATCGGCTACCCGCTGGCCCTGCCGCTGCTGGGGCTGCGCCGGACCGCCGCCTTGGAAGAGGGCTCGCGGGTCCACGCCCAGCGCCATGGCCACCAGGATGATGACCACGGTTCCGATCCCGCCGCCCATGGCCATGCGGCGCCCTCCGCCTTGTCCGCGGCGATCTTCAATGTTGCCGCTTTGACGCCTTCCCATCCAGCGCATGGCGAACCTCCTTACAGGGCGGGCGGGGACGTGCCGTACCGTGCCGGCGTACCGCCCAATCATTTGTCGGCCCAGCCACCTGGGTCAATGGGACGGTCGCCGGAAAGTAACAACCAATACCTGCTGCGAACTTCGAACTACGTGTAAGCGGCTGCTGAGTCGGCAGGCAACCTGCCCTGGCAAGCTGGTTCCTTCGCGTGCGCGCTGGATTAACAACGGCTGAGCCGTCGGTTACCCTGGGGGCCACGCGCCGAGCTAAGGATTTCTTGCATATAGGGTTAGCTATTTGGACCCATCGCTCATGCACCAACACCCTGCAAACGCCTCGCCGGAGAACACGTTGAAGGCCGTCCAATTGCTGACGGTCGTGCTCACGGCGAGCCCCATCACCTTTGGCGTCGCGGCGGTATTCCTGGCGCTGGGCGAGGAACCGCAGCTCGACCCCAACTGGGCGTACGCCGGGCCGGTCGGATCGGTGCTGGGCATCCTTTTGTGGCTGATCGTGCCGGGCATGGTCGCCAGCGCCGGCCGGCATCGGCTGCGGCAACTGGAAGGCTCGCCGCAAGAGGTGGAAAAGCAGCGGCACAGTGCCCTGTATCAGCTTTATCTGAAGCGGCAGCTGGTTAGCCTGGCCCTGCTGGAAGGCGTCGCCCTGCTGAACATCATGTTCTTTCTACTCACAGGCGAACCCTGGCTGCTGGCGTTGTCGTCGCTGCCGATCGCGATGATGGCGGCCAGTTTCCCCTGGCGGGAACGGGTGGAACTGTGGGTGCAGGAGCAGGCGCATCTGCTGGATATGAACCGGTAGCCGTCCCGGGTGCCCCCCCAAAATGTCCGCCGCGTCTGGCAGAAAGGACGGCGCGTGCCCGTAAACTCGGGGTAGGTGAAAATCCCCCCTAAATCGGGAAAGCCACCCGTTGAGTTTGCCTGGCAGGCGGGGCAAACTAGGGACCGTTGCAAGCCACACGTCCCTTGCTCTCTCGCTGCCGGCCGCGCGACTTCTGGTTTGGGGAAACCACAAGCAATTTTCGGCGGCGTTGCGGCTTGCGCAGTAGGCGGGGGGCGTCATGGCCGCAATCGTTGCCCGAATCACGCGACGTTGGTTCGACTGCGCCGCCTCGCGCCAAAGGTTGCGTGCCGGACGCAGCCGGGTACCAAGTTTTCCCTCGATGGAGAATTGACGGATGAAGCGCACGCTCCGAGTCATGATCTGGCTGCCGCTGGTGGCTACTCTGTGTTGCGGCACCGCCTGGGCTCAGGACGAACAGGCTCAGAAGCCTTCGGGCGCTGATGCTTTTCGCGAAGCCTACAAGCTGACCCAGGGTCCCCGCAGCGCGGACACCTACAACAAAGTGATCGACCTGTGCGAACAGGGCCTCAAGAACACCGAGGATCCCAAGTTCGTCGCCTACGGCAAGAACCTGGCCGCCTGGGCTTACAACGCCCGAGGCGAGCAACGCCTGGATGCCGGCGATCTGGACAAGGCCCTGGAAGATTTCAACGCCGCGGTCAAGTACGACGGCAAGCAGGCCAAGTTCGTGCATAACCGCGCGTTCTGCAATGCCACCAAGGGCGACCTGGAAGCCGCCATCGCCGACTTTACCACCGTGCTGGAACTCGATCCCGAGTACACCAAGGCCAGGTTCAATCGCGGCGAAGCCTACTTCCTGATGAACGACCTGGAAAAGGCCAAGCAAGACTACACCGCGGCCATCCGCCTCGATGCCCGGAATGCCGACGCCTACAACGCCCGCGGGTTTGTGTACTACCTGCAAGGCGATTACCGCTCGGCCTTCAACGACTACAACCAGGCCCTGCGGATCAATAACCGCCACACCGGCGCGCTGACCAACCGCGGTGACGCTTACGCTGATACCGGACAGTACGACCAGGCCCTCCGCGACTACAACGCCGCCCTGGCCGTCGATCCCGAGTATCACCGGGCGTATGCCAGCGCCGGCTGGCTGCGGGCCACGTGCCCCGACTCGCGGGTCCGCCGCACCGACCTGTCGCTCCGCTCGGCCCGCCGGGCGATCGAGCTGGGTGGTGAAAGCCCCCGCTACCTGTCGATCCTGGCTGCTTCCCTGGCTCGCAGCGGCAACTACCAGGAAGCGGTGGAGACCCAGAAGAAGGCCATCTCGCTGGCCGACGACTCGGTGAGCGAGAAGGAACTGGAACGCTACAAGCAGCAGTTGGCTCAGTACGAAGCTGGCAAGCCGTACACCGACGTGCTCCAGAGCCAGCAGGCGGCCGCCCAGTAGTTGGCGCAACGTAGCCGGCGGAACGGCCGGTGACTGAGCCAACCGAATCGGCCACGCAAATGAAACGCGGCCCTGCTTCCCACCGATTGCGGGAAGCAGGGCCGTCTTGCGTTTCAAGCGAGGTTCACGCCGATCATGCGTCCGGCAGCGGCTCCGCCGGCGTCGGTTCGCCAGCCGGAGTCGGCTCGCCGGCGGGCGTGGGTTCCCCGGCAGGAGTGGGTTCGCCAGCCGGGGTTGGTTCCCCAGCGGGCGTCGGCTCCATCTTGCCGCTGAACGGGTCCGGCGTGGGACGCAGCGGTCCGTCGCTGGCCGGCGGCAGAGCTTCATACCGCCGCGAGCTGCCGGGCCGCGGGCTGCTGGGCAGCGAGGGCGCCGTAGCCGTGCGAGGCGTCGCCGCCCGGCCGCCATCGCCGTAGTACCGCGTGGTGCCCTGCTGGGCCAGCCGCACGTCCAGGTCGTGGCACACGGCTTCCACGCGGAACTCGTGGTTGCCGGCGGTCACCGCCCGGGCTTTGAGCTGCACCTTCAGTTCTTCGCCCGCATTGAGCAGCCGCACGGGGCCCAGGCTGACCTGGCCGTTTTGGATCTCAAACGTAGTGCCCGAGGCAGCCAGCGGTTCAATGCCGTGCGAGAAGGCCGCCATCAGCTGGACATTCTCGGCGGCCTTGGTGCCGCGGTTCCGCAGGATGATTTCGTAGGTGACGTCTTCGCCCACCGGCAGCGGACCGCGCGGGTCGCGGACGTCGAGCGACAGCTCGGCCACGGCTTCCACCTCGGTCGTGACAAAGTTCGTGTCACGCAGGTTGCCATCGGCCACGGCCACCGCCTGCAACCGGCAGGTGCCAGGCTGCTCCAGGGCGCACCGCACTTCGAGCGTCTTGGATTCGCCCTCGGCCAGCGTCTCGATGCTCCAGCGGATCTGTTCCTGGCCGTCCTCGCGAGCCGCCTTGCCACCGTGCGAGATGTCGCGAACCGTGGTATCAGCCGGTACGTTCAGGCCCACCTTGACGTTGCGGGCAGGCGAGGTGCCCGGGTTGTGCACCACGACCTTGTACGTGCCCTCGGTGCGGGCATAGCGGAACTCGGGGCCTTGGACCTCGATCTTGAGAGCCGGCCGGCGGACCAGCACGTCGTGATGGATGTTGGACTTCAACCCGCCTTCGGCCGAGGCCTCGGCCTGGATCAGCAGCTTGCCTTCCTGGCGGGCGATCAGTTCGATCTCCACCACCTTGCGCGTGCCGGCGGCGATGGTGCCGATCTCGTGGGCATCGGTCGAATCGCCCGGATCAATCGGCATCAGCTTGACCATCACGCGTTCGGCGTCGGCGGTGCCGGGGTTATCGAAGGTCAGCTCATACACGGCCCGGTCGCCAAACTCCACTTCCTGGGGGCCCTTGATGGTGAGCAACAGCTTGGGCTCTTTGACTTCGACATTCACGTGCGAACTGACCGGGGCCGAGTACCACTGCACGGCCAGTTGCAGCGGCTTGCTTTCCCGCGGCAACAGCTTCACCACCAGGGTTTCTTCGCTCTGGGCACCCAGCTCGGTCACGGTCCAGCGGACCGCGCCGCCATCGCTGGCCTTGGGGTGCGGAGCCGAACCGGTCGACGGCGAAAGCTCGACCACGTCGGCCCAGGCCGGCACGTCGATGCTCACGGTAACGTCGCGGGCCGGAGTATCACCCGAGTTGCGCAGCACCAGATGATAGCTGGCGTCGCGGTTCAGCACGATTTGCTTGGGACCGATGGTTTCGACCGAAAGCTGCGGACCCGAACGGCGGAACAGCACGCCCTGGGCACCCAGGCCGCGATTGGCCGCGGCACGCGCGGGCGCTTCTTCGCGGGCCGAGGGCAAAGCGGCCGCCGTGTTTGATGCGGCCGGAGCCGGCTGCGGCTTGGCGGCCACCGGGGTCGGCTCGGCGGCTTCAGGTTCGAGCTGCTCGGCCTTGGCCGGCGTCGGCTCAGCCGATGCGGTCGTCGCGCGGCTGCTAGTGGCCGGCACGCGGCTCGACTTGCTGGCGACGTGCGGTGCCCGCTCGTCCTGGCTGGTCGCCAACTCAGGCTCACGTTCGCGGGCAATCGGCTTGGGCGCCTGGGCCGTTTCAGCCGGCGTGGGGAAATTGCTGGGTTCGTCGGCCGTGGGCTCCGGCGGGTTGGGCGTCGAAGCAGCCCAACCACGCGAGCTGCGGCTGGTGGTCGTGGCCGTGTCTTCGGTCGCCGGCGGCGTAGGCACCGTGACGTCGGCATCCATCGAACGGCTGCGCGACGAACGCGAAGATTCCGCCGTCTCGGCCGACGAAGTGGCACGCCGCGACGAATAGCCGCGAGAGGTGCTGCGCGGGCTGGTCGGCGATTTCTCGTAGGTGGTCGAACTGGGCCGCTGCGTCGATTCGGAGGCGTAGCCCGAGGTGGCGCGCGAAGGCGAGGTAACAGCCGACGACGAGCGCGACGGGCTGCTGGGCATCGGCGTCCGCGCGGCCGAACGGACACTGCTGGCCCCGTAATCGTACTCACGCGTGGGAACCGGCGGCTGTTGGGCGTAACTCTGCGGGCTGGAGCTGCGCGGCGCGGCCTGGTATTGCGTGGTCGCGCGGGGCTGACTGGTCGCACGCGGCGAAGCACTGTAGTCGATGCGCGGCGGTTGCGGCGGCGACGACGGACCCGGTTGCGGCTGGGTCATCTCCGGCGGCTGCTGCTGTTGCTGCTGCGCCGACTGCGAAAAACGCGGACCCGTGAAACCGCCCGGCTTCCGGTGCCCTTGCGATTGCGTGTACACATGCTGCGGCTGGGCCGACGGCTGCGAGTGGCCGCTGCCGCTACCGCTGAAGAAGTTTTGCACACGTTCAAAGAAGCCGGGTGACTGCTGCGCGTGGTGATGCCCCTGTCCATGCACCACGGTGGCCCCGAAGGCGGCCACAGTCATTGAAAGCAGGATGGGACGCAGCATGGCTAGATCTCAATTGCGAGGGGGCTGGGAGACTACCTCGGTCGCAACATCGGCAGGGACCTTGGTGAGGGTTTAGCTGAAATGTCAAACTTTTCCGGTTGCAGCGGTGATGCGGCAGCAGCTCATGCAACGCCAGCGGCGCTAACCCCAGGAGCCATCGTGCGCAAGCGGTGAGATCGGGGGGCAGTCGCCGCCAGCCCCGCCAGCAGGGAAAGAGCGAGCAGCGAAGCATTGCCGCGCCTGGAATGCGCGGTGACTGCACTGCTGGCACGGCAGCGGCCATGTCGGCCATCTACCCGCCACGCTAAGGGGCGCTGGTCGCGGCGCGGCAGGCATACGGCGCCGTTCGCCGGCAGCTTTCTTTCTCAATGCAGAACCGCAGCTAGAACTCGTAGCTGCAATGCCCGGCACGATCGGCCATGCCATGGGTTTGCCGCATACGCGACGTCTCGGTAAGGCTTCGCGCCATCGCTGGCACGGCAAATGCAAACAGTGGTTGCTTCACTTCACGAGGTAACGCAGCCGCCGACAAGCGGAGCAATGCCCCCACTCACCCTTGCAGGAGAAGAACCATGGCGATGCAGCATTTGGAAGACTGTTTCTACGACGAGTTGCGCGACGTGCTCAGTGCCGAGAAGCAACTGGCGCAAGCCCTGCCCAAGATGGCCAAGAAGGCCTCCAGCGAAACGCTGAAACAGTGCTTCGAGCAGCACTTGGAAGAAACCAAGAAGCAAATCGAGCGGCTGGAAAAGGTGTTCCAAACGCTGGAGCGCGCACCCCGGGCCAAGAAGTGCGAGGCCATGGCCGGCCTGATCGAGGAAGGCAAGGAAGTGATGGAAGAAGACGCCGAACCGGCCGTCCGCGACGCGCTGCTGATCGCTTCGGCTCAAAAGGCGGAGCACTACGAGATCGCCACCTACGGCACGCTCTGCATGTGGGCCGAGCAGTTGGGCTACACGCAGGCCAAGAAGCTGCTGGGCGAAACGCTCGACGAAGAAAAGGCCACCGATGAGAAACTCTCCCAGGTGGCCGCTGAAGTGAACCAGGCCGCCATGGCCGAGCATTAAACCGGCGGCCCATCGAACCTGTGGCTGCCCCTGGTCATCCCTTGCGCGCCGTCGAAGGGACCAGGGGCAGCCAGGTGGGGGCCTACCGGGCTCAACCCCCGCCCCTTCTTCTCATGGCTGCCTGTCCGTATTAACTGCGGCTGCGCTGGGGGATTCGCCGCCAGTGGCCAGCCTGCCTCGCAGGCCAGTCTCCTCATTCCGCCCCGCTAGCAAAGATTGCCGTCAAGAGACTGCGGCACGGCGGACGATCTTCAGGAATAGGCTGCATTTCTGTTTGCTGTTTCAGGCCGCATCGCCGCCCTATGCCGGCACGTTAGTGCAAGCATGCGGTGGCACGACCGAACCAGGGAGGGCTCGGCGTGAAGGTTCGTTGCTATTGTCTATTGGCCATCGTTGCCCTGATGGCATCCGGCTGCGCCGGCAAAACCAATAGCGGCATGCTTGACCCCATCGAGCAAACCAGCGGCCAAGGACTGCGTACGCCCATGGCGCCCGTCGCCAAGCCCGAACCTAAGGGCGTGGGCAAGCTGGTTTCAGGCGTGAAATCGGCCGTGAAGTCTTCGCCCTCAACTCCGGACAGCGCCGCCGATCCGCTCTCGTTGAACAACAAGTCCGAGCCGAATGTCGAGCTCTTTGTGGTGATGGCTCAGATGCATGAGCGGTCGGGCAACCTGGCCGCCGCCGAGGAGCAGTATAAGCGGGCGCTTGAGAAAGAGCCCAAGTCGCTCGATGCCCTGCTGGCATACGCCCGCATGCAAGATCGGCAAGGCAACTTTGCCGAGGCCCACCGGCTGTATCGCCAGGCGATTGAATATCACCCGAAAGACGCCACGGTCCGCAACGACTATGGCCTGTGCCTGGCGCGGCAATCGCGGCTCGATGAGGCCGCTGGCGTGTTGCAGTCGGCCTGCCAGCTCAAGCCCACCGAAGCCCGGTATCGCAACAACCTGGCGATGGTGCTGGTGGAAATGAACCAGTTGGAGGAAGCGTACCTGCAACTGGCCGACGTGCATCAGCCGGCCGTGGCGTACTACAACGTTGGCTACCTGCTGATGCAGCGGCAGCAATATCCGGCTGCCCGCCATCACTTCGAGCAGGCGCTGAAGCACCAGCCCAACTTCCCCGAGGCTTCGCACTGGCTGGCCACGATGCCTGCCGGCAATACCCGGGTTGTGCAGCAACCGGCCGGAGCGGGCTCGCGGTAGTCGCGCGGGTACGCGTGACTACTGGGCCTGGTTACCGCCGCGGCTGGCACGTGCCTTGGTCGCCGGAGCCGGCGGGAACGTGTGCACCATGGGCTTCTCCTGGCCGATCTCGTGCAGGCATTGGATCAGCCCGGTCGAGGTGCCCAGGTACAGCCGGTCGCTTTGCCGGTTGGAGAACACCACGTCGACGCCCGGCAGGAACATCGAGGTGACGGGAGCCCCGGTCTGGCGGTTCACCACCACCAGCCGCCGCCCCTTGTCGTAGGCATAGAGCCGCGTGCCGCTGGCCGCCACGAACTGCTCGATCTGCGGCACGAACCATTTCTCCAGCCCGTGCTCCATCGATAGCGCGAGCAAACCGCCGGTCTCAGGCACCACGTACACGGTATCGCCCAGGGGTGTGGCCGCCTGCCGCAACACCTCGCCCAGCGAGTGCCGCCAGACCGCCGAACCATCGATCTCGTTCAGGGCGTACAGGTAGCCGTCCTGCGACGGGGCAAAGATCAGCGGCGGCCAGTAGGTCAATTCAGCGGTGAAGGGTTTGCCGCTCTCGAACCGGCCGGCCAACTCCGAGGAATCAACCCGGCTCAGGTACACGTGGCCGCGATCCGACGCCCAGGCCATCGACCGCCGCCCGATCAGCATGGGCGATTCCACGCGGCCAAACGAGCTGTAATGCCAGTTCTTGCTGGGATCCTCCACGTTGAAGGCCGTTACCTTGCCGTCGATGGCCAACGCGTAAACGAAATTCTCAGAGAGCGTGGGGCCGCAGACGGCGACGTTCGTTAGCTTACGTTCCCAAATCAATCGGCCGTTCTTGCGTTCCAGCAGGTACAAGTTCATGCCGTTGATGACGGCCACGTACTTGTCGTTGACCGCCGGCGTTTCGCTCGGACGGGCACGGTTACCAATCTGCTGCGCCCAGATCGTGCGGCCGGTTTCGGCGTCCAGGGCGTGCAGCAGACCCATCTCGGTCTGCACCAGCAGCATGCCTGGCTCGCCGGGGAGAATCGCCGCCTGCGGCGCGGCCGGAGCCGCTTCGCCCGCGGCCGGTTCAGTTTCGGTGTCGGCCTCGGCCGCATTCTCGGCGTTCT
>Ga0182737_1003718_pt1 | contig 10940 bp, 8 predicted proteins | sample eDN5th30CBELigOP_FD_128878 | JGI IMG/M metagenome (GOLD analysis project Ga0182737, IMG submission 128878) | Enriched Organic Plus compost microbial communities from Emeryville, California, USA - eDNA 5th pass 30_C BE-Lig OP (version 2) (version 2) ... | reverse complement strand
TGGCTGGCCAGGCTGGCCGAACGCGACCCGGCCACCCACGCGATCCTGCAGGCCGAGCGCCTGCTCGAGCGTGCGCTGCCGGTCGACGCGATCAACGCGCTGGACGTGGCCGCGGCGCAGCCGCTGCCGCCGCGCGGCCTGCTGCTGCGCGCCCGCGCCCTGGCGATGGTCGGCCGTGCCGGCGAGGCCTACGGCCTGCTCGGCGCACTGCGCCAGCAGGAAGCGCTGCCCGCCGACGAACTGGCGCGGCTGGAAATGGACCTGGCCACGCGTTCGCTGCACGAGGCCGCCGACGCCAACCTGCTGGCCGAACGCTGGGAAGCGATGCCGCGCGCGCTGCGCGTGGAGCCGGCAGTGGTGGCCGCCTATGCCGGACGCGCCGCGGCGCTGCGCTGGGACGAAGCCGCGCTGCGCCACCTGGAACAGGCGATCGACACGCGCTGGGACGAGCGTCTGGTCGATCTCTACGGGCGCCTGCCGATCAACCACGTCGACTCGCGCCGCGCCAGCGCGCAGCTGTGGCTGCAGCAGCATCCGGCCAGTCCGGCGCTGCTGGTGACGCTGGGCCGCCTCGCCCGCCGCCAGGGCCAGTGGCTGCAGGCGCAGGAATTCCTGCATCGCGCGATCGCGCAGGGCGCCGGCGCCGAGGCCTGGGAAGAACTGGGCGCGGGCTTCGCCGCCGTCGGCGATGAAGCCCTGGCGCGGCGCGCCTACGCCAATGCCGTGCGCACGGCGCGCGGCGAGGCAGCCGAGGAACTGCCCGGCCGCGACCTGCGCGAGAAGATCCAGGACCTGGCGGTGCCGGAGGAACGCGACGAGCACGGCCTGCCGCGGCTCAAGGGCTGAAACCCGCATCCGGAAACGAAGAAGGGCGGCCCATGGCCGCCCTTCCCTTTTCGTAGCGATGTCGTGCGCGGATCAGCGCTCGACGATCGCCACCACGCCCATGCCGCCGGCGGTGCAGATCGAGACCAGCGCGCGGCCGCCGCCGCGTTCGGCCAGCTGCTTGGCCGCGGTGGCCACGATGCGCGCGCCGGTGGCCGCGAACGGATGGCCGGTGGCCAGCGAGGAACCGACCGGGTTGATCTTCTCCGGATCGATCCTGCCCAGCGGCGCGTCCAGGCCCAGGCGGTTGCGGCAGTAGTCCTCGCTCTCCCACGCGCGCAGCGTGCACAGCACCTGCGCGGCGAAGGCCTCGTGGATCTCGTAGATGTCGAAGTCCTGCAGGCTCAGGCCATGGCGCTTGAGCATCTCCGGCACGGCCACCGTCGGCGCCATCAGCAGGCCTTCGCCGTGCACGAAGTCCACCGCTGCCACCTGCGCATCCTTGAGGTAGGCCAGCGGCTCGTGGCCGTGCGCGCGCGCCCACTCGTCCGTGGACAGCAGCACCGCGGCGGCGCCGTCGGTCAGCGGGGTGGAGTTGGCGGCGGTCAGGGTGCCGCGGCCGGAAGTCTTGTCGAAGGCCGGCTTGAGCGTGGCCAGCTTCTCCAGCGAGGTGTCCGGACGCAGGATGTTGTCGCGTTCGACGCCGCGGAACGGCGCGATCAGGTCGGAGAAGAAGCCGCGCTCGTAGGCGGCGGCCAGCTTCCTGTGCGACGAGACCGCCCACTCGTCCTGCGAGTCGCGGGAGATGTTCCACTCCTTGGCCATGTCCTCGCAGTGATCGCCCATGCTCTTGCCGGTGCGCGGCTCGGCCACGCCCGGGAACTCGGGCTTGAGCTCGGACAGCTTGAAGCCCTTGAACGCGGCGAGCTTGTCCTTGGTGGTCTTTGCGCGATTGGCGGCCAGCAGGCGCGCGCGCAGCTTCTTGCCGTAGACGATCGGCACGTCGGAGGTGGTGTCCGAACCGCCGCCGATGCCCGACTCGATCTGGCCGACGGCGATCTTGTTGGCGATGGTGATGATCGAATCCAGCGAGGTGCCGCAGGCGCGCTGCAGGGTGATGCCCGGGGTCAGCGGCGACAGGCCCGACGACAGCGCCGCCTCGCGGCCCAGGTTCCAGTCCGAGGAATGCTTGATGACCGCGCCCATGGCCACTTCGCCCAGCTGCTGGCCATGCAGGCCGAAGCGCTCGACCAGCGCGCCGAGGGTCCGTACCGACATCCCCAGGTTGCCCACGTCCGAGTAGGCGGTGTTCTGGCGGCAGAACGGAATGCGGACGCCGCCGAGGATGGCGACGGGACGGGGTGCGGGCATGGGGTGACCTCGGGTGGATTCCATTCGGTGGACACGGCTTGCATACGCAAGCGAATGCATAATGCCGCAGTGTAGCCTCGACCCGACAGACGGCCAATGATCCGCAGCCTTCCAGCCATGAAAAAATCCTGCCTCCGTACCGCTTCCACGGGCCCGGCCCATGGCTGAGGCCGTGTTCAGGGGCGTGTTCGCGCTGGAGCTGGCCGGCGGCCAGGCGCCGGGCAAGGCCGCGCTGTCCCAGGAGGCCGCCGGCGAGCTGGCGGTCGGCATCGGCCGCGACCTGGCCCGCCTGGTCGACGGCGTGGCCGGGCTGGACCTGGTGCTGGGGGCGGCCCACTTCGACCCGGCCGAGGCCCTGCGCCCCGGCTGGTCGCTGCACCGGCGCCTGGAGGAGCTGCACGCGCGTGCGCCGGGCCGCAACAGCGGACCGCGCGTGGTCGCCTTCGGCGCGGCCGCCGACGGCGGGATCCCGATGCCGCTGCAGGCCGATGCGGCCCTGGTCGGCGGCGGCCTGCGCGTGCTGCCCTTCATCCTGGCCGGCACGACCGAAGCGCTGGGGCCGGTGGCCGAGGCGCTGGAGGAGAAGCTGCTGGCGCTGGGCATGGCCCAGCCGGAAACCGCGCTGCTGGCGCAGGACGGTTTCGAGGCGCGGATCGAGCACGCGCGCTACTTCAGCGTGCACGACCTGGCCGCGATGATGGCCATGCAGTACGACAACCAGGGCCTGTCGGCACTGTGGAACCTGGTCGAGGCGGCGCTGCTGGCGCCGCAGGCGGTGGAGTGGCTGGATGCCGGCCCGGAACCGCTGCTGCGGCTTGAAGGCGGCGAAGCGCGCATGGCCCTGTTCGATCCGGCCGGCTGGTGCGCGCACTACCACGGCGGCCAGGGCGACTGCGACAGGCTGCAGCGCGCCTACGAGCTGTTCCTCGCCCGCCAGCGCCAGCTCGCCGCGGTCCTCGAAGCCCACGGCATCCCCGTCCTCTACGTCCATTGCGACGGTCAGCAGGACGCGCGCGCACTGCTCGACAGCTGAGCAGCGCTTCCCCCCTCTCCCTCCGGGAGAGGGGCTGGGGGTGAGGGTCGGGAGCTCAAGCCACGCTGGCACACCGACCCTCTCCCCAACCCCCTCTCCCGAGGGGAGAGGGGCTTCAAGGCGGTTACCGCACGACCTTGATGATGCCGCAGGCCACGCGGGCGCCGGCGTTGCCGGCGGGCTGGCTCTGGTAGTCGTCCGCGGCCGCGTGGACGATCACCGCGCGGCCGGCGATGTCGTTGGCCGCGCCGCCGCCGAGGGTCACGCCGCGCAGGTGCACGTTGACCGTGGCCACGCCCTCTGCATTGCTGGTGATGTTGTCCATGTCGCCGGCGTGGTGGGTCGCGGTGCCGGCGCGGCCGTGCGCGGTGGCGGCGGGATTGAAGTGGCCGCCGGCGCTGGTCGCGTCGACCGCGCTGCAGTCGCCCTTCTCGTGCACGTGGAAGCCGAACTGGCCCTGCGGGGCGAGGCCGCCGACTTCGCCGCTGATGTGCACGCCGTCGCCCATCGGCGCCAGGGTGAGCTTGCCGCTGACGCGGCTGCCGGACGCCGAGGCGAGCACGGCCTCGGCCTGCTGCGCGGTGCTGACCGGCGCGGGCGGCGTCGGTTCCGGGGCCGGCGGCGGCGTAGTACTGCATGCGGCCAGGGCGAGCAGTCCGAGCGGCGCGAGGATCCTGTGCTTGTGCATGTGCGGTCTCCCTTTGGAAGACGCGCAGGATAAGGGCGGCGCGGGTGCAGAGGGAATGAAGCAGGGAGTTGTGGGCGCGGTGCACACATGGCGCGCTGCGGCCCGACGCAGGCGTGCTGCCAGGTGCGTGCCTGTAGTGCAGACGCATCGGCTGCGGTAGCTGTGGTCGGGCGCGCCTCTCTGGCGGACTGCCGCGCGGCCGCACGCAAGGGGCTGCCCAGCAAGCGCAGCAGTTCGACCTTGTGCTCGTTGCCCATGCCGTCGAGCGGATCCAGCGTCGGATACAGGTCGCGCACGACCGGCCCGCTGGTGCGCACCGGCTGCTGTTCCAGCCGCGCGCCGTCGTGGGCGATCACCCGCGCCAAGCGGGCGGCCAGACGGGGCGGGTAGCCGGTTCTTTCCCGTCGATGGGATGCGCTTCGTGGGTCGGCGAACTGGTGTCGGCCGCGATCTCCGACGTTGCTGGGCGCCCGGCCCTCACCCCTGGCCCCTCTCCCGGGGGAGAGGGGAAATGATCAGCGGCGTTTGCGGCCTGGGCCGAGCTTGCGGGTCACGGTGTTGCGGCCTACGCCCAGCAGCGCGGCGGCTTCGACGCGGCGGCCGCCGGTGTGTTGCAGGGCGGCGTTGAGCAGGGCCTGGTCGAAGCGCTGGCGCGCTTCGGCGTGCAGGTCGCGCGCGCCGGCCTGCAGGCAGGCCAGGGCCCACTGGCCGAGCTGGCGGTCCCATTCGGCGGGCGCTGAGGCCACCGCGGGCAGCGCCACCTGCGCCTGCGGCGCGCGCGTGTCGCCGAGGTCCTCGACGGTGATGGTCTCGCCGGGCGCCAGCGCGGCCAGGCGCCAGCACAGGTTCTGCAGTTCGCGCACGTTGCCGGGCCAGTCCATCGCCTGCAGCGCGGCCAGCGCGGCCGGGTCGAAACGCTTGGCGCCGGCGCCGAGCTTGCGCGCGGCGCGGTGCAGGAAGGTGTCCGCGAGCAGCGGGATGTCGGCGCGGCGCTCGCGCAGCGGCGGGATCTGCAGGCGCACGACGTTGAGCCGGTGCAGCAGGTCGGCGCGGAAGCGGCCCTGCTGGACCAGCGCTTCGAGGTCCTGGTGGGTGGCGGCGATCACGCGCACGTCGACGCGGATCAGCTCGCGGCCGCCGACGCGGAAGAACTCGCCCTCGGCCAGCACGCGCAGCAGGCGGGTCTGCAGCGAGGCCGGCATGTCGCCGATCTCGTCGAGGAACAGGGTGCCGCCGTCGGCCTGCTCGAAGCGGCCGATGTGGCGCTTCTGCGCGCCGGTGAAGGCGCCGGCCTCGTGGCCGAACAGCTCGCTCTCCAGCAGTTCGGCGGGGATCGCGGCGGTGTTGAGCGCGACGAACGGGCCGTTGGCGCGCGGCGATTCGCGGTGCAGCGCGCTGGCCACCAGTTCCTTGCCGGTCCCGGTCTCGCCGGTGATCAGCACCGACAGCGGCGCCTGGGCGAGGCGGCCGATCGCGCGGAACAGCGCGCGCATCGCCGGGGTTTCGCCGACCAGCTCGGACGCAGGCGGCTCTTCGGGTTCCGGCTCGGCCGCCGGTGCCGGCGCCTGCACCGTGCCGGCCGGCAGCGCGCGCGCGGCGAGCGCGACCGCGTCGTCGAGGTCGAAGGGCTTGGACAGGAACTCGTGCGCGCCGCCGCGGAACGCGGAGGCGGTACTGGCCACGTCGGTGTACGCCGACATCACGATCACCGGCAGCTGCGGATGCGCGGCCTTCAGGCGGTCCAGCAGCTTGAGGCCGTCCTCGCCGGGCATGCGCACGTCGGTGAACAGCAGGTCCGGCGCGCCGCGCACGCGCAGCGCGGCCAGGGCGCTGGCGGCGTTCTCGAAGCCGTCGACCTCGTAGCCCGCGTCGCGCAGGGCGGTGGCGAGGACGAAGCGCACCGAGCGGTCGTCGTCGACTACCCAGACGCGGCGGTTCTCGGCGCTGGCAGCGGCCGGATTCATGCAGGCGGTGCTCCTTCGGTGTCGTTCTGCGGCAGCAGCAGGGTGAAGACGGTATGGCCGGGGCGCGAACGGAAGGTCAGCGAGCCGCGGTGTTCGCGCGCGACCTGGTGGGCCAGGGCCAGGCCCAGGCCGGTGCCATCGGCGCGGCCGCTGACCAGCGGCAGGAACAGGTGCTCGGCCAGTTCGTCGGGCACCCCGCGGCCGTCGTCGACGATCTCCACGCGCAGCGCGCGCGGGTGCAGGTGTTCGCGGATGTGCAGGCCGTTCTCGACGCGGGTGCGCAGAATGATGGTGGAGGCGCCGGCCTCCAGCGCGTTGCGCACCAGGTTCCACACCGCCTGGGTGAGGCGGTCGGCGTCGCCGGGGAATTCGGGGATGCTGGGGTCGTAGTCGCGCTGCACGCGCACGCTCCAGCCGCCTTCGGCCTCGACCAGGCGCAGCACGCGCTCGAGCACGGCGTGGATGTTGAGCGGCGCGTGCGGGCGCTGCGGCGCCGGCGACATCAGCTGGTCGACCAGCTGGCTGAGGCGGTCGATCTCCGCGCCAATCAGGTCGAGCAGCTCGCGTTCGCCGCTGTCGTCCGGGCGCGCGGCGGCGCGGCGCGCCAGCAGCTGGGCCGCGCCCTTGAGCCCGGCCAGCGGGTTGCGCAGCTCGTGGGCCAGGCCCTTGAGCGCGGCCTGCAGGGCGCCGGGCAGGGCCTGGGCCGGGTCCGGCGCGGGGAAGACATCGGCCGGGTGCGCTTCCAGCAGCCAGCCGTCGGCGGTGCGGGTCACCCAGCCGTCGGCGTAGCGCGGCGCCTCGCCGGGCACGCCCAGCGCGATCCGGTGCAGGCGCAGGACCTCGCGCTCCTCCTGTTCGAGGAAGCGGGCCAGGGCCTCGCCCTCCACCTCCAGCGCGGCCAGCGGCTGGCCGAGCAGGCGGCGCGGGCCGATGCCCATCCAGCGCGGGAACGCCGGGTTCATTCCCACGATGCGCGCCTGCGCGTCGGTCCAGGCCACCGGGGTGGTCAGCTGCTCCAGGGTTGGGGCGGCGGTCGGCGTGCTCACGTCCATTGCACCAATTTAGTGCAAGACGCGGTCCGGCGCGATCCCGCGCCGCGCCGGGGTTCAGCGCCGCTTGCGAGCCTGCTCGACCAGCGAATGCAGGATGCGGAGGTCCTCGGCGTCGAGGGTGTCGGCCTCGTCGCCGCGATAGTGCCGGCGGTAGGCGCGCACGGCCGCGACGCGGTCGTCCAGCGGCCAGCCGATGGCCTGCATCGCCAGCCACGGGTCGAAGCCCGGCGGCGGATCGCCGTCGGCCGGGTCCGGCCACAGGCCGAAGCCGGCGCGGGCCAGCTCGGCCCACGGGAACTGCGCGCCGGGATCGCGCTTGCGGGTCGGGGCCAGGTCGGCATGGGCGATGACCGCGTGGCGCGGGATGCCCAGGCGCGTGCACAGGTCTTCGAGCAGGCGCAGCAGCGCTTCGATCTGCGCGGGCGGGAACGGTTCACCACCATCGTTGTCCAGCTCGATGCCGATGGAGGCGGAGTTGAGGTCGGTGATCGTGCCCCAGTTGCCGCCGCCGGCGTGCCAGGCGCGGCGCGAGTCCTCGACCAGCTGGTACAGGTCGCCGTCGGCACCGACCAGGTAGTGCGAGCTCACCGGCCCGCCGCTGTTGCGGGTGCGCAGGGTGACCAGGCTCTGCGCGACCGATTCCTGCTCGGTCGCATGCAGCACGATGATGGTGGCGCGGCGCTCGTCGTGGTTCGGCGAGGCTTCCCACTGCGCGATGGGGTTGCGTACCGGCGCCTGCGCGCAGGCGCCCAGCAGCAGGGCGAGCGCGACGATGGATGTGTGACGGAAGAAGTTGGCCATGCCTCATTGCACCGGCATGCGCCGCGGAAGGCAAGGACCACACGCGCGGTCCGCGACCGCCGTCGTCCGCCAGGATGCGGGAACGGCTGCTGCGGATGCGGAAGGAAGCCGCGAACACGGGATCACCTCGGCAGTGGCTGTTGCGCTGCGCCCCCCGGCCGTGCGCGTCTCCGATGGCGGCCGCGGGAAGCGCCCGCCCCGGTGGGAAACCCCGGTCCGCGGCGTCGCGCCGCGGACCGGTTGCTGCGTCGATCAGGCCTCGTAGGCGGACTCGCCGTGCGAGCTGATGTCCAGGCCGACACGCTCGGCCTCTTCGTTGACGCGCAGGCCGAACAGCACCTTGGCGATCAGCAGGGCGACGACGGTGACGACGGCGCACCAGACGATGGTGAAGCCGACGCTGACCACCTGCACCCACACCTGGTGGCCGATGTCGAAGTCGGCGTCGCCAGTGCCGCCCAGCGACGGGGCGGTGAACACGCCGGTGAGGATCGCGCCGACGATGCCGCCGACGCCGTGCACGCCGAACACGTCGGCGGTGTCGTCGACCTTCAGCAGCTTCTTCAGGCCGGTGACGCCCCACACGCAGATCACGCCGGCGGCGAAGCCGACCACGATCGCGCCCAGCGGACCGACGGTGCCGCAGGCCGGGGTGATGCCGACCAGGCCGGCGACCGCGCCGGAGGCCGCGCCCAGGGCGGACGGCTTGCCCTTGGTCAGCGCTTCGACCAGGGTCCAGCCGACGATCGCCGCCGAGGTGGCGAGGATGGTGTTGATGAAGGCCAGCGCGGCGGTGTCGTTGGCGGCGGCGGCCGAACCGGCGTTGAAGCCGAACCAGCCGATCCACAGCAGCGAGGCGCCGATGAAGGTGAACGGCACGTTGTGCGGCTTCAGCGCGACCTGGCCGAAGCCCAGGCGCTTGCCGACGAAGTACGCGCCCACCAGGCCGGCCACGCCCGCGTTGATGTGCACCACGGTGCCGCCGGCGAAGTCGATCGCGCCCAGCTCGGCGAGGTAGCCGCCGCCCCAGACGATGTGCGCCATCGGGATGTAGCTGAAGGTGAACCACAGCACCGAGAACAGCAGCACCGCCTTGAACTTGATGCGCTCGGCGAAGGCGCCGACGATCAGCGCGGTGGTGATGGCGGCGAAGGTCGACTGGAAAGCGACGAACAGCAGCTCCGGGATCGTGCCGCTGAGGCTGGCGGTGGTGATGCCGGCCAGGAACGCCTTCTCCTTGAACGAACCGAAGAACGCGTTGCCCTCGGAGAACACCGCGCTGTAGCCGTAGAAGGCCCACAGCACGATCACCACCGAGGCGACGACCATCACCTGGCTCAGCACCGACAGCACGTTCTTGCTGCGCACCAGGCCGCCGTAGAACAGGGCCAGGCCGGGCACGATCATCAGCAGCACCAGCATGGTCGAGGTCAGCATCCAGGCGGTGTCGCCGGAATCCAGCGAGGCCTCCTCCTCGGCCGGCGCGGCTTCCTCGACGGCGACCGCCTCGGCCACGACATCACCGGCGGCATCGGCCGCTTCGGCGACCTCGGCGGCCACTTCCTCGACGGCCGGCGGCGCGGCGGTTTCTTCCTGCGCCTGCGCGGCGAAGGAGGTGGTCGCCATGGCCGAAACGAGCATCGTCAGGCACACGGCATAGAACCGGGACTTCCACCCGGCCAGGAATCGCATGTTCATGGGCTTCTCCGAGTGGTGGGTTAGAGCGCGTCCGCGCCGAGTTCGCCGGTGCGGATGCGGATGACCTGTTCGACCGCGGTGACGAAGATCTTGCCGTCGCCGATCTTGCCGGTGCCGGCGGACTGCTGGATGGCTTCCAGCACCGCGTCGACGCGGTCGTCGGTCACGACGGTCTCGATCTTGATCTTCGGCAGGAAGTCGACGACGTACTCGGCGCCGCGGTACAGCTCGGTGTGGCCCTTCTGGCGACCGAAGCCTTTCACTTCGGTCACGGTGATGCCGGACACGCCCGCCTGGGCGAGGGCTTCGCGCACCTCGTCAAGCTTGAACGGCCGGATGATCGCGGTAATCAGTTTCATGTTCGCATCCCGATGGTGGAGGGTCCGGCGCAAAGGCCGGCGTTCGGAACCCGGGGATCGCGCCGGGTCCCTCTGGACCCGGCGCCCCCGCACGACATGGCCGCGCCTTGCCGGCCGCGGCACACCGATTCAGGGCTTGCATCCGACTTCTTGGGGGAGGTCATGCAGGCCCGTGAATCCCTTCGTTCCCCTGGAGCAGTGCTGCTGTTTCTTTCCTTTCCCTGTCTGCCGACGGTTTCCGGCCCCGCCGGAAACCGCAGCGCGCGCGGTTCCCCGCCGCGCGCGCCATGTTGCTCAGTTGCCGTAGTACAGCTGGTATTCCAGCGGGTGCGTCGCGGCGCGGAACCTGGTGACTTCCTGCATCTTCAGCGCGATGTAGCCGTCGATGAAGTCGTCGCTCATCACGCCGCCGGCCTTGAGGAACTCGCGGTCCGCGTCCAGCGCCTCGAGGGCCTGGTCCAGGCTCGAGCACACCTTCGGGATGTTCTTCTCTTCTTCCGGCGGCAGGTCGTACAGGTCCTTGTCGCTCGGCGCGCCCGGGTCGATCTGGTTCTTGATGCCGTCCAGGCCGGCCATCATCAGCGCGGTGAAGGTCAGGTAGCCGGACTGCAGCGGATCGGGGAAGCGGATCTCGATGCGGCGGGCCTTCGGGCTCGACACCCACGGGATGCGGCACGAAGCGGAGCGGTTGCGCGCCGAGTAGGCCAGCATCACCGGCGCCTCGAAGCCCGGGACCAGGCGCTTGTAGCTGTTGGTGCCGGAGTTGGCGAAGGCGTTGATCGCCTTGGCGTGCTTGAAGATGCCGCCGATGTACCACAGCGCCAGCTGCGACAGGCCGCCGTAGCCGTCGCCGGAGAACAGGTTCTTGCCGTCCTTCGACAGCGACTGGTGCACGTGCATGCCGCTGCCGTTGTCGCCGACGATGGGCTTGGGCATGAAGGTGGCGGTCTTGCCGTTGCGGTAGGCGACGTTCTTGACGATGTACTTCAGCGTGAGCAGCTCGTCGGCCTTCTGCACCAGGGTGTTGAAGCGGGTGCCGATCTCGCACTGGCCGGCGTTCGCGACCTCGTGGTGGTGCACCTCGACCTCGATGCCGACCGCGGCCAGCGTCTTGCACATCTCGGCGCGCAGATCGTGCAGCGAGTCCAG
>Ga0182737_1003716_pt1 | contig 10947 bp, 6 predicted proteins | sample eDN5th30CBELigOP_FD_128878 | JGI IMG/M metagenome (GOLD analysis project Ga0182737, IMG submission 128878) | Enriched Organic Plus compost microbial communities from Emeryville, California, USA - eDNA 5th pass 30_C BE-Lig OP (version 2) (version 2) ... | reverse complement strand
GTGGCCACGACCACGCCCAGCAGCGGCCCCGGCAAAATCTTCAGCCGCCGCGGCGCGACGCTCTGCCACAGGATGATCGCCGCCAGGGTAATTAGCCCTATCGCCCCGGCCCAGTTGTGGTTCTTCATGGCCGCTTGCAGTTGGTCCATAGCGGTCACGGCCGCGGCCTGCGTCGCCATGGCATCGGCCACGTTGGCGCCGTCGCTTTGCAGGGTGGCCAGTGCCTGACGGGTGCTGGTCAGCGCCGTTTCCGCCGCGGCGCGGATCCGCTCGATACGAACTTCCGAATGGAACTTCAGCGGCATCGATTCGAAGCGTTCGACCGATTCTTCCAACGCGGTGAGAATCGCCTGCTGCTCGTCGATGAGTTGTTTGAGCAGCGGGGCGTCGGCATCGAGTCGCAGGTGGTGACTGGCGCCCAGAGTGCCTGGGTGCAGAGCCTCTTGCGCTTCGACGGGTGCCAGCTCCGCGACCGATTGTTCGAGGCTGATCTGCCGCCGCTGCAACTCGCCCACGTTGCGGAGCTTGTCGGTGAGCATCTCGCGTTCTTCCGGCGGGCCCCACGATGGCAGCGAAAGCCCCTTGAAGATTGCCTGCGGAATCGTGGCCAGGTTCTGCAGGCCGCTGCCCTTGGGCGAATCGTCCACCATCACGTGGAACTGACTGGCAAAGATCAGCACGCCAATGCCGGCCAGCATGCCTTTGATGACGGCAGGCGAGACCGCCCGGAACCATTGCCCGATGCCCAGGGCTCCGGCGACGAATTGGAGCAACCCGCCCAACAGGACGACCAGCCCCAGGATCGGCATGCCGAGGTCTTGAACGATCTGGTAGACAATCACGGTCAACCCGGCGGCAGGCCCGCTCACTTGCAGCGGCGAACCGGCCAGCACGCCGACGATCAAGCCGCCGACGATCCCGGTGATCAACCCGGCCGCCACAGGCATGCCTGAGGCGATGGCCACGCCCATACACAGCGGCAGCGCTACCAGGAACACAACAAATGATGCAGGCCCATCGGTCTTAATGACCTCCCAGACCGAACCTGTGGATCTGGAGGGATGGGCGGAAGCCTCCGGCAGTGGATGGGGGTTCGATTCCTTCGACATAACACGAACTCGCTGGATGAACTGATTTGATAGGGCGAGACGCCGGGGCAACGTGTGGCTGTAACGCCAGGTTGCCCGTCGGCGCGACCATAGCTTGGAGTGGGACACTCCCCCCGATGGTAGACGCGAATGCCGCTTCGAAAGGGCAGGCGCGGAGTGCGATCGAGGGCACGTCACCGACGGATGACGCACACGGTCACGGCAGATACGGCTATGGCGGAGGATGGGCGGCTAACCGCGGCGCTGCCGCTTGCGCTTTCCCCGAGGAGCAAGTTCCGCGAAGGAATGCGCGAACGAGGCCGCGTTGCCGCCCGAGGCAGCCGTGCGAGCAGTTGCTTGCCGAGGCGGCGACAGCCGCCTTCAGTGGCTTAGTCTACCGCATTTCTGCCGTTCCAACGATCCATGCTGGTTTGCCGCGACCGGCGCGTGATCAGTTGCCGACGATGGCAACCTCGGCATCAGTGGCGACAGGTTCGGGCGACATCAGCGGCAGGAACTGGCCCTGCTCGGGGTCGTACGAGAAGATCTGGCCCGTCTCAAACTTATAAACCCAGCCGTGCAGATGAACTTCGTTGCGAGCCATGGCTGCCGCAACGGCTGGATGCGTGCGCAAGTTCTCCAACTGCACCAACACATTTTCTTCCACGGTGACCATCAGCCGAGCATTGGGTTCCGTGATGTGCGTGTAGTTTTCGGTGACGATCCGCCGCGTAGCTTCGGCATGCGCCAAGAACTGTTGGACGGCGCAGCAGCCTTCCAGCGACTGCGGGTCCAAAAGGCCCGTCATGGCTCCGCAGTGCGAGTGACCGCAGATCACGATGTCGCGGACCTTCAAGATGCCGACGGCGTATTCGATCGTGGCTGCCTCGCCGCCATGGATGGCGCCGTAAGGCGGCACGATATTGCCGGCGTTCCGCATCACAAACAGCTCACCGGGGTCGGTCTGGGTGAGCAGGTTGGGATCGATGCGCGAGTCAGAACAGGTGATAAACAGCGCCAGCGGCTTCTGACCGTTGACGAGTTTCTGGTACAGGTTTTTGCGGTTGTTGAAAACACCACGCTGGAACTTGTGCAGTCCTTCGACCAGGCGTTGCATGGTGATGGGCTCCTCGTAATAGGACCGGCTTTGTTTGGTTGGAGAACCCGCGGCGTCGTAAGCGTTCCCCAACGCGTGGGAAACACACCGCTTTGCCGCAGGCTCAATCTGTCGCAATCAACGGCTTCACGAAGCTGTCAGGACACCGCGATCGCCGGTCCTCGGAGTACGCACTTCGCCTGGTCTTCAACCGCCAGGGGGCTGATCGCTGCGGCAGTAACTACTTGGTTACCGTTATCCTTACGGCGATGCCTTGTGGGATATGGGGATTTCTCCCGGTCCCCGCGATTCATCACCGTAGCCGCCACCACTTCCGCTACGCGCACGGCGAAACCGTGTCGCGCATCGGGTTATGCGTGGTGCTGTTTGCAGCGTTCAGCCCAATCGAGATTGCGTGCGTCCCCGGCCGCGATCCACCCGGCGGCAGTAACGCCAACGGGTGAAGAACCTTGGCTGCCATCCACAGCGCTCCACACACAGGCGGGTGCGCAGTGATGGCGAAGTTCTTGCGGTGGGGCGCAACCATCAAAGGCGTAGAGGGGCCCCCAGGCCATTGCGGAGAGCATGCTCACACGCAACCGCACCACAGGGGTACCAGGCCGTGGGCTCGGTAGAAAGGCGGGCAAAGAAGCGATTTGCCCATTGCTGCAACGATGCGTAATGCCGCAGGCCAGAACGCGAGCGGCAGAAGTAGGTATCGACGGAGCTGAGCGGCTCTTCAGTACGCTGCTCAACCGGGCCGGTCGGTACCTCGTGCTCCGCCCGGGCCGAACGCAACTGTGGCTGTGCAATCGCCGGCGACATGCTGCCGAGCAGGCTCAGCAGCGCGAGCAGCGTCGTGACGAGATGGGCACAACTCCGGCGAGGACTCATAAGTGGTCCTAGGCGTCGGGAACGAAACGGAATAGGCAGTGTCCGGCCGTCTGGGAAGATGGGATCAGTGTGGGAAAAAGCCGACACTCGAAACAACGCAATCGCTTGGTTCGAGGAAATCGCCAACGTGCCAGCAGTAGGAGCGGCTGTCTTGCCGGGGCTGCTCGTGGCCGAAACGGCGACGATTGGATGCCCCTCCATCGTTTTGTATCGGATGGATGCGCCGCCTATTGCAGGTGAATGAACAATACTCAATGGGAATCCAGAGGGCAACGAGAAATCTGGAAGAAATGCTAGCGACCACCCCGTTAGGAACGCGCGCACGGTGCGACTTGAACGTGTGCGCAAGGGGGCAGCGAAGTGGCTTTGGGAAGAGGGGGTTTGCTCCGCCCGCCATCCTCACAAGCGTTTTGCGTATACGCTTGTTACGCCGTCGCTAAGGCCAGGGCTTGCGATTCGCTGCCGCGGCCGATGCGCGCTTGCTGCCACTGCATGCCAAGCATGATGACGTTGATGCCTGAGCCGATCCCCAGCAGTGCCACCTGATCGTTGGCTGTCAGATGGCCCTGTTCGGCGGCCATCGCCCAGGTGGCCGGGAGCGCGGTACTGCCGGTATTGCCCAGCACCTCGAAGGTGGTGAAGTCGCGTTCGGGAGCCAGGTCCAAGGCTTCCAGCAGCGCCTTGCGATGGGCTTTGCCAACCTGGTGGCAGATGGTCTTGTCGATCTCGCTCGCCGACCAGCCTAGGCGATCGAGGAACTGCGGGAAACAAGCCTGCGCGGCAGTAACACCTTGATGCAGCAGTTCCTCGGCATCGGTGTTCATCAGCGGCTGCATTCCGCCGCCGGCGGCTTCGTCGCGCCCGCTGCGGCACAGCGCGGCGTGTTCGGTGGCAGCCAGGCAGGTTCCGCCCAGTAGCCGGTTGCCGGTCTGGCTCAGGTCGCGATGGACCAGCAGGATTGCGGCGCTGGCCGAGCCGATCGTCAGCGAAGCCATGGCCCGCTTCATGTCAGCCCGGGTGAGCGAGGTTTCACGATTCAGATAGGCAATCGTGGTTTCGATCAGCGAGCGGCTATCTTCGGTGCCGACCACCAGGCCGGCATCGATCCGGCCTAGTTCGATCTGATCGGCCACTTGCAGGATGCCGTTGAGCAGGCCCAGGCAGGCGTTGGAAACATCGTACGCCGTGCACAGGGCCGGCAACCCCAGCCGCGCGTGGACGCCCGCCGCGGTGGCAGGCTCCAGGTAGTCGCGGCAGACCGAGCCATGCACCAGCGCGCCGACGCGGTCGCGCGGGAAGTCAGCGGCCAACAACGCCTGTTCGCCCGTCACCACGCTGATGTCGCCCGGCAACAAACCGGGCGACCAGAACCGCCGCGACGCAATGCCCGACATCAACTCCAGACGACCCTCGGGCAGCCGCAACCGCTGGTAGGCGGGCGCAAGGCGGGCCTCGAGTTCGTCGGAGGTGACAACTTCGTCGGGCAGCGTGTAAGCCAGGGACTCAACGCAAACGTGCTGATAATACATCGTGCCGGCTTAGCCCTTTTTCTTCTCCCGAGCCTTCAGCGGGGGATCGCCGGCCAGCGGCAGCTTGACGGACGTGCCCAACTCGGCCGAGTGGTAAATGCCGAGAATGATTTCGACGGCGCGGCGGCCTTCGGGGCCGTTGACGGCCGGCTCGCGGTCTTCTTCGATGGCGGCCAGCACGTCGGCAAACTGGTGCATGTGGCCGTGGTAACCGATCGCCGTCGGGTCGCTGGCGCCGCCGCCGGTGCTGCGGCGGGCTTCCATGGCAGCCTTGATTTCGGCGTCCTCAGGCTGCGGCACCGCAAAGTCCCATTTGACAATGTCTTCTTCTTCCATCACGGCCGAGCCCTGCGAGCCGTGGATCTCAACGCGTTTGAGATAGCCGGGGTACGCCGCGGTGCTGGCTTCGATCGTGCCCAGCGCGCCGTTGGCAAACCGGAGCGTGGCCACGGCGGTGTCTTCGACGGCAATCCGCTCGTGGGCCAGGGTGTCGACGTAGGCCGAGATCTCGGTCACGGGGCCCATCAACCAGGTGAGCAGGTCGACGCTGTGGACCGCCTGGTTCATCAGGGCGCCGCCGCCGTCCAGTTCCCAGGTGCCCCGCCAGGCGCCGCTGTCGTAGTACTCCTGGGTGCGGAACCATTTGACGTAGGTATCGCCCAGCGTGAGGCGGCCAAAGCGGCCAGCGTCCATCGCCGTGCGGAGCTTGATGCTCGAGTCGTGGAACCGTGACGGGAAAATGGCCGACAGCTTTACGTTGTTTCTGCGGCAGGCTTCGATGATCCGATCGCACCGGTCCAGCGTGATTTCCAGCGGCTTTTCCACGATGACGTGCTTGCCGGCCTCGGCCGCGGCAACCGCCGGTTCCATGTGGGCGCCGCTGGGCGTGCCGATGACCACCACGGTTACATCGGGATCGTCGAGCATCGCTTCCAGCGTGGCATACGACCGGCAACCGAGCTCCGCCGCTAGCTTTTCCGCCGCCGCGGGGAAGTTATCGAAGCACGCCACAGTCTGGGCGTTCTCCAAGGCGGCGATCGCCTTGGCGTGGAACCTCGAAATCATCCCGCAGCCAATAATGCCAAAACCGTGTTTCATCGTTTCCTGCTCGTCCTTCCGGTGGGAGTCAAACGGCCACGCCCGATTATAGCGGCGCATCGCCGAGACGGAACCGGGCAGCCCCCCGCCTGGCCTGTCCGGACAAAACTCCCTGTCCAGCGGCACGCGCGGACGACTCCGCCCTCTACCTGCGCCGCCGGAAGGTTAAAAGCCGCACGAGTCGTCGCTGGCACAGGCGTACCTGGCTTGCCGAACCGTGCCAGGTGGTAAGGGCAGGGCGGTTCCAAGCGGTGAGGCAGCCCAACAGCCGCTGGCGCGGTTAGGGTGGCCATGGTGTCCCTCACGAGAGGGGGCGGCGAAGACTTTGCGTTATACGAGCGACTGCCGCGACGCCTTGGGTCCCAGCGGCCGATTACGGCGGTTATGAAAACACGTTACTGTCGAATGAATTGACGAAAGTGCCCTAGGCAACGTCTACATGAACAGTCGAATCAAAAATCAGTATAGATGGATCTGATCCCCTGCCCCACCTTGGAAGGATTGCATACAATTGCGGCTCCTTTAGGCCGGGTATGCTGGATCGCGCGGTGCCGTAATCCACGGTTTGTACGCGGTTTCTGTCGCTGGATCGCTTCCGGCCGACTGCTTCGCATCGCACGCAAAATTAGTCCCAGAGGCTTGTTATTGATATTCGCATAGCTAGTGTCCACAGCTTTCAGGTTGGTGCGTCAAAATGCCGCTCCCTCTCGTGGAGGACTGATACCTTGACGAGCAGCGTGTGCCTTGACCGGATACTGGTGGCGTAACGTTCAGTAAGAGCCGCCGGAGCGGCACGTTGACCCAAGGCACTATCGACCCAGCCTTATCACCAGGACGTGTAGAAGCCTTCCCGCCGCTGTTCCCGCGGGCTGTATCGACGGTGCGCGGCACAAGCGCGCTGTTGCTGCTGGCCGTGTTCTTGGCCGATGTTTTCTCGCCCTGGGGCACCGCGGCCATTGCGGTCTATGCCCCCATTGCTCTGCTGGCCATGATCCTGCCGTGGCGCGACATGCAGCTCGTGGCCTTGGCCGCGACCGGGCTGGCTGTTCTGGGGCTACTCGCTCCGCGGAGTGAGCCTCTTGCCGTGGAGGTGGTGCTCCGCGGGATGGTGCTGGCCGCCTTGTGGTTGATCGTCGTTTTCTCTCAGGCGCTGCGCTCGCGGCAAACCCTTGCCCAGGTGCATAAACGGCTGACCCAGGCGATGGACATCGGCGGATGCTTCGCGTTCGAGTGGTGTGCCCGGACTGACCGTGTATATCGCACCTTCAACGCCCACCGGATGTTTGGGACCGAACCGCGGACGGCCATGAGCGGGCTGGGCGAACAGTTTTTCAGCCGGGTTCACCCTGACGACCAGGTGCGGCTCAAGCAGATGCTCGCGCAACTGATTCCGACCAACAGCACTTACCGCATCTCGTTCCGCTGCTTGCGGCCCGACGGTACGTACTCGGTGGTCGACGAATGCGGTCAGGCGATCTTCGACAGCCGCGGCCGGCTCGAGCGGCTGCTGGGCATGACGGCTGAGGTCACTCGCCGCTACCAGGCGGAGGAAGCGCTGCGGGGGAGCGAAGAACGTTTACGGTTGGCAACCGACGCCGCCGGCCTTGGCACCTGGGACGTCACCGTGGCTACTGGCGAGCTGCGCTGGAGCGATCGCCAGTTCAACCTGATGGGCGTATCGGCCAACACCTTTGGCGGGACGCAAGACGACTTCCTGGGGGTCGTGCATCCCGAGGACCGTCAGCGGGTTTACGAGGCTGTGCGCCGCTCGGAAAACGAAGGCGTCGACTTCCGGGAAGAGTTCCGCGTGGTCTGGCCCGACGGCAGCGTGCACTGGCTGGCTGGCCTGGGGCGCGCGATCCGCGGCGCCGATGGCAACGTGCAGCGGATGGTGGGCGTGAATGTTGACATTACGCAACGTAAGGAATCCGAAGCCGCCCTCCGCGAAAGCGAGGCACGCTTCCGTGAGATCGCTGAGAACATCGATCAGGCGTTCTACGTATATTCGGTAGCAGAACAACGCAGGCTGTACGTGAGTCCTTATTTCGAAACGCTTTGGGGTTTCCCACCGCCACCCGAAGAGGACATCGCGTCGAGTCTCCAGGTGGTCCATCCCGACGATCGCGAATCGGCGGCCAAAAAGCTCCGCCAGCGGTTTAGCGGGAACTTCCCGCAGGGAGACGAGACCGAGGGCCGCATCATCCGGCCCGACGGCACCGTGCGTTGGATTCACGACCGGGCCTTTGCCGTACGTAACCCGGACGGCACGGTCGAGCGCGTCGTGGGGTTCATTCAGGATATTACGGCCCTCAAAGAGGCCGAGCGGCGAACGCGAGAACTGGAAGCGGAGCTGGCGCACGCAACGCGGGTCAGCACCCTGGGCGAAATGACCTCGGGGCTGGCGCACGAGCTGAACCAGCCCTTGGCGGCGATTGAGAATTACGTCACCAGCTGCCGTTTGTTGTTGCAGCAGTGGGTGGACGTGCCGGAGCGGGTGTTGATCAACCTGGACGCGGTCACGCAGGAGGTCCAACGGGCGGCGGCGATCATTCGCAGGTTGCGGGAGTTTGTGGTTCGACGCGAACCGCATCTCTCCAGCGTGGACATCAATCATGTGATTGAGGAGGTAGTACGGCTTTCACGCAGTGATATCTGGCAGCACGGCGCTCAAGTGCGACTGGACTTGGCCCCAGAGTTGCCACTGGTGCAGTGCGATGGCATCCAGATCGCGCAGGTGGTGTTGAACCTGCTGCGCAACGCCCTGGATGCGATGGACGAGAACGAGGCCGAGCACCGCTGGGTGACGATCACCACGCGGCGCCAGGAGTCGGCCGTGGAAGTTTCGGTGCAGGATACCGGTTCAGGATTGATCGGGGCCGCGGCTCAACAACTTTTCGAACCATTCTTCACCACCAAGGAACACGGCATGGGACTGGGATTGACCATCTGTCAGACCCTCGTGCAGGCATACGGCGGACGTATCTGGGCGGAGTCGGAATCTCCGCACGGAACCACGCTGCGCTTCACGTTGCCGATTTGCTGACGCGAGGAACACCATTGACCGAGCCTACCGTTTTCATCATTGACGACGATCCGGGCATGCAGCAGTCGCTTGCCGTGTTAGTGCAATCGATTGCCTTGAACGTGGAAACGTATGCTTCCGCGCAAGCCTTTCTGGATGCGGTAACGCCCGACCGGCGCGGCTGCCTGATCCTCGATCTGCGGCTGCCGGGCATGAGCGGTCGCGAACTGCAAACACAACTGCAGCAACGCGGCATCCACCTGCCGATCATTTTCCTGAGCGGGCACGGCGATATCGAAACAGCCGTCGCGGCGATCAAAGAAGGTGCCATCGACTTCCTGGAAAAGCCTTGCTCCGGACAGCGCCTGCTGGACCAGGTGCAGGCCGCGCTGCGACTGGCCGACGAATGGCGGCAGCGCGACCAACGACTCAATATCGTGCGCGAGCGGCTCCAACGGCTCAGCCAGGGCGAATTCGACGTGCTGCAAGGCATCGTCGACGGCAAGCCCTATAAAACCATCGCGAAGGAATTGGGCCTCAGCTACAAGACGGTTGAAGCCCGGCGGGCACGCATCGTCAAAAAAATGGAAGTAGATAGTCTGCCCGAGCTGATCCGGCTCGTGCTCGAATATCAACTGTACGAGCAACCGGCAGAGCCCAAGGCGTAACCGCTCACCGCAACTGCTTAACGGGTGTCACCCCCGCGGCGCCGCCACATGCTGACCACCGTGGCGTCCCAAGCGCGGCCCACCACAAATCACCATGCTTGCCCGGCGGACTAAGTAAGGCGGAACCGCTGCTTAGCCGCCGGCGCACGCGTGCCCCGGGGCGCAACGCATCTTCTTCCGCGCCCAATGCTCTTTTTGTGCCGCGCACTTGATCCTGCCAGTGCGGCAAACGTGCCAAGTTCATACCACTTCCTCTGGCTCCGCAGTTTGCCCTGCGGGGGCCAGGAGCCGAAATCGCCCTGGCACGTTGGCGGCGATCCGGCTACCAACTCTGCGGTACTGGCACGGCGACTACCGTTGCAGTTAGAATTTGGCCTGCCGGCAACCACGCGGGGCGGCGTGGCGTTGGCCGGATTTCCGCGCTGCCAGCCCCGAAGGCGTTCCACACAAGAATGGATGCGTAGGTACTTCGGGCGGACCAGCGCACCTTGCGAGCGCAACCCTCCATCTGATCGCAGGAGCAGCTACTCATGACGTTTGGCGCGCGATGCACACTACTGGCATGGTTGATCGTGGGCACGATGCAATCTGCCGACGCCACCGCAGGCGAATGGCCCACCTTCCGCGGCACGGACCGGACCGCGGTTTCCAAGGAAACCAACCTGCTCCAAAGCTGGCCGGAGGGCGGCCCGCCCCTGGTTTGGAAGTGCGAAGGCACCGGCCGCGGCTACACCAGCCTGGCCATCCAGGACCAACGGATTTACCTGGTGGGCGACGGCATTGCCGACGTCGAGGACCAGGACGAATACCTGCTCTGCCACGATCGTCAGACCGGCAAACGCGTGTGGGCGACGCGGCTCGGTGCGCCGTGGAAGAGTGGCTCGCCCACCTGGCAAAGCTCGCGGAGCACCCCCACCGTTGATGGCGACCGGGTGTACGCCCTGACTGCCAATGGCGACCTAGTGTGCTGTGAAACGGCGAACGGCGCCATCCTGTGGCGAAAGAACCTCAAGTCCGATTTCGGCGGCAAGAAGGCCGACGGGTGGGGCTATAGCGAATCGGTCCTCATTGATGGCGACCGCCTGATCTGCACCCCCGGCGGTGAAGCGAATACCGTAGTCGCGCTCGACAAGCGGACCGGCGAAACCGTGTGGACCACCGTGAACCCCGGTGACCGCGGCGCGGGCCATGGCTCGGTCGCCATCGCCACCATCGGTGGTGTGCGCGAGTACGTGCAAGTGACCGGCAGCGGCGTGCTGGGCATCCGGGCCGAAGACGGCAAGTTGCTGTGGTCGTATCCGTTCGACCGTACGACCGCCGTGGCTGCCACGCCCATCGTGCGTGACGACCTTATTTTCTTTGCCGTCGGCTATCGTCGGGGCGGGGCGCTTCTGCGGCAGTCGGCCGACGGCATGGGCGGCGTCGCGGTCAGCGAGGTCTATCCCTTGAATTCGGCGCTGTCCAACAAACACGGCGGCGTGGTCGTAGTGGGCGACTATGTATTCGGCGACTCCGAGGATGGCGGCATCCCGTACTGTGCCGACCTGATGAC
>Ga0182737_1003715_pt1 | contig 10954 bp, 7 predicted proteins | sample eDN5th30CBELigOP_FD_128878 | JGI IMG/M metagenome (GOLD analysis project Ga0182737, IMG submission 128878) | Enriched Organic Plus compost microbial communities from Emeryville, California, USA - eDNA 5th pass 30_C BE-Lig OP (version 2) (version 2) ... | reverse complement strand
TTTGCGGACCAACAGCGAGACTCGCGCGACTTCTTCCTGGTGAGCGCCGTTGAAGACTCCCATCCGCTGCGCCACGACCGGGCGTTGCTCGCGGTTGGGCTATTGCTCACGCTTGTCGTGCTGTCCGCATTCGAATTGATTTCGGTTTTGAATGCAGCTCTCATTGTCGCCGCGCTGATGATCGCTTCCCACTGTCTCTCGATCGACGCAGCCCGACGGAGCATCAACTGGGAAGTGCTGCTGGCGATTGCGGCTGCATTTTCGCTCGGCAAGGCCCTGGAAAAGACGGGCGCCGCGGAACAGCTAGCTCAGGGGGCCATTTCGCTCGCTGGAGATAGCCCGCTCGCTTCGCTGGCGGTGATCTATTTGGCGACGGTAATCACCACCGAACTGGTTACGAACAATGCCGCGGCGGCGCTCATGTTTCCGTTCGCCATGGCGACGGCAGATAAGCTTGGCGTGTCGTATATGCCGTTCGTCATCACGGTGATGATGGCGGCTTCGGCGGGTTTTGCGACCCCCATCGGATACCAGACCAATTTGATGGTTTATGGTCCGGGCGGCTACAAGTTCGGCGACTACATGAAGGTTGGTCTGCCGCTAGATCTGCTGATTGGAGTCGTAACGGTCGCCATCGCGCCGATTGCGTTTCCGTTCTAGATCAGTCAGCGTCCAGCAGGCACGTTGGTCAAGAAATAAAAGAAGCCCTCGATTGCTCGAGGGCTTCCCTATATTTATCGCTCTCTCAGCCCCGCCTCAGTGGTGTGTGAGGCGGGCTTCGATTCAGCGTACTAGTTCAGACTAGTAGCCGCAGCCGCAGGTCGGAGCGGGATTGCAGCAAACCGGAGCGGGCTTGCAGCAAACCGGCTTGCAGCAGCGGACCTTCGGGCAACGCTGCTTGCAGCAGCGAACCTTGTGGCAACGCTGCTTCTTGCAGCAGCTCTTTTCGCAGCCGCACTTCGGCTCGCAACCGCACGAAGGAGCAGCAGCGCAGGTCGGCTCAACACCGCAGGTCGGGGCAACCGGGGCGGCGCAGGTCGGGGCAGGAGCAGCACAAGCGGGAGCGGCACAGGCCGGAGCACCGCAGCTCGGCTCGCAAGCCGGCTTGCAGCAGCGGACCTTGTGGCAACGGTGCTTGTGGCAGCGTTCCTTCTTGCAACACACGGGCTGAGCACAGCAAGTGGGCTCGTAGCCACAAGCCGGTTCACAACCACAGCCAGCGTAGGCCGAGCCGGCGATCATCATCAGGGCGCCAGCCATCAGGGCAACAACAAAGCTCTTCATCGGAGACTCTCCAAAAATCCGGAACACAAAGGGAGACGGAAACGGAAACAACGGAAACAACCGGTCGCCGGAACCGCCGGCCCCGCATGCTCTCGGCTTGTGCGGTGGGCCGATACAGTGACGTTCAGCGACTGTCTCGCAGCTTTCGCGGCGAACTACGGGAGCTATCGACGAGCCCGCCCGCAGCTCTTCACCAATCGAAAGATTCCCTGGTGTTTTCTCCAGATTCCCGGGCCGGATAGACAAACAGCGCCTGCTATGCGTGTCGTTACGATTGCGCAGGCCTATCAGGGATCCGAGATGTGCGATCAGCCTCCTTACCTGCTGCGAACTGCGGGAAGTCGCTCTAAAGCGTGCCTGGATAAGCCCGAAACGCTGCCAAGCGTGACCTAGAGTTGTGGCGAGCGAAGGCTGTGGATGCCTAAATCCGCAGCACGTTCGCAAGTGAGACTTCTTCCGCGCCGTCTCAGGAGAAAGCCACACGCAATGCAGTACTCCCCAACCAAAGTCGAGTTCGTTTATTCGACCTTTGCCGGTGACCCGGCTTACGCTGGACGTATCGAGCAGTTTGTCGCCGAAATGCCCGACCGGGTTGAAGAGTTGCTGGCTGCGGTGCGGCAGGAGATCTGGCCAGAAGTAGTACGACAGGCTCAGCTGCTAAAAATCATGGCCACCAGCCACGGCTTCAACCAACTTGCGGTGGCGGCAGCCGACGTGGAACAAACCATCGGTATGAACCGGCCCGAGTCGCTCGTGCACCAGGCGGTGAACGAGTTGATCTGCACCTGCAGCCGATTGAAGGCGTCGCACACCTAGCGCACGGAAAAGGCCGCCGAAACGCTTCGGCGGCCTTGCGACGTTCTGCATTTCCCGACGTTACTTGCGGGGCCGCTGATTGCCCCAGGTAAGTTCGATCTTTAGGTCATCCGTCGGTTCGTTGATCGTCACCGTCAGACCGGAAGTGGCCGCCGAACTATACTTTTCGGGGGCGTGGAACTTGTTCTCGTACTCGCTAATAGGTTCCACGGCCGAAATCTCGACGGCGTGAGTGCCTTTGACCACTCCGTCGACTTCGTCGGTCACCAGCTTAAACCGGCCTTCCGAATCGAGTTGAGAATAGGCCGGTCGGCCTGTTTCCGGCACCAGTCGGATCGCCCCATAGGTAAGTGGCTTGCCGTCGATCAGCACTTGGCCCGATACGGGAACGAGCGCCGGCCCTTTATTGCAGCCCACAGAGCCAATGACCGCGACCACGCAGCATACAAGTGCAGCGAGGCCCAAACGTTGCAAATTCATTCGGCGCCCCTCCACTAGTATTCCGAGCTGACAGTCTGGCCGTCGTCGCGAATCGACAACCGCTGGTAGTCCGTGAGATTGATGTTGTTGGAGAGGAAGCTCACGTGAGCATCGCCGAATAGAAACAGCGCCCCAGCGGGGTGCCGGCTACCGAAGGCCCCGTTTTCGGTTCCGTTTAGGAAGGCGCCCGTCCCAGGCTTTTGGTTCAGAGGATTCTTGGTCGTGCGCAGCGTCGAAAAACGGCCTCCCACGGTCCAAACGTTCTGACTGGCGGCCGTATGATTGTCGATGGTCTCACCCACCATCATCTGGGCGCTTGTTCCGTCGACCATGTCGGCACGGCGAAGCCCCGTGCGATAGAGGAACATGCCATTGTTCCGCATCTTGATTTCGCTGCTGTTCGGCGGACCGTTCGAACCGGCCACCATGGCGTACGATCCAGTGGCCGACCGCTTACCACTTGCAGGAGTTCCGTCGCGGAACGGCTGCGAATTGTCGCTCGGGCAAACAATGAACTTCGGCCGCGCGGTGAACAGTTGCTCGTTGGCGGCGTTCACCCAACTGGTGTCGATCGCGTTCCACGGCGAGTTCGTGTAGTCGATCTGCTCGTGTAGCGCCCCTTGCTCAAGAAAGGGGAGCAGAGCCACAAAACCACTCAGACCAATGCTTCCGATCTTGTTGTTGAAACCCGCGCACTGGTAATCACCCGCTCCGTCGCAGCCCATGCGACCGGGCGGGAAGCAGCCCATCGTGCTTTCATAGTTTTCGAGAGCGATCCCAATTTGCTTCAGATTGTTCGAGCACGACGAACGGCGTGCCGCTTCGCGGGCCGCTTGCACGGCGGGAAGCAGAAGCGCGACGAGCACGCCAATAATCGCAATCACCACAAGTAGTTCCACCAGCGTGAAGCCACGCCGGCAGCGATTCGAGACACGTTGCATGATTACCTACCGGAGAGGAAACAGAAAATCAGAAAAAACGTGATCCAAGAAAACAAATACCCATCCCTGCGGTCGTATGACCGAGCGGCATCGCAGCTTCCTGCTGATGTATCTTCGGACTAGCAAAGTCCAGACAGCCCGCACCAATCAGTATTGCCAAAACGGCGATTCGGGGCAGCACACGATCCTTGCGGTTGGCCGCGAAATCAGCTTATTCTCAGCTTCGGCGTTTCAAGCTCGTTTCGCGAAGGCCCCTCATGAATCAGCCCCATCGTTTTCTCCACGTCGCTCTGCTCTGCATCTTGGCTGCAGGCTTCGGCGGCAGTCCCCTATTCGCCCAAAAGCGCGAGATCACCGCGACGTTTTCGATAGTCGCTGTCGATCCCGAGACGGGCGTTTGTGGCGCTGCCGTCGCGAGCAAGTACCCAGCCGTCGGAAAGGTTGTTCCGTACGTCCGCGCCGGCGTCGGAGCATTTTGCACGCAGCACTGGCACGAACCGAAATGGGGCGAGCAAGCTCTCGATCTGCTCGCTAGTGGAAAGCGACCGGAGGAAGTCTTCGTTGAGCTACTTAAGGACGATCCCCGGAGCGAACAGCGGCAATTGGCCATCATCGACATGCGCGGCCGCACCGCTCAGCATCATCCGACAGCCGCAGCCCAGTCGAGCCTCTATTGGGGCGGCCAATCGGGGCGCTACTACGCCTGTCAGGGAAACACGCTGACCGGCCGCGAAGTGATTGACGCCATGGCCAAGGCGTACGAAGAAACCCAAGGAAGCCTGGCCGATCGACTCATGGCGTCGCTGGTCGCGGGAGATAACGCCGGCGGCGATCATCGGGGCCGTTTGGCAGCAGGTATCCGCGTCTGCAAGAAGGACGTCGACGGCTACTGGTTCGAACTGCACGTCGATCGCAGCGATGACGCCGTTCTGGAGCTCGCCCGAAGGTATTCCGAGACGACGCACGAAGCCAAAGGAGCGTGGAAGGGAGTCTCCGCAACCAGCGACAAACCAGGCGAAAGCCCGAAGCCATAGCCCATTAAGCACCGTTCACCGCCAAACTCGCCGCACTTGCGCCCCTGGGCCAATTTCCGAGTAAGCGCTGAAGTAACAAACGCCAGGCTGAGAGCGATCTAGTGGCAGAACATCACGCAACACCTCGCAAAACGTAGCCTACCCACCTTAACATCGCCACAGCCATTTAGTTGCGACGCAACGTTTCGGCTGACTAAGATAAACGCCTACGGATTCCCCCCTCCTTCAGGTCACGGCTGCTCATGGAAGCACTCTCCAAAACAGCGGTCGGTTTGTCGGCGGAAGCAGCCATGCCGGTCGACGCCGGCTTCGCGTCCCCCGCAGCGAGAAGCGAGGCTGGGCACTTCGAAAGCGACGCCCACCGCGCCCTGGTCGTGGCGTCCCAGCGAGGGGACAAGCGAGCCTTCGCCGTTCTCGTCGATCTCTATCAGCAACCCGTCTACGGCTATCTTCGTGCTCGCCTTTCCGAACCCGCCGACGCCGAGGATCTGTGCCAGGAAGTGTTCCTCCGCTGTTATCTCGGCCGTGAGAAACTGGCCCGCGCCACGGCGGTCGGATCGTGGCTCATCGGCATTGCCCGGAACCTCTTGCGCGAGCATGTCCGCCGGCAAAATCGTCGGCGGGAGGTCGGCTGGACTGAACTCTGCCTGGCGCTCGAGCAGCTTGTGGGCGAACATCAGGCCGAGTCGAACGACGCCTTGAACCACCTGCCCAAATGCTTGGAATCGCTGGGGCAAAGCGCGCGAGAGGCGATCGACCTGCGATACCGCTCGCAGCTTCGGCTGGCTGAAATCGCGCAGCATCTTCGCCGCAGCGAAGGCGCCGTGAAGCTCCTCATGCATCGGTCGCGGCAGGCGCTTAAGAATTGTTTGGATCGCAGGCTAAGGGTGCCTTCATGACGGATGGTTTTCTGTCGGACGAAGAACTGATCCGGTTGCTCGAACAAAAGACGCCCGAAGAACTCACCCTGCAAGAGCTCGACTACCTGAAGCAACGGCTGGCCGACTCGGCGCCGCTGCGAGAAGCGCTGCTCGGCCAGTTGCAGATGGAAAGCTATCTGGCTGCAGCCCTCGGTCGAATCCAGCTCTCTCCCCAGGCCATCGTCGCCAAGGCAGAGGAAGAACACCGCAGCCGTGGCTTCGGCATCGTGCTGGTTGCGCTGCTCGTCGGCATCCCCGCGCTCGGTCTGACCGGCGCTGTCCTCTATAACGCGGTTCGAGAACCGGCAGTCTCCGCCACACCGGCGGAATTGGCTCAACGGCCCGCGGGCGAGACCGAGAAGCCCGCCGAAGCTAAAACCACAGACCAATCTGGAAGCAACGCAACAGCCGAGTTCTCGCCCGAAGCTCCGCCCGACCAAGACGCCGGCCAAACGCCCAGTCAGGCGCCACCAACGGATCCTGCCGAACCATCCACGCCGACGCCGGCCCCCGCCGCCGCTCCTGCCTCGCCCCCCAAGCCCGCGTTGCCTTGGGAGCCAATCCTGGCTGAGCAAGGCAATTTGCCTTCCTATCAGACCGTCGCCTTCACCCGCTTCGATTTCGACAAGCGACTGCCTCGCAAAGCCGATCTTGAACCGTGGTTCGCAGCAACCCCTGGCTCGAACTTCCGCCTGCACGAAGTCGACACCCGCCGTGGCCGCTGTGGCGCCATCGAAGGCGTCGCTCGTTTGCAAGCTCCTTGGACAGACGACTCCGTTCTCCGCCTCGCCCTCGAACACTACGACAAGCTGCGGCTCCATTTCTACCGCGGCCAGCAGGGCGTCACGATCGTCTACTACGAGGACCAATCGGGGCGCTGGGTCGCCTACGCCACCACGCGCACCGGCAACGGCGTCAAACCCGAGACGCTCGCCGTCACCGCAACCGACGACGGCCGCGCCCGCCGCACCGAACTCCGCATGGGAGGCCCCATGGAGATTCGCTGGCGCGACGGTGAATTGATACTCAGTCGCGGCGACATCATCCTGTTGTCCGCGCCGCTGAGCGGTCTTCCCGAAGACGTCTTTTTCGAGGGCCGGGCCGCCATTCAGGGCATTGCGCTCGCCAGAACGAGCGACAACCTTCCGGCGCCGCGCCAGCGGCCGATCGCCTACGACAACGACAAACCGGCCGAACTTGAGTGGACGCTCCGCAAGTTCGACGGCGGTCAACCCGACGATCCACAGCCCACGATCGAACGCCTCCCCAACGGCGGCATTCGCCTCGCCGGAGACAAGCTCAAGCGCGCCGCCGACATTTCCACTCCCCTGCCCCGCGCCGGCATCCACGAAGTCGTTCTTGAACTCGAAAACGTCACGCCGGGAACCAGCGTCTACTTCGGCCGCGAGAAAGGGCATATCGAGCACGTCCTGAAGTTCCTCAAAAACCGTCGCAACGGCCGCACCTTCGCCCGCGTCACGTGGGTCAGCGACGAGCACGAACACGAAGCCGAAACCTACGACCACAAACCCGAACCCTGCCTCGACGGCCAGCATTGCTGGCTCAAATTGGTCTACGGCTGCGGCAACCTGCGCTGGTGGCTCAGTGCCGACGGCATCCACTGGGCCCAGATCGATCACGCCAGCGAAGGCGTGAAAGGCAATCTGGCCACTCTCGGTCTGCACGTCGTCGCCAACCGGCCGCAAACCGAAATCACCCTCCGACGGCTGCAATTGCGCGAACTCGGCGCCCTCACGTCGCTCGCCGCGGAAGACATTCGTAACCAAGCGCAGGCCTTCCCTGCGGCGACCAACCTCGGCGATTGGACGACGCAGGTCCTCCGCAGCCAGCCGAAGGGCGTTGACGCCTCGGAGTGGCGGCGAGCTTGTGCGTTGAAAACGCTTGGCGTCGGCACGAACAACGAACTGGCCAACCAACTTCTTGAAGCCCTCCTAGACAGCGACGCATTCCGCCAACTCCCCGTCGACCGCCAGCTCGCAACCCTCGACGACGCGATGCTGCTCGCCTGGGACCTGCGCGACAACGGCGCGATGCGGATTGGCATTCCCCACCGCTATATCGACGTCGGCCTGCAAGCCTACGACCAGCAAGGACTCCCGCCGTGGTCGACGGTTCGCCGAGCGAGCATGTCCGCCCCGGTCGTCACGTGGATGCAATCTCCCCCGCCGGTCGAACCCGCTATCCGCTGGGAGATGATCGCAGCCATTAACGATCTCCCCGCCGATCAGACGCTCGACATCACCCGTCAGCTCCGCTTCTTCCATCAGCAGCAGGTCTCGCCGCTCGTCGACTGGGCGGAAGCTATCGCCCAGCGAGACGCCACCCAGCGTGCCCGCGCGCAGGGCATCGCCGCAATGAAGGAAGGCTGGCGGCATCCGCTCGTCGAAGACCTGAGCAAGGACGCCTACAACCTGCTGAACGAAATGCAGGCCGTCCTCGCCAGCGAAGCGTGGGAAGACGCCGCCCGACTGGTCACCTCGATCGAAGCCGAAGCCGCCCCCGGTCTTGCTCCCTACAGCCGCGACCGCAATCTGCTCGTCTCGGTCCCGGTGGCTGTGCGGCTGATGCTTGCCGACCACCCGCAGCTTAAGTCGTCGCTCGCCGAGCGTTTCTCCGCGCTCGCCCGCCTGCGGCTCAACCGGGCAATGGCCGCCGGCGATTGGTCCGAGGTCGAACTCGCCGCCGTGCAGTTCTCCGGCACCGACGAAGCAGCCGAGGCCCACCGCTGGCTGGGCGATCGCGCTCTCGCCAGCGGCTGGTTCGAACGCGCCTTGGTCGAGTACGAACGTGCCCAAGCCATCCTTCCCTCACTTTCCAGCGACATCGCTCCCCGCATCCGCCTGGCTGCCGCCATGCTCGGCCGCGACGTCGGCCAACCCATCACCGCGCCCGTCACGTTCGGCGAAATGCGCCTCGAACCGGCCCAGTTCGAAGCCCTCGTCACCGAAATGAAGACGCGCGGCAATACGGGCGTCGCCGTCTCCGCTTCGGTCGTCCCGGCGGCGCTCACGCCGCCGCCAGCCGCCAGTGCGCTCGCAGCCAACCAGCGCAGCCGGTTCGACGGTCCTACCGGCGACAAGCCGAGCGAGGAAGTCGGCCGGCGCACGAACCAGTTCCGCATCCCCTGGCCCGACCGCCAATTGGCTGTCGTCAAGGAAGGAGACCTCATGTACGTCTCCAACCGCTTCCAGGTGGCAGCCTACCAGCTCAGCGACGGCCAGCGACGATGGACGAGCGAGCAGCCCACCGGTCAGATGCAGCGCGCCCAACAGTTCGCCCTCATCCAGATGCGGCCGCTGGTCACCAGCAAGCACATCTACGCCCGGCTGCTCTACACCGAGAACCCGCTGCTCGTTCGTCTCGACAAGACCAACGGCAAGCTCCTTTGGACGAGCAAGCTGAGTGATCGCGAGTTCTTTGTCAGCGATCCGCAGGTCGTTCGCGGCCAACTCGGCGCCCTGAGCATCCAGTTGCAAGAGGGCCAGGAAGGCTTGCTCCGTTGGAACATTCTCGACGCCGAAACGGGCGAGGTCCAATCGCAAACCGACCTGTTGCCGCTGCGCAACACCTGGGGCGCTCGCGCCTGCTGCGAAGTCGCTCAAACCGACGACGCCCTCGTGGCTGTGCTCGGCGGCGTGACCGTCTCGTTCGATCCTCTCGGCCGGCTGCGCTGGGTCCGCAAGCACATCGTCATCCCTGCCGACGAAGATCCCACCTGGATCCATCAGACCTATCAGCCGCCGCTGGTGGTCGATGACCGGCTCTACCTCACGCAGCCCGGCGTCCGCACGGTCGATTGCCTCGACGCAACCACCGGCTCGTCCCACTGGAGCGTCACACTCCCCGACGTCATCGGCGTGGTCGGCTGCGCCGGCGACTTGCTCGTCGTTCGCACCCAGCGAGATTTCCGCGGCCTCGATCGCCACACCGGCGAAGTCCGCTGGCGTCATCCGTTCGAAAACGTCTTCCCCTGGCAAATGCTCAGTGACGCATCGCTGCTGGTCGCCACTTGGGAAAAAGTCCCCAGCGGCGACAACCAGCTTCGCACGCGCCTGACCTGGCTCAATCCGCAAACCGGCGAAGCCACTGCCACCTCGGTTGTCCCACAGCTCACCGACGCCGATCCCAAGCTCGGCCCACTGTTGGCCCACAACGACCGCCTGTGGACCTTTTTCGGCCGCGGCCAACACGAGCCGACGCGCGACGTCGTCGAGCTGGTTCCCAGCGGTTCGCCTGAGCAGCCCCTCGCCGACCGCGAGTGGACCGCCTGGCAACACGCGCCGCCGGCAATCGCAGCCGTCGCCACCAGCCAGTTCCCCGCCTGGCGTCTGATCAGCGCCATGCCGGGGGACCGAACCGGTCTCGTGGCCGACGCTCACGGCGAAACCGACGTCCTCGGCACGCGTTCGCAAAGCGGTTGGCCAACCACCTGGGCCCGTCCCATCTCACTTCCTAGCGACAGCCACCGCCGATTGCGGATGCGCGTCGGAACCGATCCGGCGATGCAGTTCAAGCTGCAAGTTCACGTTGGCGAGACGCTCGTCCAGGAGCTCGAAGTCAAAGATGAAGACTACCCCGACCGCTGGAAGCAGTTTGAAATCGACCTCTCCCCCGCCGCCGGCAAAGAAGGCTGGCTTACCATCTCAGCCGTCCACTCCGGCGGCCCGCCGTCTCCCTTCTACTGGAAGACGCTCGAACTGGTCGACTAGTCCGCGGGCGTGAGACAAGGGTGGCGCGACCTGGAACGAAGCGAGAAGCGACTGGTCGCAGCCGCCCCACAACAAGTCTCCGCGGCGTTCTCTGAGCCACTTACGTCCCGCAGCCGCCCGGCCTCTGGTGAAAAACCGGGGTGGTTTTTCACCGCGCCCCCGCCCCCCGGGGCCCCCAACTCGGTGAAAAACCTCCCGAATTTTTGAACACGCAGCCAAAATCGCCGCGTCGTAAGTCGCCAGGCCGCATCCCCGCGAGCCGCCCTCAAGTTGCCAAAGAACGAAACACACTATTGACAAGTTTATCACAACCTCACAACAACGTCAACCAACAGTAGAGCGCCCTTCCAGCCTCGGTAAGCTCAAAAATAAGAACGCGCCGCTAGTTCGTCGCCTGGTCGGCGCTAGCCGTGTATCTCGGGGAAGCGGAGCGGCCACAAGCCGCCCGGCAAACGAACGCCACAAGGCCCCCATCCAAGCACGCCTTCACCGGACGGCTCGCGCCGTTCCGCTACTTTTGCGAAGCCCAACTTTCTTGCCTTAGAATCGGACTTGCCCGCGTCACCTTCTTCCTTTGAAATCGCCCTCTGCCCCCCACGACGAACACCACACCTCGCAGGAATCAACCGATGCCCCTCTCCTACCCCGCCACGATCCGCCGCGACGCCGAAGGCCTCCGCATTGCCGTCGTGGGGGATGAGTACCGCATGCTCGTCACCGGTCAGGAAACGGGCGGACGCTACGCCATG
>Ga0182737_1003714_pt1 | contig 10957 bp, 9 predicted proteins | sample eDN5th30CBELigOP_FD_128878 | JGI IMG/M metagenome (GOLD analysis project Ga0182737, IMG submission 128878) | Enriched Organic Plus compost microbial communities from Emeryville, California, USA - eDNA 5th pass 30_C BE-Lig OP (version 2) (version 2) ... | reverse complement strand
GCTGCGACTGACACCCAGCCCGGCGCATGACGAAAGCCTGATGCGGCACCTGGTGGCGGCGCTGAACCTGTTGTGGGAAACGGGCCGCCTCACCCGCGCCGCCTGAGGCGTCAGAAGAAGCTGCGCAGGCCCAGCACGAACAAGGTTTCCTCGGCCGGCGCACCCAGGGCGCGGTGGAGCGCGGCGGTGCCGCCCGTTTTCCGCCCATGCTCCACGCCGATATAGGGGCTGAAATTGCGCGCGATGTCATAGCGCAGGCGAAAGCCCGCGGTGACATCGGTGAGGCCGCCGCGCAGCGACGCCGCCGGGATGTCCTGCAGAGCGAAGTTGAATTCCAGCGCGGGCTGCAGCACCAGAAGCTGGGTCAGCATCAGGTCGTAACTGCCTTCGAGCCGCGCCAGCGCATCGCCTTTGGTGGAGAGGAAAAGCGCGGCATCGGCCTTCAGCCAATAGGGCAGGATGGTCTCCACGCCGAACGCCGCATGGGTGGCGACATGGCCGCTCACATCCTGGCGGAGGCCGAACTGCAGATCGGTATAGGGCCCGATGGCGCGGGAATAGAGCGCCTGCCACTCCGCCGCATGCAGGCCGCCGCGCGCGGCGCCTTCGCCTTCGGTCTTGAGGACGACGCGATGGATGTCGCCGCCCAGCCAGGCTTCGGCATCCCAGCCATAACCGGCGCCCGAAGCCCCCGCGCGATATTCGGCCCGGTCGAGCATGACCTTCCACAAGAGCGCGCCGCCATGCGCCTCGGAGAGGACACCGCGCGCCGTCTCCATGCGCGCCGCGCCGAACAGCGCATCCGCCGCGCCCAGCGGAATGGCGGGCGGGGCGGGATCGCGGCCCACGGGCAATTCCGCCGCGGTGGCCGCGCCGGCGCCATGACCGGCATGGTCCTGCGCGGGCGGCACGCCATGGTCGTGCGCGGCCGGCGGAGTCGCGGGCGCGTCATGCCCGGCATGCTGGCCCGCGGCCGGAGAGGCCGCCAGCAAGGTCAGAAGAAGCACGATGGGTGGCAGCCTTTTCATGCGCCCGCGCCCCGCCGCACGGTGAAGACCTGAAACATGCCCGCGTGCATGTGGTAGAGCATGTGGCAATGGAAGGCCCAGTCGCCGTCTTCGGCCGTGACGTCGAACGTCACCTTGCCCGCGGGCAGCACATTGACGGTGTGCTTGCGCGGCAGATGGCCGACGGGACCGTGCACCAGCTCGAAGAAATGCCCGTGCAGATGGATGGGGTGGGTCATCATGGTGTCGTTCACCAGCGTGATCCGCACCCGCTCGCCCGCGCGGAAGGAATAGGGCGCGGGACCGTCGCTGAAGGTCTTGCCGTCGAAGCCCCAGATGAAGCGTTCCATATTGCCGGTCAGGCGGATTTCCAGGGCGCGGCCGGGCGCGCGGGAATCCGGGTTCGCCTCCAGCGCGATCAAATCCCTGTAAGCCAGCACGCGGTGCCCGACATCCTCCAGGCCCTGGCCCGGCTCGCCGGTCCGGTCCATGGGCATGGCGGTGACCATCTGCACGCCCGGTCCCAACGGGACCGGCGGTGCGCCGGACCCGGCCATCGCATGGCCGCCATGTCCGGCATGGTCCATGCCCATGTCCTTCATGGTGGCGAGCGGCCGCGGGCGTAGCGGCGGCACCGCTGCCGTCATGCCCGGGCGCGGCGCCAGCGTGGCGCGCGCCAGGCCGGAGCGGTCCACCGCCTCGGCGACCAGGGTGAAGGCGCGGTCCTCACGCGGCTCCAAAATTACGTCATAGGTCTCGGCATTGCCGATCTGGAATTCGTCCACCGTGACCGGGCGCACATACTGCCCGTCGGCCGCCGCCACCGTCAGCGCAAGGCCCGGAATGCGGACATTGAAGATGGTCTGCGCCGCGGCGTTGATGATGCGCAGCTTGAGGCGCTGACCGGGCGTGAAAAGGCCGGTCCAATTGTCCGCCGGGCCGCGCCCGTTGATAAGATAAGTGTAGGCCGCCCCGGTTACGTCCGAGATGTCGGTGGGGTCCATGCGCATGCGCGCCCAGTGGGCGCGCTCGGCCAGCTTCAGATCTTCGCCCGCCAGCAGCCCCGCCAGGGTCTGGCGCTGGAAGTTGAAGAACCCCGCTTCCTGCTTCAGCCGCCGGAAGATGGTGTGGGGATGCAGCGGGCTGAAATCCGACAGCACCACCACATGCTCGCGCGCGGCGGGCGCAGGCTCCGCCCCCGCGGGCTCGATCACGATGGGGCCGTAATGGCCTTCCTGCTCCTGCAGCCCGGAATGGGAATGATACCAGTAGGTGCCCGACTGCCGGACGGGAAATTCATAGACGAAGGTCTCGCCCGGCGGGATACCGGGAAAGCTGACGCCCGGCACGCCGTCCATCTGGAACGGCACCAGGAGGCCATGCCAGTGGATGGAGGTTTCCTCGTCCAGGCGGTTGGTGACGGAGAGCCGTACCGTCTGGCCTTGCCGGAGCCTTATCAGCGGACCCGGAACGGTGCCGTTGATCGCCACCGCATGCGCCTGCCGCCCCTCCACGCTCAGCGCGATGCGGCTGACGGTGAGCGCGATGTCGGTCCCCGACAGTTCGGCAGCCCCGGCGCCCGCCTCATGCGCATGCTGCGCCCAGGCGGGCAGAAGCCCCGCAAGGGCGGCGCCGCTCGCGGCGGCTTGCAGCAGGCGGCGGCGGTCCAACGGCATGCCCTCCTCCCGTCCGCTCAGCGCCTTGTGCGCGAGAAGACCGCCATCAGCTCGGCGATCTTGCGCCGCTGATTGGCCTTGTCGCCGGAGGCGATGGCGTGCTCCACGCAATGCGCCACATGGTCCTGCAGCAATTCATCCTCCACCCGGCCGAGCGCGGCGCGCACCGCCGCGATCTGGGTGATGACGTCGATGCAGTAGCGGTCTTCCTCGACCATGCGCGCAAGGCCGCGCACCTGGCCTTCGATGCGGCTCAGCCGCTTGCGGACGGGTGTCTTGATGGGAGGACGCATTTCACCTATATACCCCCACTGGGTATACGGCGCAAGCGCGGAGTCCGCGGATGGACGAGAAGAAGCATTCCTGCTGCGGGCACCATGCGCCGGGCCATGCCGGGCACCATCATGGCCATCATCACGCGCCCGCCGCGCCGCCCCGTCCCGCCGATGCGGAGGCGATCTACACCTGCCCCATGCACCCGGAGATCCGGCAGAAGGGACCCGGCGCCTGTCCCATCTGCGGCATGGCGCTGGAGCCGGTGGCGGTGACGGCCGCGAGCGCGCCCAATGCCGAGCTGGCCGACATGACGCGGCGCTTCTGGATTGCGCTGACGCTTTCCCTGCCGGTGGTGGTCCTGGGAATGCTGGGCGAGATGATCGGCCTCAACCATGTCATCGGCATGGAGGCTTCGGTCTGGCTCCAGGCGGCCTTCGCCACGCCGGTGGTGCTCTGGTGCGGCTGGCCCTTCTTCCAGCGCGCCTGCGCGTCGATGAAGAACCGCAGCCCCAACATGTTCACCCTGATCGCGCTGGGCGCGGGCATCGCCTGGCTCTACAGCCTCTTCGCCAGCATCGCGCCGCAGCTTTTCCCGCCTGCCTTCCGCAGCCATGGGGGCGTGGTGGAGGTCTATTACGAAGCCGCCGCTGTCATCGTCACCCTGGTATTGCTCGGCCAGGTGCTGGAGCTGCGCGCGCGCGAGCGCACCTCGGGCGCCATCCGCGCCCTGCTCGACCTGGCGCCCAGGACCGCGCGCCGCATCGCGGCGCAGGGCGAAGAGGAAGTGCGCCTGGAGGAGCTCGCGGTGGGCGATCTCTTGCGCGTGCGCCCCGGCGAGAAGATCGCGGTGGACGGGATCGTGACCGAAGGCCGCTCGTCGGTGGACGAATCCATGGTCACCGGCGAATCCATGCCGGTGACGAAGGCGGCGGGCAGCAAGGTGATCGGCGGCACCATCAACCGCTCCGGCGCGCTGGTGGTGCGGGCCGAGAAGCTGGGGCGGGATTCGATGCTGGCGCGCATCGTCCAGATGGTGGCGGAGGCCCAGCGCAGCCGCGCGCCCATCCAGCGCATGGCCGACAAGGTTTCGGCCTGGTTCGTGCCCGCCGTGGTCGCGGTGGCCGCGTTGGCCTTCATCGGCTGGGCGCTGCTCGGACCCGAGCCGCGCCTGGCCTATGCGCTGGTGGCGGCGGTGACGGTACTGATCATCGCCTGCCCCTGCGCGCTGGGACTGGCCACGCCCATGTCCATCATGGTCGGCGTCGGCCGCGGCGCCCAGGCGGGCGTGCTGATCAAGAATGCCGAGGCGCTGGAGCGGATGGAACGGGTGGATACGCTGGTGGTGGACAAGACCGGCACCCTGACCGAGGGCAAGCCCTCCGTCACGCAGATTCTGCCCGCATCCGGCTTTTCGGAAAAAGACGTTCTGCGCCTGGCCGCGGCGGTGGAGCAGGCGAGCGAGCATCCCCTGGCCGACGCCATCCTGCGGGCGGCGCAGGAACGGGTTGTCGCCTATCCCGCGGTGGCGGATTTCCACTCCCCGGTCGGGCGGGGCGCCGAAGGCGTGGTGGAAGGCCGGCGTGTGCGCCTGGGCAGCCGCGCCTTTCTGGAAGGCGTGGATGTCGCCACGCTCGCGGATGACGCCGACAGGCTGCGCCAGAGCGGCGCCTCGGTGATCTATTGCGCGGTGGAGGACCGGCTGGCGGGATTGCTCGCCATCGCCGATCCGGTCAAGCCCAGCACGCCGCAGGCGCTGGCGGCGCTGCGCAAGGCGGGCCTCAGGATCGTGATGCTGACGGGCGACAACCGCACCACCGCCCTGGCGGTGGCCGGGCAACTGGGCATCACCGAGGTGGAGGCCGATGTCCTGCCCGAGGAAAAGAGCGCCGTGGTCGCCAAGCTGCGGGCCGAAGGCCGGGTGGTGGCGATGGCGGGCGACGGCGTCAACGACGCCCCGGCCCTGGCGGCGGCGGATGTGGGCATCGCCATGGGCTCGGGCACCGATGTGGCGATGGAAAGCGCGGGTGTCACCCTGCTCAAGGGCGACCTGATGGGCATTGTGCGCGCGCGCATCCTGTCGGCGGCGACGATGCGCAACATCCGCGAGAATCTCTTCTTCGCCTTCGTCTACAACGCCCTGGGCGTGCCGGTGGCGGCCGGGCTGCTCTATCCCAGCCTGGGCATCCTGCTGTCGCCCATGCTGGCTGCTGCGGCCATGTCGCTGTCCTCGGTCAGCGTCATCGGCAACGCCTTGCGGCTGCGGGCGATGCGACTCTAGCGCGCCGTATAGCCGCCATCGATCACCAGCTCCGTGCCGGTGACGAACTTGGCTTCGTCCGAAGCGAGATAGACCGCGCCCCAGGCGATGTCGTCCGGCTCGCCCAGATGCCCCAAAGGATGCAGGGCGGCGACCGCTGCGCGCCCGCTTTCGGGATCGCCCCCCGACTTCAGATGGCTCTCCACCATCGGCGTCCAGATGAAGCCGGGATGGATCGAATTCACCCGGATGCGGTCGGGGGCATAGAGCAGCGCGTCGGTCTTGCTCATCAGCCGCACCGCGCCCTTGGAGGCGTGATAGGGCGGCACGTCGGGCGCCCCCACCAGCCCATAAATGGAGGACAGGTTGATGATGCTGCCGCCGCCCGCCCGGCGCAGATGCGCGATGGCATGCTTGGTGGCGAAGAAAACGCCCTTCACATTGATGGCCTGGACGAAATCCCACTCATCTTCCGTCAGCTCATGGGTGGGCTTGCTGGCGCCGGAGACGCCGGCATTGTTCACCACTATGTCCAGGCGGCCGAGGAACGCCGCCGCCTCGCCGAAGGCGCGGGCCACATCGGCCTCGCGCGCCATGTCGCAGCGAACATAGCGCGCCGCATGGCCCTGTGCCGTCATCTCGCGCGCCAGCGCCTCGCCTTCGGCGTCGCGCACGTCCAGCAGAGCCACCCTGGCGCCTTCTTCCGCCATGCGCAGGGCGATCGCCCGGCCTATTCCCAGTGCTGCGCCCGTCACGATGGCAGCCTTGCCAGCCAGTCTCGGCATTGCGCGCTCCTCCCATGGATATCCAGGACAGGTTGCGGACCATGGTGCCGCCCGCATTGATCCAGAGCAAGATGGCGGCAGCCGTCACATTTCGTTCAGGAAACACAGCGCCGCCTGGGCGATGGCGCGTTCCTCGTCGGCGGGAACCACCAGGACCTCGACGGCGGAACCGGGGGCGCTGATGACCGTCTCGCCCGCCGCATTGGCGGCCGCATCCAGCCGCACGCCCAGCCAGGCCGCCGCGGCACAGATGCGCGCGCGGATCGCCGGGGAATTTTCACCGATGCCCGCGGTGAACACCAGCCGGTCCAGCCCGCCCAGCGCGGCGGCCAGCGAGCCGATCTGCCGCGCGGCGCGATAGACGAACAGCGCCACGGCTTCTTCCGCGCGCGGGTCGGCGCTTTCGAGCAGGGTCTGCATGTCGCCGGAAATACCCGACACGCCCAGAAGCCCCGAACGCTGATAGAGCAGCGCGGCGATCTCCTGTGCAGGCATGGCGCGCTCCTGCATCAGGTGCAGGATGATCCCCGGGTCCAGGGCGCCGCAGCGCGTGCTCATCATCAGGCCGTCGAGCGCGGAAAAGCCCATGGTGGTGGCGATGCTGCGCCCCTCCGCCATGGCGCAAAGGCTGGCGCCGCTGCCCAGATGGGCGGCGATGGCCTGCCCGCCGCCCTGCCGCGGATCGCGGGCGCGCAGCACCTCTGCGATATGCTGATAGGAGAGGCCATGGAAGCCATAGGCCACCAGCCCTTCCTCGCTGAGTTCGCGCGGCAGGCCATAGAGCCGGTCGAGCGGCGGCCGCTCTGCGTGAAACGCGGTGTCGAAGCAGCCGATCTGCAGGATGCCGGGCAGGCGCGCCGCCGCCAGGGCGGCGATGTCGAGATTGTAGGGCTGGTGCAGCGGCACGAGCGGCACCAGGCGGCGCAGCGCCACAAGACTCTCGCCGTCCAGCACCGCGGGCTTGGTGAAATGCCGTCCGCCATGGACGATGCGATGGCCCACGGCGCCGAGGCGCGCGAGAATCCCCTCTTCCTCCAGCCAGCCGAACAGGAAGGCGGCGGCGGCGGTCAGCGGCAAGGGACCTTGCAGCGGCCTTTCCAGCGCGGGCGAATCCGCGCGGGCCGCCTTGAAGCGCGCGCCGGGGCCGTTCAGCCGCGTGATCGCGCCCTTGAGGCGCACGGAAAGGTCCGCCCCGCCGTCATAGACCGCGAATTTGAGGCTCGAAGAGCCCGCATTGAGGGTGAGGACGTCCCGGCTCACCGGCGCGGCTTCAAGCGCTGATGCTGCGCCACAAGGATCGCCGCCGCGCAGGAGGCAAGCCGCGACAGCCGCCCGTCGGCGCGGCTGGTCAGCATGATCGGCACGCGCGCGCCCATCACGATCCCCGCCGACTGGGCGTTCGCCAGATAGGTGAGCTGCTTGGCCAGCATGTTGCCCGCCTCGATATTGGGCACGATCAGGATGTCGGGCTGCCCCGCCACCGGGGAGACGATGCCCTTGGCCTTCGCCGCCTCGGCGGAGATGGCGTTGTCGAAGGCCAGCGGCCCGTCCAGGATGCCGCCCGCGATCTGCCCGCGGTCGGCCATCTTGGAGAGCGCGGCGGCGTCTATGGTCGCGGGCATCCTGGGATGCACCGTCTCCACCGCGGCCAGGATGGCGGCGCGCGGCAGCGCCACGCCCAGCGCCATGGCGCAGTCGATGGCGTTCTGGACGATGTCCTTCTTGATGGCGAGATCGGGCGCGATGTTGATGGCCGCGTCGCTGAGGAAGAGCGGCCGGGGATAGGTCGGCACGTCCAGGATGAAGACATGGCTGATGCGCCGGTCGGTGCGCAGGCCGACGTCCCGGTCGATCACCGCCTCCAGCAATTCGTCGGTGTGCAGGCTGCCCTTCATCAGGGCCGCGACGGCGCCGCTGCGCGCCAGGCGGCAGGCTTCCGCCGCCGCGGCATGGCTGTGTTCGACATCCACGATCTCCACCGCCTCCAGGGCGCCGTCCAGGGTTTGTGTCGCCGCCGCGATCTTGCGCGCCGGTCCCACCAGCACCGGCACGATCAGGCCCAGGCGGGCGGCTTCCAGCGCGCCGCCCAGCGAGACGGGATCGCAAGGATGCACCACCGCCGTCCGCACCGCCGCCTGCCCCTTGGCGGCGGACAGGAGCCACTCGAATTGCGGCCCGGATTTCTCCGGCGGTGATGCCTTCATGGTCTCAGCTCCTCGAACCACCCGACCCGGCGCATTATAGCCTTCTCCAGCTCCAGAAGGATCATCAGCCCCGCGCCCACCGCCAGAATCAGAAGGCCGTCGGCAAGGCCGATCGGCCTGGTGTCGAAAATGGCCTGCATGAAGGGCGCATAGGTGAAGAGAAGCTGAGCCGCGACCAGGACGGCGATGGCGGTCAGCACCGCCGGCGTGCCCAGCACCCCCTGCCAACGGAACGAGCCGCCATGCAGATAGCGGACATTGAACAGGTAGAAGATTTCGCCCACGGCGAACATGTTGACCACCATGGTGCGGGCCATGGCCAGGTCCTCGCCCTTGCCCAGCGCATAAAAGAAGACACCCAGCGCCGCCGCGGTCAGCAGCACGGAGATGAGCGCGACGCGCCAGACCAGGAAGGGCGAAAGCAGCGGCGCCCCGGCGGGACGGGGCGGGCGGCGCATCACCGAATCCTCGGGCGGCTCGAAAGCCAGGGCGAGGCCCAGGGTGGCGGCCAGGATCAGGTTGATCCAGAGAATCTGGGTGGCCGACATGGGCAGGCTGAAGCCCGCGAGAATGGCCAGCACCACCGCCAGGGTCTCCCCGCCATTGGTGGGTATCTCCCAGGAGATCACTTTCTTGATATTGTCATGGACGGTGCGGCCTTCGCGCACCGCGCCCACGATGGACGCGAAATTGTCGTCCAGCAGCACCATGTCGGCCGCCGCCTTGGCGGCCTCGGTGCCCTTGATGCCCATGGCCACGCCCACATCCGCCTGCTTGAGGGAGGGCGCGTCGTTCACCCCGTCGCCGGTCATGGCGACGATGCGGCCGCCCGCCTGCAGCGCACGCACGATGCGCAGCTTGTTCTCGGGCGTGGCGCGGGCGAAGACCGCCACCTCCGCCACCTTCCGCCGCAATTCCGCATCGGACCAGCCGTCTATGTCGGCGCCGGTGGCGACACGGGGATTTTCGGAAAGGCCCAGCATGCGGGCGATGGCGGCGGCGGTGGCGGCATGGTCGCCGGTGATCATCTTCACCGCGACCTGGGCGGTGCGGCATTGCGCGATGGCGGCCTTGGCTTCGGGCCGCGGCGGATCCATGAAGCCGACCAGGCCCAGAATCTCGATCCCATCGGCCACATCCGCGAAATCCAGCGCATCGGTCCCCGGCGGCAGCGTCTTCCTGCCGAAGGCCAGGACGCGCTCGCCTTCCGCCCCCGCTTCGGCCATGCGGGCTTCCCAATAGTCCGTCTGCACCGGCGGCCTGGCCCGCGTCAGCAGCGCCTCGGGCGCGCCCTTGATGAACACGACCGGCGCCTCGCCCGGGCTTCCATGCAGGGTCGCCATGAAGCGATGGGCGGCGTCGAAGGGAAGGACGTCGAGGCGCGGCCAGCGGGCGCGCGCCGCTTCGGCATCGAGGCCCGCCTTCCGGGCCAGCACCAGCAGCGCCCCTTCCATCGGATCGCCGGACACGCGCCAACGCCCGTCTTCGCCGCGGGAAAGGGCGGCGTCGTTGCACAGAAGGCCGCAGCGCAGCAGCAAATCCTTCGCTTCGTCATCGCCGCCGCCGCCGATGGGGCGCAATTCGCCCTCCGGCACATAGCCGGAGCCGGTCACCTGGATGCGCTGGCCTGCCGTGAAGAGCTGTGCCGCCATCATCTCGTTGCGCGTCAGCGTGCCGGTTTTGTCGGTGCAGATCACCGAAGTCGCGCCCAGGGTCTCGACCGCGGGCAGCTTGCGGATGACGGCATTGCGCGCGGCCATGCGGCGCACGCCGATCGCCAGGGTGATGGTGATGACCGCCGGAAGCCCCTCGGGCACGATGCCGACGGCCAGGGCGATGACGGCGATCAGCGCCTCGATCCAGTCATAGCCGCGCGCCAGCACCGCGAAGGCGAAGAGCAGCACGCTGCCCGCGAAGACCAGCCCCATGAAGCGCTGGGTGAAGGCGTCGATCTGGCGCAAGAGCGGCGTGCTCAGCGGCTCGACGGCCTGGAGCAGCGCGCTGATGCGCCCGATCTCCGCATCGAGCCCGGTCGCCACCGCTACGCCCATGCCCTGGCCGGTCACCACCAGCGCGCCGGAAAAGGCCATGCCCGTGCGGTCGCCCAGCGGCGCGTCCCTGGGGCTGGGCGCGACGTCCTTCTCGACCGCCATCGACTCGCCCGTCAGCAGCGATTCATCGGCCTGCAGGCGGCGCGCCTGGAGCAGGCGCAGATCGGCGGGCACGCGGTCGCCCGCTTCCAGAAGCACGATGTCGCCCGGCACCAGCTCGCGCACCGGGATGGAAAGCCGCCGCCCCTCCCGCAGCACGGCCGCTTCCGGCGCGATCAGGTCGCGGATGGCGTCCAGCGCCTTTTCCGCGCGCCCCTCCTGGATGAAGCCACCACCGCATTGACGATGATCACCGCCAGGATGACGGCGGCATCCACCACATGCCCCAGCAGCGCGGCCGCGCCCGCCGCCACCAGAAGGAAATAGATCAGGATGCTGTCGAACTGGGCGAGGAAGCGGCGGATGGCCGAACGCCCCGCCGCCCTTGGCAGTTCGTTCGGGCCTGCTTCCCGCAGGCGGCGCGCGGCCTCGGCGGCGCTCAGGCCCTCAAGGCTGCTGCCCAGCGCGGCCAGAGCCTCCTCTCCCGCAAGATGATGCCAGGTTGCGGGCGCGCCCTTCTGCATGTGGCAGCGTCTGTCCTAGGTGCCGGGCTTGACCGACTTGGGATCGCGCACCAGAAGGACGTCGCCGGGCGCCCATTC